>Ga0207650_10000096_pt1 | contig 115850 bp, 115 predicted proteins | sample KBSS63metaG_FD_184325 | JGI IMG/M metagenome (GOLD analysis project Ga0207650, IMG submission 184325) | Switchgrass rhizosphere microbial communities from Kellogg Biological Station, Michigan, USA - KBS S6-3 metaG (SPAdes) (version 2) | ecosystem: Host-associated > Plants > Roots >...
AGGAGCCCGACGCGGGCGAGGTCCGCTTCGGCGAGCTCGACGTCCTCCGGCAAAAGGACGCCGTGCGTGAAATGCTCGGTTACCTGCCGCAGGACTTCGGTCTCCATCGCGACATGAAGGCCGAGAAGCTGCTCGATCACTTCGCGATCCTCGAAGGCATCGTCGATCGCGCGGAGCGCCGCGCGACGGTCGAGGCGCTGCTGCGACAAACGAACCTCTGGGAGGTGCGGCGGCAGAAGCTCGGCGGATATTCGGGCGGCATGCGCCAGCGCTTCGGCATCGCCCTCGCGCTTCTCGGCAATCCGAAGCTGCTCATCGTCGACGAGCCGACGGCGGGGCTCGACCCGGCTGAGCGCGTCCGCTTCCTGAACCTCCTCAGCGAGCTCGGCGAGAACAGCGTGGTCATTCTCTCGACGCACATCGTCGAGGACGTGTCGGAGCTTTGCACCCGTATGGCCATCATCGACAAAGGCCGCATCCTGCTCGAAGCGGAGCCGCTGCGCGCCGTCGCCGGGATGGAGGGGGCGGTGTGGGAGCGCGTCGTTTCGAAAGAGGAGCTGCCGGCGATCGAGCGCGAGCACTGCGTGCTGTCGACGAAACTGCTGTCCGGCCGCACGGCCGTACGCGTGCACAGCGTGTCGCAGCCGTCGCCCGCGTTTCACGCCGTCGAGCCGCAGTTGCACGACGTCTACTTTCGCGCGATGCAGGGCCCCCGATGACGAAGACGTTGGAAGTCTTTCGCTTCGAGCTCGCCCATCAGCTTCGCCGCCCTTCGACGCTGGCCTACTTTTTTCTCACGCTCGCCATCGGCACGCCGTTCGTGCGCATGCTGAGCGTCGGCTCGGCGCTCGCCGGCACGATCCTGAACAGTCCGTTTACTGTGATGGTGACGGTGGTGTTCGGCAGCATGCTCGCGCTGCTGATCGTCGCCGCTCTCGCCGCCGACGCGGCCACGCGCGACCGCGACGCGCGGATGCACCAGCTCTTCTACACCTCGCCCGTCGGCAAGCGCGCCTACCTCCTCGGCCGGTTGCTCGGCGCGTCCGCGCTCAGCGCGCTGCTGCTGTTGGCGCTGCCGCTCGGTGCCGCGATCGCGACCGCGATGCCGTGGATCGATCCGGAACGAGTCGGAGCCTTTCGCCCGATCGCCTATCTCGCGCCGTACCTGTTGTTCGCGCTGCCGACGGCGTTCATCGCGACGGCGGTGGCCTTCGCGCTGGCCACGCTCACCCGCCGCGCGATGGCGAGCTACGCGGCCGTGGCGTTTCTCTTCTTCCTCTCGATCGTCTGCGGAAAGCTGCTCCCGACGCGGGCCGGCTGGAGCGCGGCGAAGCTGCTCGACCCCCTCGGCTTCACGAAAATGCAGGAGCTGTGGCAGTCGACGAATTCGCTGCAGAAGAACGCGTACGTGCTCGTTCTCGACGGACCGCTGCTCGCGAATCGCCTGCTCTGGCTCGGCGCCGCGCTGCTGCTGTCGGTCGCGGCGTACAGCCGCTTCCGATTCGCGCACGAAACCGCGCGCGAGCGGTCGCTGCCGGAATCCGAGGAGGGCGGGGATCGCGTGACGGTCGCGATCCCGGCAGTGCGACGTACGTTCGCTGCGTCGACGCGGATGCGGCAACTGCTCGCGATTGCGACGCGCTCGTTTCGCGATCTGCACGCGAGCCGCGTGTGGTGGATCGTGCCGCTGCTGGCCGTGATGTTCCTCCTGCAGGCGCCCGCGCTCGCGGAGCTGGAGATGGGAGTCCCAGGTCCGCTGACGACCGCGCGCCTGCTCGGATTTCTGAACGACGACGTCTCGCTGCTGCTCACGCTGCTCGTCGCGCTCTCGGCCGGAGAGCTCGTGTGGCGCGAGCGCGAAACGCGTCTCCACCCGCTCGCCGACGTCACGCCCGTGCCGGACTGGCTGCCGTTTGCCGGCAAGTTCCTCGGCCTCGCCCTGATGCTCGCCGCCACGCACGTCATCTTCTTCGTCACGGGCCTTGCGGCGCAGACGATTTACGGCGCCGAGCGCTACGACCTCGCGCTCTACGTCGAAATTCTCTTCGGACTGCAACTCCCCGACTATCTGCTGCTGGCGGCGCTGGCGATGCTGGTTCACGTGCTTGTGAATCAAAAGTACGTCGCGAACGCGCTGGTGGTGCTCTTCCCCATCGCTCGAGATCTGGCCCACACGCTCGGCGTCGAAGACGATCTGCTGCTGTACGGCAATCTGCCGCGGTGGTCGTATTCGGAGATCTCCGGCTTCGGCACGACGGCCGAAGGGCGGCTCTGGTTCACGCTCTACTACGGCGGCTGGGCGCTGCTCTTCGCGCTCGTGACTCATTTTTTCTGGAGGCGCGGCGAGGAGCGCGGCGCGAAGGGCGGACGCCTGACGCGCGCGGCGGCGATGATCGGCACGACCGCGCTGGCGATCATCGCCGGAGCCGGCGGTTTCATTTTCTACGACACGCACATCGCGCACGAGTACCGCACGACCGCGAAGATCGAACGGCAACGCGCCGAGTTCGAGCGTCGATACAGCCGCTACGCGTCGATGCCGCAGCCGCTGATCGCCGCCACGAAACTCGACGTCGAGTTCTATCCGGCGCGCGGCAGGGCGGTGATCCGCGGCAGTTATCGTCTCGAGAATCGCGGCAGCGCACCGATCGACGCGATTCATGTGGCCACTTCTTCCGGCGCACAGTCGACCGCGGTCTCGTTCGATCGCGCCGCGCGCCTCACGCTCGACGACGAGAAGCTCGACTACCGCATCTACACGCTCGATCGCGCTCTGCAGCCGGGCCAGTCGCTGCGGATGGATTTTCAGGTTGCGATCGCGACGAATGTCTTCCGGAGCGACGGAACGCCTCCCGTGGCCGGCAACGGGTCGATCCTCATCCAACGCCCGGGGCGCGGCGATCATTGGTTGCCGGTGGTCGGCTATCAGTGGCCGCGCGAGCTGAACGATCCGGCGTTGCGGAAAAAGTACGGCCTGCGCGCACGCTCTGCCTATCCCACCATCGCCGACGCGGCGACGCACAAAGGCTACGAGATGACGGAGTTGGAGACGATCATCGGCACGGACGCGAACCAGGTCGGCGTCGCTCCCGGCAAGCTGCTCCGAGTGTGGGCCGAGAACGGCCGCCGCTACGCGCACTACCGCACCGATCGGCCGATCAGCAACGCCTGGACGATCGCCTCCGCCAATTACGCCGTGCATCGCGCGAAGTGGAGAAACGTCGACATCGAGGTCTTCCACCAGCCGGCGCACGCGGCAAATGTCGAGCGGATGCTGCGCAGCGCGCGCGCCGCGCTCGACTACAACACGCGCGCGTTCGGCCCGTACCCGCATCAGCAGCTTCGATTCGTCGAGTTTCCGAGCGATTCGTACTGGCTGCAGATGACGGCGCACAGCGGCCTGGTGACGTATGGGGAAGGCTTTTCACTCGTGCGGCCGGCGGACGATCCGCGCAACATCGATTTCCCGTTCGCCGTCGTCGCGCACGAGGTGGCGCACCAGTGGTGGGGCCACCGGCTCACGCCCGCATCCGTCGAAGGCGCCGGCCTCCTGACCGAAAGCCTGGCCTGGTACAGCGGCATGCTTGTGGTGGAGGAGACGTTCGGCCGCGAGCACCTTCGGCGCATCCTCGACATGATGCGCGCGCAGTACCTCGCACCGCATCGGCCGCGCACCGTTTCGCTGCTGCGCGCCGTCGATCAACTCGATGCCTATCGCACCGGTCCCTTCGCGATGTATGCGCTGCGCAAGCGCGTGGGTGCCGAGCCGGTGAATCGCGCGCTGCGCAACCTCCTGGCAAAGTTTCCGGCGGGACGTGCGCCCTATCCGACCTCGCTCGATTTTTACGCGGAGCTGCGCGCGGCCACGCCGACGTCGCTGCACGGGCTGCTGAAGGATTTGTTCGAAGACATCACCTTCTGGGAGCTGCGCCTGGTGAGCATGGACGTGCGGCAGCAGCACGTCATTCTGCACGTCGAAGCGCAAAAGCTGAAGGGTGACGGCACGGGCAACGAGCGCGCGGTGCCGATGGACGATCTCGTCGACATCAAGCTTTATGACGCGCGCGGCAGTTCGCTCTACCGCGCGTCCCATCGGATTCACTCCGGCGCGCAGACCATCGAGATCACCGTGACCGGCTCACCCGCGCGCGCGGAGATCGATCCGGATCGCGAGCTGCTCGATCGCGAGCCGAAGGACAACAGCGCGCTCGCGGTCGCGAGACCATGAGCACGCTGATCGCGGGCCTCGTTTGTGCACGACCGGCCGCGTGAGTCTCCGCCAGCTCGATCGCAAATACCTGGGGCGCGAATCCGCGGCGCAGAACATCGAGGTGGCGCGGACGAAGGGCGCATTTGTTTATGACGCCCGCGGCAGACGCTACATCGATTTCCTTTCGGGCTGGTGCGTCGGCAACTTCGGTTGGGACAACGCCGCGATCGCGAAGCCGCCCGCCCGGCGGCGTCCGGATTACGTCTACCCCGACTTCTTGTACCGGCCGTGGGTCGAGCTCGCTCAGTTGCTGGCCCGGATCACCCCGGGCAAACTCGAAAAGACGTACCGCGCGACGGGTGGATCGGAAGCGGTCGACATCGCGTTGCAGATCGCAATGGCGTCGACGGGCCGCCGCAAGTTTGTGGCGCTCGAGGGCAGCTATCACGGCAACACGATCGGCACGGTCAGCATCGCATCGACGGAATGGCGCGCGCCGTACCCGAATCTGCTGTCGAACTGCATGACCATCTCGCCGCCGCTCGCCGACCGTGCCATCGCGCGGCTGGAGACGCTCCTGAAAAAGCGCGACGTCGCGGCGTTCATCATGGAGCCGATCAGTTGCAACCTGGCCGTGTTGATCCCCGAGGATGCGTTCATGAAACGCGCGCAGCAACTCTGCCGGCGCTACGGAACGCTGTTCATCGCCGATGAAGTAGCGTGCGGATTCGGCCGCACCGGAAAGCTGTTCGCGTCGGAGTACTTCGATCTCGAGCCCGACATTCTGTGTATGGGCAAGGCCATCACGGGAGGATTCGCGCCGATGGGCGCCACGATCGTCACGCCCAAAGTCGCGAGATCCGTCGAAGGCGAAGTGGGCTTCTATTCGACCTATGGCTGGCATCCGTCGACCGTGGACGTTGCCATCCGCAACGTCCGGTGGCTGATTCGCAATCAGGCCCGGCTTCTCCGCGATGCCGCCAAGATCAGCGCCTACTTTGGACAACGTCTCGCCGCCATGAACTTCGAAGATCGGAAAGACATCCGCATCCGCGGCATGGCCATCGCGGTCGAGGCAGGCGATGGCGGCTACGTCTCCGCCATCGCCGATCGCTGCAGCAAGAATGGTCTCCTGCTCACGACCGCCGGGAACGCGATCACGATGTTTCCGCCGCTCACGCTCGATCTGCGCACAGCGAAAGCGGGACTCGACATTCTCGAGAAATCGTTGCGTTAGTTCACGATCGCGCGCCCATGGTGACGAGCAGTTCGTCCAGTTGCGCGAATGTTTCGACGGTCGCATCCGCCGCGCCGGTGCCGGCCGCGTCGAGAGCTTCCTTCGAGGGATACAGATCGCGCATGACCAGCAGCGTCTTGCCATCGGTTTCCTCGAAGGTCACCGTGGTGACGGACCCGTCGTCACCACTTTCTTCATTGGTCCAGACGAGGCGCGAGGGCGGGGTCACTTCGATGTACGTCCCGAAAAACTCCATGGTCGAGGCATCGTGACGGAACACCAGGCGATATTTGCCGCCGGTGCGAACATCCGCGTCGAGCGACAGCAGGGACATGCCCATCGACTTCGGCACCCACCACTGTTTGAGCAGCTCGGGCCGGGTCCACGCCTCGAAGACGAGACGTGCCGGAGCGTTGAAGGTTCGCGTCACGACGAGCTCACGGTCGGACTTCCGTTCCACAGTGGTGCGGTTCTCAGTTTCTTTTTTTTCCACCATCGATTTTTTCCTTTCGTTTCAGTTCCTCGATCACCGTGTCCAACGCCTCGAAGCGCGCGCTCCAGAGATGGTGGTACTTCTCGATCCATGCTGCCGCTTCCTCCAGCCGGCGCACGCCGAGCGTGCAGGTCCGCACGCGCCCGATCTTCTCCGTGGTGACGAGCCCCGCCTGTTCCAGGACGCCGATGTGCTTCTTCACCCCCGTGAGCGTCATGTGAAACTTCTCGGCAAGATCCGTGATCGACGCGTCTGCACGTCCGAGTTGCTCGAGAACGCCGCGGCGCGTGGCGTCGGAGAGTGCGGCGAACGAGGCGTCGAGGGAGGCGCTGGAATGCTGAACCATGTGGTTCAGTATACACGGCGCGCTCTGGCGAGGGAAGACCGACGACAATATCGAGGCGGTGAAGATTGGCAGCTAACGACTCAAACCGTTCGATCGCGGTCTTCGGCATCGCGTCTCTTGTGGCCATCGCGGCTGGATGCGTGGCCATGGCGAAATCGGGCATAGCACCATCAGCCTGGTTGCGAAGCGTCGCGGCCTGGATCGTTGGCGCCGGCGTGGCCTGGCTCCTTGCACGCTATGGAAAGCCACGGAGCGCATCCATCGGAGCAATCCTCCTGACGACAGCGGCGCTGATCGCCACCTTGTTCGCTCAAGCAGTCGACGGAGTTCACCGATGGCTGGATGTCGGCCCTCTGCACATCAACGCCGCCGCGCTGTTCCTGCCGGCCGTGATCGTCGCACTGGCGACGGTTCGCATCGCCAAACCTATGGGAATCGCGATCACGCTCGTCGCAGCAACGATCCTGCTGGCGCAGCCGGACGCCTCACAGCTCACGGCGTTCGCGATCGCTGCGTCCATACTCGTTGCTCGCTCGGCGATGGCGCGGCGATGGAAAGTCTTCGCCCTCCTGATCGCGGCTGTCTTCACGATCTGTGGGTGGATGCGGCCAGACACGCTCCAGCCGGTGGCCGAGGTGGAACAGATCTTCGGAATGTGCGTCGCAGCGTCGCCGATTCTGGCGTTCATCGCCGGTCTGGCGCTCGCCGCGGCGGCACTCGCTCCGCTCGCTCGATCGGCGCCGGCCGCTCATCCCGCCCGGGACGCAGCGGTGGCACTGTCCGCGTACTTTGTGCCTGTATCGATCGCTCCGTTCGTCGGATGGTTCCCCGTCCCGCTGGTCGGGCTGGGCATGAGCTTCCCCGTAGGATGGTGGCTCGGAATGGGTCTGCTGCTGGTGATCGGTCGACGTCCGCAATGACCGCGCAGGACTGTCACTTCGCCGGTTTCGCGATCCGCTTGTGTGTTTCGGGCACCACCATCAGCGCGGCGGTGGCGTACCACGGCGTCAGGTCGGCGACGAACACTCCGGCTTTGACGGCGGGATCGAGGAGGACGAGCTTCTCGGCTTCTGCGATGGTGGCGACGTTGAAGACGTAGAGGCCGCGCCAAGATTTGGTGTTGTCGTCGAAGGGACCGGCGACGGCCAGTTTTCCTTCGTCGGCCAGGCGTCCGATGTTTGCGAAGTGGCCCGCGAAAATCTTGTCGCGCTCTTCGCCTTTGATCTCCGCGTCCTTCGGGCCACTCTTGAGGATGCAGAGGATGTACATCTTCATCCCGCGTTCATCGGCGCCGAGTTTCTTCGCCAGCTCGGGATCGAAGGCCGGTTTGTCGGCTGCCATGGCCACCGGGATGATGAACGTCAAGGCGAGAGCGAGCAGGAAAAAATGTCTATGTTTCATGGCAAGCACTATAAGGTTTCTACATTTCGTAAACTGGCCGCAGGAGCCTCAGAACCATGTGCAAGACCATCAAGCAGCGCGTGAAGATCAAGGCCGATCCGGCGACCGTTTACGATCTGCTGGCCGACTCGCGAAAGCACGCCGCGGTCACCGGTAGGAAAGCGACCATCAGCTCGAAGGTCGGCGGCACCTTCACCCTCGGCGAGAGCGACGTCACCGGGATCAACGTCGACCTCGTGCCCGGGCGACGCATCGTTCAGGCATGGCGCCACCGCCGATTCCCCGAGGGCGTCTTTTCGATGGCCGCGGTCACGCTGACGCCGACGGCGGATGGCGGGACGGATCTCGTGCTGGTCCACCGCGGCGTTCCGAAGGATCTGATTCCTGAGACCGAAGCAGCCTGGCGCGATCAGTACTGGACGAGGATCAAGGCCTACCTCGATCGATAGCGCCAGATCCTGTCAGCCGCGCCGCGCTGCCTCGATCGTCGCGACGTCGATTTTCTTCATCGTCATCATCGCGTCGAAGGCGCGTTTGGCCTCATCGCCACCAGCCGCGAGCGCGTCGGTCAGCACGCGCGGGGTGATCTGCCAGGAGAGTCCCCAGCGATCCTTACACCAGCCGCACTCGCTTTCCTGGCCGCCGTTTCCAACGATCGCGTTCCAGTAGCGGTCCGTCTCTTCCTGATCGTCGGTCGCGACCTGGAACGAAAAGGCCTCGCTGTGTTTGAAGATCGGACCGCCGTTGAGTCCGAGGCAGGGAATGCCGAGGACGGTGAAATCGACGGTGAGGACGTCGCCCTTCTTGCCGCCCGGGTAGTCGCCGGGCGCCTTGTGAACCGCGTTCACTTTGCTGTCCGGGAAAGTGGCGGCGTAGAACTGCGCGGCGTCGAGCGCGTCTTTGTCGTACCAGAGACAGATCGTGTTTTTTGGCGTCATCTTCGTGTGCTCCTTCGTGAGTTTATGCGAGATTCGATCCTTAGGCCGAAGCGCAGCGGCGGGTCTGCGTGATAACCTCACGCCCTCTTTACATCACTCATCCGGAGGATCGCATGCGCAAGCGGTACGGCAGCGCCGCAGTTTATTTTTTTGCAGTGTTGTTCGCTATTTCATGCAGTCATTCACCTGGAATCCAACGGCTGGAGCGCGGGGAACGGCATCGCGCGAAAGTCGGTAATGCGGGCGACGAATCGCACGAGCTCGAGAGCGCACTCGCGCAGTTCTCGGACGCGCGCACCGCGCCCGGACTGGTGCAGCCGGGAGCTTATTCGGCGGCATTCACCTCGCTGACGGCGCTGCCGGTGTACGGCAAAACGTCGTGGACCGAGGTGACGAACCGTCCGTACAACTCGGATGATCCCCGCTACCGCGATCCGTACGCCTCGAACTCGAGCGGCGGCGCGGGTCTCGTCGCAGGCCGGATGACCGGACTGGCAGTCGACGGCGCGTACATCTACTCCGGCGGCGCAGACGGCGGCGTGTTCCGCTCATCGGATGGAGGCTCGACGTGGACCGCGTTGAGCGACGGATTGCCGACGCTTTCCGTCGGCGACGTCGAGCTCGCGCCCGATGGCGCACTCTGGCTGGCCACGGGCGAAGGCAATACGGGCGCGACGGCGTACGTCGGCTCCGGCGTTTATCGACTGGCCAGCCCGCGTACGAGCGTCTTTACCGCGGCGGATCGGGTGGGCGGGACGGAGCTGGAGAGCACGTCGATCAATCAGATCAAGTTCGACACGATCGGCAACATCTACGCGGCGACGTCGCGCGGCGTGTGGCGGCATTCGGCGTCGACCACTGCCGGATCGTGGACACGAGTGCTCGAGCCGGTTCCAGGCTCCACGTATCCGTACGACAACATCTGTAATGACGTCGCGATCGCGCCGCTGTCGAACGGGCAGCGCGTCGTTGCGAACTGCGCGTGGCGCGGCGGTGCCGCGTACAACGGCTTTTATCTTTCGACGGATGGCGGCAACACCTTCACCAAGGTGAATCTGCTCGGCGGAATCGATCAAGGCGACGTCGGCAACGCGGAGTTCGCGTATTCGTCGGACGGAACGCACCTCTACGCGATCGTCGAATCGGTCAACAAATATCTCCATACCTACAACACGGTTCTGTCGGGCATCTACGACTCGCCAACCGGCGACGTGCGCGGCCCATGGAACAAGATCGGCGACTCGCAGAAACTGGCCGGGCAGGATTCGGCGCTCAAGGGCGCAGGAGCCATCGGCTACCGCCCCGGCGTGCAGGCCTGGTACAACAACTTCATCACGGTCGATCCCGCGAATTCGAAGCACGTCTTCGCCGGCCTCGAAGAAGTCTATGAAACGTGGGACGCGGGCGGAAGCTGGACCACCGCGGCGCCGTACTGGAATTTCGACTTCCCCTGCTGGTCGTTCTTCGACGCCCAGAACACCTGCCCGCCGGCGCCGCACTCCGATCAGCATTCGGTGGCGATCGCGAACGGCAAGGTCTACATCGGAAATGACGGCGGTCTCTACGTCCGCAATCTCGACGGCACAGGCCAGTGGCAAAGCCTCAATGCAAATCTGCACACGCTGCAGTACTACTACGTCGGCGTCGGCAAGGTGCCGGGCGGCGTGGCGGTTTCGGGAGGCTTGCAGGACAACGGCGGTTCGCTGCTGTTGCCGGAAGATACGACCGGCAGCGGCAAGATGGGCTCTCCGTTCGGCGGCGACGGCGGCGACGTGATCGTCGATCCCGACGACGGCTGCAAGATCGCGCAGGAGTACGTTTATCTCGACATCGAGGTGACCAATACCTGCGGCAGGAGCGACGGCACGTTTCACGCGATCCGCGACGTCGCGCCGCCCGACCCGTTCCCGCAATTCATCGCGCCGTTCAGCGCCGACTCGGTCAACAAGAATCACTGGGTCGCCGGCGGCCAGTACATCTGGTCGAACGCGAAAGGCTTCGATATTCAGAGCAGCAGCGACTGGGTGGCCGCGTTCAATCAGGGCAGCGGTCATTCGACCACGGCGCTCGTCAGTCAGAACGACGTGGTCTGGTCAGCGTGGTGCGGTCCGTGCGGCAACACCAACTTCACGCGCGGCATCGCCACGAATACCGGAGGGACGTGGCACCAGGTCACGCTGCCCGCGGCGTTCCCGAATCGATGGGTCGCCGGCCTCGCGATCGAACCGGCGGATCCGTCAGGCCGCACCGTCTACGCCGGCATCAACGGCTTCTCCCGCCGCTTCAGCGAAGGTCCGGGCGCCGGCTTCGGCCACGTTTGGAAGACGACCGATGGCGGCGTGACATGGACCGACATCAGCGGCAATTTCCCCGACATCCCGGTCAATGACATCGTCGTCCGCGGCAGCAAGCTGATCGCCGCAACGGATCTTGCGACCTTGATCTCCACGGACGGCGGCGCGCACTGGTCGCGTCTCGCCTCGAACCTCCCCTTCACCACCGTGATGGACCTCCACCTCGGGCCCGACAATCGCCTTTACGCGGCGACACACGGCCGAGGAATCTGGTCGATCGCTGCTCCCTGATTCCGGTGTTCGCGGGTCAGGCCGATTGCCGGCCTGACCCGCCCTTGCCGTGAGCTACGGCTTGACGCGCAACACCAGCGGCATTCCTGGGTCCGGAGCGATGGGGGCGATGTCGTGGGTGAAGCGCACCGTCGTGGCGTCGAACGTCCATTGTCCGTCGCTGCAGCGCGAGGTGCGTTCGATCGGATGCCCTTCGCGCGCGCGCAGCGCGTTTGCCGTCGCTTCGCGCTCGGCGCGGTAGCGGAAGGCGCGGCGCCAGACGGATGTGAGGTCGACTCCGAGCTCATTCGGGCGCGGCTTCACGTCGCAGCGGGTTTCTTTGGCCAGCTCTTCGGCGATGCCGCGGTCGCAATCGACCGAGTCGGCAAGCATCTTCGTCGGAAAAAGCCGCAAGCCGTCTTTCGCGTACGACGCCGTCTGAAATTGATAGGACTCCAGGAGCTGCGGCACGGCGTCGCGCTGTAGCAGCTCGCCGAACCATGCCGGTGCGGGCAGCGGCATTTTCCAGGCCGTCGCGTTGATCATCCGCGCGATCGTCATCGCGGCCGTGCGCACCATCATCTGCGGATGTCCGTCGAGCGAGCGGGCCAGATTCCAGGCGGCGTGCAGGTCGTCCCACGCCGCCGGATCGTTTGCTCGCGCTTTCACCAGCGCGCTGGCGACGAGCGCCCTCGCCACCGACATCTGCGCCGCGCGCTCGGCGTTCAGGTCATTGCCGCCGCCGATCCCTTCACGGCGTTGCCAGACGATCGGTTCGCGCAGCAGCAGCTCGCGGATCGCGGTGACGTCGGGCAGCGCCGGCGACCCGCCGATGGCGAGCTCGCCGCGCGCGGTTTCTCTCCCCACGAATGCGCCGATGGCGTCGTTCTTCGGCAGCGCGTTGGCGAGCGCCATCAACTTCACGGACGCAGCGTTCGCCTGCGATTGCGGAAAACGTTTGTCGACCGAGTCGAGCGATCCGCCTCCCGGCCACGGTTTCGCGGCCGAGGTTTTGACGGCTTCCGGGACGCGAAACCAGGAGATGACCCAGACCACGATAACGATCAGCGCGACGACTATGAGGGCTTTCTTCATCGTTCCTTTTAGATAGCATGGCGCGGGAGGGATCGGTGAAACGACTTTTCCTCGCGTGTCTCCAGATTTTTTTCTGCGCTGCTGTTTTCGCCGCGGAGCCGCCTGACCTCACCAAACAGCCGACGCTCTACGTCGTCGGTTACGCACACCTCGATACGCAATGGCGCTGGGAGTATCCCCGCACGATCGGCGAATTCATCCCGAGGACCATGCGCGACAACTTCGCGCTGTTCGAAAAGTATCCGCACTACATCTTCAACTTCAGCGGCGCCAATCGCTATCGGATGATGAAGGAGTACTACCCGAACGACTACGCCAAGGTGAAGCAGTACGCCGCCGCGGGTCGATGGTTCCCGTCCGGCTCGGCCATGGAAGAGGGCGACGTGAACTCGCCGTCGGCGGAATCGATCGTGCGCCAGATCCTCTACGGCACGCACTTTTTCAAGCGCGAGTTCGGGCACACCAGCGCCGAATACATGCTCCCCGACTGCTTCGGATTTCCGGCCTCGCTCCCCAGCATCCTCGCGCACATGGGGCTGCGCGGATTCTCCACGCAGAAGCTGACGTGGCATTCGGCCACGAACGCCGGCGGCCCCGACTCTCCGGAGAAAACGCCGGCGGGCATCCCGTTCAACGTCGGCGTGTGGGAAGGGCCGGACGGTCGCGGCATCATCGCCGCGTTCAATCCCGGCAACTACAGCGGCGATCTCTGGTACGACGTCAGCCGCAGCGAGCCGCCGGCGAACGCGCGCAACTTCGTCGACTGGCCGGCGCGCGCGCAGCGCAACGGCGCGGTGAGCGGCGTCTACACCGACTACCACTACTACGGCACCGGCGACGTCGGCGGCGCGCCGCGCGAGAACTCCGTCAAGCTGCTCGAGTCCATCGTGACCGGCGGCGGTCCGCTGCACGTCCTCTCGTCGACCGCCGAGCAGATGTTTCTCGACATCAAAGATGAGAAAGGGCTGCCGCGTTATCGCGGCGATCTCGAACTGATCGAGCACTCGGCGGGATCGCTGACGTCGCAGGCGTACCACAAGCGATGGAATCGCAAGAACGAACTGCTGGCCGACGCCGCGGAGCGAGCGTCGGTCGCGGCGATGGGTCTCGGCGGCCGCGACTATCCGCTGGCGCGGCTGAATGACGCGTGGACGCTGGTGATGGGCGGCCAGTTTCACGACAACCAGGCCGGCACGGCCACGCCGAAAGCGTACGAATTCACCTGGAACGACGACGTGCTGGCCATGAATCAATTCGCGTCGGTGCTGACGAGTGCGACCGAGTCGGTGGCGTCGTCGCTCGATACGAGCGGTGAGGGAGTGGCGCTGGTCGTCTACAACCCGCTGAACGTCGCGCGGGAGGACATCGTCGAGGCCACGCTTCCCGGCCACGCGAAACATGTGCGCGTGTTCGGACCGGATGGCAAGGAGACGCCCGCACAGTCCGATGGCGACAAGGTCATCTTCCTCGCGCGCGTCCCGTCGGTCGGTTACGCCGTGTATCACGTTCGGCCGGCGACGATCTCGATGACCTCGACGCTTACAGTCACGAAATCGAGCATGGAGAACGCACGCTACCGCGTCCACATCGACGCCGCCGGCGACATCGACAGCATCGTCGACAAGAAACTCGGCAACGAGATCCTCGCCGCGCCGATCCGCCTCGCGCTGCAGACCGAGAAGCCGCACGACTGGCCCGCGTGGAACATGGATTGGGCCGACCAGCAGAAGCCGCCGCGCGCGTTCGTCAGCGGTCCGGCAGAGATCGAGATCGTCGAAGCAGGACCGGCACGCGTGGCCGTGCGGATCACGCGCGACACCGAAAGCTCGCGATTCGCGCAAACCGTCCGCCTCGGCGCAGGCGGCGCCGGCAATCGTATCGAGATCGACAACACGATCGACTGGAAGACGCCCGCGACGGCGTTGAAAGCGACCTTCCCGCTGACCGCGTCGAATCAGCGCGCGACCTACAACTGGGACGTCGGAACGATCGAGCGCGGCAACAACGACCCGAAGAAATACGAAGTGCCGTCGCACCAGTGGTTCGATCTCACCGACCGCGGCGGCGCGTACGGCGTGACCATCCTCTCCGACTGCAAGTACGGATCGGACAAGCCGGACGACAACACGCTCCGGCTCACGCTCGTCTACACGCCCGGCCTCGGCGACGGCAACGGCCGTTCGTACAGCGATCAGGCGTCGCAGGATTGGGGCCGCCATCGCTTCGTCTACGGTCTGGCCAGCCACGCCGGCGATTGGCGGAAGGAGCAGACCGACTGGGAGGCGCAACGCCTCAATCAACCGCTGATTGCGTTTCAATCGCCGAAGCATCCCGGCGCGCTCGGCAAACGATTCTCACTTCTGTCGATCGACAACGCTCGCGTGCGCGTCCTCGCTCTGAAGAGAGCGGAGGACAGCAGCGACGTCGTCGTGCGCGTCGTGGAACTCGACGGCAAACGCGCTGACGACGTTCACATTCACTTCGCGTCGCCAGTCACCGCGGCCCGCGAGCTGAATGGCCAGGAGATGACGATCGGCAAGGCGAAGACGCTGCACGGAGATCTCGTCACCACGCTCGGGCCTTACGCGATGCGTGCGTTTGCCGTCCGTCTGGCGCCGCCGCACGCGCCGCAGCGGATGCCGAAGTATCAAACCGTGCGGCTTCCGTTGGATCGCAAAGTGGCCAGCATCGACGGCGCGAAGTCTTCTCCCGGTTTCGATGATGCCGGACTCGCTCTGCCGGCCGAAATGCTTCCGCACGACGTCGCCTTCGCCGGCATTCATTTCAAACTCGGAAACGAAGCGCTCGTGCCGCACGGCCAGAAGATCGCGCTGCCGCCCGGACGTCGTCTCTACATCCTCGCCGCATCAACGGACCGCGATCGCCAGACGACGCTGGCTGGACAAACGATGAACATCCAGCAATGGAGCGGCTATGTCGGGCAGTGGGACAACCGCAGTTGGACGCGCAAGGAAGACGAGGTTCCGCCCCGTGCCGATGCGCCGCCCGGCGCCCCGCCGCGGCGCCGCGTCTCGCTCAACTTCAGCGGTCTCACGCCCGGCTTCATCAAACCCGCGCCCGTGGGATGGTTCGCGTCGCATCGCCACACCGCCGACGGCGCAAACGAGCCGTACGCGTACTCGTATCTCTTCGCCTACTCCTTGCAGCTTCCGCCCGGCGCGCGCAGCATCACCCTTCCCGACGACGATCATCTCCGCATCATGGCCATGACCGTCTCCGATGAAGGCGCGCCGGTCGTTCCCGCGCAGCCGCTTGGCGACGCGTTGCCATGAACGAAGGCTTTTTCACCACGAAGACACAAAGGACACAAAGGAGATCTCTCTGTGCTCTTTGTACTACTCCTTTGACGGTCTCGCGCGTTCGTTCTATCGAGAGTCCTTCTCCCCCGGCGTCTTTTTGCCGGGGGAGAAGGTGCCGAAGGCGGATGAGGGGGCGGAGCTTGCGCGACCTGCGGTTTCAGGCGCCGCCCCTCACCCGCACTCCGCTTCGCTGCGTGTCTCCCTCTCCCCGGAAGAAACTCGGGGAGAGGGACTCTCGACCGGAAAGATGCCTTTGGTTGCGGCTACGCCGCGCTGTGTCTTGTGGTGCAAAAAGAAGTAACTCTCCGCTCGCTGTACGATACGTTGCCATGAGAAATCGCTGGATTTTTGTGGCCGCGCTCGGCCTCGCGGTCGTCGGTTGTCAACAGAAGCACGAGACCGCCGCTGCGCCGAAATCGTTCACCATCGCCGTCATCCCGCAGGGCTCCACGCACGAGTTCTGGAAGAGCATTCACGCTGGCGCGATGAAGGCTGCGGGCGACGAGGCGAAGGACGACGTGCACGTCAACGTGATCTGGAAGGGACCGATGCGCGAAGACGATCGCGAGCAGCAGGTGCAGGTCGTGGAAGGATTCACCACGCAGCACGTCAGCGGCATCGTCCTCGCGCCGTTCGACAAGAATGCGCTGGTTCGTCCGATCGAAGAGGCCACGCGCGCCGGCATTCCGACCGTGGTCATCGACTCGGCGCTCGAGTCGCACGATCCGATCAGCTTCGTCGCCAGCAACAACTTTCACGGCGGCGAGTTGGCCGCCGAGGAGATGAATCGGCTACTCGGCGGGAAGGGAAAGGTGTTGTTGCTGCGCTATCAGGAGGGCGTCTTCAGCACCGAGCAGCGCGAGAAGGGTTTCGAAGAGAAGATCAAAACGTTTCCCGGAATCACGCTGATCTCCTCGAATCAATACGCCGGCGCGACGCGCGACACCGCGAAGTCCGCGACCGAGAATCTGCTCAACCGCTACAGCAACGAAATCGACGGGCTCTTCACGCCGAATGAATCGTCGACCGCCGGCGCGCTGCTGGCGCTCGAAGACGCCGGCAAAGCGGGCAAGATCCGCTTCCTCGGCTTCGACGCCAGCGACATCTTCGTACAGGCCATGCGCGACGGAAAACTGCAGGGCGTCGTCGTCCAGAATCCGTTCCGCATGGGAGAGCTCGGCGTGAAAACTCTCGTCGCGCACCTCCTCCGCAAGCCGGTAGAGAAGCGCGTCGATACCGGAGTCACGCTGATCACGCCGGCCAATCTCGACTCGGCGGAATCGAAACAATTGCTCCATCCGCCGATCGAGCAATATCTGAAGTGACGCAGCTTCGACTTCGCGGCATCCGAAAACGCTTCGGCGCGACGGCGGCACTGGACGGCGTCGACTTCGACGTGAGCGGCGGCGAAGTGCACGCGCTGATCGGCGAGAACGGCGCCGGCAAGAGCACGCTGATGAACATCCTCTCCGGCACGTTCGCGCCCGACGGCGGCGAGATGTTCCTCGACGACGCGCCGTACGAACCGGCCCGGCCGGCCGATGCGCGCCGCCGCGGCATCGCGCACATTCACCAGGAGCTCGCGCTCTGTCCGCACCTTTCCGTGGCCGAAAATATTTTCCTCGGCATCGAACCGTCGCGCCGTGAAATGCAGACGCGCGCGGCGCAACTGCTCGACGAATTCGGCCGCGGGGAAGTCGACCCGTCGCGCCGCACCGGAGATCTTCCGCTGGCCGATCAGCAGGTAGTCGAGATCTGCCGGGCGCTGGCCTTCGACGCGCGCGTCCTGCTGATGGACGAGCCGACCAGCAGCCTGCAGCGCGGCGACGTCGAGCGTCTCTTCCGCCTCATCGGCAAACTGCGCGATCGCGGCGTTGCGGTCATCTACATCAGCCACTTTCTGGAAGAGTTGCGCGAAATTGCGACGCGCTACACCGTGCTTCGCGACGGCCGCAGCGTCAGCGCCGGCGCGCTGGCCGAGGTGAGCAACGAGGAGCTGATCGCGGCCATGGTCGCTCGCAGCATGGAAACGATCGAGCACGAGAAAATATCCGGCGTAAGCGGCGAAGTGCTCCTCTCCGTCCGCAACCTCGCCGCGCCACCGCGCGTCCGTTCCGCGACCTTCGACCTCCGCCGCGGCGAGATCCTCGGCATCGCCGGTCTGATCGGATCAGGCCGCAGCGAGCTGGTTCGCGCCATCTTCGGTTTGCAACGCACCAGCGGCGGCGAGATTTCGAGGCGCGGGACGATCGGATATCTGAGCGAAGACCGCAAAGGCGAAGGGCTGGCGCTGCAGCTCTCCATCGCCGACAACGTCACCATGAGCCGCTTCGGGACGTGCGCACGCGGCGGATGGATCGACCTGCGCCGCCAGAATGCGCAGGCCGAGGAGGTCATGAGGAGGTTGCGGGTCAAGGCGGCGGGGCCGAAGAGCGCCGTGATGCGCCTCTCCGGCGGCAATCAGCAGAAGGTCGCCCTCGGGCGTCTCCTGCATCAGGACGCCGACATCCTCCTGCTCGACGAGCCGACGCGCGGCATCGACGTCGGCTCCAAAGCCGACATCTTCGCGGAGATCGCGCAGCTCGCGCGCGAAGGGAAGGCCATCATCGTCGTCAGCTCATATCTTCCCGACCTCTTCGCCGTCTGCGATCGCATCGCCGTGATGTGCCGCGGGCGTCTGTCGGAAGCGAAGCCGACGGCCGAGTGGACGCCGGACCTGATCATGCAAGCCGCGATCGGCGGAAGCGAGCAGGCTGCATGAAGAAAAATCGTATAACAATATGGCTACATATTTTCGGTCCGCTTATCGGCCTGATCGGCGTAGCCGTCTTCTTCGCGTTGCTCACCGGGTCGCCCGAGCGCTACCTCTCCATGACCAACCTCCGCGTCGTGCTGGCGCAGACGGTCATCGTTGCCATCGGGGCGATCGGCATGACCATGATCATCATCAGCGCCGGCATCGATCTCTCGGTGGGCGCGGTGATCGCGCTGACCAGCGTCGTGACCGCGCTGGCGCTGCGCGGCGGCTACGCGCCGTGGCTGGCGCTGGCGGCCGGCGTCGTCTGCGGAGGCATCGTCGGCGCCATCAACGGACTGGCCATCACCACGCTGCGCGTCGTCCCCTTCATCGCAACGCTGGGCATGCTCGGCATCGCGCGCGGCGTGGCGAAGTACGCGGCGAATCAGCAGACCGTCAACGTGCCGCCGACCTGGATCAACGAGCTCGCCGTCACCTTTCCCTCGCGGCCGTGGATGCTGTTCGCGCCCGGCGTCTGGCTGACGCTGCTGCTCGCGGCGGCGATGACAATCGTCCTGCGCAATACGATCTTCGGCCGCCGCGTCTTCGGCATCGGATCGAACGAGGCCGCCGTCCGCGCCTGCGGCATCAACGTCGAGCGCGCAAAAGTCGCGATCTACACCGCGGCCGGATTGTTCTTCGGCCTGGCCGGCGTGACGCAGATGTCGCGGCTGCGCCAGGGAGATCCGACGGTCGCCGTCGGCGTGGAGCTCGACGTCATCGCCGCCGTCGTCATCGGCGGCGGAAGCCTCAGCGGCGGCGAGGGAAGCATCCCGGGCGCGATGATCGGCGCGCTGATCATGTCGCTGCTCCGCAACGGCTGCCAGCAACTGGGATGGCCCAATTACGTTCAGGAGATCATCATCGGCATCATCATCGTTCTGGCCGTGGCGCTCGACCGCTACCGCGCGGCGCGAACGGCGGAGGTCACATGAAGCACATCATCCTGATGACGCTCGTCCTCGCGGCGGCGCCGCTTCGCGCCCAGGTCACGATCGTCGTCGACCGCAACATGGGCGACGCCGCCACGCCGCAATTCCGTTTCGAACGCGTTCCGCCGCCATCGCACGACGATGCGGCCACGAATGCGAAAGTCGATCTGATCGCCGGACGCGTCGACGCCAACAGTCCGGGCCTGACCGCAATCACCGACGGCCGCGTGCCGGGCGACTGGGATGAGCCGCAATCGAATCTCTTCTTCGCCGCCGGGACCTGGGGCGGCCGCTTCCGCATCGACCTCGGCGCCGCCATCCCGATCGCGCAGATCAACAGCTATTCATGGCATCCCGGCTCGCGCGCCCCACAGCTCTACAAGGTCTACGGCAGCGACGGCACCGATCCGAATTTCAACGCAGCTCCGAACGGCAAAATCGATCCCGCCACCGCCGGCTGGAAGCTCATCGCCTTCGTCGACACCCGTCCGAAGGAAGGGGAGGCCGGCGGCCAGTACGGAGTCAGCATCCGTGACACCTCCGGCATCCTCGGCCGCTATCGCTATCTCCTCTTCGACGTTTTCGAAACCGAGGGCGACGACGATTGGAGCAACACCTTCTTCAGCGAAATCGACATCCGCCGGGCAGAGCCCGGAGCCTAGGTTGGCCTAGCCTCGGCCACCAGTTTCTGATCTGGTCCGTTCGCGTTCACGTTGCGAACGTCAGCCGGCTCCTTCAGAAACGTTTCAATCCGATTTCATCGACGCTTCACGACTCCCGCTGCGGACGGGCCGATCTTCGTGCATCCAATCGGACAAAACAGGAGGAGCGTATGAACAGGAAATCAGTGTTCGTTCTCATCGTCGTTCTTGGACTGCTGCCCGTCGGCGCGTTCGCCGGTGAGGTGCGAGTCGTGGGCGACGCGATCATCTTTGACGCAGGAATCGGCGAGGTCAACACGGTCACGATCAATCCGAGGGGGAGCGTTTTCGATCCATCGACAGGGCAGTTCATTACGGGACTTACCATCACCGACTCGACCACCCTGTTGACGATCCGGCCTCCCTGCCGTGCAGTCGCCGGCACGGCATTGTGTCAGGACGTCGCTGTCGCCCGCGCCATCATCAAGCTGGGGAACAAGAACGACAGCGTCAAGGAAGACTTCCAATTTGATCAGGGGGGAACGCCCTTGCCGATGACCGTGGAAGGCGGCCCGGGCGACGACACGATTACCGGCAGCCCAGTGGCGGACATTCTCGATGGCGGCGACGGGAACGATGTCATCGACGGTGGCGAGGGCAACGACGTGATCACCGGCGGTTTCGGCAACGATCGACTCACGGGCGGGCGGGGCAACGACACGATTCGCGGCAATGCCGGCAAGGATCTGATCGACGGCGGCGACGGAGACGATGACATCGACGGCGGCATCGGGGATGACCACATCACCGGCGGCAAAGGGAAGGACATCCTGAAGGGCGATGCCGGCGATGACACGATCGATGCACGCGACGGCGAGATCGACACGATCAACTGCGGCCTCGGCCGCGACACACTGATCCGAGACTCCAACGATTCATTCACACGCTGCGAGAGATGACCGCGTAAATCGGCGGGATCGGATCTCTCGATCCCGCCGTGATGCCATTCGAGACGTCAGTTTTTTCTCGCCTTGACACCGCTATCCCGCGCGGTGACGATACGCGCCGTCCGTGTCCAACCCCTTTCGTAGAACTGCGTTCGGCCTCGCTGTGGTCGTGGCCGCGTCAGCGATCCTGTTGCTTTCGGATCTGCAGCATCGCGATCGCGCGCGCGTCAAAACCGCGAGCCACAAGTGGAAGCTCTACTTCGTGCAGTACAACGACGTCATCGACGTCAAAGATGCGCAGGCCGGCGTGCTGGAAGGGCTGACCGAGTCGGGCCTCGTGGACGGACGCGACTACCAGGTCGAGATCCTGAACGCGCAAGGCGACATGGCCACCGTATCGGCGCTCGTCGACGCCGCCCTCACCGCGCACGCGGACATGCTCATCACCTTCTCCACGCCGACGCTGCAGGCGGCGCTGCGCCGGGCGCAGAACGTTCCCGTCGTCTACAACTACGTCTCCTCGGGTCTGAAAGCCGGAGCAGGAAAGAGCAACAGCGATCACGCCCCGAACGTCACCGGCGTCAGCCTCCTTCCGGCGAATGATGAAGCGCTGGCGATTCTGAAGACGCACTTTCCCGACCTCCATCGGTTGGGAACGCTCTACTGCCCCGCCGAAACGAACATGGTCAACGCCAAGATCGCGCTCGACGAGTCGGCGAAAAAGGCGGGATTCGAGATCGTGTACGTCCCGGCCGAAACGGCCACCGACGTACCGGACGCCTCCGCGGCACTGATGTCGCGCGACATCGATGCCGTGCTGCAGATTCCGGGAAACCTCACCGCCTCGGCGTTCGGAAGCATCAGCGAAGCGGCGCGCCGCTCGCACATTCCCGTCTTCGCCTTCCAGAAATCGCAGGCCATCGGCGGAGCGATGGTGGTCGTCGCGCGCGACTACCGCGACAGCGGCCGCCACGCCGCGCATCTCGCCGCGCGCATCATGCGCGGAGAAAATCCGGCAAAGATTCCGCTCGAGGATTTCGGCAAGACCAGTCTGATCGTCAACCTCGATGCTGCTCGCGCGCTGAACATTTCGCTGCCGCCCGCGCTCGTGCGATCGGCCAAAGACGTCATTGGAGCGACCGGTGGAAATCGTTAAGGAGCGCTCCGGCGGCGTCGTTCACCTTCGGCTGACCGGCCGTCTGGACAACCATTGGTCGCAATCGCTCGACGACGTGCTTCACGAAGTGGCGCGTGAAGGCGCGCGGCACGTGCGGCTCGATTTTTCCGGCGTGACCTATCTGAGCTCCGCAGGCGCCGCCGTTCTGCTAAAGCATCAACGCGAAGCGATCGCACTCCTCGGATCGCTGGAGATTTCCGCGGCCTCGGAACGCGCGCGCAACACGCTGCGGCTGATGGGCTTCGTCGAGCTTCTCATCGCCGGCGGCGGCACGGGCGCGTCGCGGCGAAGGACGCTCTCCATTCCCTTGCCGGTCGAATCCGAGAGCGCGACCTACGAGAGCCGCGTGCTCGATGGTAAGAAGTCCGTCTGCTCCGTGATCGGCAGTCCAAATCTGCAGGCGCAGGCCTCTCCGATCTCCATCTATCGCGACGTCTTCGCGCTCGGCGTCGGTGCGCTCGGCGCAAATGCCGAGGAGTGCCGCGGCTTCTCGGGCGAATTCGTCGGGGCCGCCGGCGGCGCCGCGTTCATGCCCACCGACGGCACGGCCACACCCGACTACATGCTCAGCACTGCTATGGGTCTCGTGCCGACGGTTCAGGCGTTGAGCGCGATCACCTTTCGCGGCGCGCCCGGTTACCAGTTGCGCTTCGAGGCCACGGCGCCCGACGCCGGCGTTCCGCTGAGCGACGTCGTACGCGCGTCCGTTTCGCTGGCCGGCTCGTCCACCGTCGGCATCGTCATGGCCGCGGACATCACCGGTCTCGTATGCGCGCGCTTGCGGCGCTCGCCGGCCCGAGGCGAGGCCGTGCAGTTCGACTTCCCCGCGGTGCGCGAATGGATGTCGTTCACGCCCGAGCGCGAATTCGCGCGCTTCAGCGCTCTCGTCGTCGGCGTCGCATCCGCATCGCCGTCTGCAACGCTTGCCCCGTTCCTCCGGCCGATCAGCGACGAGTACCAGGGACACTTTCACGCCGTCGTCACCACGTTCCGTTCGCTTCCGCGCGGGAAACTGCCGGTTGCCGACATCGTTTCCACGTGGCTTCAACCGCGAAGCGTGATCTCGGTCGTTCACCTCCTGCGCGACGCGCGGCCGATCGAAGGCGCCGGCGAGAGCGCCTTTCAACGCGGCGCCTGCTGGATTTTTCCGATCGCTGACGGAGGTGGAGCGTGACGCTACTGCTGTCCGCGTGGACCATCGGCCTGATCCTCTCGCTGCTCGCGCTCGGCGTCTACATCAGCTACCGCGTCTTCAAATTCGCCGACATCACCGCCGACGGCTCCATCACTTTCGGTGCGGCGGTGGCGGCGTCGATGCTCACGCACGGCATGCATCCGCTGGCAGCCAGCGGCGCGGCATTCGTCGCGGGCGCTCTGGCCGGCGTCTGCACCGGCGTTTTGCACACGCGATTCAAGATCAATCAACTGCTCTCCGGAATCCTGGTGATGACCGCGCTCTACTCCGTCAATCTGCACGTGATGGGGCAGAGCAATCTGCCGCTGCTCTCCGCCACGACGCTGGCCACCTACGCGCAGGACCTCGGGCGCTCGATCAGCGGCCACGATTCCGCCATGCTGCTCGGCTGGCCGGTGAGCGCGCGCGATCTCGGATCGCTGCTGCTCGCGGCGGCCATCGTGCTGGTGATCGCCGCGATCCTCTGGCTTTTCTTCAACACGAACCTCGGCAGCGCCATGCGCGCCTCCGGCGACAACGAACAGATGATCCGCGCGCTCGGCGTCAGCGTCGAGAACATGATCGTCATCGGCTTGGCCATCGCGAACGGCCTGGTGGCATTCGCCGGCGCGCTGCTGGCGCAGTACCAGGGTTTCGCGGATGTGCAGATGGGAATCGGCATGATCGTCTGGGGATTGGCCAGCGTCATCATCGGCCGGGCGCTCGTCGGATCGGACAGCGTCGGCGCGGCTCTCGTCGGCACGATCATGGGCTCGGTGCTGTTCCGCTTGATCATCGCGCTGGCGTTGCGCTGGGGACTGAATCCGAACGACCTCAAGCTCGTCACGGCGATCTTCGTCTTCGGCGCGCTGGTCCTGCCGCTGGCCATGCAGAAAGTGAGGCGCCGTGCTGCAGTTGCGTGAGTTGCAGAAGACGTTCTTCGCCGGAACGCTGAACGAAGTGCGCGCGCTGCGCGGCGTGTCGCTGCAGATCGAGGAGGGCTCCTTCGTCACCGTGATCGGCACGAACGGGTCCGGAAAATCGACGCTGCTCAACGCCGTCGCCGGCAGCTTCTTCGTCGACCGCGGGGCCATTTCCATTGCGGGGCAGGACGTCACCCGCTGGCCCGAGCATCGCCGCGCCGCGATGATCGGCCGCGTTTTTCAGAATCCGTTCAGCGGCACCGCGCCGACGATGACCGTAGCCGAGAATCTAGCGCTGGCCGCGCGCCGCGGCCTCGGACGCGGATTGGGAAAACTCTTGCCGGCGCGTCTCGTGAAAGAGCTACGCGACCGCGTAGCCACGCTGAACATGCAGCTCGAGCTTCGCATGCACAATCCGATCGGAACGCTCTCCGGCGGACAGCGCCAGGCCTTGACTCTGCTCATGGCCACCTGGCGCCGCCCCGAGCTCCTGCTGCTCGACGAACACACTGCCGCCCTCGATCCGAAAAGCGCCGACCAGATCGTGCGCCTCACCGAACGAATCGTTTCGCAGCATCGCCTGACGACGCTGATGGTCACGCACTCGATGCAGCAGGCCGCGACGCTCGGCGACCGCGTGGTGATGATGAACAAAGGCAGCGTCCTCGCCGACTATGCGGGCGCTCTGCGCCGTCACCTTCGCGCCGAAGATCTGACGCGCCGCTTCGACGAGATCCGCCGCGACGAGCAACTCGACGCCTCGGCCGCCGAAGTCCTGCGCGACAACTACGTGTAGTCCGTCCGGCGATTGCGGCCAGGCATTGCGATGGTAACCATGTCGGCCTTGCCGAGCATGTACGAACCGCACAACGAGCCGATACCAGAGATCATGTTGCAGTGAGTCCACTTTTAATTTATCCTCTTTTATCTAGGTATGATGTTTTCTAGGTAATAGATTCCTAGATAAAATTTGAATGGGCCGAACAGCGCGAATTCGTTCGAACAAGAGAGGCGACTTACCGTCGCAACTCAATGCGGTTGTGCCCGAGCAACTGTTGTTGAATTTCAATCGCGCCTGTGTGGAGAGTAAGCAACCGCGCGATGTCGTCGTGGAAGCTGCGATACGTTTCTACCTGGAGAGGAAGCCCGCGAAGCGCGCCGCGGTTCGCTCCCTCAGCCCAGAGCCGGTTACCGTTCCGCAAGCAATCGACCAAGTCGATTACGACGACTGCGTGACGGCACTTGCGTTGACGCGACGACTCGCGGAACAGCTTCTCGAGGCTACAAAAACCGTGGAACCTTTACTCCGGGTTGCCGGACGCAAGCCGTAGTCATTAATGCTTGATGTGAACAGAATTGAGGGAAACGCCAAGCCACGAACGGAGTTAGGATGTGCGGCACTCCAGCCGCCGAGACATCGGCACCCGCCGGGAGCAGACATATGAGCGCGATTCAATCCATGACCGACCTTCCGCTCGCCGAACCGCTTCGTGCTGACCTCGCGGAGATGGATGTCGTTCTCTGCGCCGGATTGATCCGGGGTACGAAGTGTAACGACGTTCCAAACGCTGATCGCGACGCTGCGAAGACGCTTCGGCAGCACTTCGAAAGGTTGCTCAGTCGTAGTCCATCGACAGATCAGGTGCGTGTCGGCGCATCTGCTGCTTTTCGCGACGTCCGCTTCGCTGTGCACGAACCTGATGCTGCCGGTCTCGAGCGCGCGATCAATCTGTTGCTAGAGATGGAAAACGGACAACTCGCGATCGAATCGGCGAAAGAGCTTCTCGACTGCATTGCGGATGTCCATTTTGGGCCCTCGGCTGAATGACGGATGAGGCGGACGGCCCCGCCGACCACGGTAACGTCTCACGCCGCGTTCTGCTGCGGATTGCCCTTGAGCTTCTCGACCACAGCGCACGCGTCTCTGCTCACCTAGAGCGGGCTGAGAGTCTTGCCCACGAAGACAATCGCGGTGCGATCAAGGTACTGCGCTATGCGATGCCGGGGTTCGAACGAAAGCTGAAGGCCTTCTTTGACCCGGAGCGCGTTATTGAGAATCGAACTATTTACGCCGAGATCCAAAACTTCGCGCACTGGTTCTATTTCGCGCATGAGTTGCTGACGCTTCTTCCGCGACCTGAACCCAGTCCCGAGATGTTCGATGTGCTTCGAAGCGCTGGATTCCAGGGTCAGAGTCCACACGCGACGATTGTTCTTGGGCCGGCGTTCAATGCGTATGAGTTCGACTTTGTGAAGCACATCGTCGAGTTTCTACCGCATGAGTTGGAGCTTCGACGGAAATTCGCTGAAGCGCCATTTTTTCTGCTTGCCATCTGTGACCATACGTCTCCTACGGCATGGTCCATTCTCGGCCACGAGATCGGTCATGCCGTTGATGATGACAGGTCGAAGAACGCCGCGGCGAAACTCGAACAGCGAAACGACCGTCCCGATCAGTTCATCGAGGATGTCGCGGCTGAAGTCTGGGCAGACCTCGTCGGAGCGCGGCTTTTCGGTGCCGCACCCATGCAGGCGCTTGTCAGCATGGAGTACTGCATGCTGTCCCTCCGCGAGTCACCGTGGGATACGAGGTTCTCGTCCATTCGGATCCATCCGCCCCTCAGTTGGAGGCTCCGTCTCACTCGCTCGTGTCTGGCAGAGTGGTATCCGGACCTTCGCGATGTACTCGCTGAAGAAGAGTCCGCGTGGATGCTAGCCGCAAAATTCCACGCGACGATTTCTCCGCCGTCCATGAAGTCGGCCGAACCGGACTTTACTAACATCATCCAGCCGCTCGTGAAGTCACTCGCTGAAGAGGTCGCGAGAAAGTTTCCTTCTCCTCCAGTCCTCGCGACCACGGGAGCCGCGCTCGATCGTTGCCAGCAACGTCTCGACGACAACCTTCCCACGCCTGCGCAGGGACTTCGGCCGGAGGGGCTTCGCGGTGAGATCGCCGACTACCTCAGCGCTGATTTTCCGGCGGCGGAACGGAAAGGTGCATTCAAAGCACTCTCCGGTCGTTTCCGTGAAATCCCGATCGAAGTTGGCGCCGTCCTACTTGCATCTCATGCCGTCCGACAGGAGCGAATGAGGAAATGCATCGATCACCCGCCATCCAATGAGGAGGCGTGGCGGGTTGCGATCGACGACTTCGCCCACGTTGAGGTGCTTGCCGAGACATCGCTGATCGCTGCGTCGGTACATCGGATCATGCTGGAGCGCCTCGACCTCGATCCGCGTTTACCTGAAGAAAGCGGTCCCGCGGAGGAGAGACCGCTGCTGCGTCCTTCTCGAGATCCGAAGGCAGAGTCCGGATTCGCGCTGTTGTCAGACATCGAGATTCTCGAACGGATCGTGGCCGAGAAACCACATCTATTGTTCATCAGCCCTGTAATTGATGGTCGTCAAGTAGGTCCATCATCATTCGATGTGCGCCTCGGAACCGAGTTTCAAATTCCGCGAACGATCGGAGCGATTCACATCGATCTCACCGGCTCGGGCGAGGACGCGCAAAAGCAGGTTCTGAAATACTTCACGAGGAAGCGCCTCCCGGCCGATGGCACATTCGTTCTACATCCTGGAGAGTTCGCGCTCGCAACCACACTCGAATACTTCCGCCTTCCACGAGACATCGCAGCACGTCTCGAGGGCCGAAGCACTCCGGCACGGCTTGGACTGCAGGTGCACGCTACCGCGGGCTTCGTCGATCCGGGATTTGAGGGAACATTAACATTCGAGCTCTCGAATGCGGGCAGTCTGCCGATCGAAATCTCACCCGGCTTCCGGCTCGGACAACTCTGTTTCTTTCGCGTCGGCCGGGTTCAGGTGCCCTATACCGAAAAGGAGCGGCCAAAGTACGCGCGTGCGGTCGGTGTCCAGCTCCCGCGGCTGGATCAGGAGCCGGAGCTGAAGAAGCCGCGGAGGCAACGCACCGAGGTATAGACTCTGTGCGGCGTCACGACCGTGCCCAACGTCAGCTTTCAACCAAACGCGACATCCGTCAACGTGAGAGTAGTCTCGACGGAAATGGCCGATGATGGATGGGGTGCGTGGGCTGACGTCGAGATCCTCGATGCTCAACCGATCCCGGGCGAAGCTTCCGTCGACAAGCATCTGCGAGGCAGGATGCGTGTTTTTGTGCCGCCGCCGCTTGTCGACGCTGTCGTGCCGGAAACGACGTTCCGAGGCGAGATGACGTTCAACGGCGGCCCAAGCGGCGGTGTGTACGCGCTTCGCCGAGCGCGACGTGCTTAGGGTGCCTCAATGTCGACGTCACCTTTATCCAGGGAAGGCGCAAAACCGTGGATTCTCACGCCGGACTGCCTTTTCAGGTAAGTCTTCGAATTCGGCGTGGTCGCATCAGCAAAATCGTCGTTCCCAGTGGACCCGCGGAACGGGTCTCCTTCGTCCCCTTGGTTCTCGAGAAACTCGAGCGACGATTCGCCATCCGCCTGTTCGAGGCCAACCTGATAGTGCTTCGGATTCGTATTGCCGTTGACTGCATCGTCGATGTGCCAAATCAGAAATCCTTCCCCCGGCAATGCCGAATCGAGGCCCTCTCGTACGCGTTTCTCAAGAAGGAAGTACTCGTTCGAGCCCGCGTTCTCCGGATTGATGCGAACGATCGAGCGATCCTTGAGATCATAATGTCCGCTCATCACCTGTTCCACCGTCGACCAACCAAGTTTGGCGCGGCACCACGCGCTCATATTCGCCGGCTGGTCGCCGTTCCCCAACCACGAACCTGTGCCCATCACGCACCAAGCTCCGACTCCATAAGAACGCGAGGTTGTGTCATAGAGGTCCGGCAGTCCAAGAAAATGGCCGAATTCGTGGCAGAATACGCCGACTCTTCCGTTCTCCGGCTGCAATGTGTAGGGATAGATTGTGATACCGTCGATCGTCTGCGGGTGCGAGACAAGCCATTTGTGAGACCAGATCAAGGATGGACGCACGTCGCGGTCGGCGTTCTCGGCGCCTGCGCCTGCGTGCACGATCACTAGGCCGTCGAGCATCCCGTCTCCGTCGAGGTCATACTTCGAAAAGTCGATGCTCTCGCGCGCTATCTCTATTGCGTCCTCAGCCAACTTCTGGGCATTGTGGGGATATGTTCCGAGACCAAGCTTTCCGTCGGCGTAATACGATAGCGGGTTCGGCAGCGTGAACCAGCCAAAAACGTCGCCCGTCACCTTCAATAAACCTCCGGAAGCCTGGTCGTAATACTGAGACACCGAAAGCGCGGTGTCATTTCCGAACAGAAGTTGTTCAAAAAATGCCTTCGGCGTAAGGCCCCTTAATTCAGGGAAATCAACAAGCAACACAACAACGCGTCGATTCCCTTCGGTCCGAGGAGATTTTTCTGGCGTTATCCCGGAAATTGCCGCCGCCAGCGCGAGCCCCGACTCCGTAGGCGGGTAAAAGATTCCGTCATCGAGGCCGAGTCGTGATGGATCAGGAACCGGCAGTCCAAGACGCTCTGCCAATGCAAGGCCTTCAGCCCGCGGGCCTAGTAATACTTCGCGTTTAAATATCTCGCGTTCCTCTCGCAGCTCGAAAAATACCTCAGGTGCAGGTGAGACGAGACATAGGTTCCTGGTAATCTCCATTTGTGATTTCCTCAAACCGTTGTTGTCGTTTACAGTACTTCAATGGATTATAACAATACCTCAGAATTCTCGGCCGGGTACAAGTGGTGCTTGGCCTCCGACGCTCAAGACCGACGCCGTAACCAACGAGCGAGAGAGGGCGCACGAAAGGAGAGCGGTAAGCCTGTGCACGGCGTGGGAAATTCATAGCTTCAAACATAACAAGGACAAGATCGGTCGATTACACCCTCTTACGCAAGCTGCGCTCGAGTGTTCTTGCTTTGCGCAGCCAAGCACGGTCGCGGCGCTTCTGGTAGGAGGGCATGGTCGCGTCGCGCGTGGCGATTTCGCGGGCGATTTCGAGGGCTTCGGCGGGGCGGGCGTTGTCGGCGAAGAATTGCGCGGCGAAGACGAGCGGTTCGGCGCCGGTGGCGCTTTGCGCGATCCGGTCGAAGACAGCCATCGCTTCTTCGGTGCGGCCGAGGCGGGCGAGGGATCGGCCGAGGAGGCAGGACGCTCGGGAGAAATCGTATTTTGGATCGGCGGCGGTCACGCGGCGGAGATCGGCCACTGCGGCTTCGTCATCGCGAAGTTCGAATTCGGCGATGCCGCGGCGGTAGAAGGGGTCGATCGAATCCGTACGCACTGCGAGCGCGCGATCGAACGCATCCTTCGCGTCGCGATAACGCTTCTCTTCGAGCAGCAGTTCGCCGAGCTCCTCGTAGTTTCCAGCGGACGGATTCTGCATCACGAGCGCGCGCAGAGTGCGAATTCGTTTGCGGCGTGCGGGGCCGCGTAACGTTCGTTGAACGCTGCGAACATCGGGCAGGCCCTCGATGAGGAAGTAGGCCAGCGCTCCGATGATGCCTCCGATGATGATGATCCAGAGCCAGAACGCCTCGGGGCGTTTGCGCGACCAGTGAATAACGGCCGCCACCTGGAAGATGAAGCCGTATCCGAACAGGTGTCCGATGAACGGCGCATGCAACGCTCCCTGCGCAAAGGCAGAGACCGAGGAGCAGAGAAGCACAAGGCCGATGGCGCTGCGAAGTTTCATGAAGGGTAAATGACGGAGGATACGCCGGATGCTTGTCGGTCGAAACGTCACTCATCGCGTCGCTGAAGACTTCCCGCGCAGCGGATGCGCGCGAAAAAATCTCCACATCTCGGCGGTCGCATCGACACGATCGCTGTACGGTCCTACGAACCAGGCGGGGAACGGCTTTCCGCCGAACCATTGGTGGCCGGCGTTGACGCTGTAGAGCATTACGGTGGCACCGTCGGCGCAGCCGGTGTATTCGCGGCGCGTCACGCCGGGCGCGAATGCGGATTCGGTTGGAACGGACGCGCAGCGATTTCGAAGAGCCCACTTCGCGGTCCACTGAGGGACATTCGCAAAGCGCACGATGTCCGGCGCGATCGGTGACGGACCTCCGGTGTATGGCGCGTAGGGATCGACCGTGCCGTGAAACCAGATCATCGGCACGGGGCGCCGGTCGGTACACCAGCTCCACGGCAGCGTCTGCGCGGCACCGACCATTCCGACCGCAGCGATGCGATCGGAGAGCGTGCACGAAAGCACGAAGGCCATGCCGCCGCCGTTCGAGAAACCGTTCGCGTAGATTCTCGCCGCGTCGATGTTGTACGACGCCTCCACGTTGTCGATCAGGTCTGCGATGAATCGGACGTCTTTCATCAGAGCGGCCTCGCGCCCGACGTGCCAGATCCGCGGGCCGGGGCCGTCAGCTCCCGACGGATAGACGACGATGAACCGTTCGCGTTCCGCGAGGCGATTCCAGCGGGTCATGTTCATCTGCTGCACCGGCCATCCGCCCGCGCCGTGCATGCTGATGACGAGCGGCGCCGGTTTCGCGGGGTCGTAGCTGCTCGGGACGTAGAGTTCGTACTTCCGTTTCTCGCCGGAGGAGACAATCGAGCCGTTGGCGCGATTGCGCAGGTAGAAATTGACGGCCTCGCCGAGGGCGAAGGCGGCCGGCAATGTGATCGCGATCAGAACTGTGGCGAGGACGGCGCGGCGGCGATCGATCATCGGTGCCGGTTCCATGCGAGCGCAAGCGGCGCCGCCGAAAGCCGCGCCAGAGGAACTGCCACGATTGCCACCAGCGCCAGAACGTAGCGCCGGATCACTACGTCGGGGAACGTCCAGGCCAGCACGCCGTAAACTGCGAAGACGGTCGCGGACCAAAACAGCGCGCCGAGGATGAGAGCGCGGTCGCTGAGCAATTGTTTGTCATAGAGCCGAATGGCGATCGACGCGGCGGCGGCGAGTTTGAGGCACACGATGATCGCCAGAATCCACCCTCCGGCATTCCACACGAACGCAACCAACCCGCGGTTGGTCGTCACCCAATGCGCGGCCGGGACGGCCACGGCGAGAATCGCCAGCGCCAGGAAGACGCTTCCCTTCACGAGCCATTCGCGGCCGCTGATTCCGATGTACAAACTCTGCACGAGCTGCTTCCAGGTCGAGGCGAGCAGCGCGATGAAGATCAGCAGCATGGCGATGGCAGCGTGCGGCGCGCCGACCACTTCCGCCAAGCGATGCACGCGTTCGATGACGAGCGCCCACGTGCCGGAGAGTTTCAGCGCGATCGGAGCAGCGACGAGCACCAGAAGCCACGCCGCGAGCGTGCTGGCGATCGTCACTTTGAGCTTGGCGGCGATCAGCGATGCGCTGGTCATCGGGCGCGTGGCGATGAACTTCGTCAAGTTGGAGCCGCTGACCGTGGCCGCGGCGAATACAGCCAGGAGCGGCGGCGTGGTCAGCACGACGATCAACATCTCGAAGACGAGCGCCGGCGTCTCGCGAAAGAGGAAGAGCAACGCCAACTCGAAGGGCAACACAATGGCGACGGCGGCCGGCAACGAACGGCCATGTTGCCGCCACTCCAGCCACGTCTGCGCGCGGGCCGGCGAAGGAAAATGCTCGCGTCGCCGAGGAGCGGCGACGCGAAACAGCGGCCGCCAATCGGGTTCGTCGCCGCGCCGCGCCCGTGCAATTGCGTAACGCGCAGTGGCATAGGCGAGCGGAACGTGCGGCGCGAGGATGGCCAGCATCACCAGCTCGCCCGCTTTGAAGTTGAGCGCGATCATGATGATGGCGTCGATCGCTGCGAGCCACAGGATCGTGATGACCACGCGCAAACCGGGCAGCGCGTACGGCATCCACGTCAGCGCTTGCGTCCACGCCAGAAGCGACGCCGCCAGCAGCGCGGGCCAGATGACCGGCACCTCGATGCCGGATGGCCACAGCGCGAGCAGCCGCGTCACTGCCCAGAGGATGGTCACGGCCGCGGCGCCGTACAACATCGGCCATCCCGCCAGGGCGGAATTCGTGACCGGCAACGTGAACATGCGCGATGGATAAATCGACCGCCGCGCCGAAAGGTCGCCGGAAAGCCCGAAGCTGAACACCGCGACGAGATAAAGAAAGGTCGCCGTGAGTGGGACGGCCACCACGAATGCGAAGCTCTGCTCGTCATCGATGTGCACGCGCCGCCCCGACATCCTCAAGATCGCCATGGCGATCGGATAGCAGGCCAGCGCCAATAGTCCCCAGCGATGGCGCCGGCGAAACTCCCATCCGATTGCGGCCGCAGCAGAGCGCATCGTTACCGCTCCGCGCCCGCCGCGTGGGCGATGAAAATCTCATCGAGCGTCGGCAGCCGTTCGCCGGCGCGATGCGATTCTTTGATCTCGTTCAGCGGAGCACTCACGACGATCGTGCCGCCGCTGATCATGGTGACGTGATCGGCGACCTGCTCCACCTCCTCCAGCAGATGCGACGAGAACAACACCGTCCGCCCCTCCTCGGCGACGCTGCGAATGACCGCTCCGAGAATGTCGCGCCGGACGATCGGATCGAGACCGGACGACGGCTCATCGAGCACCAGCAATTCCGGCCGATGCGCGAGGGCGATGAGCAGTCCCGCGCGCGCTTTCTGTCCCTTGGAAAGACTCTTGACCTTCGCGATCGGATCGAGCGCGAACATCGTCCGCAGCTCCTCGGCATACGCGTCGTCCCAGGCCGGATAGAAAGCGCGCGAGTAACGAATCAGCTCATCGACGCGCATCCACCCCGGAATGTCGTTCTCCTCGGAGAGATAGCCGACGCGCGACAGCACGGCAACCGGATCGGCCACGGGATCGTGGCCGAAGATGCGCACCGTTCCCTCCTGCGCGCGCAGCAGCCCGAGGATGTGTTTGATCAGCGTGGTCTTGCCGGCGCCATTTGCGCCGACGAGGCCGTAGACCGCGCCGCGCGGAAGCGAAAGTGTCACCGACGCCAGCGCCGTTTTGGCGCCGAAGCGGCGCGTCAGCCCGGAGATGGCGATCACGGATTCACTCATGAAACGGATGGATCGGACGAGTGTACCGCCAAGCTCAATGCCGCGCCGCGCGGCGACGCGACGGCGGACATGGGCCGCGGTTCATGATGACCGACACCGTGTGGTCGGTGTTCGCGGTAACGACGTCGAGGTAACCGTCGCGATTGACGTCGGCGACGTCGAAGGCGTTGATCGGGGAGCCGGCGTCGATGGCGACGCTTTCTGCGAAACCGCCGGCGCCGTTGCCGCGGTAGAAATGAAGGGTCGTCGACTGAAGGTCCATGACGATGATGTCCGCGCGGCCGTCGCTATCGAGATCTGCCACCCGGACGGCGATTGGAAAGCTCACACTCCGCGGATGCGCGAGTTGCTTTCGCTCGCGAAAGGTTCCATCCGCGTTACTGAGCGTGACGTAGATCGGTTCACTCGCCGATTCGTTGTCGTTGGTGTCGACGATGTCGGCCACTCCATCGCCGTTCACGTCGGCGAATGTGCTGCTTAGATCGAATCCCGGTCCGGCAGCAATGGTGGAGACGGTCACCACGCCGTTCACATAACGGAGCAACCCGAGGTGACCGGAGCGGTCGCTTGCGAGGATCTCGAGCACGCCGTTGATCGTGCGCAACGATGGCCACTCAGCGTTCGCGAGGCCCGTCTCGAATGTCGTCTTCGGTCCCAACGCTCCGTTGCCGAGGCCGCGGAAAAGGTGCAGGCGAACGGGATTGCCGGAGCCGAACGAAAGACTGATCACGTCCGGGATTCCGTCGTGATCGTAGTCGGCGATCAGCGACGGACCGCCGTGCGTCGCTGTGCCGTAGGGCGTTCCGCCATCGAACTGAAGCGCGCCTCTGCCGAGGTAGATATCGATGCCGTTCGAAAAATAGTTGGATACCAGCAGGTCGGGAACTCCGTCGTGATTGAGGTCGCCGATGTCGCGCAACGTCTCGCCGAACGCACTCGGGATGAGCCGTTCCGCGGCAAAGGTGCCATCGCCACGGTTGGGCAGGAGCGAGAACGCTCCGAACGCGTCGACGTGATTGCCCGAGGTGATGATGTCGGGCGCGCCGTCGCCGTCGAGATCGCGCACGAGCACGACCCGGTTGGCCGCGGCGGGATAACGCACCGGCGCCTGAACGCCCATCCAACCGCTGCAGTCCGCCGATGCCTGCGCGGCGAATGAGAGGACGGCGATAAAAAGCCAGAAGCGTTTCATGCCCGCGCGAGTGTACGAGAGGCGTTGTGAACGCCTCGATGCCGCTTCGCGAAGGTTAGGTGAGGAATGGCGCTGCTAGCGCCGGTGCTGGATGATTGCGATTCTGCGAGGCGCAGGTACGAGTATCGCTGGCGGCCCGCCGGCTGTACCGCCGCCGGCTCGGCGGCAAGAAACGAAGACGCACCAGCGCGATCGCGTCGCCCTTACTTTCCCGCCCTGATGTTGTGCGTTTCGATGATGTCCGGGGTGCCAGGGTCGACGCCGACGTCCTGTAGGATCGGCATCAACGTCTGGCCGAAGCGTTCGAAGTTTTCCATTGTGTCCCAGATGTCTGACACGCGCAGTGCGTTGGAATCTCCGAAGGCAACGTGAAAAATTCTTCCCTGCGGCGAGCCCGCGCCAGCCGCGTCGAGGCGTTTGATGACCTCGTCATACTGCTGCGAGGACATCGATTTCGGAACGAAGCGAACGACGAATGGCATGCGAATCTCCCTTCTCTTTGACGATGTACGTGTCTTCCGTCCGTCCGGTCGTATTCGTTCTGCCTAACTTTCCTTGCCGCGCGCCGTTTAACGTTTCTCAGGAGGTCATTTGATGCGAAGCACCATCCTTTGTCTCATCGCGATCACTGCGATCGCGCTGCCGGCTCGCGCGCAGACCGCGGCCGAAACCAGGCGCGCCGAGGTGCTGGTGCTTGGGACGTATCACATGGCCAATCCCGGACATGACCTCTTCAACATGAAGGCGGACGACGTCCTCGCGCCGAAGCGGCAGGCGGAGATCGCCGAAGTGATGGCTGCGCTGAAGGCATTCAAGCCGACGAAGATCGCCATCGAAAGCGATTCGCAGAAAAAATTCGACGAGCGCTATGCGCAGTACCTGGCCGGCAAGTACGCGCTGACCACGAACGAGATCGATCAGATCGGGCTGCGGCTGGCGAAGGAGATGGGGCACACGACCATCTACGCCGTCGATGCGGATGGCGATTTTCCGTTTCAGCGCGTCATCAATTTCGCGAAGGCAAGCGGACAGTCGGCGAAGCTCGACGCGCACATGGCCGAGATCGGCGAGATGGTGAAGGCGCAGGGCAATTATCTGCAGACGCACACCGTGCTTCAGACGCTGCTCTACATGAACTCGGACGAAAAGGTGGCGCAGTCGGTCGGCTTCTACTACCTCGAGGCGCACTACGGCGAGCCGGGCGACTACGCGGGTCCGGACCTGCTGGCGGAGTGGTACCGGCGGAACGTCCGCATCTTCAACAACGTGACGAAGCTGGTGACGTCGCCCGACGACCACATCCTGTTGATCTTCGGCGCCGGCCACCTCGGCTGGCTGCGGCAGGCATTCGGGTCCGATCCGACGTTTCGGCTTCGCAAGCTGGAGGAGTTCGCGCCGCGGTAGCGGTCTATTTTGAACCTGGAGCTGACACGCAGGACATAGACCTACGTGTTCTTTAGAAGTGACGGACAAATCTGATGATCAGGATCCCACCAAAGAACGAGAAGGGCTACGCCTTGGCGAATGCCCCAAATCCTTTCCTTCCCGGTAAGGCCTAAGGAGATGACAGATTCCGCATCACCTAATCCGATGAGGCGAAGCCTCTCCTGCGCAGCCTTGCAGATTCGCCAAACCTCGATGGAATGATGACGTTTCTTCCCCTCAATGAGAATTTGATTCCAAGTCATCGACTCGAAGTTACTGAGCCGTTGTTGGATCTCCCGCAACTTCGCCTTATCGATCTCGTGCCAGCCGAAAGGAGCGCACATCTCGACCTTCGAAATACGCCATGACGGCTGCTCCGAGTTATAACTGGGCGGAGATCCGGACGGCGACCGTTGCGGACGAACCGGTAGAGTTGTCGCGCTTTTCGGAACTTTTGCGCCGGATGGCGACAGCGCGACCTTCGGCTGCTTTTGGTTCCTGTCCACGGCGGACCGAGTACCTAGAGACCACTGTAGTAGTCCGCCATCGATGCGTGACTGATATCGTTGTTTCCGCGCTCGCCCGGCCCCAGCCCTTTCCGGGCATCCTGCCACGGTTTTTCGGAATGCGTCAGGTCAATCAGCCACTGCGCAGGCTTGTCACCATAGTAGGCAAGTACGGCGTCAACCGTCTCTCGTTGCGTGTCGGTCAGGTTGGACGGATCTGCCATGGGGAACTTATCCGAGTCAACGAAGTAAAGACCTCGGTGGTAGTTATAAACGGACGGAGCCACCGGCCCATTCGCCCAAGCCTGAATCACATTATCGAAGAGCGGCTGTTCATCCCAAACCAGCGACCACGCCTGAGAGTAGTAAAGAAGCTTTTGAAGCTTCATCGTGGTCATCTTCCCCGTCTTCATGAGGATGTACTTGGCCACATCAAAAACGCTCGCCATGGTAATGGTGTCCCTTCTCCTCGGCTGTCCGAATCGCCTCGATTTGCGACCTTAACGAACCATCATTCTGACACGGTTATGCCTGAAAGAAGGTATACGCGCTGCGCTTAGCAAGAGTTGGCCTCATCACCTACGGCTAACATTCCAACACTCGTAGATTTGGCCGCGAGCAACGGCAGTCCTCAGGCCGGCAGCCGTCGCCGATCTGGCCTTCAGGAAAGCTTGACCACCACTCATTTGGTAGATATCATTGGTATCTACCATGACCGGAAACTCTCCGAAGCGACAGACAGCACGTGTTTTCATGACTGGCAGAAGTCAGGCCGTGCGGCTGCCGAAGGAGTTTCGTTTTGACGGCGATACGGTGCTGGTGCATCGCCAGGGCAAGGCCGTCATCCTCGAGCCGGTGCACGAATGGCCGGCGGGATATGTCGAGTCGTTCGCCGGCATCGACGACGATTTTGAACGGCCCGCGCAAGGAACCGTAGACAAGCGCCGCAAACTCTGACCGGCCATGCGGTTTCTACTCGATACCGACACCTGCATCTATGCGTTGAAGCAGAACGAGCACGTCATCGGACGCCTGCTGTCGACGCCGCGCGAAGATGTGATGGTGAGCGTGATCACCGAGGCGGAGTTGCGTACTGGCGCGGCGAAGAGCTCGTCACCACTGAAGACGCTCCGGTTGATCGAGAATTTTCTTCGCCCGCTGACGCTGATCGACTTCACGTCCGACGATGCGATTGCGTACGCGGCGGTCCGCGCGAAGCTCGAACGTGCGGGAACGCCGATCGGACCGCTCGACACGCTGATCGCCGCGCAGGCGATCGCGCGCAGGCTCACGGTCGTTTCGAACAACGTGCGCGAGTTCCGCCGGGTTGCTGGACTGGTTGTAGAAAACTGGTCGCGGTAAGTGTTTGTGGCGTAACGACGGCTATACTTCGGGCACAAACACAAGGAGAGCGAATATGCGGAAGATGTCCGGGCTCGGCATTTTTGTCGCTTTATTTTTCTCGATCGTCATCCAGGCTCAGCAGGGCGGCGCTGTACGGGGCCGCGTCACGATCGCGTCGGACGGATCGCCGTTGCCGGGCGTGACCGTCACGATCGATGAGCTGAACCTCAGCTCGATCACGGATGCCGACGGGCGCTATCAGATCAACGTGCCGGCCGCGCGCGCCGGGCAAACCGTCAAAGTCAGCGCCGCGTTGCAGGGGTTTCAGACGCGTACGGCCACGGCCACGCTTGGAGCGGGCGAGGTGACCGTCGACTTTGCCATGCGCGTTTCGTTCGGCCAGGAGATTACGGTCGGATCGCGCGCCGTGAATGCCGAAGCCGAGAAAGCCGTACCGGTGGACATCATCACGCACGAACAGATCGAGTCCGCGCCGTCGACGGAGACGAATCAGATCATCCAGAAGGTTGCTCCATCGTTCAACTTTCCGCGGCCGACACTTTCCGACGGCACCGACAGCGTGCGGCCCGCGACGTTGCGCGGGCTCGGTCCCGATCAGGTGCTGGTCATGGTCAACGGCAAGCGGCGGCACGTCGCCGCGCTCGTGAACGTCAACGGCACGGTGGGCCGCGGCTCGGCCGGCGTCGATCTCAACGCCATCCCGGCCTCGGCCATCGACAGCGTCGAAATCCTTCGCGACGGTGCGGCCGCGCAATACGGCTCGGACGCCATCGCCGGCGTCCTCAATCTCGTTCTCAAATCGGACGCCCAGCCGCTGAAGCTGGAGGTGAAGGGCGGCGGGACGACGCACGGCGATGGCCAGATGGTCGACTCCAACCTCAGCGGCGGATGGAACGTCGGCCGCGGCGCCGTCTTCGCCACCGTCGAGTATCGCGATCGTTACGACACCAATCGCGCGCTCGACGATCCGCGCGATCAGATCGTGAAGGGCGACGCCGGAAACAATGCCGTGTCGCAACCCAACACGCACTGGGGCGACGCCTACGAGCGCGACATCATGTCGCTCGCCAATCTCAATCTTCCGATCAGCGCGGACGGCAAGCAGGTCTTCTACGCCTTCGGCACGTACGATCTGCGGCACGGATCGGCGGGCGGCAACTATCGCCGCGCGCTCGATTCCACCGACTGGCCGCAGATCTATCCGCTCGGCTACCTGCCGCTGATCGAGCCGCGAATCGCGGACCAGGCGTTGACCGCCGGCGTGCGCGGCCAGGCCGGCTCGTGGTTCTACGACGCCAGCGCCGGCTACGGCCGCAACAAGATGGATTTCTACGTCCGTCATTCGCTCAACGTTTCGCTTGGTCCGGTGGGGAATCAGACCTCGTTCTATGCCGGCGCGCTCGGCGATCGGCAAACGATCGCGAACGTCGATTTCTCCCGCGGCTTCAACCTCGGACTGGCCGGTCCGATCAACGTCGCCGCCGGCGTCGAATATCGTCGCGAGGGGTATCAGGTCATCGCCGGCGAGCCGAATTCGTATATCGACGGAGGCAAGCTGAATCAGGCCGGCGGCAAGTCTGCGCCGGGCTCGCAGGTGTTCCCCGGCTTCCGTCCGTCCAACGAGGTCGATGCCTCGCGCAACAGCAAAGCGATTTACGTCGATACCGAAGGCGACGTGCTGGCGCAACTCCGCGTCGGGATCGCGGCGCGCCATGAGAACTTCAGCGATTTCGGCGGCACGACGAACGAGAAACTCACGCTGCGCTACACGCCCGCCAAGCCGCTCATTTTCCGCGGCGCGGTCAGCACCGGTTTCCGCGCGCCGTCGCTCGGCCAATCGTGGTTCTCGGCGGCCAGCACGAACTTCATCCGCAGCTCCATCACCGGCAACGTCGAACCGTTCGATGTTTTGACCGCTCCCGTGAGCAGCCCAGTCGCGGTGGCGTTGGGCGCGCAACTGCTGCGACCGGAGACGTCACGGAACTATAGCGGCGGCGCGGTCTGGCAGCCGCTGTCGAACCTGGAGATGACAGCCGACTTTTTTCACATCGACATCAAGCATCGCATCGTTCTCACGGGTAACTTTACGGCGGCGGCCCTGGGGCCGATCCTCAACCCCCTGGGTGCGACGGGTGCGCGGTTCTTCACCAACGCCATCAACACGCGGACAAACGGATACGATCTCGTCGTCAATCACCAGCGCTCGCTGCTCGGTGGCCATATCGATCTGTCGGCGGCATACAGCAACAACAAAACGAAAGTCACGCACATCGATGATCCGCCGCCGCAGCTCCGCGCCATCGGCGCCACGTTGTTCGACCGCGGCGAGATTCGGCGCACCGAATGCGGCCAGCCGCGCGACAACACCCGTCTCATGGAGAGCTTCACGCAGGGCGCCGTGAACCTCACCGCGCGCGAGAGCCGCTACGGCGAGTTCTGTAGCGCTACGATCAATGCGATTGACGACCAGACGTATTCGCCCAAATGGCTGACCGATCTCGAGCTCTCCTATCGCTGGAACAGCTACACGTTCGCGGTCGGCGCCGAAAATCTCTTCGATACCTTCCCCGACAGAAACCTGCGGGCCGGCACTCCGTCGGGCTCCGCGCAGGTCGGCAGCGCGGGTGTATTTCTCTATCCGATCAACTCCCCATTCGGGATGAATGGCCGCTTCGTTTACACGCGCGTCAGCTACAAGTTCTGACCGTACGACGGGCGCCGGCGGAGCATGGCGGCGCCCCTTTTCCGGCGACGATGCATAATCGGCGCGTGAGCAGCGGTCCTGCCGCAACAACCGATCTCTTCGCGGCCGTCGTAGATGGCGCCGGCGTCGGGATCGTCGTCCTCGATCCGCAGCGGCGCATCGTCGTCGCCAATGCGGCCTTCTGCGCGCTCCTCGGATGCGCGAAGGAAGATGTGACGGGGATCGACGAACGCGATCTCACCGACGACGCGGACGCCGATCTTTTTCAGGAGCTGCTCTCCGGCAAGCGGACGCGCTACACGATCGACAAACGCTATCGCTACAACGACGGTCCCGACGTTTGGGGACGCGTAACGATGACGATGCTGCGCGGGGACGGCGCACACGCGATCGCCGTCGTCGAGGACATCACCGAGAAGCGCGACATCGAGCAGGCGGCGGATGAAGTCCGTCGCGCGCACGAGCGATACGCGCTCGTGGCCCGCGCCACGAACGACGTGATCTGGGACTGGGACGCCGAGCACGGCACGATCGTCTGGAACGACGCGCTGCAGACGATGTTCGGCTATGCGCCCGATCAGATCGACAACCGGCTGCAGTGGTGGGACAGCCATCTGCATCCGGACGATCGCGAACGCGTCGTGAACGGCATCAACGGCATCATCGAAAAGGGCGGGTCGTCGTGGACCGACGAGTATCGCTTCGAGCGCGCCGACGGCAGCTTCACCGAGGTGCTCGATCGCGGTTATGTGGCGCGGGCGGAGGATGGAACGCCGGTGCGGATGATCGGCGCGATGCTCGACGTCACGGACCGCAAGCGCGCGGAGCGCATCGCGACGTTCATGGCCGAGGCCAGCGCGGTGCTGGCGTCGTCGCTCGATTACCACGCCACGCTGGCGCGCGTTGCGGAGCTGAGTGTGCCGGTACTCGCGGATTACTGTTTCGTCGATCTGCGCACCGGTCAGGATACGTGGGAGCGCCTCGGCAACGTCGACCGCGATATCTGTGGCGACCTCGTTCATGACGTGATCATCAGCGGCGCGCCGAAACTGATCGAGCACGTTACCGGCACGCTCGACATCCGCTCCGCGTTGATCGTGCCGCTCGTCGTCGTCCCCGGCGACCGGGCGCTCGGCGCACTCACGCTGGCCATGAGTCACTCGCGGCGCACATTGTCGGATCGCGATCGTCCCGTCGTCGAAGACGTCGCGCGCCGCGCGGCCATGGCCATCGAGCACGCGCGCCTTTACGACGACGCGCAGAAAGCGAATCTGGCCAAGGACGAGTTCCTGGCCATCCTTTCCCACGAGCTCAGCACGCCGCTCACGATCATCCTCGGCTGGTCGGGCATCCTCAGCCGCGAGGATGTTTCGAAAGAGGAGTTGCTGCAGGGCGTGGAGAGCATCCGCTCCGGCGCACTGGCGCAGGCGCAACTGATCGACGACGTTCTCGATCTCTCGCGCGTCACGACTGGCAAGCTGCGTCTCGATCTCCAGCCGGTGTCGATTGGACAGGTCGTCGCTGATTCGCTGACCGCCGTCCGTGTCGCCGCCGCCGCGAAGCGGATCGAGATCATCGCGCCCGACACCACCGCCGCCGGTACGGTCCTCGGCGACCGCAATCGGCTCCGCCAGGTGATCTGGAACCTGCTCACGAACGCGATCAAATTCACGCCGGCCGGCGGCAAAGTGACGGTGGAGTTGGAGAACACGCCCGCTTCGGTGCGCCTGATCGTGACCGATACGGGCAAAGGAATCGCGCGCGATTTCCTGGCGCACGTTTTCGAGCCGTTCCGGCAGGGCGACGCGTCGACCACACGTGCGCACGGCGGTCTCGGGCTTGGTCTGGCCATCGTCCGCCATCTTGTCGAAGGCCACGGCGGCACGGTGGCGGCGTTCAGCGACGGTGCCGATCGCGGCGCGCAGTTCGTCGTCGAGCTGCCCTCGGTTCCGGAGTCCTCCGATGCGGCCTCGGGCAAAGATCTCCGTTCCTCGCGATCGGAACTAGCCGGCGTGCGCGTGCTCTTCGTCGACGATCAGGCCGATGCACGCGAGCTCGCGCGCGTGATCTTTTCCAACGCCGGCGCCGAGTCGACGATCACGTCGTGTGCGTCGGAAGCACTGGACGCGCTGGAGCGGTTGCCGATCGACATCGTCGTCGCCGACATCGCCATGCCCGAGGTCGACGGTTACGCGCTGATCGGCGAAATCCGCCGCCGCGACGCAGCCGCGCAACGCCACACACCGGCGATCGCCGCGACCGCCTACCGCGGCGACGACGATCGCGCGCGCGCCCTCACCGCCGGATTCGACGCGTACGTGAAAAAGCCGATGGACGCGGCGACGCTGACGTCGACCGTCGCCAGTGTCATGGCTTCCGCGCGCGGGTGAATTCGTTACGGCTGCAGGCTCGCGCGAAGGCCGCGCACCGCTTCGCCGAGCTTGTCGATCTCGAACGGCTTCTGCAGGACGAGCGTGCCGGGCGGAAGCTGGTCGCCGAGGTAGCGGGCGATGCCGGAGAGCACGATGAGGTGCGGGCGCTGCGGGAGCGCGGACATGGCCTCGGCGACCACGAGACCGTTTTTCTTCGGCAGCATCAGATCGAGGATGACGATGTCGTACGCGCCCGACTGCAACATCTCGATGGCCTGCTCTCCATCGGAGGCGATGTCGATCGACGTCGCCTCCCGGGCGATGAGGGTGCGGAGCAGACCCTGGAGTTTCTCGTCATCCTCGACGATCAAAACGGCGCATCGCGGATCGCTCATGAAGACCGATCGTGTGCGCCGCTATTTGCCGGCTTTGTCGATGACGAGCTTCTGTTTGCCTTCGCAGGTGATCAGCTTGCCGGTGACGTTGACCGTGCCGGCGGAAGCGAGCTTCGGCACGTCCGCTTTGCTCATCTCACAAACCGCGTAGGTTGACGTCGCCGTCTTGAACGTGCAGTCGTCGCCCTTGCAGGCCACGACGCCGCTGAGACTCACCGACTTCCCTTTCGACTTCATTTCACAGCTCTTGCCTTCGCCGGCGAGAAGCGTTGAGGCGGCGAGAGTCAGCACCGAGGCCAGAATTAGTTTCTTCATGACGGCTCCTTTTGTGTAAACGCGGATTCTAATCGATCACTCGATTCGTTTGCCCGGCACGTTTGCACCGTTCTGATGAAGCACGAGACTCGTGGCGCGGCCGGTAGGATCGACTTCGAACGTGATCTGCGCGTCGACGACTTTGTAAAAGAAGTTGTGATCGTCCTCGGCGAAGATTTCGAAGTTCGGCTGACCGGTGGCCTGTGCGAAGAGATGATCGCCGTTGCGCGTGACGGTGACGACGAATGTCGGTGCGAGCTCGTAACGACCGGCGTAGCGATCGAGGATGGCCGGATCGACCTTCACCTCGTGATGTTGTTTCGGAGGTTGCATCAACGGGATCGTGGGATCGAGCAGGTGCAGGCCGATATCGTCGACGCCGGCGATTGTCGAAGTGTTCGACAGGACGACCACGCCGGTCCGGCTCTTCGAATCGAATCCGATCCACGTGCGATAGCCGCCGGTGCCGCCGTTGTGCCAGACGATCTCGTGTCCGTTGCGCGTGGAGATGTGCCATCCGAGAGCGATGTCGAGTCCGGGGTTGCCGGTGGGACGGCGCGTGGCGAGCATCGCGGCCATCGAAGGTGCGAGCGGCGATTTGACGATGCCGAGGTTCGCTCCGACGAATGTGAGGAGATCGTTGGCGGTCGACCGCAACGCGCCGGCGCCGGCGAGCGTCGGAAGATCCCAGTTCGACACCGGCTGCAGACCGGCGTCATGTCCGGTTGCGAGGTTGTCCTTCATCGTTTTCGAGAGCGTGATGGCGGTGCTCTTCATCGCCAGCGGCTGCAGAATCCTGGTTCGCACCAGCGTCTCGTAGTCGGTGCCGGCGCGGCGCGCCAGGACGTGGCCGAGCAGGCCGCCGCCGAGGTTCGAGTATTCGTATTTCGATCCGATGTCGCGAGTGAGTTGAACGTTCGCGAGGAACTCGTACAACTGCGCGACCGAAAAATCCGCGTACGGATTGGCGGGATCTTTCGGATGAAAGTTGTTCGGCATGCGCGGCAGACCGGACGTGTGCGTGGCCAGATCGACGAGCGTGATCTTCTTCCCGCCGCGCTCCGGCATCTTCACGTCCGGCGGGAGGTATTTCGAAACGGGATCGGTCAGCGCCACTTCGCCGCGTTGGACCATGTCGGCGAGCAGCAGTGACGTGAAGACTTTCGTCACCGAGCCGATCTCGAAGACTGTGTTCGCGTCGACCGGCTTTCCATCCTTCGCCGTCTTGCCGTACGCAACGACGCGCCGACCCGAGGGATCGATGATGCCGACCACGATTCCGACGCCCTGATGCTGCGCGTCGATGCGGTCGGCGAGGATGGCGCGAATGTCGGCGTCGGATACGACCGCCGCAAACGCTGCATGCGAAAGAAACAGGAAACTCAGTACGGCGGCGATCCGTTTGATCACGATTCCTCCTCAAGACGCGACAGCGCGTCGATCTGTTTCTGGTAGCGCCGAGCCATCCATGCATTCAGCGGGATGGCAGAGATGGCGAAGATGACGAACGAGATGATCTCGAAGCGAATGATGCGGATCACTTCCGGATGCGCCTGCGCGAAGCCGACGAAGAAGATGAGCCCACCGGGAACCAGGAGCAGCATGCGCGACCAGAAGCGCGTGCCTCGGTGAAAATCGCGCTGCCGCGCCAGCTCGCGCCGAAGGTGTTCCAGAGTGTCAACGACATCGATGGAAGGTGTGCGGAATCGGTTCGCGCGAATCTGCCAGGCCATGTAGCTGGTGGCGATGATCATGAAAACAGCGCCGATCGTCTGAGGCGTATTCATTCCCACGAACATCCAACCGATGAAGCCGACGATCAGAAAAGCGCATACCAGGTAGCCGTCGAAAGTTCGCCGGCGCATCTTGCGGTTCATGGTCTCGAGCCTGTTCCGGATTTCCTCGCTGCTCATACGGAATCCGCTGCCGCTCTGCGCCTGCCACGCCGCCGCGGCGTCGTCATTTTCCATGGCGTGCTCCTCGGCCAAAACGGCCGGCCAGAATCTTCTTGATGCGATGGATTTTCGTGGCTACGTTGCCCGCCGAGATCCCGGTGATCTCGGCGATACCAGCGGCGTCGGTCCCTTCGAGATAGAGCAGGATCACCTGCCGCTCCATCGGCTTCAGTTGCCGGATAAATTCGCGCAACTGCTCCACTGATTGCTGCCGGTCGAACGAATCGCCGGAATCGCCGGCCATTGACAGATCGTCAATCTCGTCGAGACTCACCAGCGGACGTTTGCCTGCGCGCTGATGCCGGACCACGTGCGAGGCCGCTACATTGTGCGCGACGCGATACACCCAGGTGCGCAGCGAGCAATTTCCGGCGAAGCCTTCGAAACTGCGCCAGATGGCGAGGTGGATGTCCTGCAGAAGATCACGGCACTTGTCGCGGTCGAATTCATACGAGCCTGCCAGCCGTTCCAGCGCCGCGCCGTATTCGCCGGCAGCCTCCTCATACAACGCATCCTGCGACGCCATCAGCCGAAGTGTCCTCTGAATGAGGTAGTCGGCGAAGAAGGAGGTTTCTTACACGGGAGCGGCGCAAACGTACAATGCAACGCATGGATCCACGCGACATCCGCACTTGGGCGGCGAATCATCGCGCGGCGGCTGATCGAGAAGCGGCGGAAGCGCGCCGGCATCCGATGAGTGCCGAGAAGGCATTCGCGTCGGCATTGGCGCTGCTCGCGTTCGACGAAAAGCAAAACGGATCTCCGTTTGAACGCCCTGATCCGGTAACAGACCGTGAGGACGAGCAGATGTGGGCCACATGGACCAAGCTCCGCGCGCGGTGGCGCAATGGCCGCTGACGAGCCGCTGATCTTAACTTCGCGTTCGCACAGCGTTGGCCGCCGGAACGCTGGCGTCTCGCCGCCGAATGGGAGGCTTGCGCAGGCGTCGGTTACCAGCGAAATCTGAGGGTTTGGCGGTTCGGCAGCGAGGACGCAGCCGAGCCAGCCGGCGAGGACGCCAGCGCTCCTTTTCGTACCCCCGTTAAGGAAATTGGGTTGACGAGCGCGCTACCTCCGCGTCCACGGAACGTCGGCCACGCCGTTCTTGTGATTCGCGAAGCGGGGGGCGACGAAGAGGAAATCGGAGAGGCGGTTGAGGTATGTGATCGACGCCTTCGTCGCCTCATCGTCATCGTTCAGCGATACGACCAGGCGTTCGGCACGGCGGCAGACCGTGCGTGCGACGTGAAGCTGCGCAGCGGCGAGCGTGCCGCCGGGGAGGATGAAGGTTTTCAACGGCGCGAGGTCCGACTCCATCGCGTCGATGTCGTGCTCCAGCGACGTCACGCGTTCGGCGGGCGGTCCGGCGAAGCGCGACGTGCCCGGCGAGGCGAGGTGCGCGCCGATGTCGAAGAGGTCGGACTGGATCGCGTGAAACTGTCTGTCGAGCGGCGACTCCGGCCAGGTCGCGCGGGCTACGCCGAGGACGGAGTTCAGCTCGTCGATCGTGCCGTAGGCCTCGATGCGCGCGTCGTCCTTACGGACGCGCGCGCCGCCGAAGAGCGAGGTTTCACCGGTATCGCCGGTGCGCGTGTAGATTTTCACGCCTCGGCTTCGAGCTGCCGGATCCGTTCCTTGACCACCATCTCGGCGAGGTCGGGAATCACTTCCCAGGCGATGTTGCGCACCACCTGCTCCGACATCAACTGCACGACGCGGCGCGCGATGCGGTCGACCTGCTCCTCTGTTAAATCGGTGGCGAGATCGGTGATCTGCGAATTGACGTCAGTCGTGGGCTCCGCACTCACCTCATCGGTGATCTGCGCATTGACAACCGCGTCCGTGATTTGCGGATTGACGACGTCGTCGGTGATCTGCGAATTGACGGCAGTGGGAAACGCGTCTTCCGGCGTTTCCTCGGCGGCGAACGGCGATTCCGTCTGCTCGGTCGCGGCGAACGGATCGGTCGGCGGAGCCCAAGCCGGCTCGCTCGATGACGTCGCCGAAGCCATCTGCTCCATCTCTTCGAAACTCATCTTCGGAAACGCACGCGTTTCGCCGCCGTACGCTGCCGGCGCTTCATCCCACGGCGACGCTTCCGAAGCCTCGGGCTCTGCGGCCGGCGCGCCGAGCGTTTCAAACGGCGGCGGCTCGGCCGGCTGCGACGTCTCCGCCATCTGCCGCATCTCTTCGAAACTCATCTTCGGAATCGCGCGCGTGGCGGCGTCGTCCTGCGCCGGCTCGTCCCACGGCGACGGCTCGGCAACGGGCGGAGGAGGCGGTGGTTCATGGAATGCTGGCGGCTCATCAAAGGCCGGCTCAGCATGGAACGCCGGCTCGGCCTGAAACGTCGGTTGCGAGGCCGACGCCATCTGCTCCATCTCTTCGAAACTCATCCGCGGAAATGCGCGCGTCTCGCCGCCGAAGGCTGCCGGAGTCTCGTCCCAAGGCGATGCTTCCGGTTCCGGCAGCGATGCCGGCGGCGGTTCCGGCATGGCCGGCTGCGGCGCGGTCGGCGGCTCTGCCGACGGCGCCGGCTCGTTCGCCATCTGCTGCATCTCTTCGAAACTCATGCGCGGAAATGCCCGCGTTTCACCGCCGAATGCCGGTTCGGCCGGCGTGTCGAACGGCATGTCGGTTCCGAACGACGGCGCCGCCGCGGGAGCAGCGCTGAAGATGTCGGCGTCGTGCGTGAACGGATCGGCGGCAACCGACGGCGGGAACGCCGGCGCATCGGTGAAGATCGCGGCAGGATCCGGCTCCGGCTCGTTCGCAGCGGCGGTCTGGCTCTGCTGGATCAGCTCCTCGACCTTGTGGATGAGGCTCTGCGACTCGAACGGCTTCGTCACCACCGCATCGCAGCCGGCCTTGTCGGCGCGGTCGGGATCGAATGGCTCGAACGTTCCGGTCAGCAGGATCACCGGGATGTTGCGGTACTCGGGATGCGACTTCACGTACTCGCAGACTTCGTAGCCGTTCTTCTCCGGCATGATGATGTCCGAGAGGATGATGTCCGGCCGCATCTCGGCCAGCTTCTGGATCGCCTTGGCCCCGTTGTTGACCGCGGTCACCTCGTAGTCGCCGTCCGAAAACGTCAGCTCGACGACTTTCTGAATGGTGATGCTGTCATCCGCGAGGAGGATTTTCTTCGCCATGGGATTCACTCCGATTGATTTCCGGGAACTGTAGCAGTTACGCGGGATGCTGCAGTTTCTCGCGTTTGAAGACCATGCCGATGTGATCCGTTGCACCGGTCTTGAAATTGATCGAGGTGATGCTGACCAGCTCCCAGCCGTCATCCCCGAGCCGGTTCAACTCCTCGGCACGCCGCGGATCCATCGAGTAATTCTCCGACCGGACGTTGATGATCTTGTACTCCCAGGTCTTCATGGGTCCGCCCCTCCCGAGTGCTGAATGCTAAGGGGCGAAAGTGTAGCAGTTTCGAGGGAGTGGGGAGTCGGGAGTGGGGAGTCGGAGCGAAGCGCGGCGTTTTTGATATGGTCGCGACCCGCGAATCGGAAGCCGGAAGTCGCAGTTGGAGGCAAACACTCCGACACCCGACAGCCGACACCCGACACCCGCTTCACAATGACCGACCGCCCCTTTCTCATCCTCATCGTCCTCGACGGCTTCGGCTGCCGCAAGGAAACCGAATCGAACGCCATCGCGGAAGCTGATACGCCGCGCTTCGACCGGCTGTTCCGTGAAAGTGCGTGGACGACGCTCGACGCGTCGGGACGCGCGGTCGGTCTGCCGCGCAACCAGATGGGCAATTCGGAAGTCGGCCATCTCAACATCGGCGCGGGACGGATCGTCGATCAGGACATCGTGCGCATCGGCAAAGCCGTTTCGCGGCACGAGCTGGAAGCGAATCAAACGCTGGTCGATGCCGTGAAGCACGGCGGCGCGATTCATTTCGCCGGGCTGCTCTCCGACGGCGGCGTTCATTCGATGCAAACGCATCTGCATGGACTCATCGACGCCGCGATTGCATTGGGTACGAAGGATATTTTCGTCCACGCCATCCTCGACGGCCGCGACACGCCGCCGAAATCCGCGGAGAAGTACCTCGGCGATCTGCTCGCGCACATCGGGAACAAACCGCAGGCGCATCTCTCCACGATCATCGGCCGCTACTTCACGATGGACCGCGACAAGCGTTGGGATCGCGTGCAGCGCGGCTACGACCTGATGACGCTCGGCGTCGGGACGCAGACGAAAGATCCGCAGGAAACGCTGCGGCGCGCTTACGAACAGAACGTGACCGACGAATTCGTCGAGCCGATCGCCGTGCTGACGCCGGAAGGCGCGCACCTCGGCCGAATCGAGGACGGCGACACGGTCGTTTTCTTTAACTTTCGCGCGGACCGCATGCGCCAGATCGTGACGGCCTTCAAGGATGATGATTTCGACGGCTTCCACCGCGCCGTCCGACCGAAAGCGCAGCTCGTCACGATGAATTCGTATCGCGAAGACTGGACGCTTCCCGTACTCTTCCCGCCGCAGGAAATCCGCAACCACCTCGGCGAAGTGCTATCCAATAACGGACTGAAGCAACTCCGCATCGCCGAGACCGAAAAGTACGCGCACGTCACCTTCTTCTTCAACGGCGGCTCCGATACGAAGTCTGACGGCGAAGAGCGAATCCTCGTCCCCTCGCCAAAAGTCGCGACCTACGATCTCAAACCCGAGATGTCGGTCTTCGAGCTGTCGGACAAAGTCGTGGACGCGATCGCATCGAAGAAATTCGACGTGATCATCATGAACATCGCCAACCCCGACATGGTCGGCCACACCGGCGTCATGAAAGCAGCAGTCGAAGCGGTGCACGATACGGACGTTGCCGTCGATCGCATTCTGACCGCTGTCGAAAAAATCGATGGCGTCGCGCTCATCACCGCGGATCACGGCAACGCGGAACTGATGTTCGATCCCGCCACCAATCAGCCGCATACAGCGCACACGACCAATCCCGTCCCGCTGATTCTCGTGGATGAGAAAAAGCGATTCGGCTCGCTGCGCGGCGGCGGCGCGTTGCAGAATGTCGCGCCGACGATGCTCGACATCCTCGGCATCGACAGGCCGGCGGAAATGACGGGAGAGTCGCTGCTGAAACGGAGTAACCCTTGATCCTCGAACAGATCACCGAGCAACTCACCGAAACACTGACCAGCCGCGTGCTGACGCTCTTCGGCCACGCCGTCGACCGCGTCGTGCTGCAGGCGCCGCCGCGTCTGGCGATGGGCGACCTGGCCACGCCGCTCTGCCTCGAACTGGCCAAAGCGCTCAAACGCAAGCCGCGCGAGCTCGCCGAGGCGATGGTGAATGGACTGCAACTGCCGATGTTCGTGCAGTCGGTGACGGTCGAAGGCGCCGGCTACCTCAACTTCCGTTTCGACCGCGGTGCATTCACCGCGGCACACATCGGCAACGTCATGGCGCCGGCCGCCGCGACGGGCGAGCGCGTCATCGTCGAGCACACCAACATCAATCCCAACAAAGCCGCGCACATCGGTCACCTCCGCAACGCAGTCCTAGGGGACACCTACGTCCGCTGCATGAAGTGGCTCGGTCATCGCGTCGAGACGCAGAATTACATCGACGACACCGGCGTGCAGGTTGCTGACGTCGTCGTCGCCTTCCAGCATCTCGAGCCGAAATCGCTGGCCGAGGTGCGGGCGATGATCGACGATCCAAACGTTCGCTTCGATTACTACTGCTGGGACGTTTACTCGAAGATGGCCGCGTACTACGCCGCCAATCCTGATGCCCAGCAATGGCGCCGCGACACGCTGCACGCGATCGAGAAGCACGAAGGCGACCTGTTCGAATTCGCCTCCACGATCGCGCGCGCCATCGTGAAGCTCCACATCGCCACGATGCTGCGGCTCGGCATTACCTACGACCTGCTGCCGAAGGAGTCCGACATCATCGCGCTCCATTTCTGGGACCGCGCGTTCGAGCTCCTCAAAGCCAGCGGCGCCGTCATTCAGGAGACCGAAGGCAAACACAAAGATTGCTGGGTGATGAAGCTCGACGAAAGCGCCGAGTTCGAAGGGATGAACGAGCCGGACAAGATCCTGGTTCGCTCCAACGGCACGGTCACGTACACCGGCAAGGACATCGCCTATCAGCTCTGGAAGTTCGGCCTGCTCGACCGCACGTTCAACTTTCGCGAGTTCTCGCGTTACGCCGACGGTCATGTGTTGTGGGAGACGACGAGCGGCGACGGCGATCCGAACGCCCCCCACTTCGGCGGTGCACAAAAAGTGATCAACGTGATCGACGTGCGCCAGTCGTACCTGCAGAAAGTGGTGAAGGAAGGCGTTCGCCAGCTCGGTCACGTTCGCGAATCGGAGAACTCGATTCACTACTCGTACGAGATGGTCGCGCTCACGCCAGCTACGGCGAAGGCGCTCGGCATCGACGTCTCCGACGACGACTCGAAGAAGCCGTACATCGAAATGTCCGGCCGCAAAGGCCTCGGCGTGAAAGCCGACGATCTGATCGACGCGCTGCAATCGAAAGCGGCGGAATCCGTGCGCGAAGGGAGCAAGCGCGAAGGGTTGTCGGAAGAGGACATCGAGCAACTCGGCCGCGAAATCTCGGTAGCCGCGCTCCGCTACTTCATGCTCAAGTACGGCCGCAACAAAGTCATCGCCTTCGATTTCAACGAAGCGCTGACGTTCGAAGGCGACTCCGGTCCGTACCTGCAGTACTCGACCGTTCGCGTCGAAAACATCTTCCGCAAGATGGCCGAGCGCGGTGTGGAATCGAAGCTCGATCCCACCTCACTCGACGCGCTCACGCTAAACGAAGGGCTGACCGACGAGATGTGGGAGCTGGTCCGCCTCAGCGCCGAACTGCCGTCCGCGATCCGCCGCGCCACCGACGCCCTGGAGCTGTCGATCATCACGCACGACCTCTTCGTCCTGGCGCAGAAGTTCAACAGCTTCTACCACAAGTACCCGATCCTCAATGAGAAGGACCCCGCCGAACGCCAGCGCCGCGCCGTCTGCGCCGAGGTCTTCCGCCAGACGATGCGGGCGACGCTGGGATTGTTAGGGATTCCGGTGCCGGAAAGGATGTAACTTATCGCGGTCCGGTCGGCGTTGCCTGGTTCTGAAACTCACTCGGATTTTGAAACGGCGTCGAGATCAGTTGCTCGATGATCAACTGACAGACTTCCACACCAGGATAGAGAGTGATCGGATAGTCGGCGAGATTGATCATTTCCAGCGCGATGTTTCCGGAGAAGCCCGCGTGGATCGTCGGCGCAGTGAAGTGCACGAGCAATCCGATTCGCGCGAACGAACTGCGTCCTTCGATGCGCCCTGCGAAACTGGGCCGTCCGGTTCGAATCGGAAGAGCAACCCGCTCCAGCGTTTGGCCGAGGATGAATTTGCGCGGTTGAAGTGTGTAGCCGCCATCCCGGTCCATGAGGAGCGGCTTGTAGATCTCGGAAAGGAAGCGTGAGACGCCGCCATGGCGCAAGTCAAACGTGATCGGTTTCCCAGGTTGCGGAATCGAGAGCTGCGGATCGAGGCGAAGATTCACCGAGCATGTATCGTATGGACACGACGGAACGAATGCTGAAGGCCTGCGCGGCAGCGGCTCTGGATCAATGACTAGGTCACCGTCGTCGATCGCGGCCTGAATCGCCACATTCGAAAGGATCATGCGGCGGTGAGCAAACTCTCCGGCACCCTGGCCGCATTGGGACCTTCGAACGTTCGTTGCGGCAGAAGTACAAAGCCGAAGTCGGCGCCTCGATCGATCAGCTCGACCTCGATCAGTCCGCTGTTCCCCTCAAGCTGCCGAACGGAATCCTTCGGAAGAAAAAAGGATAGGACATGGCCATCGACCGTCGTGATCTGAACGGCGAGTTCGGTGGAGAACATGCCGGGAAAGATTTCGCATCGCAGCCAAACACGTTTCGGCATTTCGCCTCCATTGGTAACAAGCGACATCTTACGACACGCACATCAATGAACGCGCCCTCTGCTACAATCCCACGCCGCGGCGCGTCCAATCGCCGCACTTACAACATGCGATTCGATCTTCAGGACGTAGCGTTGCGGACGCTGATCCTTGTCGCGGGCGGACTCGCGGCGGTGCTGCTCACGCTCAAAGGCCAGGGGCAAGCCCTACCCGCGCTCGCGGTGGGCGGCACGCTCGGAGCCTTCGTGATGGCGCGCTTCGGGCCTAGCGAACAGTAACGCCTAGGCGGTGCGCTGCTCGTCCGCGCGATGGACGTTTTCGGCCTGCAGCCCTTTCGGGCCTTGCTTGACGTCGAACTCCACTCGCTCCCCTTCATTCAGCGTTCGATATCCCTGCGCCTGAATGGCGCTGTGGTGAACGAAGACATCCTCACCGGTATCGCGCTTGATGAAGCCGTACCCTTTATCGTTGTTGAACCATTTGACAGTGCCGACCTCGGCCATTTCCTACCTCCGGCCTGGTTCGCGGTCTCTTGGCCGCGTTGAACCGGGCTGGCGCTGAATTGTGCAATGTTCAGGCCTTGCTTTCGAGATCACCAGATCAGCGCGCGATTCATCCCGATGCGCTGAAACCCGAGGTGTTCGTAGAGAGCGATGGCGGGATGGTTGAAGTCGTTCACGAAGAGCGTGACCGTTTTTCCCTTTCGCGCGCAATGGCCGCAGACCTCGCGCAGCAACGCGCGGGCGTGGCCGTGGCGGCGGAAGCGCGGATTGGTCCAGACGCCCATCAACTGCACGGTCTCATTCGTCACGGCCGAGTACTCGCACTTCGCGGCGATCTGTCCGTCGACGACGCGGATCAAAGAGCGTTTCTGCTCCACCAGCTCGCGGATCCGTTCGCGATATCCGGCCGCGTCGCGCTCCATCGGATCGATGCCCACCTCCTCGCGATGCATGGCCGCGCAGGAAGGGATGAGCGCTTCCAGGTCGCACATCGTGGCGTAGCGCGACTCTTTCAGATCGGGATAATCGAGCCGGCCGCGAATCGCATAGACCGGCTGATTCATCCGCACGACCGTCGGTGGGTCGAGCCGCGTCCGCAGTCGCAGCCACAACATCTCCACCAGGTGCGCCGGCGAGATGATGGCGCGCACCGGCAGCATGCGCGTGAGGATGCGCTCGGCGACGACGGCGATGGCGGTTTCGGTGATGTCCTGCGGCAGTGCGCGATCGCCGGCCAGGACGATGTTCGTCGCCAGCGAAGCCACGAGCACCACCTCGCGGTTGTGCCGCACTTCCACCGTCTGCGTCGACGATGAGAAACGCTCCTCGAGGATGCGCGAGATCAGATAGACGTTGATCAGCGGATCGCGCCGGAGAAAGGACAGAGCCGACGCGACGTCATCGTTCGCAAGCGGCTTGATCGACCAGCGTCCTTCGATCGGCAGTGTGGCCATGGGCTTAGTAGATTAGTGGATTCGTAGATTAGTAGATCAGAGGGCAATTCTTTGAACCGCCTTCCTAATCTACTGATCCACCAATCGACTAATCCACTGCCTCACAACTGCGAGCTCGCCAGATACGCCAGCCCATCCTCGGCTTTGTGCCACAAACCGCGGTGCTTCCACTCCTCGAAATGCCGCTCCTCGCAGAACTTCAGATCGTCTTCGAACACCGCCTTGAGTTGCGAGGCCAGCCCGGCGTCGAGCACGCCCATGCTCACTTCGTCGTTGAGCTGCAGCGCGCGGCGGTCGAAATTCGTCGAGCCGACGCAGGACCACATGCCGTCGACGATGATCACCTTCTGATGCAGCAGCGTCTTCTTGTACTCGAAAATCCTGATCCCTTTTTCCAGCAGCAATCCGTAGCGATGATGGCTGGCGTGCTGCACGATCGGACTGTCGGTCGCCGCCGCCGCCGGCACCATCACCTTCACGTCGACGCCGCGCTTGACCGCTTCGGCCAGCGCCTGCAGCGCGTCATCGTCGGGCAGCAGATACGGATTCTGAATGATGATCTCGTGCTTGGCGCCTTTGATGGCGAGGTAGTAAAGCACCTGCACCGATGAGACGCCGCCGGTGGGCGACGTGTACGCGAGATGCGCCGGTGTCGGGCCGGCCGCGGCGAGGTGCGGAAAGTACTTCTCGCCGGCCATGATTTCGCCCGTCTCCTCGATCCAGTTCTCGCTGAACGCCCCCTGCAGCCGGTTTACGATCGGACCTTCCACGCGCAGGCCGGCGTCGCGCCAGTGATCCTTGTCCTGCCCATGCCCGGTCCACTCCTCGGCCAGCCCGAATCCGCCGACGTAGCCGATGCGGCCGTCGATGATCATCTCCTTGCGGTGATCGCGGTTGTTCATGCGGCCGAGGTTGGCGAGGGAGAAGCGGTGGAACCGGACCAGCTTCACGCCGGAATCGAGCATCAGCTTCCGCAGCTCTTTGTCCATCTTGTGGCCGCCGGAAGCGTCGACCATCAATCGCACTTCGACGCCCTGCTTGGCCTTGTCCGCCAGCGCGTGCGCGAGCTGATTGCAGATGTCGCCTTTCCACCAGATGTACGACTCGACGTGAACGCTTTCCTTCGCCGCGGCGACGTCGCGCAGCAGGAGCGGGAAAAACTGATCGCCGTTTTCGAGGAGCTGGATCTTGTTGCCGGCATCCATACTCGACTGCGTCAGCCCGACGATCGACGGCAAGAGCGTCGAAAACTCGCCGGCGTTTTTCACGTTCAGATGCGGGTCCTCGCCGCGCTCGGCCGACCAGAGCATGATCGTCAATCCGATCAGCGCCAGGATCATCGCGATCACAAGGACGAGCGGAACGCGGATGACGTGCGACCCGCGGCGTTTTTCGATCCATTTCGATTTCGACTTCGTCTCTTTCGTCAATTGCGGCTCCAGAAAAGTTGGGCGATGACCGGGTAGTGATCCGACGCGCCGGTCGCGATCGCGCGCGCGCCGGCCACGCGCCAACCCCAGTCGGCGAAGATGTAGTCGATCCGCTCGCCGAGGGTTGGATGCGTGATCTTGATGTCCGCGCCGCACAACTGCGCCGCGTCTTCCTTCGCGAATTTCTCGACCTCGGCCGCGTCCGGCGGCGCGTTGAAATCGCCGAGCAGCAGGTACGGATAGCGGCTGGTCCGCACGTGCTTTGCCAGACACTCCAACTGCACTCCGCGGCTTTTCGAGTTGAGGCTCGCCCATGCCGTCAGATGCGCGACATAGATGTTGAGCGTGGCGCCATCGATGCGCACGACCGCCTCGAGCACGCTGCGCGGCTCGCCGATGCTCGGCAGCGGATGCACGACCGCCGACACGACCTGGCCGCGCGTGAGGATGGCGTTGCCGAAATCGCCGCCGAGGCTGCGGTAGCTGCGACCATAGTAGCCGTTCATCCCCGTCAGCCGCCGGATCTCTTCGTACTGATTGCGAAAGCGCACCTGCCAGGTGTGATCGTGCACTTCCTGCAATCCGACGATGTCCGGCTTGAACTGACGAATGGTCGCGGCGATCTTCGCGGCGTGTTCGCCGTCATACAACTCGTCGTGCCCTTCGATGTTGTACGTCATCACAACGAGTGGCCGCTGCTGCTGCGGATAGCCGATGCGCTCGGGGAACGACACCAGCCGCCCCGCTTCATCACGCGTCAGGATGCGCACCGACGGATCGACTGCCTTCGGCCTGCACTCGCCCGAACGGACCGTGTACACCGCGAACACGCGGTAAAGAAAAAACAGCAGCAGGATCGAAAGGATCCCGAGGATCGGCCGCCGCACGGGCGCGTCATCAGCCATGGCGTGCTGATCGGAGAGCGAGAACGATGCCGGGCTCGCGGCGGCGTTTCAGGAGTCGAGCAGTTCGAGAATCGCAGTCAGCTCGCGTTTCACATCGCCGAGGGCTTTCGACACGTCTTTCGAAGGTGGCGCTGCTGCGACCGCCGCCGCAGCCTCGGCGACCGGAGCCGACATCTCGACGTCCAGCTTCTTCTTTGCGCCGGCGATGGTGAAGCCCTCGGAGTAGAGGAGCTGCTTGATGCGCAGGATGATGTCGATTTCGCGGCGGGTGTAGAGGCGCTGGCCGCCGCCGCTCTTGTTCGGCGCGAGCGCCGGAAACTCCGTCTCCCAATAGCGGAGCACGTACGGCTGCACGTCGGCCATCTTGCAGACTTCGCCGATCTTGTACAGCCGGCCTTCGTCGTCGACCATTGACCGGCGATTATAGGGCGGCGTTACTCCGTCCCGAACGCCACCGCGCCGGCGCCGTCGGTTTCGATCTTCCCTTCGATCTCGTTGAAGAGGCCGACCGATGCGGCGAAAACGTCGTCGACGGAGATCTCGTTCATGCAGCCGTGATGCATCAGCGGGCACTCGCGTTTGTAGCAGGGCTGGCAGGCGAACGGTTTGCGAATCACGCGAGAAGCGCCGGGAATGACCGTGCGATCGGGATCGGTCGGGCCGAAGATCGACACGGACGGAACGGCAAGCGCGGTGGCGAGATGCAGCGGCCCGCTGTCGTTCGTGACGACGACCGAGCAGTGCGAAATCGCAGCAGCGAGATGCAGCACGTCGCCGTCATCGCCGATGATCGGCAATCCGCTCGACGCCGCCGAAATCGCCTCGGCCTGATGACGTTCGCCGGGACTGGTGAGCAGCACGACCGAAAATCCGGCAGCGCGCAGACGCTCGGCCAACTCACCGTAGCGCCGATCGCCCCAGTGTTTGGCGCGGCCGTAAAGTCCGCCCGCGTGCAGGCCGAAGAGCGGCTCGTCGAGGCGGACGCCGGCATCGCGCAGCAGCCGTGCGGCGCGTTCGCGCACGTGCAGCGGAATGGTCATCGTCGGAATCTCATCGACGACGCGCGGCGCGTTCATTGCGGCGAGCAACATCGAATAGTCGTCGAGCTGATGGCCGCGCGACGAGTCGGGGCGGACGCCGTGCGTGAGCAGCATCCCGCGCGCGTCGCTCGAGTAGCCCCAGCGTTCGCCGATGCCGGCGGCGAAGGCCACCATCGCCGCGCGGAACGAGTTCGGAAGGATCACGGCGCGGCGGAAACGCCCCGCCTTCAGCATGCGGATGCGCTCGCGCGTATCGCCGTTCCAAGGAATCACGCTGCGGAAAATGCCGGCCGAGGCGAGGAGGGAGGCGATGTGCTGCGGCGCGGCCACGGTGATGCCGCCTTCGCCGCGGAAACGGTGATAGAGCGCGCGGTAAGTGGGAAGCGCCAGAACGTTGTCCCCGACCCAATTGAGGCCGATTACGACTGTCTCACCGGCCATCTGATGTTTCGCTTTCGATTTCACCCGGCGCGTTCCCCTTCCAGCGGTCGTGCATCCACAACCATAACTCCGGGCGAGCTGCGATCCGGCGAGAAATGACGTCATTGATGCGCGTCGTCAGCGCCTCGGCGTTCTTCTCGTCGTCACTCAGTTGTTCGATCCGGATTGGCTCCTCAAACTCCAGACGGTGCCCGGTTGGGCTCGGAATGCAAAAACCGAACACAATCGCTGACTCCTGGCGCAACGCCATCTTTGCGGGAGCGTCGGTGGTCCACGCCGGACGGCCGAGAAAGGGAACGAGAATGCCTTCGCGCGGCTGCACGGCCTGGTCGGGAAGCATGACCACGGCGCCCTTGCGCTGCAGCGCTTTGAGCAGCGGACGCGCCGCGCGCTGACGGTCGACGACTTCCGCTCCGGTGAGCGCGCGGATGCGCACGAGGTCGCGCTCGAGGAGCTCGTTGTCCAGCGGCCGGGCTACGGTGAGGACGTTCGGCACTAGCGCCATGATGGCCAGCCCGGCGATCTCCCACGCGCCGAAATGCGCGCTGATAAACACAGCACCGCGCCCGCGGGCCATGGCGTCCACGATGAGGTGCTTGTCCACGAGCGTGCAGTGCGACTCGATGTCCTCGATCGGGAGGTGCTGCATGCGGATCGTCTCCAGCGCCTCGCGGCCGAAGTGACGCCAGCATTCGTCGATGATTCGCCGGCGCTCGGCCTCGCTCTTCTCCGGAAACGTTTCCGCGAGGTTGCGCATGGCCAGCCGGTCGCGGCTGCGCAGGACGTGGCGCGCCAGCGCGCCCAGGCGCGTTCCCCATCGGCGCAGGGTCGTTTCGGAGCCGGCGCGGACGGCGCGCGCGACGGCGCGATACAGAAGGTATTCGACGCGTTGCTGAAGCGCGTTCTTGCGGGTGCGGCTCATGGAGTAGTGGATTCGTGAATTAGCGAATTGATCGTACGACGGCGGATAGCGGCGGAGGTCACCGCTGATCAACCAATGCACTGATTCTCTCGAGGATTTCGGGCTCGATGATCATTTCCGCGGCGATGGCGATGATGTCACGGTCATCGATCTTCACCGCGTCTTTTTCGGTCGTGACGACAACCTCGGCACCCGCGGCTCGTGCTGCTGCTTTGATCGCGGCGACGTCGGCGGCGGTGTAGCGATGATGGTCGCGGAAGCTCTTGGTTCCGACTACGTCGAGGCCATTTGCGCCCAACGATGCGAAGAACTGTTCGTTGTTTGCCAGTCCGGCGAAAGCGAAGAGGCGTCGGCCGGTCACTTCGTCCGGTACGGCCAGACGCAGCCGGCGTTGAATGACAAAATCGGCGTCCGCCAGCGCGGAGCGCCCTTCGCGCATGACGCCGTTCGTTGCGTCGATGACGACGTCGACATCGCGGGCGAGCTGGAGATGCTGGAAACCGTCGTCGAGGATGAATAAATCGCAGTCATTTGCATTTAAAAATCGTACTGCATTGTCATAACGTTTTTGTGCTACGATTACATCGATATCTTTAAGTTTGCTTTTTAACAACACCGGCTCGTCGCCGAACGTCGCAGCGTCGAGCGACGTCACCACTCCCGATACGTTGCCGGTTCGCCCATACCCGCGCGTCAAGATGGCCACGCGGAAGCCGCGCTTCTGGAGATAGCGGGCGATGGTGATGACTGCGGGCGTCTTTCCGGCGCCGCCGGCGGCGAGGTTGCCAACCGAGATGACCGGCCGCGGCAGGCGTTTGCTCTTCAGAATGCCGCGGCGGTACAGCGCGCGGCGCAGCCGGTTCACGCCGCGCCACAGCAGCTCGAACGGTTTGAGGAGGATCGTCACGCCAGCAACTCGAGGATGCGTGCCGCGGTCCGCACCGCCGCGCCACGGTTCTGTTCCACCGACGCCCGCGCGCGCTCGCTCATGCCGCGCTGCGCGTCCGGATCGTCGAACATACGCGTGGCGAAGGCGAAAAGATCGGCGGCCGAGCGCGCTTCGACCGCGCCGCCGTCGCGCAGAAAAACGCCGGCGATCTCGCGGAAGTTCGACATGTGCGGTCCAAAGCAGACCGGCACGCCGGCCGCCGCCGGCTCGATCGGATTGTGCCCGCCGGTCGGCACGAGACTTCCGCCGACGAACGCGGCGGTGGCGAAGCGGTAGACCTTCGACAACTCGCCGAACGTGTCGAGCAGCAGCACGTCGGCCGGTCCGTCGTTCCAATTGCTGCGGCGGACGAAACGGATGTTCGCCGCCTGCAGGATGGCCGCGACGACATCGAACCGTTCCGGCTTCCGCGGCGCGATGACGACGAAGGCTTTCTTTTCGGCGATGAACCGCTGCAGTTCGCCGATCATCGCCTCGTCTTCGCCCTGCATCGTCGATCCGAGGACGAGGACTTTGCGTCCGGCGATCAGAGAGGTGAGTTTCGATGCGATCTCCAGCGGACGATCGTCAGGGACGTAGTCGAACTTCACGTTGCCGCTGGTCTCGACGATCTCCGCCGGCGCGCCGATGGCGATAAATCGCGTGCGATCCGTCTCCTCGCGCGCCAGGACGCGATCGTATTGCCGCAAGACGGACGCGACAAACGGGCGCAGGAACCGATACCGCGGCAGCGAGCGGTCGGAAATCCGTCCATTGGCCAGCAGCATCCGTACGCCGGCCGCGCGCGAGAGCCGCGTCGCGTTCGGCCAGATCTCGGTCTCCATCGTCGCGAACACACGCGGGCGATGGTGCCGGAGAAACCGCTTCACACTCGACGCAAAGTCGAACGGAAAGTACGTCACGGTCGCGTTCGGAAACAACCGCAGCGCCTGCGCCTGGCCGGTGATCGTGGTGGTCGTGAACGCGATCGTCGTCGCCGGCCGCTGACGCACGATTTCGTCGACCACCGGCCGCGCCGCCAGCGTCTCGCCGACCGATACCGCGTGAATCCACAGATCGTGCGCGGCCGGCGGCGTTTTGTAGAAGCCCATCCGCTCCGGAAAATTGGCCAGGTACTTTCCGCGCAGCATGCCGGTGACCACAAAGTACGGCAGCGCCGCGATCAGCACGAGGTACAGCAGCACCTCGTAAAGGACGAACATGGCGCGAATGATAGTCGGGGCGGTTGACGCGATATACTTCCCGCCATGCCTACCGAGAACAACATCGTCTTTGGTCCGAACGCAAAGTCCTCTGACGTGACGCCGTACTCCCTCGGCGTGCTGCGCGACGTGATGACCGCGGCCAACGTCGCCAAGCTGACCATTTCCAGCACGCAGCGCAGTCCGGCCGATCAGGCGCGGGTGATGTTCAACAACCTCGAGACGCAGGGCGTCGCGGCGCAGCGCCGGCTGTACAAAGCGCCGGGCCAAGCCGTCATCGACGTCTACGAGGCCGGCAAGTCGGCGGGGAAAACATCCGACGCCATCAAGGCCGACATGACGGCCAAGATCAACGAGCTCGGGCCGATGAACGTCTCGCATCACGCCGCCGATCCGAAACTGCTCAACGTCTTCGATGTCGCGCCGTCATCAGTAGCCGACGTCAATGCGTTCCAGGCCGCGGTGAAAAAAGACGCGCGCGTCTCGAAGTTTCTGACGCCGCCGAACGATCCCGGATTGCACTTCGAGATCCCGCAGCCGATTACCGGCTAGGCTCAAACGACCGGGCTGTCGCCTCATTCGAAAATTCGCCGCTCTCAACATCCGCTCCGCGCCGTGAAACGCTTCGCGAGCCAGCAGCACTACCTGTCGGGTCCAAATACTTCAACCCATCAGGGAGGCACTCGATGCGGAGATACGGATGTTTTGTCCTGTCCATGCTGCTGGCCACGATTGCGGCGGCACAGAATCCGATTTTGACGGTCAACAAAGTGCGCGACCCGGGCGTTTTCCAGGTCGGCGCGCCGATCACCTACACCATCGACGTCCAAAACTCCGGTGGCGCGAGCAGCCACATCAGTATCGCCGACGCGCTTCCTCCGGGTTTCGTGTTCGTCAACGCGTCTTGCTCTATCGTGGGCAATGCGGGCGGTAATTGCCCCACGGGCTTGCTGACGCCTCCGACGTTCGGCGATTTCAACCTTCCCCACGACGGCCACGCGGTGCTGACGATCGCCGGGTACTTCACCAGTGCCGGCCCGAAAACCAACACCGCCACGGGAGGCGCCAAGGACAATGCCGGCGCCGTCATCGACGTCGGGACGGCCAATGTCGGCCATGTGTCGGAGCCGATCTCCAACACCCAATTGCCGGTCGACCTCTCCATTACCAAATGCACTGTCGTTGGCGGAACATGCGGCACGCTCGCGCCACAGGCGCTGCCGGCAACGCTGCGCTATCGCATTACGGTCACCAACAACGACAATCAGGCGGTCTACCTGGGCGGCATCCTCACGGTCAAGGACGTCCTGAGCAGCAACAGCACACTCCCGCTCGACTGGAGCGCGAGCAATTTCACGTGCGCCCCGGCAGCAAACTGTCCAGTGCTCCCTTCGCCGACTTCGCCGCAATCGCTCTTCAATGCGCAGGGAAATATCTCGTTTCCTTATGTCGCATCGAGCACGAACAACCAGGGACTTTTTCCGCCGAATGGCACTTTCACCATCGAATTCGATGTCACCTACACTGCGAACGGCACCTGCAAGAACGGGCCGGTCACTGTCAGCGACCTGGCCTTCCTCGACTTCGCCGGTCTCACCGACAAGGTCGGAAACAACACTACGCCTGCGGTCTCCACGACACTCATTACGACGCTTCCCGACTGCCCTCCCTCAACGCCCGGCGTTCAGGTCGGAAAACAGCAAGTGTCGCTGACGCCGCCGAATGCTGCGTGGAACGCTTCCGTCAAGTACCAGGTGACGGTGGCTAATCCGACGAACGGCGTGGTCCAGACGAACATTGCGCTCAGTGACACCCTCTACAAACAGACAGGCACGCCGCCGTTCACCGCGACTGTGACGGCCGGACCAACTTGCACCTCCGGCTGCACGCCGCCGCTCACGAATGTCATCGCGTTCACCCCGACCGTCACCTCCGACTTCACGTCCGCGACGCTCTGGACGGCGACACTCCCCAACCTCAACCCCGGCCAGCAGGCCGTCATCGAGTACACGGTCGTCTATGCGCCGGTTTGCGAGAGCGACACAGGCCCTGACAGCATCGTGAATACGTTCAACGGCGGAGGCCCGTCATCGGCCGTGACGACGAACATGACGCCCGAGGCCACGCCGTGCAAGCTCGCGGTCGATAAGAGCAAAGACCTCGCCGGCCCGGTCGTATTCGGTCAGCCGATGAAGTACACGGTCCATTACAAGAGCAACTTCCCCAACACGCTGACCATCGGCACGATCCGGGACGCGGTCTCCATCACCAATAGTAGTCAGTACGGAACGTTCCCAATCGATGCGGTGGTGACGTGCCAGGCGACGGCAGGCGTCATCACGCCGCTGACCGGCTCGTTGCCGTTTACGAGAAACACCACGGGCCTGGTCATCGGCTTCAGGCAGCTCGGATGGCAGGGTTTTCCGATTCTCAATGAGAGCCTGAGGTTCGGACCGGGGTCCGTCCTCACTTGCGACGTCACCGTCACCGCGCATCAGCCCGCGGACACCAACCCGTTCTGCCAGGGGAAGAAAAGTCCGATGCCGCAGCTCCTCAATGCGGCGCTCATGGACATCACTCCGAGCTACAACCCCAACACTTCGACGCAGCCGGCGCTCTATGCCTCGCAGGCGGCCGACTTGCCGCTCTGCCGCAGCGTGGTGGTGAAGAAGACTGCGAACGTTCACGATGTCGGTCCGGGCTCGCCGATTACCTACACCATCACCGTCGAGAACCTGGGCGACGATCCGGTGTCATCGTTTTCTCTGACTGACACCATTCAGCCGCCGCTCGCTGCGTCGGCGGTATCCGGCTGCGCACCGTCTGCAGCCTGTACGAACGGACCGACGCTGACCGGCAATCAGGTGAGTGTCGGGTATGGCCTGCTCCAGCCGCACCAGGTGGTGTCCTTCACGATCACGGTCACCGCGCCTCAAGCGGGCGGAAGCTATCCGAATCTGGCGGTGGGCACGTTCCCGTCGGGTGGAAACTTCTATTTTCAGGGCGACGAGGCGCACTTCCTCAATGAGGAGGAGAACGTTCAGGTGGTCACGCCGGTCCTCGGGAAACGGTACGAGCCTGTCAAGATCGGGCCGAACGGCACGTCGACGCTGACGTTTATCATCACCAACACGCCGAACGATCCCGCACAGAGCGGGATGTCATTCGCCGACACGCTTCCACCCGGGCTGACCTTCGACAGCGTCGTCTCCAACACCTGCGGCGGATCGCTGGGCATCTCTACCGACGGCCGCACGCTCACGTTCACCGGCGGCCAACTCGCCGCAGGCAAGCACAATTGCAGCTTTTCGATTCGTGTGAAAGCGACCGGCACCTGCGGTATCTTTCCGAACACCAAGGCGAATTTCGGAGACGTCGCCAATCTCGATGTCACCAGCATCAATCAGCAACTCGAGGTGGCGAATTGCCCGCCGGGACTGACCATCACGAAGAAAGTCCTCGGCGCGCCCAGTGGCTACAGCGGACAGTTCGACTTTCTCGTACAGTGCGCATTGCCGGATGGAACGTTCTACACGAAGCCGGTGACCGTGGCTTGGCCGACGCCCGGCTTCATCGTCCTCACCGACGTCCCGCCGGGTTCCCGCTGCACCGTCAGCGAAGGGACGCTCGGCTCTGCCCCCTCCGGCTACAACTGGTCCGGCCTGCCGGTTTACAAACCTAACAACGGCGTGATCACGACCACCGAAGCTGGCGGCGCGATGACGGTGGAGAACAGCATAGCTCCGTGTAATCGCAGCGGCCAGGTGACGATCACGAAAGTCGTGACCAACGCGCCCGCCGGTTTCACCGGCACGTTCAAGGGACTGCTGCAGTGCTGGAGCGGAGGTCAGTTGCTCACGTTCCCGGCCACGCTGACGGCACCGGGCGGCTTAACGGCCACTGTCAACAACATCCCGCTCGGCGCGAGCTGCACGTTCGCCGAGACCGTCGTCGCACCGCTGCCGACCGGCTACCAGTGGGACCCGCCGACCTACACGCCGAAGTTCGGAATGGTGACGCTCGAGAGCTGCTGCGAGCAGATCAAGGTCGAGAACAAGGCACATCCTTGCTGTCCCAAGCTGAGAGATTCGACTGAGAACCCACGTTGAGCGCCGCCAACATTCGTCGCGCAGGCCATCGTCTGCGCGACGAATGGATCCCCATTTTGGAATGCTCGGACCTAAGCCGCCTCTACTTAAGCCCGGTAAAGCGCGGCGCCCCAGTGCAGGCCGGAGCCGAGGGCGGTGAAGCAGACCAGCATACCTGGTTGGATGCGGCCGTCGGCGACGCACTCGTGGTAGAGGATCGGCAGCGTACCGGCGGTCGTGTTGCCGTAGCGTTCGATGTTGTGCGGCACGCGGTCGGCGCCGAGGCCGAGCTGTTTCGCCACGCCTTCGACGATGCGAAGGTTGGCCTGGTGGATCAGCAGCACGTCGATGTCCGACACGCTGACGCCTGACGCGGCGCAGACGTCGCGCACCGACTCCGGCATCTTCGACAGCGCCTGGCGAAAGACTTCGCGGCCGTCCATATCGGGGATGTGATCGCCGGCGTCGATCTGCTCGTGCGTCACGAACGGGCGAAGACGGAAACCGACACCGCGCGTGTAGAGCGCTTCGATGTTCGAGCCGTTCGTGTAGAGCTTCGAAGCAAGGAATCCGCGGCTGTCATCATCCGACGCCTCGACGACCACCGCTCCCGCGCCGTCGCCGAAAAGCACGACGCGGTCGCGGATTTTCGTGTTCGCCTCGCGCTCCGCGGCGGTAACCTCTCGGTCTTCCAGTCCGATCGTCGTGGCCCAGCCGTTTTGCCACGGCATGAACGGCGTGTGCACGTCGCCGCCGATGAGCAGTACGCGCGCGTACTTGCCGCTGCGAATCAGCGAGTCGGCGAGGTCGAGGCCGTAGAGGAAGCCGGAGCACTGCTGGCGGATGTCGAAGGCCGGCAGCGACTCGCGGAAGCCCATCTTGGCCTGCACCACCGGCCCGTTGCCGGGAAAGAAATGGTCAGGCGTCATCGTGGCGAAGATCAGCGCGTCGATGTCGTCGCGCGTACGTCCCGCGGCCTTCATCGCCGCCTCGGCGGCCATCATGCCGAGGTCGGAGGAGGACTGGCCGGGATCGGCGTAGTAGCGCTGCTCGATTCCGCTGCGCGTCCGGATCCACTCGTCGCTCGTGTCCATGATGCGGGCGAGCTTTTCGTTCGCGACGACGTTCTTCGGAATGCCGATTCCGCTGCCGGTGATCACGCTTTTCATGGACGCCGAAGCATACACGGCTCGCCGCTTGCTACTCCGAAACGTATTCGGAGGTTGACATGAAACGATTCATCACACTCGCGATCGTTCTTCTCGCGCTCGGCTGCATGCAGAAGCAGCCGGACGGGACCTATCGCGTGACGAACGACACCTCGGACGCGGCGAAGAAGGCGCATGAAAACGCCGCGAAGTCCGGCGATCAGATCAAGAAAGCCACCGACGACCTCGGCAAATCGGACGCCGTACAGAAAATGAAGAACGGCTCGGTGGAACTCGGCCGCGGAGTCAAGGAAGGCCTCGGCCAAGTCGCGCAGAAAGCGGGCGCGGGCCTTCAGAAGGCCGGCAAGAAAGCCGAGGACGACGTGAAGGCGAAGGACGCGAAGTCAGGACATTGATTTACCGGTTCTGTCTCTGATCGGTGCGGGTGGAGTTATCGTCGCCCCCTTCCGATCGCGCCGATGTTCGATGAAACGCTTCGACGGCACGCCGCTCTATATGGGTAGGGATTCGCTGAATTCCGGCACTCCTTAAACGAGAGATTTCTGAGAGTCGTCCAGGAGCGTGGCTCGTCGGATTACCGCGTCGCTCTGCGGCGCATCGCGGTTCCCTCCCGCCAGCCGCCTGAGGTGGTCGTCATGACGAATGCGCAGATGGCTGTGGAACCAGGAAAGGCTGTACCGAGCGGACGCGGACGCAGCATATTCATCAGTTACGACCACACCGACAAGGAATTTGCCGGCAAATTGGCGCAGAGTCTTCGCGATGCGGGCGCGAAAATCTGGATCGACGAGACGGGTATTCGCGTTGGCGACGACTATGTCGAGACGATCACTGCGGCGATCGAAGAACACGAGGAATTTCTCGTCATCTTGACACCGGCGGCGGTCGAATCGCGGTTCGTGAAGCTCGAGCTTAGACGGGCCTTCAAACAACAAAGAGCCCTTCTGGGTGTGATGTTGAGGAAATGCGAGGTGCCGTTTCTCGTCGACGACCTTCACTACATCGACTTCATTTCTTTCTCATACGATGAAGGAGTCGCTCAAGTCTTGCGCGGCAAGGGCGAGGTGCCGCCCTGGTATCGCCGGCTCCGAGTCTACAGAAACGTCATGCGCGCCCTTGCGATGTTTGCGGTCGTCGCCTCGACTGTCTATGCAGGTTACTGGTTCATACCCTCCCGCACATCCGCAACCCTGCTCGATGACCACAAAGCAGCCACCGTCACCTTGCAAGTTCAGAATCGCGGAGGAAGGCCGTCGACGATCATTGGCGGCTATCGGCTGAAATTCGGCGATCTGCCGATCGTCGATGAGCCGCTCGATGTCGCCCAAGCGCCGCTGGCCGGTGTCGTACCGGGGCATGACACCGTGCCGGTCACGTTGATCAAGAAATCGGGATTCGAGCCGACGCGACTGCCCGACGGTTCCTACTTGACCGCCGAACAGATCGGACAGCGCTTACCAGGCCACAACGTCACCCTCGAGGTCGACGTCAAAGAGTCGGACGACCCGGCACCGGGCCGGCCCTTCCATACCCGAAGCATCACTTTCCCGGCAAGCAGCATCGGTCCCTTCCTCACCACCCAGTTACCGACCGCCGTTGCAGGAGGCAATCATGCGCCATAGCAGGCCACTCGTTTTGTGGGCCGCCGTTTCCAGTCTTGTCGTCACCGCGGCGTTCGCGCAGGGAACCTCGGGAGGAACCACAAACAAACTGGAGATCTATCTTCCCGCTCCAGACTGTAAGGCCGTCGTTGAGGTGATCGCTGTGATGCGGGGCAATGAGGAAGAGGCCAAATATGCCACGAAAGTCAACGACGAGAAGGAAGTCAACGACCAGCGCTGCCACTGGACGCTGAATACCTACCCACACCGGTTCCGCACCAATCTGATCCATTTCAGCCTGCGGCTTTTCGGGCCGGAGCTCGTCGGACTGGGACGAACCCGTTGCAAAGCTCCGGGATGGGACGACGGCAAGAACACGGCCTGGATCGAGTTCAAATTCCTGGGGCCGGCCGATCAGATCACGCTGATGCCCGACCCCTCGATGTCACTTCCGTACGCACGTGAGGTGAAAGGCGACGCAGGGTATGTCGCCTGCACCGACACAGGCAGCTTGCCGGGAGGACCACTCACGCTCTGGAACGTCCGTGACGTGGACTTGACCAACGAGACTCTCCGTCTTCGGGACTTCGAGAGCAAGAAGGACGTGTGCGGGCTCCTCGTCAACTCGCTCCCTGCGATGAAGACAGCCAGGAAGAAGAAGGGGAATCCGATTCTTCTCGATCGGGGAACGCTCGTTCACGCGTTGTCGCTGCAGAGAGCCGGCAAAGACCATTGCCAGGTGCCCAATCTGTCGGCGTCCGCAATCGACCTCACCGAAAAAAATCTGGACAAGCGAGGGCTCACGACCCTCTCGCTCACGGTGAAGTGATGCCGCCGCGCCGCGTACTACTGCTTGCCGCAGTCACTCGGCCAGATCGATCAGAAGGCAGGCGCCGGTTGGCAGCAAGCTGGCAAGCCGAGGACGCGTGAAGCGAAAAGACGCACAGACGCAGGCGGCGAAGCACTGATAGAGTTTCCCCGCGGCCGGCGGCGTGGACACGGCGGCCACGGATTTCAAAAGGAGGAGTTTCCATGGCAGTAGCAACCGGAAGAGACTCCGTCGCGAGCCAGACCCAGACGCTCAAAGTGGGCGATCCCGCCCCCGATTTCGAGCTGCCCGGTCACCGCAACGGAGAGAAGTTCAAACTCAGCGATCAGCGCGGCAAGAAGAATGTCGTGATGGTCTTTTACCCGCTCGACTGGACCCCTGTCTGAACCGTACAAATGCCGGGATATGAGGCGGAAAACGCCGATTTTGAACGGTATGATGCCCAGGTCGTGGGCATTTCGGTCGACAGTGTCCCAAGCCACGTTGCATTCGCAAAATCGCTGGGCGGAATCACGAATTATCCGCTCCTGGCGGACTTTCATCCCAAAGGCGAAGTCTCGAAGAAGTACGGCGTCTGGAAAGAAGACAAAGGGATCTGCGAGCGCGCCATCGTCGTCGTCGATAAAGAGGGCATCGTCCGCTACATCGACGTGCACAACATCGCCGAGGCGCCCGAGAACGCGCAGGTCCTCGAAGTCCTGCGCGATTTGCAGTAACCAGGTTTCGCGGCGGCGGGCCGTCCACGGTCCCGCCGCCACACACCACCCGAGGAATCATTCAATGCTCAGCATTGCCCGCCGTTGTGTCCCCTTCACGCCGTTCGACAAAGACCTCTCCACGGCCATCGTGACGCTGGTTTCCGCCACCGGCGTTTACGGCGCTGACCAGGAGGCGTTTCCGACCGAAGATCCCGGCGACGTCACGTATCGCATCATCGATGGACAGGCGGATACGGCCTCGCTGCGGATCGCGCATCATCACTACGATCATTCCGAGGCCGACGCCGATCCGAACATCGTCTTCCCGCTCGACACGCTGCGCGAGCTTGCCGCGGACGGAGTTATCGCCGGCGTGAACGACAAGCACTACAGCTACGGCTTCACGACGCGGCTTCGCGAGTTGTACGAAACGACGTTTCCGGAGATCGCCGACAAGATTGAGCGCTCGAAAACGAAGCTGGTGATCCTGACAGCCGGCTGTCCCGAAACCTGCCATCGCTCGATCGGCAACATGGCCCGCGAGATCGAAGCGCGCGGCGTTCCTACGCTGATCCTCTCCGCCTCACCGGCGGCGACGGAGTCGGTGCGTCCACCGCGCGCGATGACCTTCGACGGCAGCGACATCGGCCGGATCGTCGGCCGCGCCGGCGACCGCGAGTTTCACAAGCAAGTCTTGCGCGCCGCGCTGGAGATGTTCACGCACGACACGCCGCCGGGCAAAGTCGTGACGAAGAAGATCGGCAGTTTGGTTCTGTCGTCGTGAGCGGATAACGAAACGCCCGCGTCGCCGCGGGCGTTTTCATGTTCAGTCGAACCGTTCGCTACTTGATGTTTTCGGGGAAAACGCTGATGCGGCTGTTGGCCTTCAGCTCGTTCGTCAGCCGCGCCACGGCGTTGACGACATCGGTCGCTTTCTGCGTCAGCAGGTACTCGCGGATGCCGCTCTTCACGGCGTCGAACGGCTCGACGCCTGCCGGCTCCTTCCCTTCGACATAGATGAGGTGATAGCCGAATTTCGAATGCACGACGCCGCTGATGACTCCCGGCTTCAGGCCCCACGCCGCCGCTTCGAATGTGGGGTCGAGCTGGCCCTTCGACATCCATCCGAGGTCGCCGCCGCTCTCGGCGGAGCTGTCTTCGGAGTACTTCTTCGCTGCGTCTTCGAAATGCGCGAGGCGCAGCTTGGCCATCGTCGCTTCGTCAGGCTTCCCCATCGCGGACGAAACATCCGCGGCGCGAAGTTCGGCGGCGATATGGCTGATCTCTTCGAGCGCTTGGCCGTCGGTCTTCGGAGCCGGTCCGGCATTCGTGACGGCGACGACGATGTGCCGCACGTGAACCTTTTCCGGCGTAGCGAAGTCGTCAGGATGCGCGTCGTAGTAGTCGCGGACGTCTTTGTCGGTCACGATGCCGGCGGCCACGACGTCGCGGACGTAGCGGTCGAAGAGCGCCGACTCGCGCGCCGTCTCGAGTGTGGCTACGACTTCCGGCTTCTTGTCGAATCCGGTCTTGAACGCTTCCTGAAGCATGAGACGCTTGCGGATGTAGTTCTCGAGAAAGGCGCCCTTGCCGCCGTTCTGGTCGTAGTTCGTACGCATCTGCGTGTTGAGGTTCGCGTACATGCGGTTGAGCTTTTCGACCGTGATGGTCTCGCCGTTGATGACGGCCACCGGACGCCTGGAATCGTCAGCCGCGGCAGCAGCCGTGGACTGCGGAGCCGGCGCGGTCTTCGCCGGCGGCGCCTGCTGCGCGAATGCGGCCGAAGCCAGCAGCAGCAGCGGAATGAGTGTTCGCTTGATCAAATCAAATCCTCCAACGGGTTTCAGACGACGCGCTGACCAACAGGGTTACCGGAGGAGAGCATTCCGGTCACGCGGCGCGCGCGGCGAGGCGGAGGGATGTTGGGTTGTTCGTCAGTGCTTCGGCGGCGTGAACCAGAAAGCGAGAGTGAACAAGAAGTCGTCAAATGTAAGCGCCGAGATATCGAGCTCGAAGCGAACGCAAAGCGCCGGGAGTGCCCTGCGGAAATTGACGTACTTCGACTGCATGGCTTTCGCACCAGGGATGTTCGTGCGTCTGGCGTCGGTCCTCAGCCAGTCCCGCACGCGAGCGATCGCCATGTTCGGGTCGTTGCCATGATCGGCGATGTCTTGACCGGCAATGTCGGAGATATAGGTCTGAAAGCGGAAACGGTCACGATCAAAGATAAGGAAGCTCTTGTCGCTCTGGCCGGCACCGAAAACTCGACAGCCAATATCGATCCCGAGTTCGAGCGGCATGTTGAACCGGGGCAGCGTGCTTACCCGATCAAGTTCTGTGCGCGACAGGTCATGAATCGAGTAACGGCAGCGGGCGATGAGGTCGACGATCTTCTGCAGGCGCACGTCGCTCGAATTCAAACGCGACAGAGCGCAGATCGGGCGGAAGCCGCATGCCTGAATCGTGAAGACGATCGCCTCGAACAGCGGCGTGTATTCGTCGTCAAAAGGACAGTTGATGAACACATTTCTGGCGTACTCGGAACGCCGCTGTCGAGGCACCCTAGGCGCGGTTTTTTTGCTCGGCACGAACTGCCTCGACTGCCTCGCGGATTCGTTCGACGCCTAACGTACTCTTCCCTGTGGGAAAGAGAATGTCGGGTCCATCGAGGATCGACACGAGGTGGCCAACTTTCTCGATCATGGCGCGGACTTCCTTCGTGTCTGGTACCCGCTGAAAGTCGAACAGACGTCCGAGCCCGAGAGCCTTGAGCGTCTCACGCGCTTCGCGGGTAACCCGAGCCGCGCTTCGAACCTGCTTGAGGCTGATCATCTTTTTCTTCTTCGCGGGTGCTCGCATGGTGGACATGATAACCCCGCGTTCGGGCCGCGATTCCGAATCTACAACCCGTAGAAATTCGCGTTCTCTGTCAAGAAGAATCTTTACTTTTCCGCAGCCTCTTCGGGCTACCCCCTGTGGAAATCATGTGGAGGGTTTGTGCAGCGGTTGCGGGCATTCATGAGTGGTGACAAACCGCACTTAGAGTGCGCACACTTCATCCAATGTCCGTAGCGCAACTTGACGTCGCACTCGATCGTCCGTTACCGCAGTCTCCCGATGCGGAGCGTGCGGTGCTCGGATCGATTCTGATCAACAACCATGCGTTCTATCGCGTGGTCAGCACGATCGGCACCGAGGATTTTTTTCGCGACGCGCATCGGACGATCTTCGCCACCATGCGCCGTCTCGCCGAGCAGAGCCGCGAGATCGACCTCTTGACTTTGCGCGAGGAGCTGGCCAAGAACGCGCAGCTCGAACAGGTCGGCGGAACGGCGTACGTCGCATCGCTCATCGATGGGATCCCGGACATCGCCAACGTCGAGCGGTACGCGCACATCGTCAAAGAGAAGTCGACGTTGCGGCGTCTGATCGTGATGGGCAACTCCGTCATGCGCGCCGCGCTCGACTCGCCAGGCGAGCCGGCGGACGTGCTCAACATCGCCGAAAAATCGATCTACGAAATCGCCGAGGGGTCGATCGAGAAAGGTTTCGTTGCGCTCGATCGCATCACGCGGTCGAACATGACCGCAATCGAGCAGTTGCAGCACGCCGGAAAGTTGATCACCGGCATCCCCACCGGCTACGACCGGTTCAACGAATTCACCTCGGGATTCCAGCCGCAGGATTTGATCATCATCGCGGCGAGGCCCAGCATGGGAAAGACCTCATTCATGATGAATATCGCTGAATCGATCGCCATCCCCGATCGTTCCGGCGAGCCGCGGGCGCCGTCGCAGCGGTTGTATGCGGTCGGTGTCTTTTCGCTGGAAATGTCGAAGGAGCAGATCGGACTGCGCATCCTTTCGTCCGAATCGGGGGTGTCCAATCACCTCATCCGCGCGGGCATGCTCAGCGAGCGGAACTGGCGCGATCTGGCCGACGCCTCGGCGCGCCTGGCCAAGGCGAAGATCTTCATCGACGACACGCCCGGCATCGACATCATGGAAATGCGCGCCAAAGCGCGGCGGCTGAAGATGGAGGCCGGCCTCGACATGATCATGGTCGACTACCTCCAGCTCATGTCGGTGAAGGGAAAGGTCGAATCGCGCAACCAGGAAATCTCGCAGATCTCGCGCGGACTGAAGGCGATTGCAAAGGAGCTGAACGTTCCGCTGATCTCGCTCTCGCAGCTTTCCCGCCGCCCCGAGCAGCGCACCGGCGATCACCGGCCACAGCTTTCCGACCTTCGCGAATCGGGTTCTATCGAGCAGGACGCCGACGTTGTGTGCTTCATCTACCGCGATGAGGTCTACAACAAGGACACCGAGGAGAAGGGGATCGCCGAGATCATCATCGGCAAACAGCGCAACGGTCCGATCGGCGATTTCAAGCTCGTGTTCCGAAACGACATCACCAAATTCTTCAACTACGAGCCGACGCCGGATTACGGGCCTGTGTAGTCGGCGCGGTCAATCGAACACCGGCAGCTCGAACGTAGCGGCGTAATCGATGCCGGGCATCTCCGCTGCGGCTTCGAGACGCCAGAGAACCTGATCGCGCGGATTGCGAATGTCGCACGCGTGTCCCTCGCTCGGCGCCGTCATCGAAAACGGGATGCGCACACCGCCGGCCGGCGAACGCATCGCGCTCGCGGCGCTCACGCGCGTTTCCTGCTGCGTGAGCGGCGTCTCCTGGATCGACTGGCTCTTGCCGCTGCCGTGAACGACGCGGCGCACGCAGACGAGCCGCAGCCGATAGCCATCCTCGGGGACGGCGTCGCCGCGCATCTCGATCTCGCCGTGAAAACTGTGGCCGCGACGGATCGGCACCGTATCGATGGTGCAGACCGAGGCGCCGAACTTCAGGCGGCGCAAACCGGTGTACGTCGCGGCGATGATCAGGCCGAGGCCGACCGCGGGAAAGATGAGCGCGATGAGCAGCAGCGGATTTTGCTGCTTCATCCATTCGCGCACGACGAGAAACGACACCGGAATCGTGACCGCGTTCCAGAAGATCGCGAAAATCCACAGGAAGGCGGCGCTGCGGCGTTGATCCGGAATGCGGCGCGCGCTCCACTCCGGACGCCAGAGCCACGGCTGATCGGGCGCACCGGCTCGTAGCGACGCGGCGCGGGCGGCGTTTCGGGTTGCGACGAAGATGATCGCGAAAAACGAGACGCTGAAAGCTGTGAAGAAGAAGCCGGCCAGCAGCGGCGCGATCGCGTTTGCTTCGTGCTTCTGCAGCGCGCGGATGCCGAGGGAGAGCAGGCTGATCCCGGCGCCGGCGAACGGCAGCATGAAGAGACCGATGCAGCCGAGGAGGACGGCCCGGCCGCGACCTTCCACGATCGATTGCGCCGCCGGCATGGCGGAAGTGTACGATCTTCGCCATGAGACGCGCTCTTCTCCTCGCCGCGTTACTCGCCGCCGCCGTTCCGGTTCACGCCAGCGTGTTGCGGTTGAACATCAACGACACGATTCATCCGATCAGCGACGAGTTCATCGGCCGCGCGATCGATCAGGCGCAGCGCGAACACGATGACGCCGTCATCATCGAGCTCACCACGCCGGGCGGCCTGCTCGACTCCACGCGGTCGATCGTCGAGAAGATCATGACCTCGCGCGTTCCGGTGATCGTTTACGTCGCGCCGGCCGGGAGCCGCGCGGCGTCCGCGGGATTCTTCATCCTCGAATCGGCCGACGTGGCGGCGATGGCGCCCGGCACGAACACCGGCGCCGCGCATCCCGTCCTCCTCGGCGAAAAGATGGACGAGATCATGAAGACGAAGATGGAGAACGATGCCGCCGCGTTCATGCGCACGATCGCCAACAAGCGCGGGCGCAACGTCGCCGTCGCCGAGAGCGCGGTGCGCGAATCGAAATCGTTCACCGAGCAGGAAGCGCTGCAGCAGAAGCTGATCGACGTGATCGCGCCGAACGAACAGTTGCTCCTGCGCGCAATCGACGGCCGTACGTTCAAGCTCTACGACGGCTCGAACGTGACGCTGCACGTCGCCAACGCGCAGATCAACACGATCGAAATGACGGTGCGGCAGCGGCTGATGTCGTCGCTGATGGATCCGAACATCGCCTTCCTGCTGCTGGTCCTCGGCGGACTGGCGATCTTCGCGGAGTTCAATCATCCCGGCGCGGTCGTTCCGGGCGTGGTCGGCGTGATCGCCATCGTGCTGGCGCTTTTCGCGCTCAACTTTCTGCCGACGCGCTTCGCCGCGCTGGCGCTGCTGCTGGTCGCGTTCGCGCTCTTTGCGCTCGAGGCGAAGTTCGCGTCGCACGGCGTCCTGGCCATCGGCGGCATCGTCAGCATGATCATCGGCGCGCTGTTTCTCGTCGACGGACCGATTCCGCAGATGCGCGTGAATCCCATCACGGCGACGGCGGCGAGCATTCCGATCGGTTTGATCGCGGTCTTTCTGACCACGCTCGTTCTCAAAGCACGGCGAGGAAAAGTTGCCACGGGCAGCGAAGGGATGATCGGCCAGATCGGAATCGCGCGGACGCCGGTGGGAGCGGACGGCAAAGTGTTCGTTCACGGCGAGCTGTGGAACGCGGTGGCCAGCAATGCCATCGCCGAGGGAGCGCGCGTGCGTGTGGCTGGGATCAACGGGCTGCATCTCGTGGTCGAGCCCGCCGAGTAGCCATACAATTCAGCGTCCGCGCGGAGGGTTCCATGAATCTCGGTCTGCTCGTCATCGTCATCATCGTCGGCCTCTACCTACTCAGCTCGATCAAAATCCTCCCCGAGTACGAGCGCGGCGTGATCTTCCGCCTGGGCCGCTTGCTCAACGAGGCCAAAGGGCCCGGCATCTTTCTCGTCTTCGCGCCGATCGATCGCATCGTGCGCGTTTCGCTGCGGCAGGAAGCGTTCGAAGTGCCGCCGCAGGACATCATCACGCGCGATAACGTGACGCTGAAGGTGAACGCGGTCGTCTTCCTGCGCGTGATCGAGCCGCGGCGCGCTGTCGTCGAGGTGTTCGACTATCGCTACCAGACCTCGCAGTTTGCGCAGACGACGCTTCGCTCGGTCCTGGGCGAAGTCGAGCTCGACGAGCTGCTCGCGCATCGCGACACGCTCAACGCGCGCATCCAGTCGATCCTCGATCAGCACACCGAGCCGTGGGGCGTGAAGGTGACGAACGTCGAGGTCAAGCAGGTCGACCTGCCGGAGTCGATGCTGCGCGCAATGGCCAAGCAGGCCGAGGCCGAGCGCGAGAAGCGGGCGAAGTTGATCCATGCCGAGGGCGAGTTCGCGGCGTCGCAACGGCTCGCGGACGCGGCGCAGGTCCTGGCCACGCAGCCGTCGACGCTGCAGTTGCGCTACCTGCAGACGCTGACCGAAATCGGCGTGGAGAAAAATACGACCATCGTCTTCCCGCTCCCGATCGACATCATCGCGGGACTGGCTAAGGTGCTGAACAAAGAATGACGGACGTGGTGATGCTCGAGGCGGCGCTGTTCCAACTGCGCGCCGCTACGAGCAACATCGATCGCGACGTTGCGCCGCAGCTCGCGCTCTGCGTCAACGTCCTGGCGAATGCGATCGCGTCGGGGCGCGACGGCGTCAACGCCTCCATCGCCAGCGACATCGAGTTCGCATTCAACGATCTGAGCGCCGCCGTCGACGAGCTGCCGCAAGCCGACGCCGATCGCCTCGCGCCGATCATGGCCACGCTTCGACGCGACGTCGAAGCACTGCTCGCGGCTACCGCGCTCGATCCCGCCGTCGTCACGCAAATCCGCGCGTTTCAATCGAAACTGCGCGAGCGGATGAAGGCGATCGAGCGCCAGACGTTCGTCGAAGGTCCCGCCGAAGAACTGCCGCATCCGCCGGAAGCGCTGCGCGATGAAGCCATCCCGATCGCGCGGCAACTCCTCGCCGCCGGCTTCGCAACACCGGCGCTCAACGCGTTGATCGCGGAGCCGGAATCGACGCGCCTTCACTCGCTGCGCGACGTCGCCGACGAGCTGGATGTGATCGCCGGTTAGCCGTCATTGCGCTGCGGCTGAGACCGGTGTACCGTCGTTGCTCGTCCACAAACCGGGAAAGAATAAGGAGAAGGATATGACCCCTCTGTTCACCCTCGCGTTTTTACAGGAATCGACGACCACCACGGGAATCTCGCCGCTCGGCGCCGGCATCGGAATGGGAGTGATGATCTGCTATCTCGCAGTCATCCTTCTGATGGTCATTGGGATGTGGAAGGTGTTCACCAAAGCCGGGAAGCCGGGTTGGGCGGCCATCATCCCGATCTACAACATCATCGTGGCGCTGGAGATCGCCGGAAAGCCGATGTGGTGGGTCATCCTGATGCTCATCCCGGGCGTCAACTTCATCGTGTGGCTGTTCGTCTGTCTCGCCATCGCTGCAAACTTCGGCAAAGGCGCCGGGTTCGGCATCGGCCTCTGGCTGCTGCCGTTCATCTTCTGGCCCATCCTCGGCTTCGGCGATTCGCGCTCCTCGCAATTTGCTACCGCGTAGTTGCTCGTGGGGCCGCCGGAAACGGCGGCCCTACGTTTCGCGAAAGAGCGCGATGATTTTTTCCAATCCGCGCTGATCTTCGCCGTCGAACGAGTCGAGCTGGTCGGAGTCGACGTCGAGCACGGCAATCAACTCACCATCGGGTCCGAAGACCGGGACGACGATCTCCGACTTCGAATTCGGATCGCAGGCGATGTGGCCGGGAAACTGGTTCACGTCCGGGACGATGACCGTCTCGCGCTTCGCCGCCGCGGTGCCGCAGACGCCTTTGCCGAATTCGATCTGCAGGCAGCCGACCGTGCCGATGTACGGACCGACGATGAGGCGGTCGCCGCAAACGCGGTAGAAGCCGGTCCAGTAGAAGTGCGGAAACTTGTGCGACAGGACGGAGTTGATCGTGGCCATCAACGCGATGTCGTCGAGCGATTGGCCGCCTTCGTCGCCCCAGATGGCGGCGATGGCGTCGAAGCATTCTTTGTAGGCAGCGTCTTTCATGCGTTGAGCGCGCGATGGTAGACCGACTCGTATTCGCGCGCCGAGCGTTCCCACGAAAAATCGGCGGCCATGCCGTTCGCCTGGAGCCGGCGCCACGTCTTCGGCTCGCGGTAGTTGAGCATGGCCAGCCAGGTCGCGGTGAAAAAGTCGGCGGCATTCGTCGACAGAAATCCGAAGCCGTTGGCTGCATCGATGTTCGCGCCGTAAAACGGAATGACCGTGTCGGCCAGTCCGCCGGTGAGCCGCACGACAGGCACCGTGCCGTAGCGCAGCGCGTACATCTGATTCAGGCCGCACGGCTCATACATCGACGGCATGAGCAGGATGTCGGCGCCGGCGTAGATGCGATGGGCGAGCGCGTTGTCGAAACCGATGACGGCGCGGCAGGAATCGGGATACTGCGCGGCGATCTGCTGCAGCGCGTTCTCGTAGCGCGGCTCGCCCGACCCGAGGATGACCGCCTGCGCGCCGGCAGCGAGCATGTGCGGCAGCGCGGCGATCAGGAGATCGATCCCCTTCTGATCGACGAGACGCGAGATGAACGACAGCAGCGGCGTCTTCGCTTTCAACGGCAGCTTCAGCTCGCGGAGCAGCGCCCGTTTCGACAGGTTCTTACCCGCCAGCCGCTGCGCCGAAAAATGCGAGCGGATGTTCGGATCGGTCTCCGGATCCCATTCGTCGACGTCGATCCCGTTGACGATTCCCTGCAGCTTGAACGAGAGGCTGCGCACGATGCCGTCCAGGCCCGCGCCATGTTCGTGCGTCTGCATCTCGCGGGCGTAGGTCGGCGAAACTGTCGTGACCTGGTCGGCCAGGATGATCCCGCCCTTCATCAGATTGATGTTGCCGAAATGCTCGAGCGCGTCGGGCGCCCAGTAGCGGCTGTGCAGCCCGAGGCTGGTGAAGTGCTCCGTCCCGCTGATGCCCTGGTAGTTGAGATTGTGGATCGTGTAGACCGACCGCGTGCTTCCGAACGCACCGCTTCCGCGCAGTCCCGAATGGAGATAGACCGGCAGCAGCGCCGTGTGCCAGTCGTGCGCGTGGACGATGTCCGGCGCGATGCCGAGGAGCTCGCATCCGCGGACGACGGCGCGGCAGAAGAAGGTGTAGCGCTCGATGCCGTCGTCGTAGCCGTCGAAACGCGGCGAGTAAATGTGCGGACGGTGAAAGTAGTAGTCGTTGGCGACGAGGATGAGCGGGATGTCCGTTCCCGGCAGCGTCGTCCGCAGGTAATTCGCCTCGGCCACCCAATCGGCCCACGCCACAAGCGTCGTCGGCAGCGCCTCTTCGAGCTCAATCCCGTTTTGAGAAAACCAATCCCGCGCCTGCCGGTAATACGGCATGAAGATGGCGACGTCATGGCCCAGCTTCGCCAGCGCCTTCGGCAGCGATCCGCACACGTCGCCCAATCCGCCCGTCTTGGCGATGGGCGAAACCTCGGCGGTTGCGAAAAGGATTTTCATGGAGCGAACTCTATCCTGCCGTCATCTGCGTAAATCTGCGTCCATCTGCGGATAAAACCTCATCCGCAGATTACGCAGATGTACGCAGATTGAAACCATCGGCTAATCCACCACGATCGCCGCGTACCCGACCACGTGCGCGTAGTCGCCGTTGATGTCACCGCTCGTGGCGTGTTTGAGCAGCGTTGCTTGTTTCGCGCCCAGTTGTTTCGCGGCGATGAGCATCGTGGTCGTGGGGATGAAGCCGCACATGGAGATGTCCGCCTCGTCGACGACGCGCCACAGCGCGCGCGGATCGAGCTTCAGCACTTCGTCGATGGCCAACTGGTCTTTGCGCAGCGTCGTCTTCTGATCTTCGTAGTGATTCAGATCGGAGCTGGCCAGGATTCCCACCGGTTCTCCGGCCGCGGCGATGACCGTGGCGATGGCGTGGCCGATCTCTTCGCAGTAGTCGTAGCGGTTCGCGCCGAGGCAGATCGGGACAAAGGTGAAGTCGCCAAGGAGTTGTTGGAGGAACGGGAGCTGGACCTCCAACGAATGCTCCCTTGCATGCGCGCGCGAGTCCTCGGCCAGAAGCTGCGACCGCTGCATCAGCGCGTCGGCCAACGGCGTGTCGATGGAAGCGCTGCCGAGCGGCGTCGACCACTTCCCTTCGCGATTGATCGCCGCAAAGTGGCCGAATCCGGTGTGATTGGGGCAGAGGATGATGAAACGGCGCGGCAGATCGGCGGACGAATAGAACGCCGCCGCCACGTGTCCGCTATACATCAGTCCCGCGTGCGGAACGACGGCGCCGATGAAACGCTCCTTCGATTCCGGCTCGGGATTCTCGGCAATGCACTCCGAGACCTGAGCCGCGAGCCGGTCCGGCGTTCCCTCGTAGAACGTGCCGGCGACGGCGGGCGGGCGGATTTCCATCGCATAACGTTATCGCATCCGGCGGCGCAGGCTCACTCCTTGCCTTTATAGTTGAGCCATGACCGAAATCCGCCGTGAAGGCGAACGGCGCGCGAAATTCAAAACGAACTTCGCACTGACGCGCCAGATCGTATGGAGCTGGCTGACCGATCCGGCCGTCCTGCTCTACCGGCGCGAAGCGCACGGACGGAAGCGAGCCCGCGTGACGACGGTCGAATTTTTCCTCTTCGTACGCGAAGTGGCGCGCGAGTTCTACGACATCGAAGGGACGTCGCGCGCGGCGTCACTGGCCTACACCACGCTGCTCTCGCTCATCCCGCTGCTGGTCGCGTTCACGCAGGCGCTGCAGCGCTACTTCCGCAACCTCTTTCCGAACTCGCAGGCGCAGATCGACAACATCCTCAACAACGTCATCCCGTATCAATCGCCGGTCATCTCGTACCACATCGCGAAATTCGCGGAGAACGCACAGGCGGCGTCGACGTTCGGCGTGATCATCTTCATCGTCATCACCTTCCGCCTCTTCCTGGCCGTCGAGACGACCATCAATCAGATCTGGAAGGTGCGCAGCGTGCGCGGCTACCGCCAGAAGCTCATCGCCTTCACGATGCTTTTTTTCTGGGGGCCGGTGCTGATGGCGATCTCCTTCACCACCACGAACACGCTGGAGAAGAACCGCTACCTGCGCATTCTGTTCAAGCGCGACATCATCTTTCACATCGCGCCGATCGCGGTGCTCTTCATCGCCTTCACGATGCTGTTCTGGCTGGTGCCGTCGACGCGCGTGCGCTTCAGTTCCGCCGCCGTCGGCGCAATCGTGACGACGTCGCTCTTCACGCTGGTCCGTTTCGGATTCGGCATTTACGCCGACCACCTTTTCCACGGACGCTTCAATCTGATCTACGGCGCGCTCGGATTGGCGATCATCTTTCTCATCGCCATTCAGATCCTCTGGGTGGTCATCCTCCTCGGCGTGGAGATCAGTTTCGTCTATCAGAATCTCTACGGACTGCTGCGCGCGACCGAGCAACAGGTGCAGGACGAGCCGCGCTTCGATCTCTACTTCGGCCTGCGCGCGCTGATCGAGATCGCCCGCCGCTTCGACCGGCGCGAGGAAGCGCCGTCGTCCTACCGGCTGGCCGAGCAGTTCGGGACGACCGATTCGCAGATGCTGCGCATCCTTCGGAAGCTCGAAGACGCGCAACTGGTGAAGGAGATCGGCGGCGACTGGGCCGGCTTCGTCCCAGGCTGCGATCCCGATCGCATCACGATCGAAGAGGTGGTATCGCAGGTAGAAGGGTTAAAGCGCGACGTCCCCGAAATTCACATGGAAGACAACGAACGGACGGTGATCGGCGATCTCTTCACGAAACTAAGCACCTGCCTGAACAACGCGCTCGATCACCACACGATCGGCCAGCTCGTGCGCGAGCTCTACGGCGAGCGCGCACCGTCGCGCGCGAACGATGCGCCGGTTGGCGACGCGCCGGTTCATCCGCTGACCTGAGCCTCTCTTCTCATCGCGCGCATTCGGCGGATTCTGCGCAGCGTTTCGTACGCCACGGTCGTCGTCGTCACCCACACGGTTCCGACGGTGACGCCGGCCAGCACGTCTGAAATCCAATGGACGCCGAGGTAGACGCGGGAAAGGGCGACGGAGGCGACGAGCGTGTAGAGAAAGGCCATGGCCGCCGCTTTGGCGGGCCAGCTTCGAATGGCGCGGAAGGCGAGATAGGCGAGCGCGCCGAAGGCGACGGCCGAGCCCATCGCGTGGCCGCTCGGAAACGAGTAGCCGTTCGCGCGGCGCAGCATCTCGGCGGCGATGGGGCGGGCGCGGGCGAAATAGCGCTTCAACTCCAGATTCAGCAGGGCGCCTCCGCCCGCGGTGACGGCGAGATAGATCAGCCAGCGCCAGCGGCGTTGGATGGCCAGGATGATTCCGATGATCGTCAGTAGAACGGCCAGGCCGAACGGCCCGCCGATGATGGTCATGATCGTAAAGAACGTCGTCGCGCCGGAAGTGCGCTCGTGCACTGCCCAGTCGTGAATCGACAGGTCGATCTTCTGCAGCGCTTCGTTGTTGCCGTGCACCTTTTCGGCGAGATCGATGAATCCGTCGCCGGCCCATGCCGTAAAAAGCACGCCGGCGATGAGGATCGCCGCGACCGGCAGGTAGTTCTTGAAACGATCGCGCGTCGTCGACACGAAGCGCGTCACGCGTGCGTTTCGCGCGATCAGGCGCGCCAGCAATCGCCCGAGGTGACGAACGGCGGGCAACGCGGCGTAGACGACGGCCCACAGAATCAGGAAGGTAACGGCGAACGCGACGAACAGCATGGCCGCGAATCAGAGCACGGAGGATGCCGGTTTATCGCTCGTTCATCCACGCCACGCAGCGTTCCAGGCTCTCGTGCATCGCCGCGGCGCCGAGATGGATCGGCCGGCCGTGGCCGGGCAGCACCCATTCGAAGCGATAGTCGAGCAGGCGCTCCATCGAGCGGATCTGCTCCTTCCACGAATACCAGCAGGCGCTGCGGAACGCGTAGAGGTGCCCGCGCTGCTCGCTCCAGGCGAGGTGATCGCCGGTGAAAAGGTACGTGTCGCGATCGAGAAAAACCGCGTGGCCTTTCGTGTGGCCGGGAGTCGGAATCATCAGCATGCCGCCGCCGAGGTCGATCGGATCGCGTCCGGCGGGTTGAAGCTCAATCGAGGCCGTACGCGCGTGAACGTCGTCGCGATGCAGAACGCGCTCGCATCCGAAACGCGCCGCGAAACGGGCGTGATCGGCAACGTCGTCCTGATGCGTGAGCAGCATCCGCGACGCGCCGCCCATCGCCGCGATGTTCTTCACCAGCGGCCCCGAAAATCGCGGAGAGTCGATGAGGATGTTTCCCTGCGGCCGCCGAACGAGATAGCTGATCGCACCGAACGACGACTCGGAGGCATAGCCGCAGCGGTAGACGTCGCCATCGACCCGCTCCGGCAGCGACGCCAACGCCGGACGCATGTCGTGCTTTGCGATCGATCCGATCGACGCGGTCGGACACGAGATCAGCGCTTTCTGCGCCGCGAGGAGCTCGTCATCGGTTTCCGGCTGATGAAAGACGGACGATTGATCGCCCGAATCGCTGAAAACCGTCGGCGCGAAGATGCGGCAGGCGTCGCAGTCGATGCAGGTGGAATCGACGTAGAAATCGCCGGCAACGTTCTCGGGAAGCCTCTTCGCCAGCTCGGCCACGGGGTGCAAAACGGCGTCTCGGGATGACAAATGCCACAGTCCGCGTTACAAGCGCGGCATGTTCGACAACCTGCAGGACAAGATGGATCGAGTCTTCAAGACCCTGCGCGGCGAGGCGGCCCTCAACGAGTGGCACATCGACAAGGCGCTGAAGGAAATCCGCGTCGCGCTGCTCGAGGCCGACGTTCATTTCAAGACGGTCAAAGAGTTCACCAACCGCGTTCGCGAGAAGGCGGTCGGCCAGGACGTCCTCACGGCGTTCTCGCCGGCGCAGCAGGTCACCAAGGTCGTTCGCGACGAGCTCCAGGAGCTTCTCGGCGGCAACGAAGTCGGCCTGGCTCTCGTCGGATCGCCGGCCGTGGTGATGATGGTCGGCCTTCAGGGCTCCGGTAAGACGACCACCTCGGGCAAGCTGGCGCTGCACCTCAAGAATCGCGGACGCCGTCCGCTGCTCGTGCCGTGCGACGTCTATCGTCCCGCCGCCATCGAACAACTCCGCATCGTCGCCAAGGGCGTCGGCGTGCCGTTCTTCGAGATCGGCGATGATCGCGATCCGCTCTCGATCGCCCGCCGCGCCACTGCGGATGCGCGCACGCTGCTGTACGACACCGTGATCCTCGACACCGCCGGCCGGCTGCACATCGACGCCGAGCTGATGGCCGAGCTCGACACAATCAAACGCGATACGCGTCCGAGCGAAATCCTCTTCGTCGCCGACGCCATGACCGGTCAGGACGCGGTCAAGTCGGCCAAAGAATTCGACGACCGCCTCGGCGTCACCGGCATCGTCCTGACGAAGCTCGACGGCGACGCGCGCGGCGGTGCGGCGCTCTCCATCAAGTCGGTCGTGAATCGTCCGATCAAGCTGGTCGGCGTCGGCGAAAAATACGCGGACCTCGACGTCTTCCATCCCGACCGGATGGCTTCGCGCATCCTCGGCATGGGCGACGTTCTCTCGCTCATCGAGAAGGTCGAGTCGGATATCGACCGCAAGGAAGCCGAGCGCCTCGCACAACGCGTGGCCAAAGACAAGTTCACGCTCGAAGACCTCCGTTCGCAGCTCCAGCAGGTCAAGAAAATGGGCCCGCTGTCGTCACTCGTGAACATGCTTCCCGGCGCGGGCAAGATCAGCGAAGAAGACATCGACGAGAAAGCGATCGTGCGCATGCAGGCCATCCTCGACTCGATGACGAAGAAGGAGCGCGAGTTCCCGCAGCTCATCGACGGCAAACGCAAGAAACGCATCGCCAAGGGTTCCGGCACCTCGGTGCAGCAGATCAATCAGCTTCTGAAGCAGTACCTGCAGATGAAGAAGATGATGCGCACGTTCTCCAAAGGCTTCGGCGCCAGGAAGTTCGGCAAGATGATGAAAGGGATGCCGCCGGGCTTGATGGGGTAGTTGTCAACCCTGAGCCGCGGAGACAGAGCCTTTTTGAAAGGACCCAGGAGTCTTTCGCGAACGACCCCCGTGTCGCATGCAAAGGACTCGGGGGTCGTATGCAAAGGACCCCGAGTCGTATGCAAAGGACTCGGGGGTCGTATGCAAAGGACTCCCGAGTCGTATGCAAAGGGCCCCGGGGTCGTATGCAAAGGACCCCGAGTCGTATGCAAAGGACTCGGGGGTCGTATGCAAAGGACTCCGAGTCGTATGCAAAGGACTCGGGGGTCGTATGCAAAGGACTCCGACGTCGTATGCAAAGGACCCTGAGTCCTGTGCAAAGGACTTTGGGGTCGCACGAAAGGACTCAGTTGAGGATGCTTCCGCGTCCTGGCTCAGGTGGTGTGAGGAAATCGTAAAGCGACGGGGCGTGTCATTCTGAGCCGCCGCATCGACGTAGCCGGAGGCGTAGTCGCGCAGGAAGGTCGAAGCATCCCCAACCTGATAACCCGGGGGACGAGCGGCCGTGAAATCACGATGCAAGCACTGAAGGGTCGCGGAATGACCGTCGGCGGGTTGCGGTTTCACGCCCCGGTTCGGTAGGATTGCCGGCCCCAATCACGAAGGAGCATCACACGACATGTTGAAGATTCGCCTGCGCCGCCAGGGCGCGACCCACTCGCCGTTCTACCGCGTCGTCGTTTCTGACTCGCTCAAGACGCCGAGCAACGCCACGGTCGAGCAGATCGGCCACTACGATCCGAAGAAGAATCCGGCCGACGTCAAGATCGACACCGCCCGCGTCGATTACTGGGTCAGCAAGGGCGCCCAGCTCTCGCCGACCGTGAAGTCGCTTCTCAAGAAGAACAAAGTCGCGTAACTTCCGTCCATGGAAGAGCTGATCGAGTTCGTCGCCAAGTCGCTCGTCGATGACGCCGAGGCGGTGAACACGCATGTCTACAACCGCGGCGATCAAACTGTGGTTGAGCTGGAAGTGGCGCAGGCCGACTTGGGCAAGGTGATCGGCCGCCAGGGCCGGACGGCGCGCGCCATGCGCACGCTGCTCTCCGCCGCCGGCCACAAATCGCGCCGCCGCTACACGCTCGACATCGTCGATTGACGCATGTCCGGCGACCGCATCGCCCTCGGCATCATCCGCAAGGCGCACGGTGTCCGCGGCGAAGCGAGCGTCGAAGCGTGGTCCGATTCTCCGGAGCGATTCACCGAGGTTTCCGCGGTGACGCTCGTATCGCCGGATGAGTCGTCGACGCGCGATGCGACGATTGAATCCGTCCGCATCCACGCTGGCCGCGCGCTGGTGAAATTCGCCGGAATCGAATCGCCCGAGGAAGTGCAGTTGCTGCAGAACTGGACTGTGGAAGTGCCGTCGTCCGAGGCGCGGAAGCTGGATGAGGATGAATACTTTCTCCACGACCTCGTCGGGTTGCGGCTCGTCGATAGCGAAGGCATCGAGCGCGGAAAAGTGATCGAGATCGAGGAAACGGGAGGCGGGGTGTTGCTGGTGGTCGATGGGCCGCGTGGTCGATTCGACGTCCCGTTTGCGGCGGATATCTGTACGAAGGTCGATTTGGAAACGAAGACGATCATCGTCCACCTTCCCGAAGGCATCGAAGATCTGTAGTTCCACCGCCGCGATAGCGGCACCAGAGGATAGCCAGGGGTTCGAGCGAAGCGAGTACCCCTGGAAAAGCAAGATTGGTAGTGGTTCGTGCCGCGTCAGCAGCACCAGACGCGTGGCGCTTCCTCGTGCCGCTAGCGCGGCACACATAGAAGACGCCGTTTCCTTTCGAGGGGTGTTCGCTTCGCTCTCACCCCTCGCTACCGTCTGAAGCCGCTCCGCGGCACACGATCGGCGCCACGACCGCTGGTATCGTTCACTGTCGTGCGAATTGATTTCGTCACCATCTTCCCCAAAATGTTTGAGCCCTTGCTCGCCGAAGGGATCATCGCGCGCGGGGTCAAACAGGGATTGCTGGACGTTCGCGTTTGGGATTTGCGCGATTACGCGACCGACCGGCATCGCTCGACGGATGACGAGGCGTATGGCGGCGGGCCGGGGATGGTGATGCTGGCGGAGCCGGTGTTGCGATGCGTCGACGCCATCGGTGCGGGACACGTCGTCATGACGTCACCGCAGGGGCGGATTTTCACGCAATCCGTCGCCCTTGAGCTGGCGCACAAAGAACACATCGTCATTCTCTGCGGTCGTTACGAAGGGTTTGATGAACGGATCCGCGAGGCTCTGCAGCCGGACGAGATTTCGATCGGCGATTTCGTCGTCTCCGGGGGCGAATTGCCGGCCATGCTCATTGCCGACGCAGTCGGACGGATGATCGAAGGGGTGGTCGGGAACAGCGGGTCGGTGGAGGAGGACTCCTTTTTTCGCGGGCTGCTCGACTATCCGCATTACACGCGTCCCGAGGAGTTGAGGGGGATGCGGGTGCCGGACGTGCTGCTGTCTGGCCATCATGAGAAGATTCGTAAGTGGCGGAAAGAACAGAGTTTGCGCGCCACGCTGGCAAAGCGGCCCGACCTTTTGGAGAACGCGGAGCTCGACGGCGAAGCGCGCAGCATTCTGGAGCGGATTCGGCAGGAATGACTCCGCCCGATATGCCGTTCAAGGAGTTCCCGCGGTAGCACCTCCGCCAGCGGCTTGCCTAAAGTCCACAAATCGGCGATCCTTGCGGGCTCGCTTCAAGAACACTAGGAAGGTTGTCAAAATGGCTCAGGATTTCATGAAACTCGTCGAATCGCGTGAGGCGCGGACCGACATCCCGAACTTCGCTCCGGGTGACACGGTCAAAGTCCACGTGAAGGTCAAAGAAGGCGACAAAGAGCGCATCCAGATCTTTCAGGGTCTGGTGATCTCGCGTAAAGGCGGCGGCGCGCGGCAGATGTTCACCGTCCGCAAAATCTCCGGTGGAATCGGCGTGGAGCGTATGTTCCCTCTGAACTCCCCCAGCATCGATCACATCGAGGTTGAACGCCATGGCCGGGTCCGCCGCGCGAAGCTCTATTACCTCCGGGATCTCCGCGGGAAAGCAGCCCGCATCGAAGAAAAGCGCAAACGCTAAACCGAAGCCGGCCGAACGGCTGGTGACGAACCTCTTCGCGGAGTTGGCGCGTATCGCTGAGATGTCAGCGGTCGAGCGCCGGCTCCGCGATTCCGGTTTCAGGGCCATCGCCGGCACGGACGAAGTCGGCCGCGGATGTCTGGCCGGTCCCGTGGTCGCCGCCTGCGTCATCCTCGACTCCGAGCCGACCCTCGTCGGCATCAACGACTCCAAGCTCGTCGATCACGACGACCGCATCGACGTCTGCCGTCTGATCCTTCGCCGCGCGCGCGCCTGTGCCGTCGGCGTCATCGAGCCGCAGACCATCGACGCCATCAACATTCTGCAGGCCAGCAAGCGGGCCATGATCGCCGCGGTGGAGAACCTCGAAATCCGTCCCGACATCCTGCTGCTCGACGCCGTGACCATCGACATGGATCTGCCGCAGGTGCCGCTGATCGGAGGCGACCGGCGCAGCGTCTCCATCGCCGCAGCGTCGATCGTGGCGAAGGTCTATCGCGATCTGTTGATGGAGTCGTATCATGACCTCTACCCTGTCTATGATTTTCGACACAACCGAGGGTACGCGACTGAGGGGCATCAGGCAGCGCTGAAACTCTACGGACCCTCGCCGATTCACCGCAGATCGTTCGAAGGGGTGGACGAGCCGATGTTGCTGTTCGTGCGGAACGGAGCCGATGGCGATCCAACGCGATAAAATCATCGCCAGCGCCGAAAAGCTGGTTGCGAAGGGAAAGATCGAGCCGGCGATCAAAGAATACGAGCGCCTTCTCGACGATAACCCCAGCGATGTCAATACCCTGAATCGCATCGGCGACCTCTGGGTCCGCATCAATCGCAACGATGAAGCGGTCAAGGTTTTCGGCAGGATCGCCGATCACTACTCGCGCGACGGCTTCTTCCTCAAAGCCATCGCCATCTACAAAAAGATCAACAAGCTCGATCCCTCCAAGCTCGACATCTACGCCAAGCTGGCCGATCTCTACGGCAAACAGGGCCTGGCCATGGAGGCCAAGAGCCAGTACCAGGTCCTCGCCGACTACTACCTGAAGCACGGCGATCCGGGGAACGCCCTGTCGATTTACCGAAAGATCTCCGAGCTCGACCCGAACTCCATCAACGTCCACGTCAAGCTGGCCGACCTCTACTCGCAGAACAATCAGACCAAGGAAGCGCTCAAAGAGTACGACCGCGTCGGCCGGATGCTGCTCAAACGCGGCATGCTCGACGAGGCGGTGCAGGTCTTCAAGAAAGCGCTGAAGATCGACGCCAGCAACATCGAGCTGGTCGAATCGCTGGTCACGGCGCTGGTCGAGGCGAAGGACTACGACAACGCCATCCAGATCGTGCAGACGTCGCTGGAGTCGGCATCCGACAACGCGCGGCTGCTGGCCATCTACGGCCGCATCCTGCTGGCGAAAGGCGATACGCGCGGCGCCCGTGCCGCGCTCGAACGCGCCCTGGCGCGCGATGCGAACGACGTCAGCGTTCGCGAAGCGTTGGCCGATCTTTACCTCCGTATCGACAACGCCGACGGCGCGCTGGAGATGCTCAGTCCCGTCGTCGAAAAAGCCGTCGGACGCGGCGAGCGCGGGACGGCGGTGGAGATGCTCAACCGCATCCTGCGCGTCGATGCCGGCCACACGCCGACGCTGGAACGGCTGGTCGCGCTCTACTCGCGGCTCAACGAGGAGACCAACATCCTCTCCGCGATGAGCAGCCTGGCCGAGGCCCACGTCGCGAAAGGTCGTTTCGAAGATGCGGCCGAGGTGCTCGAGAAACTGATCCAGCGCGAGCCGCAGAATGCGCAGCATCGGACGAAGCTGCAGTTCGTCCGCACGCAGATTGGCGGCGTCGACACGATGCCGGCGCGGCCGACGCAACCCGAGGTTCCGGCGGCGCCGCTTTCGATGGAGATCGAAGAGCCGGAGCCGTCGTTCGACTCCTTCGACGAAGGGCCTGCGCTCTCCTTCGATCTCGACGCCTCGGAACCTCTCGAGCTCGATCTCGATACCAGCTTCGAGCCGCCTCCGCCACCGCCGCCACCCGTTGCTCCGCCGCCGCCACCGCCTGCGCGAACGCCGACGTTGTCGCGCCTGCAGTCCGCGGTGGAGCAGGCGGCGGCCGACATCGACGAAGACGTCGCCGGCGACGATCTCGATTTCATCACCGAGCACCTGACCGAGGCTGAGGTCTTTGCCAAATACGGCCTGACCGAAAAGGCGACCGAACACCTCCGCGCCATCATCGAGCGCGCGCCGAGACATCTGGCCGCGCACGAGAAGCTCTATCGCCTGCTGCTCGACGACGGCGACGTCGAAGGCGCGCGCGCCGCCGCCAACCAGTACACGGTTGTCCTGCAGGAACGCGGCGACACCGCCGCGATCAGTCGCATTCAGGACGAGTTCATGATGCGCGGCCACACGCTGCAGGCACCGCCTCCGCCCGCGCCGAAACCGCCGGAGCCGCGCGTCCCGACGATGGAGCGCGCCATGCCGGCGCCGGTCGAAATCGAGGAGGAGCTGAGTTTCGACCTCGACACCGGCGCGCCCGAATTCACCATGCCCGCGCCCGAGTCGGAACCGGAGCCGGCGTTTTCGTTCGACCTGCCGGAGCCTGAGCCGGAACCGGCCATCGAGTTCCCGTCATTCGAACCGGAACCGGAGCCGGAACCTGCGCTGACGTTCGACGAGCCTGCGATCGAAGAGGAGTTCTCGTTCGAGCCAGCACTCGAACAACCGACCGAGCAGCCGGTTTTCGCGCCCGAGCCGTTCGTCGATGCTCCCTCGGCCGAGGAGCTCCGCGAGCTCGATTTCTACATCGAGCAGGAGCTCTTCGACGAAGCACGGCAAAAGCTCGACGCGCTCGCCGTCACGTTTCCCGGCAACGACGCAATCAGCGAGCGTAAGTCGCGCTACGACGCCGCGCTCGCGTCGATCACCGCCGCTCCCGCGCCTGCGCCTGATTCGTTCGCGCCGGCAGTCCTGTCGCGCGATGAAATCGAGAGCGAGCTTCTCTCCGCTCTTCCCGATGACGACGAAGACTTCTTCACTCCCGCGCCGCCTCCTCCACCGCCTCCTCGCGCGGCAGCGCCGCCGCCTCCGCCGCCCGTGCACGAAGAAAATCTCTTCGCCGATGAGGATGATTTTTTCGATCTGGCTGCCGAACTGGAGTCGGAGCTCGAGGAAGAATCGGAAGAAGTCTCTCTCAGTGAAGAGGAGCAGTCGCTCGAAGAGATCTTCAAGGAGTTCAAAAAAGGCGTTGAACAGCAACTCGATTCCGAGGATTACGACACGCACTACAACCTCGGCATCGCTTACAAGGAAATGGGCCTGATCGACGAAGCCATCGGCGAGTTTCAACTCGCCTCGAAAGATCCGAAGCGCGCCGTGGAGTGCGCGTCGATGCTCGGCCTCTGCTTCCTCGAAAAGGGGATGCCGCAACTGGCGATCAAGTGGTATCGCAAGGGGCTGGAGATGCCGGAGATCCTGGCCGAGGAGAATGTCGGCCTGCTCTACGACCTCGGATCGGCATACGTGGAAGTCGGCGACACGGAAAATGCGCAAAAGGCGTTCGAGGAGGTTTACAGTTTGAATCCGAACTACCGCGACATCGTGACGCGCATCAAACAGCTCGAAGACGCCCGCCGATGAACAACACGCTCGAATCCGTCCTTCGCTTCGTCAACCTGACCACCTCCGGTCTGCTGGCCGGCTCGCTCGGCTTCGGCGAGCAGGCGCTCGTGCCCGGCTGGCGCAACGAACTGCCGCAGCACGGCGACCATCGCGCCCGCGCCATCGCGGCGCTGACCGACGCCACGAATTACTTCAACGCCATCGGCCCGGTCGCGCTCGGGACGGCGGTAACGCTCGCCGTCGGATCGCGCGGCGTGAAACCGGTGAAGCGCCTCCTCGACGCCGCATCGGCGATCAGTCTCGCGGGCGTGCTCGCGGCGACGATCATGGTGACGGTGCCGATCAACAAGGAGCTGGAAGGTCAGGCGCCGACCGACTATCCAAGCGACCGCTCGCAGTCGCTGGCGAAGAACTGGTCGCGCGCGCACGCGGTGCGGACGACCCTCGGCGTCAGCGCGTTTTTGTGCGCGGTGGCGTCGAACCTGGCACGGCCCTCTCACGCGAAGTGATCAAAGCCGCGTGGCTCCAACACTTCGCCGTTAATCCGCACGCCGCGCTCGGCGGTGATGCGACCCACCGCATAAACCGGCCGTCCGACGCGCGAGCTCAGCTCCGACTCGCGCAACGGTGACGTAAACAGCAGCGCGTACTCCTCGCCGCCGTGCAGAACGGCGTCGCGAACGTTGATGCCGAGGCGCGGACCGAAGCGCGGGAGGTCGGGGAACGGCGGGATGCGATCGCCGTCGATCAATGCGCCGGCGTTCGAAGCGTCGCAGAGGTGGTGAAGATCGGTGGAGAAACCGTCGGAGACGTCGATGCAGCTCGTGGCCACGCCGGGAAGTTTCATGCCGAGGGCCACTTCGGCCTCGGGTTCGAGATGGCGGCGTTTCGCCGATTCGATGAACTCGCGTTCCGCGTAGTCGGCGCCTTCGGTTCCGCGCTGCAACAGTGACAATCCTACCGCCGAACCGCCAATAGGCCGGCTGAGGTAGATGCGATCACCGCGCCGCGCGCCGCTTCGCAGAATCGGCTGCGCTGCTTCGCCGATCAGCGTGATGGAAATGAAGAGATGTTCGGATCGCGAAAGATCGCCGCCGGCGATTTCGACGTCGTTCTCCTTCGCCGCGATGGCCAGCTCCTCGATGATCGTCGACGCGTCGCTCTCGTTCGGCGAGCCGATGGCGGCGATCGCGTATCGCGGCCGGCCACCCATAGCGGCGACGTCGGAAAGATTGATGGTCAGGCTCTTCCGCGCGATCAGCCGCAGCGGGATGGCGCGCGTGAAGTCGACGTTCTCGACGAGCACGTCGTTCGTGATGACCTGCCTGCCGATCACCGCGGCGTCGTCGCCGGTGCGCGGAAAGAGCTCGCGGATACGGGCGATCAGATCGCGTTCGCTCATCGCCGGATCACCGGCACGATCGGTTCCAACGGCCGGTCGAAGGTCTCGCCGCGGTAGGTGACCGCTTCGAGAAACAGCCCGGACGGCGGCGCGGTCGGCTCGACGTTCGCCGCGTTTGCATTCAGCCTCGCCGCCATCTCCTCGGCTGTTGCATTTCCGCGCCCGATCTCGACCAGGAACGCCGTCAACTTGCGCACCATCTTCCAGAGAAAGTGCGAGGCCTCGATGCGGAAGAGAATCAGATCGCCGTTCGCCACGAGGCCGCATCGCTCGACGACGACGATGCGCGACTCTTCTTCCTTGAGCCGCTTGTCGCTGAACGCGCTGAAGTCGTGCCGCCCTTCGAGCAGCGCCGCCGCGCGAGCCATGTTTTTGACATCCAATCGGTCCTTGATCCACCACACGAATGGCTTGGCGAACGCAGTGCGGCGGGTTGCGATCTGGTAGAGATAAACGCGCGAGACGGCGTCATGCCGCGCATGAAAACGATCGTTCGCGCGCGAGGCGGCGACGATGCTGATGTCGTGCGGCAGAAGATCGTTGATCTTGCGCGAGAGCTGGAGCGGATCGACGGCCTTGTGCGCGCGGAGATGCGCGACCTGCGCGGCCGCGTGAACGCCGGAATCGGTGCGTCCCGCGCCGCCGATGTCGCAGTCGCCGAGGACTTGCGTGGCCGCTTGCAGCAACCGGCCCTGGATCGTTTTCGGCGTGTTACCCTGCGCCTGCCAGCCCGAGTACCGCGTTCCCTCGTACTCGATCGTGAGCTTGTAAGTCGGCATGCGGCCCGCGTCGTTCCAGGTTGTCGGTGATCTCTTGGCGGTCGTCTGGGACGACGGCCACGAATCATACTATCCGCTCGAAGCGCTGCGCCGCGCCTGCCCGTGCGCCGCGTGCTCCGGCGAGCCCGATCTCTTCGGCCGCATGTCCTCCGGCCCGCCCGCGCGCTACACACCGGCATCGTTCCAGCTCGAATCCGTCATCCCCATCGGCAACTACGCTTTGCAGCCGAACTGGATGGACGGTCACACCTACGGCATCTGGACGTACGAGAACCTGCGCCGCTTCTGTGATTGCGGCGCGTGCCGTTGACGAAGAATTCGCGTTTTTTTAATCGTCTCTCTTTTTCGTCTGCTATTATCGAGCTCGTCCAATCGTCTACCTTTTCAGGAGGAGTGGCGCGCGATGGCAGTTTGCTGGCGATGCCCGAGTTGCAGCGAGATCAGTTGCGAAGATGACGTGCACGTCACCGGCAACCCGGTGGCCTGCGATCACTGCGAGCGGCCTTTCCCGCAGCAGGAAACGCTCTGCACCGTCTGCGACGCACCGAATCCCTGGACCCGCCGCGACACGCTGCACTTCCTCTGCCGCGAATGCGGCACGGCCCAGACGTACTTTTCGCACCTGCCGATGGCGGGCTGACGCCCTTGCTATGATCCCCACTCAAAGGGGACCCACATGCCGCTGCTGCAAGGAAAGACCGGAATCGTTTTCGGCGTCGCCAACAAGCGCTCCATCGCCTGGGCCATCGCGCAGGCGCTCTCGCGCGAGGGGATGCGGCTGGCCTTCACGTATCAGGGCGAGCGGCTCAAGGCGAATGTCGAAGAGCTTTGCGCGGCCATGCCGGACTCGCTCATCCTTCCCTGCGACGTCACCATCGACGCCGAGATCGACGCGGTGTTTCGCGAAGTAGGCGAGAAATTCGGCGGACTCGATGCCCTCGTGCACTCCGTCGCCTTCGCGCCGCGCGAGGATCTGGAGAACGACTTCGTCAACACCTCACGCGAGGGCTTCAAGACCGCGCACGACATCTCCGCCTATTCGCTGGTCGGACTGACCCGCGCCGCGCTGCCGCTGTTCGAAAAAGCCGGCGGCGGCGCGGTCCTGGCGCTGACCTACTACGGCGCCGAAAAAGCGGTGGAGGGGTACAACCTGATGGGCGTGGCCAAGGCCTCGCTCGAGGCCTCCATCCGCTACTTGGCCGCGAACCTGGGGCCGAAGAACGTCCGAGTCAACGCCATCTCCGCCGGCCCGGTCAACACGCTGGCCGCGCGCGGCATCAAAGGATTCACCGGCATGCTCAAGCACCACGCCGAACGCGCGCCGCTGCGCCGCAACGTGGAGCTCGAGGAAATCGCCAACGCGGCGCTCTTCCTGATTTCGTCGATGTCCGCCGGCATTACCGGCGAAGTGATGTTCGTCGACGGCGGCTACAACATCATCGGGCTCTGATCGCGGCGAGCACGTCGTCCATCGAACGAACCCGTCCCATGCGCGGAAAGATGGTCGAGATCGCGAATTGATGCGCATCGGCGGTCAGGCCGGACATCGCATTCTCGACGAACACCTGCTCGAATCCGCGCTCGTACGCATCGCGCGCCGTCGATTCGACGCCGAAGTTCGTGGCGATGCCGCCGAAGATGAGCGTGCGGATGCCGCGCCGCCGCAACTGCAGATCGAGCGCCGTTCCGTAGAACGCGCCCCACTGCCGCTTGGCGATGACGACATCGCCGGGACGCGGCCCGATCTCCGGCACGATCTCGCTCCAGTCGGGCGGCAACGCACCGGCCGGCGCAGGGCTGTCCGCCTCGGGCTTGAGCCGTTCGCGATCGTCGGAGAAGGCAACGTGGACGAGAACGACCAGCGCATTCCGTTCGCGAAACGCATCCGCCAGCTTCGCGCATCGCTCGACGACCTCGGCCGCCGAATGCGGCGCGGCCTGCCGCGCCACGATGCCGCGCTGGAGGTCGATGAGGATGAGGGCGGTGCTGTTCGGGTCGAGGTTCACGTGCTTCCGGCCACGAAGAAATTGGTATTCGTGGGTTGTGCCACGCCGCCTTTCGGCTCGAGCGTCACGGCCAGGCCTTTGATCTCGGTGGCCAGCGGGAGGTTCTCGATCGAGATCGACGCGGCGCCGGATTGGGTCACGTCGAAGACGCCGGCGCTCTGCGGCTTGGGCTGATCTCCGCGCAGGATCCAGAGCTGGTAGCTCTTGTCGGCCGCGTTCGCGGGAAGGTTGTAGAAGAAAACGACGGCGCGGCGCTGCTGCGGTTCGAGGAAGACCTTGGCCGATGCCGACGGCGAAACCTGCTGGCCGGCGAGGGCGATCGTGCGCGTGTCGCGCGACGCCAGCGACGCCATCTCTGCGCTCAACTTCTCATTGCGCGCGGAGAGGATCTGATTCTGGCCGGTCAGGCGGCGAATCTCGGCCTCGCTGCTGTGGATCTTCTCGCGCGTAACGCGGACGGACAGCTCGCGCCAGCCCCACAGCGCGAGGAAGACGACCGCCGCCGCCATCCACCAGCGGCTGCTGTTGAACCGGTCGCGGGCATCGACGACGTTGTCGTTTTCCACCGCGGCGAAGATGCGATCGCGAAGTGGCGGCGGAGGCGCGACCGGATCGAGATCGCGACCGATCATTGATGCGGCTTCGCCGTACTCGTCGCGCGCGCGGCGGCAATCGGGGCACGACGGGAGATGCGCGACGAGCGAATTCGCTTCGGCGGGCGTCGCAGCGCCGATGGCATCGAGCGCGGCGATCGATTCATAGTGTTCGTGGCCGATCATCGGAACGCCTTCAGCCGCTCGCGCAGCTTTTTCATCCCGAGCTGCATGCGTGTTTTGATCGTGCCCAGCGGTTCGCCGAGCCGTTCCGCGATTTCCGATTGCGACAGGCCTTCGAAATACGCCAGCGCCAGCGCCACGCGCTGCGCTTCCGGCAGTTCCGCCAGCGCGCTGCGAACGGCGCTCCGCTCCTCGGCCTGGATGGCGTCGTCCGCACCGGTGCGTTTCTCGATGAAGCCGAAGCTTCCCGACAGCTCGCGTCCCGCCTCGTCTTCGCGGTCGCCGCGGATCTTGCGTGAGCGGAGGCGGTCGATGCCGCGGCTGCGGGCGATGGAAATTAGCCAGGCCACGTCGCTGCCGCGCACGGAGTCGAACATCTTCGCGTTCGTCCACGCCTTCACGAACGTCTCCTGCAGCACTTCCTGCGCGTCGTCGGCATTGGCGAGGATGCGCAGAAGGAGGGCATAGAGAGTCGAGGAGTGGCGGTCGTAGAGCTGTTCGAACGCGGCCATATCGCCATGGGCGACGGCAGGCAGCAGCGAGCTGGGTTCGAAGCTCGTATCCATTGCGGCGATCATTGCGCGGCGACTGACCTACGTTGCGCCGTGCGGGGCGGATTTACTCTTTGGGCGCTTCTTCCGATTCCGCGGGAAACTCGACATCAGTCCGCGAGCCGATGCGCGAGCGCGACCGTTTGCCGGGATAGCCGCTGGCGCGTCCGGAGGCCTCTTTGTTCAGGCCATGTCCGGCTGCACCGCCGTCCCAGAACCCTTTGTCTTTCACATGCTCGCGTGGATTGTCGGACATGGCGGAGATTCTATCGAAAAGAACAGGCGCGTAGCGCCGAATGATGGAGCGCTGGCGTCCTCGCCGGCTGGCTCGGCGGCGTCTCGCCGCCGAACCGCCAAACCCCCAACATTCGCTGGTAACAAGACGCCTGCGCAAGCCTCCCATTCGGCAGCGAGGACGCAGCCGGTCCAGCCGGCGAGACGCCAGCGCTCCGACGCTACGCTTGATGCTGCGCTTACCCCGGTTGCGCCACCGGCTCCTCAACCACGGGCGGCGCCGGCTCGGGCTCGGGCAGCGGCTTCGATTCGCGGCCGGAGCGTTCGGTCGTTTTCTGGTCGGCGGCGTTGCGGTCGAGGAGGGCGATCTTCAGGACCTCTTCGACGTGTTCGACGAAGTAGAACTGCATGTCGCGCTTGATCGGCTCGGGGACGTCGATCAGGTCGCGTTCGTTCAGCTTCGGCATGACGATCGTGTTGATCTTTGCTGCGCGCGCGGCCAGCACCTTCTCCTTCACGCCGCCGATCGGCAGCACGTCGCCGCGCAGCGTCACCTCGCCGGTCATGGCCACGTTTCGCTTCACGGGGCGGCCGGTGATCATCGAGATGATCGCTGTCGTCATGGTGATGCCGGCCGACGGTCCGTCTTTCGGGATTGCCCCCGCGGGCACGTGAATGTGGATGTCGTGCGTTTCGAAGTAATCGGCCGGGATGTTCTGCTCGTCGGCATGCGCGCGCGCATACGTGAGCGCTGCCTGCGCGGACTCCTTCATCACGTCGCCGAGCTGGCCGGTCAGGACGAGCTTTCCCTTGCCCTTCACGGCCAGCGCCTCGATGAAGAGGATGTCGCCGCCGACCGCCGTCCACGCCAATCCAGTTGCTACTCCGACCTGATCGCGTTCGAGCAACTCCTCGGCGAAGTGCTTCATCGGCCCGAGGTATTTTTCGACCGACGCGTCGGTGATGCGGTAGCTCTCCTGCTGATTGCCGCCCGCCACCTGCACCGCGATCTTGCGGCAGATCGTGCCGATCTCGCGCTCCAGATTGCGAAGGCCGGCTTCCTTCGTGTAGCCGGTGATGACGCGCATGATTCCGGAATCCGTCCAGACTACCGGCGTCTCCTTGATCCCGTTCTCTTCCATCTGTTTCGGGATCAGGTGCTGCTTGGCGATCGACAGCTTCTCCTCATCCGTGTAGCCGGAAAGGCGGATCACTTCCATGCGATCGAGAAAGGCCGGCTGGATCGTGTCGAGCACGTTGGCCGTGACAATGAACATGACGTTCGAGAGGTCGTACGGCACGCCGAGGTAGTGATCGCGGAACGAAAAATTCTGCTCGGGATCGAGCACTTCGAGGAGCGCGGACGACGGATCGCCGCGATAGTCGGCGCCGATCTTGTCGACTTCATCGAGCATGAAGACCGGATTCGACGTCGCCGCCTGATTGATGCCCTGGATGATGCGGCCGGGGAGCGCGCCGACGTACGTGCGGCGATGTCCGCGGATTTCCGCCTCGTCGCGAACACCGCCGAGGGAAATGCGGACGAACTTGCGGTCGAGGGCGCGGGCGATCGAGCGGCCGAGCGACGTCTTGCCGACGCCGGGAGGTCCGACGAAGCAAAGGATCGGACCCTTCATCTTCTGGCCCCGCAGCTTGCGGACGGCGAGATATTCGAGGATGCGCTCTTTGATCTTCTCGAGGTCGTAGTGATCCTCGTCGAGGACCTTGCGGGCGCGTTCGAGGTCGTGGTTGTCGGCCGACATCACGCCCCACGGCAGGCCGGTCATCCAGTCGAGATAGGTGCGGATGATCGACGTTTCGGCGGAGTCGGGATGCGAGCGTTCGAGACGCTTGATCTGTTTCTCGACCTCTTCTTTCGCCTCTGCCGGGATCTGCTTTTCGTCGATTTTCTTCCGGTAATTCTCGACGTCCTCGGCGACGTCTTCCCCTTCGCCGAGCTCCGACTGGATCGCTTTCAATTGCTGGCGCAAGAAGTACTCGCGCTGCGATTTGTTCATCTCGCCCTGCGCGGCTGACGAAATCTCCTGCTGCATCGTGAGCAGGTTGATCTCGCGCGAGAGGAGATCGTTGACGCGCTTGAGCCGCTCGACCGGATCCATCGTCTCGAGAATCTGCTGCGCTTCTTCGAGCTTGAGGTCGAGATTGGACGCGGCCAGGTCGGTGAGCCGGGCCGGATCGTCGAGATTCGCGGCGATGACCATAACCTCGGGGCTGATGTTCTTGCCGAGGCCGACGGCGCGATCGAGGTTCTGTTTGACGGCGCGGATGAGCGCCTCGGTCTCGAGGCCCTTTTCCTTCGATGCCGTCTCTTCGATGCGCGTGATTTTCGCTTTGAAGAAAGGCGCGGTCTGGATGAAGTAGTCGATGCGCGCGCGGCTGAGGCCCTGCACCAGGATGCGGATGCGGCCGTCGGGCAGCTTCAGCATGCGCATGATGATGGCGACGGTCCCGACGCGATAGAGATCGTCCTCGGCGGGGTCCTCGTTCTGGAAATCCTTCTGCGCCGTCAGCATGATCACGCGGTTTTCGGCCAATGCCTGGTCGACGGCGTTGATCGATTTCTCGCGCGAGACCGACAGCGGCACGATGATGAAGGGAAAGATGACCAGGTCTTTCAGCGGCAGAACCGGCAGAACGTCGGGGATTTTTATCGCTTCTTCTTTCGCGGTCTCGTTCGCGTCAGTCATCTCATCCTCTCGCAATTTCGGGGAAACCATCAGTCTGCCTGTGCAATGAGTGTTCCTTGTGTCATCGCAACTGGTGCAACTCCTTCACGAATGCATCCACATCTTCGAATCGTCGATACACGGAAGCGAATCGGACGTAGGCGACGGGATCGAGCTCGCGCAGCCGCTCGATGACCATCCTCCCGATCGCTTTGCTGGAGATTTCGCGCTCCGCTCCGTCCTGCATGGCCTGTTCGATGAAATCGGCCAGCCGCTCCAGCTTTTCCTGCGGCACCGGCCGCTTGCGGCAGGCCACCTGCAGACCGCGCATCAATTTCGAGCGGTCATACGGCTCGCGGCGCTCGTCGCGTTTGACCACCTGATACGGAACCTGCTCGATGCGCTCGTAACTCGTGAAGCGGCGCTCGCACTTCGTACACTCGCGCCGGCGGCGGATGACGTCCGCCTCACGGCTCTCTCGCGAATCGACTACGCGGTCTTCCGTGGTGCCGCAGAAGGGGCAGCGCATTCGGAAGGCCGTATATCACGACTGCGAAGTGGTGTCGCCAGCCACATCGTCAGCCGCGTGGGTGAGATCGCGCCAGCGCAAACCCTCCCGCGCGAAGAGCGCCGTGCCAGTCAGCACGACCGGCACCGCGCCGACCAGATGCAGGATCAGCGTGATGGCGACGGAGCTGTCGATGTCGAATCCGTAAAACGACGTCAGCGCCCACTGACAGAGTTTGTGGAAGCCGCCCACGCCACCCGGCGTCGGAATGGCGATGCCGATGGTGGTGACGCCGTTGAGGAAGAACGTCGAATCGTAGGGCAGCGGCCGGTGCATGGCCACGAACACCAGCCAGTACTGCGCGGTGAGGCAGAGCCAGACGCCGGCGGTGGCGAAGACGACGGTGAGAAAGTCGCGCGGACGCTCGGTGATGGCCAGCGTTTTTGCGAAGGTGTCGAAGAACTTCATCCACGGTTCGCGGAAACGCTTCGGAAGAATGCGCCCGATCCGTTCGTGCAGACGTCGTACGGCGCCGCCGAAGAAGTAGAGACTGATGAGCAACACGATCAGCGCGGCCAGCACGATCGTGCATCCGATCGCGCCGCCGTGAACGACGCCGGTCCCGTTCGGAAACGAGTTCCAGCGCGTGACGCAGAAGAAGAGAAAGATGGCCAGGATGCTGAAGAGATCGAGCACGCGCTCGGTGAGGACCGTGCCGAGTGCGGTGGCGAAGCGAACGTTCGTGCGACGCGCCAGCAGCGCCGGACGGGCCACGTCGCCGGCGCGGATCGGAAGCACGGTCGACAACATGTAGCCGGTGGTATTCGCGAAATAGGTTGGATAAAACGGCGGCGGTTCCGGCGACGCGAGCAGCACGCGCCAGCGGATCGTGCGGAAGATCAGCGCCATCCAGTTGACCAGAAACGCCGACGCCAGCCAGTACGGATTGGTCGACGTCATGATGCGCCAGACGTCGTGCAGGTTGCTCTTCCAGAGAAAAAGCCCGAGGAAGAAAATCGTGAGCAGCGCGATGGACGTGACCTGGAGAGTGCGGCGCAAAGTCGGGAAGTTGTACCACGGGCGCGCGAATGATTAGCCGATTGGTGCTAGGAAGTAGAAGTCCATCACCATACAGGCCAACCTGGTTGGGGCTGAGTGCACATGAACATGTGCGCTTGATACTGATTGCATGCTAATCTCACCGAGCATTCCAAAATTCATCAGGTGTTCGTGGCGGGGAGGCGAGGGATGGCATTGGAGCGAAATCGTGCATCCATGTCTGAAAACCCTTTAGACGATACCTATCGTTACGAACGGGACCTCGTCGCCGCTTTCGTGGATTCGCTCGCGGCCGATGGCCTTTTCGGAATTCAAGAAATCGCCCTAGAATTCGACTACCGCCGTGGCCGAACGGACATCATCGCAGTTTCCTCTGACGGGCGCGTCATCGCGTTCGAAGCAAAGCTATCAAATTGGCGAGACGCGATGTATCAGGCGTACAGGAACACGTGCTTCGCGGCGGAGTCGTACATCGTTATGCCGCGTGCTGCAGCCCTTCGCGCGGCAGCTCACTCGCAGGCCTTCGTGGATCGTGGCGTCGGAATCTGCTCAATGTCCGCAACCGGGGCTGACATTATTCATCCGGCGCCTAAGCGCGCAAAGGTCATCGAGCCGTGGCTCGCGAAGCGGGCGGCTCAGTACGCGTCCTCTTCTTCCGGGGAGTGACATTTTCCCGTGACACCCGAAGACCTGGCGCAGGCAATTTGCCGCAAAATGGGCTGGACCTTCGTCCAACCGGAGGGGTCGGGAGCATTCAAATACACCTGCCAAATTAGGATTGGGGACGAGGCGCGAGCGCTTAAAGTCTACACACAACCTTTCAGCGAGCGGTCGCTTCGGGAAGTCGAAGCGATGAGACGTTGTGATCATCCAAACATCGCCCGATTCGTTGCTTTCGAACGAGTTTCAATAGCCGGAACGCAGTACGTGTATTTGTTGGAGGAATTCTTGCCAGGCGGTTCGCTCGCAACCCGCATCGGCAACCTCACGGATAAGTCTGCGGCTCGGTTAGCTCTAATTCTGTCCTCGGCGATCGAGCACATCGCCTACCTCGGGCTCGTCCATCGCGATCTCAAACCGGACAACATCATGTTTCGAACCGCGGCCGACGATGAGCCCGTCATCGTCGATTTTGGTCTGGTTCGCGACCTGAACGAGCCCTCGCTGACGCTCTCGTTTTTTGACCGCGGGCCAGGTTCGCCGCGTTACGCGTCACCGGAGCAACTCAACAATGAAAAGGAGTTGATCGGCGCCAGGACCGACCAGTTCGGCCTCGGTGTAACTTTGTCTTATGTGGTTTTCGGGCGCCATCCTTACCACCGCGACGGCGAGCCGGAAGAGAATGCCATTCACCGGGCCGCAAGAAAAGAACGGCCTGACAGTGCGTTCATCGACGCATGCGTTAATCGTGGTTTTCCGCCACTCGTACGCATGGTTCAGCCGTTTCCAATTGAAAGGTTTCACACAAGTCGAGACCTGGTTGTCGCTTGGGAAAGGGTGGTTCAAACGCTATGACGTCGTTCCTTCAGATGAGCCATAACAGCCTCTCTCTGCTGAGCGAGCCTTGGACAAACGGTTTCGGTGGCGCCGTCCTCAGCCCTGTTAACGATGGTGTATCGGCGACCGCTGAAGCTGTGAGAAAGATGCGACTTCGCCGAGCCTCTGACTTTTCGTGCATTCTCGACCCGCAGCTGTACTATCCCAAAAGCCAAAAAGGGAAATTAAGTGAATGGTCGTTTTTCCCAGCGGACTTCGAGACGAGCGATCCGGCATCGCTCTCTCTTTGGACCGGGATCACCGAAAAGCTGGCGACGGTAGGCAAAGATATTCGAGCGCACACAGTCGCTTCGCCTTGCTGGGTCCCGCCCGTTTACAACTTGGCGTACTACGCTGTACTAGTGGATCTCGGAAAGCAGTTGGCAGGCCTAGCCGACGACCGCTTCATTCCGATGCAGAGCGTAATCGTCAGTCTCCGAACTCTCCATAATCTGGAAGAAGTACTGAGAATTGCCTCCGCCATCACGGAGACAACCTGCCCTTGGATTTACCTCCTCATCGAATCGAACGAGAGCAACCCGCGTCGTGAGCTCGTTAGCGACAATTTACTGCGCGTAATGCAGCTCATTCATCTTCTGGAAGGCTCGGGTCGCAAAGTGTTGGTGGGTTACACCTCCTCGGACCTCGTCCTCTGGAAAGCGGCCGGGGCTAACTCGGCTGCGACGGGTAACTTTTTCAACGTTCGACGCTTTACGCCCTCCCGATTTGAAGCCGGTCCCACGGGGGGCGCTCCTGGAGCGTCGTACTGGTTCGAACCTGAACTGCTTGCGTTCATCCGTCAAGGCGACCTGCTCCGACTGAAAGAGCTTACTAAGCTCTCGATGTGGTCTTTGAAGCACCCTCTAATGCGCACCGTGCTAAAAAGTATCGAGGATGGGGACGCGTGGATCGCACTCGGTTGGCGGCAGTTTTTGTCTTGGTATCAGGATGTCGAGCGCGATCTTTCTCCGGCGAAGGCTCTCGGCTTAATCGCTACTGCCGAAGAGAACTGGAAGAAGCTTGAGACGATGAAGGTCTTCATGGAAGAGCAACCATTCAACGCGGGTGAGTGGCTACAGTCGTGGCGAAAAGCCGTCTTAAACTTTAAAGACTGGATCCAAAAGACGAAGGGATAACCACTTCGCTATCTACGTAACACCGCTAAATCACTCATGCTCAACGTCTACACCAATCCCGTCTTCTACCAACACGACACCGGCGCCGGACATCCCGAGTCGGCGCGGCGGATCGATGCTGCGCTGGCGGGCGTCGAGCGCGCCGGACTGGCGGCGCGCGTGAGCCGCGATACGGGTGATCATCCCGATACCGATCGGATCATCGCGAAAGTTCACTCCGCGGATTACGAGCGCGCGCTGGAGCGGGCTGCTCTAGCTGGCTTGCGCGATTTCGTTTCGGGCGACAATCCGATGTCGTCGCAGACCTTCGCGGCGGCGCGGACGGCGGTCGGCGCGGCGCTGACGGCCGCGGACGAGATGATGTCCGGTGACGGCAACCGCGCCTTCGTCGTGGCGCGCCCGCCGGGACATCACGCTGAGCGCCTCCAGCCCATGGGCTTCTGCTTCTTCAACACCATCGCCTGCGTCGCGGAGTGGATGCGCGAGCAGCCGGGCATCGAGCGCGTGTTCGTCTTTGACTTCGACGTCCATCACGGCAACGGAACGCAGGCGCTGTTCTGGGACCGCGACGACGTTTTCTACGCGTCGATGCACCGCTTTCCGTTTTACCCCGGCACCGGTGCAACGAACGAAATCGGCGAAGGCAAGGGCCGCGGCTGCACGTTGAACATTCCGTTCGCGGAAGGACTTGGCGACGCCGCGTATCTGCGCGGAGTCGAAGACGTGATCGTCCGCGCCATCGACGACTACCAGCCGCAGGCGATCCTGCTGTCCTCCGGATTCGATGCACATCGCCGCGATCCCCTCGGCGGCATGCGCGTGACCGAACAGGCATACGGCGAGATCACGCGGCGCATCGTGGAAGCGGCATCGCGCCACAGCGGCGGACGCGTTCTGTCGCTTCTCGAAGGCGGCTACGACATGGAAGGCCTCGCTGCCAGCGTCGCCGAGCATGTGACCGCGCTGGCGTAAACTCTGCGGCGGAGGTTTCCGATGACCGTCACGCCGCCGCCCCCGCCGCCGCCGACTTCCGGAACATTCACGCCGCCGCAGGGCAGTTACACGCTTCCGCCCGGCGCGCCTCCCCCTCCGCCGGCGAAGTCGAGCGGCTGCTGGAAAGCGCTCGCCATCGGCTGCGGCATCATCGTCGTCCTCGGCGTTGCGTCGGTGGTCGCGCTGTTCTTCTTCGTCTTCAGCGTGATCAAACGCAGCGACGTCTATCGCGAAGCCTACACACGGGCCGCGAACGATCCGCGCGTCATCGCAGCCCTCGGCACGCCGATCGAAAAAGGGTGGTGGGTGATGGGCAAAGTGAACCTCGATAACAACACTGGCGAAGCCAACATCGACTTCCCCATCTCCGGCCCGAAAGGCAGCGCGCGCGTACACGCCGCCGCCTCGCACGAGAACGACACCTGGAACTATTCATCGCTGGTGGTAAGGCCAGCAGCCGGTGGAGAGATCGACGTCTTGCACCACTGACGGATCTACTTCGACGACTCGATCAAAATGACATCCGCGATGTCGCGGTACTTGCCTGCGAAGTGATGGCCGCCGGGTTCGGCGACGATCTTGAACGCTCGCGGGTCGAGGACGTGGCAGAGCGAGTCTTTCTCCTTCGCGCCGAAGATGCAGAGCACGTTCATGCCGCGCAGCTTCTCGACCTCCGGTTTCACGGCGAACTGCGGTTCTTTGTGCGTGTAGGCGGTCAGGCTCCACGCTGGCGCGTATTTGAAATCGATCATCGGCTCCAGGCCGAGGAGGGCCACGAGTTGCGTCGACTCGCGCAGGTCGCGCGGGAGGCGGCTGGCCATGAACGGCAGGACGTCCGCGCCGCGCGAGTAGCCGATCAATAGAACTTTCGATTTGTGCCACTGAATTTTGTAGTAGCGGATGACGCGTTCCAGCGCGCAGGCCGATTCGTCGGGCGAACGGCGCTTGCGGTAGTAGTCGGAAGCGACGAAACCGACGATGGGGATGCCCGCAGCGCGGAGGCGGTCGGTGATTTTCTGATCGATGCGGCGCCAGCCGCCGTCGCCGGTGATCATGACGGCGAAGCGGTCGCTCGGAACGCTCGCGCCGAGGGTGACCACAGGGAGGCCGCTGATGTCGGCGCGCGCGGAGCAGCGTTCGTCCGGCGCGGCGGCGTGCGCGCGTACGACAATCGCCAGCGCGAAAATGATCAACAGGCGTTTCACTGGATGTGCTCGACGATCAGGCGGCCGAGGTTTGCGTAGCCGCCGTCGAAATGATGCGCGCCTTTGAGGACGACCACGTTCACGCCCGGCTGCGATTTCAGCGCAGGACAGAGCGAGTCGCGATCGCTCTCGCCGTAAATACAAAGGATGTTCGCCGGTGCGAGTTTCTCGACCTCCGGCTTCACGGCCACGCCGGCGCTCGCGTCGCGCAGCCAGTCGGCGACGTGAAATTCGAATTCGACTTTCGGGCTCGGCCCGAGGAGCACGATGGAGCGAATCTTCGCGCGCGTGTCCGTGGGAAGGCGGCTGATCATGGCCGGCAACACGTCCGCGCCGCGCGAGTAGCCAGCCAGGATCACGCGCGACTTGTGCCACTGGCCGAGGTAACGGGCGATGATCGAATCGAGATCGCGCGCGGCGGTTTCGGGAGTCCGCTTCGTCCAGAAATACTGGAGTGCGTTGAGGCCGATGACGGGCATGCCGTCGTCGGCGAGCACTTTCGAAATCTCGCGGTCGATGGCCGCCCATCCTCCGTCGCCGGAGACGAAGACGACGAGCGTGTCCGAGGTGCCACGCGTGGCGGGCACTTCGACCAGCGGCAGCTTCGGCGTCGCGGCTGCGGCAGCGAGAAAGATCGCAAAAAAAGTGCTTTTCATGCGGACCGGTTGGAAGAACAGCAGGGGAGATTTGTCATTCCTCCCGGAGTACGGGAGATGTTGAGCCACAAGGACACAGCGCGGCTTTGCCCGCAACCCAAGGCGTGTTCCGTCGCCGTAGGCGGCGTAAGAACCGTAGACCCCGGCTTTAGTCGGGGTTCCTAAGGCGGCCACGAATTGTGAGCGCGCTTTAGCGCGCGAAAGAAAGATTTTGGCGAGCATCGCGGAAGGCGTTCTCACGCGCGCTTAAGCGCGCTCACGAGGTTATCCGCCTCGAACCCCCCATCTGAAGATGGGGGCTACGGGTCTTACGCCGCCTACGGCGACCGTTGCTCTGTGCTTTGGGTTACGAACGCGTCGCCATGCGCACGCGCGGGTAGAGGCTGATGAAGCCGACGAGCGCGAGCAGCCAGGGCGCGATGTAGAGGCGCCAGTCGCCGTGCAGCATCGCCGCGATCAGGCCGCAGATGCATCCAGCCTCGAGCATGGCCCAGCGCACGATCAGCATTTTCCGCGATCGCACGATCATCGCTGCGAGAAACGTCCCGGCGGCGACGCTGTACAAGCCGATCGTGACCGGATCCTGCAACTCGTCGCCGACGGATTTGCCTGGCACGATCGCCTGCGTCGTCGCCCACGCCACCACGGCGTAGATCAGCGTGCTCATGAGGATGGCGACGTAAATGATTTGCAGTTTTCGGTCGTAACGGTTCATGGCAGGTTCACTTCTCGCACACAGGCAGGAGATTCTGCATGCGAAACGCCATCATTGCCACTCTCGCTCTTCTCGTCGCTGCCGCCGCGAGCGGTCAAATCGTCGTTACCCGTCCATCGTCGGGACAGTTTCTGATTCCGGCGGCCGGCGCGCAGCCGGGCAACGGCGGCACGTTCTTCCGCAGTGACATCACCATCATCAACTACCGCTCCGCAGACCAGCGCATCCGCCTGCAGTGGCTGCCGCAGAACGTGAGCGGCGCTGGCGAAGCGCCGGTCGATACGACCATCGCCGCGTCGTCGGGCATCGCCAGCGAAGATTTCGTGACGACCGTGATGCAACGATCGGGACTCGGCGCGATCCTCGTGACGGGCCTCGACGCCAACGGTATTTTCGATTCGCGCGCGCAACTCGTGGCCACGTCGCGCATCTGGAGTCCGCAGCCCGGAACGACCGGAACGACGTCGCAGTCGCTGCCATCGCTGTCCACCAGCGACATCAGCAGCACGACCGTGGCAATCCTCGGCACGCGCCGCGATGCGCGGTACCGGACGAATGTCGGCATCGTCAACATGAGCAACGACCCGCAGTCGTTCCAGGTGGTGGTCTTCGGCACGTTCGGCACCGAGTTTCATCCGGTCGATGTGCAGCCGCTGTCGATGGTGCTCTTCGGCGTCAGCGGCCCGGCCAGCACCACACCGCTGCAGATTCAGGTGCAGAACACGACGGCCAATGCGCGATCGGCAGGGTGGGTGGCGTACGCGTCCTCGGTCGACAACGTCACCGGCGATGCATGGACGACGCTCGGATCGAATCTGCCGGTACCGATTCCTTGAGTCAGTAGATTAGTGATTAGTGGATTAGTAGATTAGAGGGCTTCGACGCTGCTCATTGGATCTGTGTACAGACGTTCCTCCCCTAATCTACTAATCGACTAATCTACTAATCCACTAGCTCCCCATGCGTCTGCTCGCGTTTGCCTCGCTTCTGCTTTCGGTATCGGCGCTCGCCATCGAGCCGCCGCGCGAGAGGGAGCGATGGACGACGCTGGCGATCGATGAGCTGACGGTCTACAGCAGCGCGGACGACTACACGACGCGCGGCATCGCATCCGATCTCGTGCGCCTGCGCGGCGCGCTCGGCGCCGTAACGCAACTGAAAGTGCGTTCGCCGCTGCCGACGCGCGTCTACATCTTCGGCGACCGGCGAACCTTCGAGCAGTACAGCCAGGCCGCCATCGGACGATCCGACAATCTCTCCGGCGTCTTCCATTCCGATCGCGACGGCAATCACGTCCTCATCGCCGGCAGTTCGAAGGGCGTCGATCGCATCGTCTTCCACGAGCTCACGCACTACTTCCTGCGCAACACGGTTTCGTCGCACGTGCCGCTTTGGTTCAACGAAGGGCTGGCGGAGTTTTACTCGACGTTCAGCGCACGCAACGAGACGGTGGACGTCGGCATGCCGATCGCCGAGCACCTGGCCTGGCTGCACAACGAGAAGCTCATCCCGCTCAAGGATCTCTTCGCCATCAATCACGACTCGAAGGAGTACAACGAGAGCAGCCGGCTGGGCGTTTTCTACGCGGAGTCGTGGGCGCTGGTGCATTACCTGATGATCGGCAATCCGGCGCGGCGCGATCAGCTCGGCACGTACGTCGGTCTGATCGCGAGCGGAAAACCGATCGACGATGCCTTCCAGATCGCGTTTCACTCCACCTACGCCGAGCTCGAAGGGGAGTTGCGCAGGTACGTCCGTGCGTACACGATGAACTACGTCCGCTACACGATGGCGGATATGAAAGCGGTGGCGATTCCCGCGCCGCAGCCTTTACCTCGCGACGCTCAACTGGTGGCGCTTGCCGATCTGCTCGTGCACACGAACACGCCGCATTTCGACGAAGCGGAGGCGTTCCTCAACGCGGCGTTGAAAGCGAATCCGTCGAGCGCCGCGGCGTATGCGGAGCTCGGCGTGGCGAAATCGTGGCAGCGGCAGAACGCCGAGGCGGAGGCGGATTTCGAAAAGGCCGTGCAGCTCGGAAGCCGCGACGCGCAGCCGTACATTCTTTACGGCGAGTCGATCCTGCGCCGCGTCGATGCCAGCGTCCGCCACAATGCCGGCGCGCCGTCCGCCGACATCCTCAAAGCGCGCGAGCTTTTCCGGAAGGCAACGGAGCTCAACCCCAACTCCGCTCCTGCCTTTTCCGGCCTCGGCGCGACCTACACGATGTCGCCGGCCGACGATCCGCGGCCCGGCATCGAGGCGCTGGAGCGCAGCATCGCCCTCGCTCCCGCCGAAGTCGGCGCGATCTTCAACCTGATCCTGCTCGACGCTCGCGCCGGACGCGCCGCCGAAGCGGCGAAGTCTCTCGACGTCCTTGCGCGCTTGGCCGATCTGGAAACGATGCGGCAGGCGCGCGAGAATCTCTACGTCGCCGATCTCAATCGCGCCAGCGAGCTCCTTCGCGCGGGCAAGCGCGACGAAGGTGTCGCGATCATGAAGCGCGTGGCGGCGGAGACGACGAACGAGCAGTTGAGGGTCCAGATTAATGACCAGCTCGCGTCAGTCAAGCAGGTCGACGCCGCCAATCAACAGATCTCCGACTTTCAACGCGCGGTGAACAAGGCCAGCGACGGCAAGTTCCAGGAAGCGCTGGCGATGATCGACGCGCTCCTCCCGACGATCACCGAGCCGGAGCTGCTGTCCGCGGCGAAAGAGTTTCGCGTGAAGGTGGTGGAGTACATCGCGCAGACGAAGGGAAAGAAGAAAAAGTGACGCTGGCATCCTGAGGGTCTGACCCCGAAAAGACAGGGTCGACCTTGGAAAGTTAAGGTTCGACCCTAGAAAGTTAGGGTCTGACCTTGGAAAGTTAGGGTTCGACCCTACAAAGTTAGGGTCCGACCCTAGAAATGTAGGGTCTGACCCTGGAAAGTTAGGGTCTGACCCTGGAAAGTTAGGGTCTGACCCTGGAAAGTTAGGGTCTGACCCTAGAAATGTAGGGTCTGACCCTAGAAAGTTAGGGTTCGACCCTGGAAAAAGTCAGCGGTCGACGCGGAAAGTCAGGAGAGTGTCCAAATAATTGGACGCCTGTGAGCTGTGTTAATTTCCGCGGGTTTCAGCCGGAGTTGGGAACTGCGAGACAAACGCCGCCTACTCGTTAAATCGAAACTTCGAAACTTCCGATTCGAAATCCTTCCCGCTGTTCACGAGGCTCTGCACGGTCGTGTTGAACTCGCGCGCGATGGCGTCGTTGGCCTGGGCGATGTCGAGCATCGTCTTCGAGGCGTCGGCGATGCGGTCGGTTTCGCGGAGCTGGCGGTCGAGTGAGTCGCGCATCGCGCGCGCATCCTCGGCGATCTTTTCCAGCGCCGTGGTGATCCCGCGGCCGGCCAGCGACTGCTCGTCCGTCGCGTTGCGCACCTGCGCGGCGATCTCGCGCACGCGCTCGGCTTCCTGCGCCAGCAGTTGCGTTCCGCGGGCCTGCTCGCGCGAAGCGCGGTTGATCTCGGCGATGTGATCGGACATGCGCGAGGCCACCTCGTGCAGATGGCGGCTGGCGTCGGCCTGATCTTCGAGCGAGCGCGAAATCTTGGTGGCCATCTCGTACGAATGACCGGCGCTGCCGACGATCTTCGCCAGCGACGCGGAGGCATCGTCGGCGAGGCGGACGTTGTCCTCGACGCGCTTCACGCCTTCCTGCATCTTCGCCGCAGCCTGCTTGGATCCGCTCTGCACCGCTTTGACGATCGCGCTGATCTCTTTCGTCGATCCGCGCGTGCGCTCCGCGAGCTGGCGGATTTCGTCGGCGACGACCGTGAATCCGCGTCCGTGCTCGCCGGCCTGCGCGGCGATGATGGCCGCGTTGAGCGCGAGCAGGTTCGTGCGGTTGGTGATCTCCTCGATGACGTTGACGATCTGGCTGATCTGCCCGACGCTGCGCTGCAGGTCGTCGAGTGTTTCCGCCGTACTGTTGGTGACATCGCGCGAGATGTTGATCCCATCCACCGTCTTCGCCACTGCACCGCCGCCGGCCTCGGCATCCTCGGCCACGCGGCGCGAGAGATCGGCGGTCGACTGCGCGCTCGCACGCAGCTCGGCGATCGTCGAATCCATCTGCGACACGAACGACAGCACCTCTTCGCCGATGCCTGCCAGCACGTCGGTGCGCTTCGACATTTCGCCCATCGATGCGTTCATCTCCGTCGTCGACGACGACGTTTTTTCGACCGACTGGAAGAGGTAGTCCATGCTGCGCGCCACTTCTTCCGATGACGCCTGCAGCTCGAGCGCGCGGCTCGACGCGTCCTGCGTCAACTCCGTGACCGTGTCCGCCGCGCCGAGGACGCCGCCGATTCCGCCGCGGACGTTTTCGACCGCGAGCGAGGAGTTTTCGGTCAGCGTCGATTGATCGCGGGCGCGGAGCAGCAGCGATTCGGTGCCGCCGGTGATGACGCGAACGCCGTTGGTGATCGTCGCGCCGCTGCCGCCGACGCGTCCGAGGAGGCGCCGCAGGTTGTTGCGCGTCTCGGCGAAACTGCCGGCCAGCTCGCCGACTTCATCGTCCGAAAAGACGCGCGCCGTGGTGTTGAAGTTGCCCTGCGCCATGTCCGCCGCCAGTGCGCGAATGGCGCGCACCGGACTGGCCACGTCGCGCGACAGGAACAACGCCGCGGCCACGAAAGCGACGAGCGTGAAGAGCGCGATGACGATCGTGTAGAACGTGATCTGCAGCGGAATGCCTTTGTACGGCGCCCACGGAATGGTCAGGACGAGGATCGAGCCGTCCTTCAGTTTCGCGAAGCGGGCCACGTGCGGCGAGATGAAAGCGCCGCTGTCGCCGTTGCCGATGCGGCGGATCTCCGCGATCTCGCCGGGCGTCAGCGCGTCCGGAATGCTGGAGCGGAACTCGCCGCGCTTGTTGATGATGCCGATCGCGTAATCCGAGGGAACGTAGAGGCGCAGCGTGTCGACGAGGGATGGATCGATGACCGCGGCCAGATTCGCGCTGTCGTACACGCGCGCGAAACGGTCGGTCGCCGATGAGATCGCGAGATCCTCGAGCGTCGCGGAAACCTTCGACGAGATCAGTGCGACGAGTGCGGCGAACGAGATCAGAAACGAGCCGATAAAGACGATGCCGATCTTCGTTCCAAGTCCGAAGCGCCGTCCGGTGTAGCGCAACGCGCCGCCGTGGGACGCGTGCTCGGCCAGCAGCCGCTTGCCGACCGCATACGCCCATATCACCGACGGAAAGGCGCCGATCAGCGCGGCGACCAGGAAGTAGCCGAAGCCGAGAATGGTCGGCATCACCACGAGCGCGGCGATGATGGCGAAGAGGATGCTGCCCGCGCCCCATAGCACGAGCGTGAGCGACTCCGTACGCGCCAGGCATCGCGATGCGGCTTCCGAGGCGTCATTGCCGCGCCGAACGGTTTCGTCGACGGCATTCGCGAGCGGCGTGAGTCCGATGGCGATGATCGCCGCGTTCGACACGAAGAAGACGATGAAGAGTCCGACGATCGCTTCGGCCGCGCCGAGCGACATCCGCACGACCTGGCTGAGAAACACATACGACAGCGGTCCGATGACCACCGCCGGCGGTACGAGCAGCCAGAGGATGTATTTGCGCGAGAAGGACACGGAAGGTTGAGATTATACGAGGGCTGTCATCCTGAGGCCGCCGAAGGCATGAAGCCGAAGGCGAAGATGCGTAGGACGCCGAAGATACTCTGTTGAGAGTCAAGCGGCTTTTGATCTTCTTCTGCGCGAGCGCGTAGCCTGCGCCCAGACAGGATCAAGCTGCTGGCGCAGCTCCTGCGCTTCGCTGCGGCCCTTCGGG
>Ga0207650_10000097_pt1 | contig 115583 bp, 112 predicted proteins | sample KBSS63metaG_FD_184325 | JGI IMG/M metagenome (GOLD analysis project Ga0207650, IMG submission 184325) | Switchgrass rhizosphere microbial communities from Kellogg Biological Station, Michigan, USA - KBS S6-3 metaG (SPAdes) (version 2) | ecosystem: Host-associated > Plants > Roots >...
CGCAGTTCGGAGACTTAGTCGAGTCGCTTATCAAGCGAGGCGCGGGCGTTAAGGACTCTGGGACACTACTGCCGGGTCACGGTGGAATGCTGGATCGAGTGGACGCTCTCTTGTTCGCCGCACCGTTAATGTGGTTCTACGCAGCCTGGCAAGTCATGCAATAGCCAGCTTGCTTTAGCATCTGGAGTACTACCGAACTCTAGCGGCTCGTCGAGGCATCGATCGATGCCTTCAGCGCCTTCGTCACTTCGCCGGCAATGTCGTCCTGAACCATCAGCAGGTCGCCGGATGGCCGGTCGTAGGTCTCCGACCAAGCGACGTATCCATTCTCCGCCCGCACCAATCGGGCCGCAATCCGCACTCTGGCGCCAGATTTCCGTACGCTCCCATCGAGCACGTACGCGACACCCAGCGTCTTGGCGATGTTGCCGACTGATACTTGTTTGCCCTTGAAGTAAAACGACGAAGTGGTAGACGGCACGCGAAGGCCCTGGATCTTACTCAGCTTGTCAATCAGTTCCTCGGTCATGCCGTCGGCGAATTCCTCTTCCTTCATTCCCTCTGTCAGATCGAGGAACGGCAGCACAGCAATGGATTTTTCTGACTGTGTGGCAGCGGCCGCTACGGACTGGTCGCTGTTCGTCACCTTGCCGCGAAACTGCAACGCAGCCAAAAATGCAACGAGTGCAACGCAAAGTGCCGCGCCGACGGCCCACTTGAAGGCAGAGCTGCGACGAGAAGTCGACTTCACCGCTCCGGTATTCACTCGATGGTCGTTTTTCAATGCCTGCGGAGACACCCCCTGTGCGACGGGCTCGCTCCGTAGCGAATCCGGCGAAAGGCTTACGGGCGCCACCATCCGATACCCGAGTCGCGGCACGGTAGCGATGTAGGTGGGTTGCTTAGGATCGTCGCCGAGCAGACGTCGGAGCGACGTTACAGCTTGGTACACAGAGTCTGGCGTGACGGTGACATCCGGCCAGACCTCGGTGAGCAAGTCATCGATGCTAACAACTTCTCCGCAACGCTCCGCGAGACAAGCAAGCAGCCGCATCGTCCTCGCTTCAACCCGAGCCGTTTCCCCATCCCGTGAAATCTCGCCGGCGATTGGGTTGACGCACCACTCGCCGACGCGAAACGTTGTGGCAGTTGGACGTTCCATACAGCATTAATTACTACCATTTTCTAACGAATACAGTTCACCTTGAACCACACGAACACGCGCTGAGTTAGGAGCCGGGCAGAGTGAATCCTAATGTTCCGTGTCTTCTAACCGGCAAATGAAGCCCCATCCGCCGCCCAGCTCGCTTACAGCCAACATCAATTCGTTGCGGCCCTTTTTCAACGGAAGGTATATCGCGTCGTTTTCCGGGTTCACGATGCCAAGGAAACCGGGATCGCGGAAGTTCTGCGCGCTTCGGCCGCGGAAGAGAATTTTGCCATTGAGGAACAGGCTAACGTCGTCGCTGTAGCCGAAGTAGAGCTTCTTCACCTGGTCTCGATCGGAATCGATGTTAGTCCGCGCATAGAGGACTTTCATCCCTGGCTGTGGTTCCAACCGCTTCGAAAAGTCGTTCGCAAACGACACCTTTGGGTGCGGAGCCTCGCGATATCGATAGAGAACCACAAAGCCGGGCGGCTCCGCCTCTACGTCTTGCCACTGGATGGCTTTACTCTCGGAGGCCGTGAGCGGACGTTCAAGATTTCTCTGGAGCGCGTCGTACGAAGGCGACAAACTCCAACGTGTCAACGTGCCTGGCGGCATCGGCGGCAGATGCCTCGCCCAGGCAGCATCGGGTGTAGTTTGTATTTCGAAATTCGAAAAGTAGGTCGCACCCGTCAGGACAGCCAGCGCCACCTGTCCTTTCTGGACTCCGCTTTTCAAATCGTTGACTACGAGTGCGGGCTGATCCATATCTTTCACATAGAGTTTTGCCTGCGCGCCCGTCACCATCAGCCGTAGGTGAAACCAGATGTTCTTTGGGATATCAACCGCACCCGTGAAACCGGCTCCGTTATAAATCTGCCAGTTCAGGCCGGTGCTGAGAACTGGTGTGTACTGTAAAGCATCCGGGAGACCGGACTTGTGCTGGCGCAGGTACACCCATTCAGCGTTAGCCCCTTCATTGGCAATCCGAAACTGGATGCCGAAGAACCCACGACTCGCGGGCGTTGCAACATCTACATCGATGACCCCGTCGCGCAGTTCAAGGTCCTTCAGTTCCGCTGCCCCGCCATCAAGCAGCAGGCACTTGCGACCTTGATATTCCGTCGTCTTGGCCTCTCCTTCCAGATTCCACTGCGGGGAGTCTGGTGGAACGGAGAGAGGTTGCGGTGTTTGTGAAAGGGCGAAGGGCGGGCCCAACAAGAGACCAGCAGCACATAGCGCAAGATGTCGAAGCATAGATGACATGCACCTGGTGAACCGCAGAGCCCGGAACCTTATTGCTCTACGCACAACTTGTCTAAACACTCGAACGGGTAGACGACTTGGGGGCGGAATTGGTAGCAAGCCGTCATTTTCCGCGATCAGCCGATCAATTTCAGAACTATTCAGGGTATTTCAAAGCATGTTCAGGACTTCGCGGGTCTTCGCCGATATCGTCACTGCTTGAAAAACAAACCTACTGTGAAAGAAAAGAGAGGACGACGGATGATCGGAGACTCCACGCCACCATCGGGAAAAAGAAACGCTGTGTTAGCCATCGGAGTCGGCGGCCTCATTGCCGGAACTCTGGACCTTCTACAAGCTTGCATCTTGTTTGGGTGGGATATTCCGCTCGCGATCGCCGGAGGTCTTCTGGGCCGACAGGCGTTCCAGGGCGGAGCTGGAACCTACATTCTCGGCGTACTTCTACATTTCTTTATCGCGACATCAGCAGCGGCAATTTACTACTTGGCTAGCCGCAGGCTGAATTTCTTGACGGAACACCCGCTGGTGTGCGGGCTGTTCTTTGGAGCGGCGGTCGAAGAGGTGATGAATCTTGTCGTGCTCCCGCTATCGGCGCTTCACTCCACAGGTCCATATCAGCTTCGCGACCTGATTCAAGGGCTGTTGATACATATGGTGGTGGTCGGGCTTCCGATTTCATTCAGTGTTCGACGGTTCGCGAATAGTGGACCGACAGTGCATCACGGAGGGTAGCTCGGTCTTGATTACCGATTCGTCCCTTTCCCGCGTAAAATAGACGTCTTGGCCACGGGCCTTCGCATGAAACGCATCGCCATCTTGGGCTCGACCGGATCGATCGGGCGCAGCACGCTCAGTGTTGTTGAATCCTATCCGGATCGCTTTCAAGTCGTTTCTCTCGCGGCCGGCAGCAACCTCGAATTAGCACTTGAACAGGCTGTCCGCTGGAAGCCTCGCGTCATTTCAATGGCTTCCGAGCAGGATGCGAACTCGTTGAAGGCGCGCCTGAAATCTAACGGATCCGGCGAAACAGAAGTCGTTTACGGTTCGGCGGGCGCAGTACTCGTCGCCACGCATCCGGACGTTGACTTCGTGGTCAGTGCGATTGTTGGTGTGGCCGGACTCGAAGCCACCTATGAAGCCATCAAGGCGGGAAAGACTCTCGGCGTAGCCAACAAGGAATCTCTTGTCGTGGCGGGTGAATTGATCACCGCAGAGGCTCGTCGACAGGGTAAGCCTATTCTTCCGATCGACAGCGAACACAACGCGGTGCACCAATGCCTGCGGGGCGGCCGAATGGACGAGGTTTATCAAATCTGGCTGACCGCGTCAGGCGGGCCGTTCCTAAAGACTCCGAAGTCAGAATTCCCCGGGATCACGATTGAACAGGCGTTGAATCACCCCACCTGGAAGATGGGTAGGCGGATTACCATTGACTCCGCGACTTTGATGAACAAGGGCTTTGAAGTAATCGAGGCGTGCCGCCTCTTCCACGTGCCCTCTAGCCAGGTTCAAGTAATTGTCCATCCGCAGTCTACGATTCATTCCATGGTGGAATTCGTAGATGGCAGCATACTTGCACAGTTTTCCGTGACGGATATGCGGCTGCCGATCCTATATGCGTTAACCTATCCGGATCGAATCGCCTCCGACTTGCGATTTCCCGTCAACGAGTTGCGCCACCTGGACTTCATCCCGCCGGACATGGAAAAATTCCCCTGTCTGCGGTTGGCGTACGAGGCAGTGGAGGCAGGAGGAGCCAAAACCATAGCCTTGAATGCCGCGGATGAAGTGGCCGTGGCCGCCTTCCTCGAAGGTCGCATCCCTTTTGACGAGATTCCTGGCACTATCGGGTCAGTGCTTTCTGACACAAAAGCTGGCAGACTGGAGTCTATTCAACAAGTTCTGAAGCTCGACGCCGAAGCTAGAGGCGTAGCCAGTGAGTACGTAAAGCAAGTTAGCCGCATCAAAGCTCCAGTGGTATCTGTTTCAGCATCTCGGCAAAGGAATTAATCTGCAAGTTTATGGCTCATTTCTTTAGTTCTGTCTTCATTTCGGTCCTGGCGATGGTGGTGGTACTCGGCTTCATGATCCTGATTCATGAATTTGGACACTACGCCGTGGCGAAATTCTTCAAAGTTCGCGTCGAAGTGTTCTCCATCGGCTTCGGCCCGAGGCTTTTTGGTTTCAAAAGAGGCGACACAGACTACCGTATCGCTGCCATTCCGCTGGGCGGGTACGTGAAGATGTCCGGCGAAAACCCGATGGACGAGCGCACGGGCGATCCGGGCGAATTCTTGAGCCACCCGCGCTGGCAGCGTTTCCTGGTTGCGTTGGCAGGACCGGCGATGAACATTTTTCTCGCTATCTTCCTGCTGACGGCCGTTTACATGGTGCACTACGAATACCCGGCTTTTCTGGATGAGCCTGCAGTCGTGGGCTGGGTTATGGATGACACCCCCGCGGCAAAAGCCGGGGTGCAGGTGGGGGACCGCATCACGAACATCGAGGGCATTGCGAACCCGACTTGGGAACAGGTTGACCCAAAAGAGGCCCTGAGCCCTAATCAACCGCTACACGTAACGCTCGATCGGGGCGGCCAGCTAATCGAAAAGACGATTGTGCCCGAGCCGACGGGCGTTTCGCAGATCGGATTCTCCGGGTGGATTCCCAAGCAGCCCGCTGTCACCATCACCGATCTTGAAGCTGGTATGCCTGCCGAAAAAGCAGGACTCAAGGTCGGCGACCAAATCACCGCTGTTAATGGGCAGCCAGTACCTGCGCTGGAAGCGATGATCGAAACGTTGAAGAAGACGAAAGATCAGCCTGTCCAGTTAACCGTACTGCGGGACGGCAAGACGCAGACATTCACGGTTCAGCCGGTGCTGAGCGACGTCACCGGGCTGCGCGAAAAACGTTATCGCGTGGGCATCTCGAGCATTCCGATGAAAGTCACTACCCTGCCCTTTGTGCAGGCCTTCAACATGTCGCTCGAACGGAACAAAAGGGCGTCGTTCCTGATTTTGGAACTTGTCCAGAAGATGGTACAGCGAAAGATATCTCTTCGGACTATCGAAGGGCCAGTACGAATTGGCCAAGCTGCTGGCCAAGCGGCGATGGAAAAAGGCTGGACCCCCTTGCTCGAACTCACGGCCGCGATCAGTCTGAATCTTGGAATCTTTAACCTTCTGCCAATTCCCATCCTGGACGGAGGCGTGATTCTGTTTCTCTTGATTGAAGGGCTGATGCGGAGAGATATCAGCCTGTCTATCAAAGAACGGGTGTATCAGGCAGCGTTTGTGTTTCTGGTACTGTTCGCCGTAATGGTCATCTACAACGATTTGATGAAGACGATTCCGGGGCTAGCACAAAGATTGCCCTGACATAGACGCCTTCAGGTTGAGCGAAAGCGCGGCACACGCCGCGCTTTTCTTGTCAGAAGCCTTTCTTTTTTGCGGGATTACCCATTTTCTAACCCCTTTGTCCTCAATCTGAACCCTTACCGACGTGTTAAAATGAAGCTTCCCTATGGCACAGATTCAACGCAGGCAGTGCGTTACAGCGGTAGTCGGGGGTGTGCGCGTAGGCAGCGGTGCACCAATCGTGGTGCAGTCCATGACGAACACGGACACGGCGGATATTGCGTCGACCGTGAAGCAAGTGGCTGATCTCGCCCGAGCCGGCTCCGAACTGGTTCGCGTGACCGTAAACAACGATGAAGCCGCAGCAGCCGTTCCAAAGATTGTCGAAGAACTCGACAAGCTGGGGGTGCGCGTGCCGCTCATCGGGGACTTCCACTACAACGGACACTTACTGCTGACCAAGTATCCGGCATGCGCGGAAGCGCTGGCGAAGTATCGAATTAATCCCGGGAACGTCAGCGTTGGTCGCAAGAATGACGACAACTTTCGCACAATGATTGAAGTTGCAGTGAAGAACCAGAAGCCCGTGCGAATCGGCGTGAACTGGGGATCGCTCGATGGCGCTTTGCTGACCAAGATGATGGACGAGAATTCCGTGCTTGCCGAACCGAAGGACGCGCGAGAAGTCACAATGGAAGCCATGGTTGTGAGCGCACTAAAGTCGGCGGCGCTTGCGGAAAAATATGGTCTGCGGTCCGACCAGATTATCTTGAGTGCGAAGGTCAGCGGCGTGCAGGATTTGATCGATGTCTATCGCTCATTGGCTGCGCGCTGCAACTATCCGTTGCACCTCGGGCTAACCGAAGCGGGCATGGGGGCGAAAGGAATCGTTGCCTCGTCCGCGGCGCTGGGTGTGGTCCTTCAGGAAGGCATCGGCGATACCATTCGCGTATCGCTTACGCCCGCTCCGGGCGGCGATCGCACCGAAGAGGTTCGAGTAGCACAACAAATCCTTCAGTCGATTGGTATTCGCAGCTTCACTCCGCAAGTCACCGCTTGTCCTGGTTGCGGACGAACTACCAGCACGTTCTTTCAGGAAATGGCGGAGCAGATTCAATCATATTTGCGAGAGCAGATGCCATCATGGAAAGGCCGTTATGTGGGCGTCGAAGAGATGAAACTTGCAGTGATGGGTTGCGTAGTCAATGGGCCCGGCGAATCGAAGCACGCAAATATCGGGATCTCGCTCCCAGGAACCTTCGAGGAACCGAAAGCCCCCGTTTACGTTGACGGCCGCTTGTTCACAACTCTGAAAGGCGACAAGATCGTGGCCGAGTTTATCCAGATTCTCGACGAATACGTTGAATCGCACTACGCGGCGCGTGAAGCGCTCGTGGCGAATTAAACTCAAGCTGTCTTCAAAACCAGTTTCAGGACAGCTACACGTTGTCTCGGCGCACTCTGAGTGGTGGAACAAAGCGACGCAGAGCTGATGACTGACACCCTGCCACCGGGCACCAACCACTGATGCTCCGCTATCTCCTCCATCGCCTGCTCTACACCCTGCCTGTGATCTGGCTGGTGGTATCGATCGTTTTCCTGTTGATTCACTTTGTACCGGGCGACCCGATCCAACAGATGCTGGGCGAGGGTGCCGCGTCCGCTGACATCGAGTCAGCTCGACACGCATACGGACTGGATGTCCCTCTCGGGCGGCAATACTTGAACTACTGGAAGGGCGTTCTGCATGGCGACCTTGGTCCGTCACTCCGCTTCAATCAGGGAGTGAGCAAGTTGATTGCACAGCGGTATCCCTACACTCTGCAGCTGACTCTGGCTGCTTTGCTGGTGGCGATCTTGTTGGCGATTCCAGCGGGCGTACGTTCCGCGCGACATCGAAACCAGTGGGATGACCGGGCGTTAAGTGTTGTCAGCTTGTTCGGGTTGTCATTCCCCAATTTCGCGCTTGGTCCAGTTCTCATCTTGCTTTTCTCCATTCAATTGGGATGGCTGCCAGTATCCGGTTCGGGATCGTGGCTCCATCTGATCCTACCGGCAATCACAATGGGTGGCGCCCTGGCAGCAATTCTGACGCGGATGGTCCGAACATCGATGCTGGAGGAGTTGGGGCAAGATTACATCCGGACGGCGCGGGCCAAAGGATTGCCGGAGAGGACGGTTGTCTATCGACACGCACTGCGCAATGCGATGATCCCGATCGTTACGGTGCTCGGTCTGCAGTTTGGTGCACTTCTAGCCGGCGCAATCGTTACAGAGACAATTTTTTCATGGCCCGGTATCGGGCGACTCACGGTGCAGGCAATCGCGAATCGCGACTATTACCTGGTGCAAGGATGCATCCTTGCCATTGGCTTAACGTACGTAGCAGTGAATTTCCTAACGGATTTCGTGTACTCGATTGTGAATCCTAGAATTCGACAGTAAGAGGCAAGTACTTTAACCGAAAACAATGCAAGCACATGAGCGCGCGATCGACGCTTTCGTTCGAATCTTGCCGCTAGCAACGTCTTGACCTATGGCGACCAACTGGCCACTGACAACCGACCGCCTGCTGACGCGGTTGGCCCGTCACAACATCCTCGCGGCGATTGGTGTTGTACTAGTCGTCATTTTTCTGTTTGCCGCCATCTTTGCGCCGTGGATCGCGCCCTACGATCCCGCACATATTGATCTTCCGAACCGCCTGGAACCTCCCTCTCGCGCGCATTGGTGTGGAACAGATGAACTCGGTCGAGACATCCTGTCGCGCCTTATCTATGGCTCGCGTATTTCGATGTTTGTCGGCGCGAGCGTCGTTGTCTTATCGCTCCTTCTTGGATTGATTGTCGGGTCGCTTGCCGGCTATTACGGCGGTGGCGTTGATCGATTTGTAAACATTGTTTTGATGAATGCGTTTTTGTCGTTCCCCGGAATTCTGATCGCAATTGCTTTCGTTGCGTTTCGGGGCCCCGGCATTTTCAACCTTGTGTTGGCTCTGTCTCTTGGCGGATGGGTTGGCTATGCGCGTTTGGTTCGCGCCCAAGTTCTGGCGACGCGGGAAAGAGAATATGTGGAAGCGGCGCGCGCGCTTGGGGCACACGATTGGCGCGTGATTACCCGTCATATCTTGCCGAACATTATTCAACCCGTAATCGTACAAGCCGCTATCGGTATGGCGGGAGCGATCTTGGCAGAAGCTACGATGAGCTTTCTTGGATTGGGCGTTCCTCCGCCGACCGCCAGTTGGGGTTCGATGCTGAACGATGGGCGCTCACACTTGTTCGACTCGCCCCATCTTGTATTGTTCCCAGCGGTGACGGTGATGCTCGCTGTCTTAGCTTTTAACTTCATCGGAGATGCGTTGCGAGATGTGCTCGACCCACGATCGCGCATTGAAGCGGGCCTTTGAGTCGTTCATAAAGAGTTGGGAGAAAACTATGAGGACGGTCCTTCGACGGGTTGTTCTTGCCAATTTCTTGACAGCCTTAACGTTGACCTGCAGCGCACAGAGCTCTACGGAGAAGACTTCGCCTCCCAAGTTGAATGTTCCCGCGGCAGCGCAGCCTAGTCCGAACTTCGATGTGAAGGCCGCCACCGACGCATGGCTTGCAACCATCCCCTCGGACAAGAAGGCAAAGTCAGATGCATATTTCGAGGGCGGATACTGGCTCTTGCTCTGGGATTTTTTAGTGTCTGCAGCGATTTTGATTTGGTTCCTGCAAAGCCGACTTAGCGCGCGCATTCGTGACTGGGCAGAACGCGTTACAAAACGCCAGCTATTGCAAACGCTGCTTTACTTCATCCCTTTTCTGATTATCACCACAGTGTTGCAATTTCCGCTGACCGTCTACGAGGGTTACTTCCGCGAGCACAAATACGGGCTTGCGAACCAGACGTTTGGGCCGTGGTTCACCGAGCAGCTTGTTGGACTAGCGATAGGGTCCATTCTGGGCGGGATTGCTGTCGTAGGGTTGTTTGCGATCGTTCGTCGTCTCGGCAAAAGCTGGTGGATTTGGGGCGCCGTTGCTTCGATCGCATTCCAGGCCGTAGTGGTATTGATCTATCCGATCTTGATCGCGCCTCGATTCAATACCTATAAGCCTCTGGCAAATGCCGCGATTAAGAACTCCATCCTGAGTATGGCTCATGCCAACAGCATTCCTGCGAATGACGTGTATGAGGTAGATGCTTCGCGACAGACGAATCGCGTAAGCGCAAACGTAAGCGGATTGTTTGGTAGCCAGCGAATTACCCTGAACGATAACTTGCTGAACCGCTGCACTCCTGAAGAGATTCAGGCAGTAATGGGCCACGAAATGGGTCACTACGTGATGAATCATATTTTTAAGGGATTGCTGTTTTTCGGAGTGATCTTCGCTGCAGGCTTCGCTTTTCTTAACTGGTCGGTGCAATGGTCATTGGCGCGTTGGGGCGAGCGATGGGGCATTCGTAACTACACGGATGTAGCAGTTCTTCCCCTTGCGCTTGTCTTGCTATCTATTTTTTTCTTCGTTACGACTCCGCTGATTAACACTTGGACCCGCACTCAGGAATTTGAAGCAGATATTTTTGGATTGAACGCCAGCCGCCAGCCCGACGGCGAGGCGGCGGTCGATTTAAAACTGGGCGACTATCGAAAACTTGATCCCAGTGCGCTCGAAGAAGTTTTGTTTTTCGATCATCCTAGCGGCCGCACCCGGATTACGGCCGCGATGCGATGGAAGAAGGAAAACTTGGGAAACACTGCTGCCCTTCCTGCATCTCTGCCCAGCGCGCCCCAACCGGTGCAAGTTCAATAACTCCAAAACTCGCGCCAGTATGGTCGTTCAAGCACTTTGGTAACCGGTAACGTTACCAGAACAAACTGGTGCTACGTTGAAATCTGCCGCAACATTTCATGAGCCCCTGTGTTTTTGACGAGTAAGCAGCCACGTGCTGCAGGCGTGCAACAACCGATCGCGATAAGAGGAGACCATGAACAACCTAAGCAAGAGTTTATTTGTAAGTGCGGCCTTGGCAGCCTGCATGTTGCCTGCTTCTGCCCAGACACCCGCCCCAGCAGATCCGAATACGAAAGCTCCAACCGTCCACCAGCGAAAAGATAATCAGCAACAGCGGATCGGCGAAGGGGTTGAAAACGGCTCTTTGACCGCGGGAGAAGCTTCCCGCCTCGAACATAAAGAGGCTGTCATCAACCGCGAAGAAAAGAACATGAAAGCGGATGGCAACTTTACGTCGGCAGAGCGCGCCCGTATTCAGCGTCAGCAGAATCAAGTTTCGCATGACATCTACCAGCAGAAACATGACGGGCAGATGCAGAACACAAATCCTAGGACCGAGATCGGACAGCGCAAAGAAAATCAGCAGAAGCGCATCGGCGAAGGCATCGAAAATGGTTCGTTGACGCCGCGTGAAGCTTCTCGCGTGGAACGAAAAGAAGCCGCGTTAAACCACGAGACGCGCACCATGCGCGCGCAGAACGGCGGCACATTGACTCCGGCAGAAAAGGCCAAGGTCAATCATCAGCAGAACCACCTTTCAAAAAGCATCTACCACCAGAAGCATGATGCTCAACACCGGTAAGCTTTTAGCACCCAACCGGCTCCCGTTTCGACGGGAGCCTTTTCTTTTGTCGCTCCCTTTCAAGGCAGCGCGCGTCTAAGCGAGAAGCAACTCCAACATTAAGGTTGGCCAACCATGATCGGGCGAATATGGCGAGGCACTGTGCGTGAGTCTGACAAGGACACCTATTACACCTACTTGCAGGAGACTGGACTCAAAGAATACGTCTCCGTTGCCGGCAATCGAGGAATACATACGTTGCGCTCTGTGAAGGACGGCCGCTGCGAATTCCTGATTCTAACGTTTTGGGATTCCTGGGACGCCATCAAGGCGTTTGCCGGTCATGACTATGAAAAGGCTGTCTACTATCCAGAGGACAAACGGTTCCTGCTCGAAATGCGGCCCTTCGTCGAACATTACGAGGTCTTGGATGGCGCAGCGTGACGGCGATTAGTCTTAGGGCAACTCTTGCAAAGTCCATTCTCTGGCGGAATCTTTGGCTGCCAGGAAGTGAGCACGCGGCGCTATGGCAAACCAGCGAAGGCTGGCTTTTGAAGGGAACGGTCACTTGTGCAACGGATGACAGGCGGCCCATGCTTGTGGTCTACAGCGTAGCTTGCGATCCGATATGGCGGACACATCGCGTTCAGGTCGAACGTGTCATCGGGGCGGAGAGTAGTGGGCTGACGCTAGAATCAACCGAACAAGGAGAATGGAAATCTTCCGGCAAGCTTATACCGTCCGTCAGTGGGTGCATTGATATTGATCTGTCCGTAAGTCCGATTACCAACACTCTGCCGATTCGGCGCCTTAATTTGGCCATCGGAGAGTCAGCCGCGGTCAGCGCGGCTTGGGTTCGCTTTCCAGATCTCAACGTTGAGATGCTTTCGCAAACCTACGGCCGCATTAGTACCAACCGATATCAGTACCAGAGCAGCACCGGCTTCCGAACAGAGATCGAGGTCGACGATCTTGGGCTCGTCGTGAACTATCCTCCCGCATGGGAGCGCGTCGCAACTTCCGTCTAATCCAGCAAACTCGCTTGTATCCGGTTGCAAATACGCCAAATCCACATCTTGACTGGTATTGCAAATCGCGATATTGTATGTGCGATTTGCGATATGACATTAGGCGAAAAAATTCGTTACTTGCGCGAAGTTGAAGGTGGATTGCGTGGACTTGATCGTCCTATGACGCAGCTGGAGTTGGTACGCGCCGTCCGCGCTGAGACTCGCAAGTCGATCAGCCAGTCCTACTTATCGCAAATCGAAAGCGGCTCGCGCCGCCATATGACGCAATCGACGCGAACGTTGCTGGCAAAGTTCTTTAAGGTTCATCCGGGATTTCTGGTGGACGACCCTGAGGGGTATCACACGGAGCTGGTATCGGACTTGCGCACGATAGAAGGAAAACTCGACGTGTGGCTGTTGCAGGGCGCGGAGCGTTTCGCAAGCGACCCGGAAGTGAGCAATGCGCTACTCAAAGCGGCTCGAGACCGCGACACGCGCGGCTGTTTTCTGCTGTTGGGGGCGATCCTCGAGACGCCAGGGTTGGCCGATCGATTGTTTGAAGCTTTGAAGCCGGAGCTCGCTCGATTGTCACGCAGCGCGTCGGGCGACCGGAGGCGAACGTTATGACATGGGCGGATTTCTATCTCGTCTGTTTTGCAGCGGGCTTTCTGTTCAGCGTACTGTCGTTTGTTCTCGGCGCACATTGGCATCTGCCATTCCATTTGCACTTTCCAGGTGCGCATGGCCATGTGCACACAGGAGCTCATGGGCATGGCGGACATCCTGACTCGTCACATGCATCGGTGCTGAATCCCATGACGCTAGCAGCGTTTCTCGCATGGTTCGGCGGGGCCGGATACTTGCTGACGCGCTACTCCAGCATATGGGTGTTCAGCGGCCTGGGACTGGCCGTAGTGGCTGGGTTTGTCGGTGCGACGATCGTGTTCTTGTTCATGTCGAAGGTGTTGATGTCGGGCGAAGAATTCATGGACCCGGCAGACTACGAGATGGTTGGAGTGTTGGGGCGACTGTCGCTTCCGATTCGTGAAGGCGGAACGGGCGAACTAATTTACTCACAAGCCGGCACTCGTCGTACATGCGGCGCCCGCAGCGAGAATGAAGCTGCAATTGCGAGAGGGACCGAAGTCGTCGTAACGCGTTACGAGAAAGGCCTTGCCTACGTGCGGCCTTGGGAAGAAATGGCGGGAGAACACGAGGTGGGTCTCGCGGACGAGCAGTCCACAAAGTAGTGGTTCGGGCACCGAACCTTGGAGTTTGATTGCTATGAATCGTACCTACTACAAACTCGGTATAGCGCTGATGTGGATGGCGCTCCCTTTGACCGCACTACGCTATTGGCAAGTGTGGAATGAGCTACCGGTGCGCATGGCAACTCACTTCGACGCAGCGGGAAACGCGAATGGATGGATGACTCGTGAAGCGTCGCTGGGATTTGCGCTGGTGTTGACCACCTTCATGTTGCTCGTCTTTTCAGTCGTGCTTTACCTGGCACAACTGCGGTCGAGTCAGGGACAGTTCGCATGGGCGCTACTAACGTTTTTCATCCTGATCGTCACAGTGATTTATCGAGTCAATGCCTCGATCGTGAATCATGCCCTCACCGGCGAGCCGGTCGAGATCGGTTGGGTGTTACTTACGGTGCCGCTCTCGATTGTCGCCCTGATGTTCATTTATTTCCGTTCGCATCGTGGCAGCGCATTTCCTGAGAAGGAAACTGCCTTGATTGCCGAGGAAACACATAGCGGACGCACCTGGGCGCTGGTGCTACTTCTGCCAGCTGTCCCAGTTCTAGGAGCCATGGCGGCGATTCATGTCCCGATGGTGCGAATTGGAATGGCTCTCATCGTCGCGATTCTGCTGGTCTCGGTCGCAGCCGCATGGTTCGGGTTTCAATACCGTTTTTCGCGATTTGGGCTGGAGATCATGACACTCGGCTTTCGCCTACGGTCAATTCCGATTGACCAAATCCGAGGGTATGCAATCGGATCGTGGAGCGGATGGGGCGGTTACGGCATTCGCGGCATCGGCAATGATCGCGCCTATGTGTGGACGAATCGTGGAGTACGCGTCAGCACCAATACGGGCGAAGTTTTTCTAGGACACAACGAACCGCAGCGCATCGTGCACGATCTCGATGCGATGAAGCAGTTCGCGCATTCATAAAGATGGCCATCAGGTCACGTGGCTTTTTAGGAGGCGATATGTTTGGCGATTCGAAAATGATCGAGATCATGGTGATTACAGGACTCGCGGTCCTGGTCATCTTTCTGATCATGAGTATTCTGGCCCGGTTGTACCGCAAAGCAGGTCCGCATGAAGCGCTCATCGTCTATGGGTTTGGTGGAACCCGAGTGGTGAAAGGACACGGGACCATCGTGTTTCCGATGGTACAAATCTGCCGTGAGCTTTCGCTCGAACTGATGTCATTCGACGTCGCACCGCAACAGGATCTCTATACCAAGCAAGGCGTAGCGGTCACCGTTGAGGCAGTGGCGCAGATCAAGGTCAAATCGGACACCGAGTCCATTCTGACTGCATCTGAGCAGTTCCTCACCAAAACACCCGAACAGCGCGAAGGGTTGATCCGCCTCGTGATGGAAGGTCATCTCCGCGGCATTATCGGACAGCTCACGGTCGAAGAAATCGTGAAACAGCCCGAAATGGTTGGCGACCGCATGCGTTCAACATGCGCTGACGACATGAACAAGATGGGATTGGAAGTGATTTCCTTCACCATCAAAGAGGTCCGCGACAAGAACGAATACATCACGAACATGGGCAAGCCGGACGTGGCGCGCATTCGACGTGATGCTGACGTAGCAACGGCGGAAGCGGACCGCGACACGGCCATCAAGCGCGCCCTTGCAATGCGGGAATCCGCAGTTGCAAAGGCCCAGGCAGACCAGGAGAGGGTGCTGGCAGAGACCCTTTCGCTCGCAAAACAGGCGGAAGCGCAGCGCGACCTTGAAATCAAGAAAGCGCAATACCAGGAGCTGACGAAGCGCCAGCAGGCCCAGGCCGATAAGGCGTATGACATCCAGGCCAACATCATGCAACAGCAGGTTATCGCTGAAAGCGTGAAGGTCATGCAGGTCGAAAAAGAACAGCAGGTCAAGGTGCAGGAAGCGGAAATCCTGCGTCGCGAAAAAGAGCTGATCGCGACCGTATTGAAGCAGGCTGAAATCGAGCGTCAGCGGATTGAAACTCTCGCTGCCGCCGAGAAGCAGCGCTTGATCGCCGAAGCTGAAGGACATGCGTCCTCGATTCGCGTCCAAGGTGAAGCGGAAGCCGAGATCATCTTCAAGAAAGGTGAATCGGAAGCGAAAGCGATGAACGTAAAGGCCGAGGCATTCCAGGAATACAACCAGGCCGCGGTCATCGACAAACTGTTGACCGGTTTACCCGAGGTGGTTCGTGCATTGGCCAGCCCGTTGGCCAACGTGGACAAGATCACCGTCGTGTCGACTGGCAATGGGGATTCTGCCGGCCTGAACAAAATTACTGGAGACCTCACGAAAATGGCGGCACAAGTGCCGGCACTCTTCGAGACGCTTTCCGGCATGAACATCAACGAGATGCTCGGCAAGGTGCGCCAGATCGGCGACAAGGCACCGAAGCCCAATTCCTAGTCGCCAGTGTAATAGCAAGTGGCTGCCCCGGCTTCGCCGCTGTGGGCTAGCTTAAATGACGAACGATGAGGACGGGCGTCACCGCCCGTCTTCAACCTCATGCATGAAGTATCGACTGGAGGCTCTGTGAATGAAGAACTGGATCACGCCAGATCGCTCGGAGTGTCCGTCGCTCTCGGCGGCGCGCTCGGCGCGGCAATGGGGGCCGCAACTGGGCACATGGGCGTCTGGGTTGCTGCCGGCATCGCGGCCTACGTCGCCATCACATTGGTGGCGCGTATCGGCAAACGAAATGTGCGCTAAACAATCCGCTACTAGCAGCGGGCAGTAGCAAATGAATTTACGAGGTGTCATATGGCATTACTTGAGCGAGTCTCTACCCTAGTCCGCGCCAATCTCAATGACCTCATTGATAAGGCGGAAGATCCCGAGAAGATGATCAAGCAAGTCACACTCGACATGCAGAACCAGCTGTTGCAGGTCAAAACTCAAGTGGCAATAGCGATTGCCGACCAGCATTTGCTGGAAAAAAAGAAAAAAGAAAACGACGTGAAGGTCGCGGAGTGGATGCGCAAAGCGGAACTCTCAGTTGACAAAAAGCAGGATGACCTCGCGCGTGCTTCCCTGGAGCGCGTTGAGAGCTATCGAGACCTGAGCGCAAATTTCCAGCAGCAGGTCGAAGATCAGCGGGCGCAAGTCGACAATTTGAAGACCGCGCTGCGGCAACTGGAGCAGAAGCTGGCCGAAGCGAACGCCAAGACCGACGTGCTGATCGCGCAGCATCGGCGGGCACGTGCCGCAAAAAGAGCCGGCAGCGCGCAGCTCGAGATGACCAACAGCGCGAAGTCGGGTACGTACGATCGCATGAGGCACAAGATCGTTCGTGAAGAGGCGACCGCTCAGGCGACCTCGGAACTGGTGGCTGACGATGTCGAGATGCGCCTTGCGGCGCTTGAAAAGGAAGACCGCATCAATCAGTTGCTGGCGGAGCTAAAGACCAAACGTGGTGCATGATTACAAGCCATCAAGAAGGGGCAGCCGCGGCGGCTGTCCCATGAGGGCATCTTCCAATCCTGAGGTGTAGTCGTGCTTAACACCAGCACGAAAAGATAGGATAGAGCGATATGAGAAAGATCTTCCACTTCGACTCTCCCGCGGATCCATACGTCGCGGATGCCGCGGTGCTCTGCTGTTTCGACGATCGCATCAGTACGGTCGTCCGTAAGTTTCTGCGCAAGCAAAATATTGTGCGTTGCGACATGATCGTTGTGGCCGGCGGTGCGAAGACCCTTGCGTCGCCGCGTAATGACTTCGAGCAGGATTTCATTCTCGAGCAAGTGCGAATGTCGATTCGCCTGCACAAAACAAAACGTGTTCTCGTGATGAGTCACTCGGACTGTGCGACCTACGGTGGGCTCGCTCAGTTCAAGGGCGATCGCGAAGCGGAGTCCATTCACCATCGAGGCGAATTGCTGCGTGCCGCAGAACTTCTCACCACAAATTTCGCCGATATCTCGGTCGAACCGTACTTCGTCAAGTTTGATGGAATCTGGGAAGTGCAAGATGCGACGCGATCGAAGCCGGCATCGAAGGTTCGGACTGCGTGACACGATGGCTGGCAGGCGTTCGTTAGAGAATCCATGTCTTCGGCAACAACAAGCCACATATGTTGTCGGCAGTTAGCAGATTCCTCGCGTTGCTCGGAATGCCAAAATAAAATTAGGGTTTTGCTTGTCGGAATTGGCGGGTCCTTTCTCAGCTCGCCGCGGTGCTAAACTTTAGAGAAGTCCCCTGCCCCGCATGAACTCTCCTGTCGTCAACAATTCGTTGAGTAGGACGCAATGGCTAAATGAGGGACACGAGTCGATACGGAAGCAGGCATGGGGTTCCGCCTACACCTCGCTCCTAGAAGCGGATCGGCAGGCTGCCCTCGAGCCAGAAGACCTTGTCTCACTTTCCATATCGGCTCACCTCACCGGCCGAGAACTGGAGAGCGCGGAGTTTCTCGCTCGCGCCCACCAAGGCTTTCTGGCCAATGGAAAGTCCAGGTTGGCCGCCCGAACCGCGTGCTGGCTAAGTTTCACCTCCGTGCTGAAGGGTGAGATGGCCCAGGCTAGCGGATGGCTATCGCGAGCCCAACGCCTGCTCGAGGGGGAAGGTGACTGCGTCGAACAAGGGTACGTCATGTTGCCTGCCGGCCTTCGCTCAGTGCGTGAAGGAAATGTCGAGGCGGCGTACGAATCCTTCGTCGAAGCAACCGAAATCGGCAGGCGCTTCAAAGACCAAGATCTCGCGACGATGGGCTTGCAGGGGCAAGGCCGCGTTCTTATCCGCCGGGGAGAAACAGTGCGAGGAGTATCGCTCCTCGACGAAGCCATGGTCGCGGTGAAAGCTGGCGAGGTTTCAGCCATCAATGCAGCAGGTATTTATTGCAGCGTCATCGAAGCATGTGGGGAGATTTTTGATTTGCGCCGCGCGCAGGAATGGACTACGGCTCTTGAGCAGTGGTGCGCCACGCAGCCGGATCTGGTTCCTTATCGCGGACACTGCCTGATCCACCGCGCCGAACTTTTGCAGCTTCAGGGAAATTGGCTAAGCGCGTTGAACGAAGCTCAGTGCGCCTGTGACAGACTCTCCCAGCCCAATCCTAAGCCACCCGTTGGCGCGGCGTTCTATCGAAAGGCGGAAGTACATCGTCTACGCGGAGAGTTTGCGGAAGCCGAGAGTGCCTATCAACAATGCAGCCGGTGGGAACGCGTTCCTCGGCCTGGTCTCGCGCGATTGTGGCTCGCACAAGGAAAAATTCAAGCGGCCCATACCGCAATCCAACAACTCTCGAATGAATGCAATGAACCCGGTAAGCGTGCCTACGTGCTAGATGCAGCCGTCGAGATCGCCCTGGCGGCGAAAGACCTTGCGGCGGCGGATGCAGCCGCTCAAGAGCTTTCAAACGTCGCCACCAGTCTCGACGCGCCTTACCTGCAGGCCCTAGCAGCTCGCGCCATGGGCGCGGTAGCCCTTCAGAGTGGAAACTCAAGCGAATCTTCCGTTCAATTGCGGCGAGCGCTGGCCGGTTTTCGGGAGTTGCAGGCGCCCTATGAAGAAGCGCGGGTGAGAGTTCTTTTAGCGGATGCCTTTCGGGATCAAGGGAACCCGGACACAGCGAACCTCGAACTCGCTGCGGCACGCGAGCTTTTTGAGAGACTCGGTGCCATTCCCGACGTGCAGCGCGTAGACGCGTCGCTTGGGAACAAGGCCGCCACAGATTCCGGTCCATTGACGACGCGCGAAGTGGAAGTTCTCAAACTCGTCGCGTCCGGTATGACCAATCGCGAGATCGCGAGCAACCTTCATATCAGTGAAAAGACCGTTGCGCGGCACATTAGCAATATCTTCACAAAGCTTGATTTGTCGTCACGCGCCGCCGCCACGGCTTACGCTTATCAACGCGGAATCGCGTAGCGCATCTACATAAAATTACCCATTCCTCAAAAACATGAAAATGGGTACTTCGCCCGATGCGATCATGGGGCGAACTCTCTATTCTCGGTTCACTGGGGGTTCACTTTAATGAAGACTTACGAGACACAACACACCCACACAGTCGTGATCGGCGGTGGGCAGGCAGGGCTTTCCGTCGGATACCACTTGGCTAAGCGCGGAATTCCATTTGTGATTCTTGACGCACACCCGCGCGTTGGTGATGCTTGGCGAAATCGCTGGGACTCGCTCCGCCTGTTCACTCCTTCGCGTTATGCGGGTCTACCCGGGTTTCCATTCCCGGGCCGTGGCGACGCATTTCTCACGAAAGACGAGGTCGCGGATTACTTGGAATCCTATGCGCAACGTTTTCATTTGCCGGTGAAAAACGGTGTGAAGGTCGACAGCCTGTCAAAGGAAGGACAGCGTTTCGTCACAACCGCCGGAGACCTGCGCTTTGAGTCTGCCAACGTCGTGGTCGCGATGGCGAACTATCAGGTGCCCCGAGTGCCAGATTTTGCACGAGAGTTGGATCCAGCCGTGGTGCAACTGCATTCTCACGATTACCGAAATCCCTCGCAACTGCGGGATGGCGGCGTGCTTGTCGTGGGCGTGGGAAATTCTGGCGCTGATATCGGCCTCGAAGTTGCGCAGTCACATCCCACCTGGATGTCGGGCAAAGAGTCGGGCCACATCCCGTTTCGCATTGAAACTTTTCTTGCCAGCAACTTTTTGGTTCGATTGGTTCGCTTCGTTGGTCATCACGTCTTGACCGTGAGTACGCCAATCGGGCGAAAGGTGCGTCCTAAATTACTCTCGAAGGCCGCGCCACTGGTTCGCGTTAAGCCTCAGGACCTCATCGATGCGGGTATCGAGCGCGTGCCGAGAGTGGTTGGCGTGCGGAGTGGTCGGCCGCTGTTGGCAAATGACCGAACGTTAGACGTCAACAATGTGATCTGGTGTACCGGATATCATCCGGGTTTCGCGTGGATCAAAATGCCGATCTTTGGCGAGGACGGACGACCCGTTCACGAACGCGGCATCGTCCATGGCATGCCGGGAATGTATTTCGTTGGCTTGCACTTCTTGTATGCCATGTCCTCAGCGAGCTTGATCGGCGTCTCGCGAGATGCAGAGAGAGTGGTCAAGGCGTTGGCATCGCGGCCGGCTAGTCAGGAGAATGAAGCGAAGCGCTTCATCCGTGCAGTTCAGGCGGCATAAATCTGGAAGATCTTTGGCGCTCGCAGTGTTAATTTGCGAGCGCTTTTTTGTTATGCGCTTGCTTTGTCCGTTAGAGGCAGCAGATCTTCGGCGACATCAGCCGCCGGCGACTCTAGTTCCAGTTGTTCCTGTCCGCTGAGAGCGGAAACCTTCCCGCGATAAGTCTTCAAATGTCGTTGCGCGGTGTCAAAGGCTTCTTGCGCCTTAGAAAGATTCTTGCCGACGTTTTCGAACTGGTTCTGGAAGAAGTCGAACGACTTTTGCGCTTTCCCAAGCTCCTGGCGGCTCTTCTCAAAGCGGCTTGCAACCTCGTACCACTTGTGGACAAGCGCAATGGTCTGCAGTGTCATCAGAAGCGTATTTGGCGAAACGGGAAAAACATGAGTGCTGTTCAACCAGTCGGCCAGTTCGCGGTTGCGGACTGCTTCCATATAGAGCGTCTCGCTCGGCAAATACATCAAGGCAATATCGGTCGTTCCATTTTCGGGCTGAATGTAGCTCTTGATTCGGCGCGCTTCAGTCTTCATGACTCGAACAAACTCAACACGCGCTGCATCCACCACGCTATCCTCGCCGCCTTCAAACAGAGCCAACACCTGCTCACGGGGAAACTTTGCGTCGATTGGAAGTTTTCGATCGGGAAAATAAATGATCGCGTCCGCGCGTCCTCCGCCTTCGCCCGGTGAAGCCTGCAACGCCCACATGTGGGCCGGCAGAAAATCTGAAAGCAAACGCTCCAGACTAGCCTCGCCAAATTGCCCTCGAAGGTGAGGTAACTTGAGCATGTTGTTGAGATCGTTGATGGAGTGCCCTAATGCGCCAACTTCCCTCAGTTGCTCTTCCGCTGCTTTCAAATGCTGTTGCACTTTTTCGAACTGGGCGAAACCTTCTTTGATGTTCTCATCTAGTTTGCGCTGCACCTGATCGGTGATCGCGATGAGTTTCTCGTCCACCCGATCACGGATGGAGTCCAGGCTCTTTACAGTTGCTTGATTCAGGCTGTCGAATTCAGCCTTCAGCTGAAGGGTCGTCATGGTTAGTGATTGCGTCAGCTCTGTGCGTCCTTCTTTGAGGCGTTCAGACTGTTCGCGTCGGCCGGACGTGAGTTGGTCATCGACCGCGCTGCGCATGCGAGAGAACCCCTCTTCCAGGCGGTCTGCTACCTGTTGGCGTAAGTCCCCTTTAGTCTGCTCCAACCGCATGGCCATGTCGGCAGTAGCGGACGTGAACCTTTGAGTCAGCGCATTTTCAAGATTCTCAGCTTGAGCCGCAAGTTCCATCTTTACATCGGTTTGGGACGCATCTGAATGCCGCTGGAACAGGCGGAACACCAGCGCCAAAAGTACTACGTTGACGACAAGCAGCAGGCCTAGAAGGAATGTCCCCATCGTAAGGTGTCCAACCCCAGTCTAGAGGTTAGCCTCCAAGAAGCATAGCGGAACTTTCGCTTTTTATACACCGGTTAATCCGGTACGAAAATGATGCTCCGGGCCCTCATTGCGTGCACAGCTCTGATGTTTGCGGCGGCGGGCGATCCTCCCGCACAGGTCGGCGGACCCAAGCCAAACCAGAAACAGAGAGCTTCGAAACCCCCGATGCTGACGTCCGCGTCGATCGATTCGAGCGATCCTGATGGATCCGCGTTCGATCCACAGGCTGAGGCTCAATTGCTGAAACTCGCAAATCGCGATCGAGCGGTTGCTGGACTGCCTCCCCTTGCTCCCGATCAGGGCCTTACTCGAGCCGCCAGAAACCATGCGCTCGCCATGGCCGACGCGAAACAACTTTCTCACCAGTTTGCGGGAGAACCTGCATTGACGCGGAGGATCGCAATCGCAACCGACTTGCGAATCGATCAAGCTGGAGAAAATGTCGCGCTCGACGTCGATATTGCGTCCGCTCAGGACCATCTCATGGCGTCGCCGCCGCACCGAGCCAATCTTCTCGACCCCTCGTTCAACCTGGCGGGATTCGCCGTCGTGCGTTCGGGAGGCCGTGTGTACATCGTTCAGGATTTTGCGCGCCGTTTGTCGGTGCTATCGCTGCACCAGACAGAAAGCATGGTGGCCAGTGCATTGAATCAGTGGCGTACAAAGCACGGACTTACGGCATTGACTTCGATTGCACCGGCGGAGATTCGTGATGCCGCCTGCGGTATGGCACAAACCAACACGCTCATGACCAGGACGATTCGAGAGTTGTCCCAGGGGCATGCAGTGATGACCTACACGCAGTCACAACCAGAAGTTCTGCCAAATGGAATCGATCGTGTACTCGCAAGTCCGCAACTGAAGCAGGTTTCCGTCGGAATCTGTTTCGCGCGTGGCGGGAGCTATCCGAACGGTGTCTATTGGGTCGCGCTGCAGATCGATTGAGCGCCCACGAACGCAGGTAAACCCGCTACTGTGCTAACCTCGACTCAGTCCTCGTCTTTCGAATCCTGTGGAGTCGTCCCACCAAATTCGCATTGGAACTGCCGGCTGGTCTTACAAAGACTGGGACGGGATTTTTTATCCGCCAGAGGTCACTCGCCACAGATTGCACCCCCTGGAATATCTGTCGCGGTTCTTCGACGTGGTCGAGATCAACACTTCGTTTTACGGACACATCAAGCCCGAGCTTGGCCGCTTGTGGTGTCGCAAGGTTGCAGGGGTGAATTCGAATTTCAACTTCACGGCGAAGTTGAATCGAGCGTTCACGCACTCTCCTGTTGCTGTCGTTGGTCCGACGTCAGCCGCGACTATCCGCCCAACGGACGAAGACGAAGCTCGCGCGCGAGAAGGGCTCGACACAATTGCAGGCGAAGGCAAACTTGGCGCACTTCTCATCCAGTTCCCTATCTCGTTTAAGAACACAAGCCTCAACCGAGAGTATCTGGATCGACTCTTGCGACAGTTCATTGAATATCCCAGAGTCGTTGAAGTGCGGCACTCGAGTTGGGAAAACCCGGAAACAATTGCTTCCTTCATGCAGAAAAACGTCGCCTTTTGTAACATTGATCAGCCAGTCCTCGGACAATCACTCAGTCCCACGCAGTACGTGACATCAGGTATCGGCTATGTTCGGCTGCACGGCCGAAACTACGATCAGTGGTTCGAAAGCGACAACCGCGATGACCGTTACAACTATTTGTACAAAGAGTCGGAACTAAGAGACTGGAAATCGAAAATCGACGAAGTCGCAGGAAAAGCAACAACGACTTACGTGATCACCAACAACCACTTTGAAGGGAAAGCTGGCGTGAACGCTCTGGAATTGAAAGCGCTGCTGAGCGGCAAACGCGTGACCGCACCTCCCTCTCTGATCAAGAGCTACCCCGAATTGCGCAAATTCGCCGACCCTCTGCAGGACGAAGACCCCAACTTCTCGCTGCTGGCGTAGCCCACAATCAGACGGAACTTTCCCTGCTCGCCTCGCGTAACTAACAGTGTTGCTCGCGTGGAGTGAGGGCAAACTCACATTCGCGTTCGAGCCACGTCTAACCTAGAGTCAAAAGAAAGGGTCATATGGACGCAAAATATAACAATTTCATCGACAGTCTTCCGTGGAGAGTTGCGCTGAATCTTACGGGCTTTAGCTTGTGGTTGGCGCTTGCCTACGGGCTGATGCAAGCCGCGCGCTATTGAATTCAATCGCCTTGGAATCGAGGGCGGGTTGAGATTGATAGCCTTGTGTCGCGATCGCGCTGCGGCATCATCAGTCCCCAGCTTGTTCCACTGCCTCGGCAGGAGCGTGCTCGATGCGGACTCGCGCAATGCGATGCCCTTCCATGGCATCGACTGTAAAGCGGTGTCCTTCATAGTCGAAGAAATCGCCCACCCGCGGGATTCTTTGCAAGCGCGCCATTACGAAACCGGCTAGCGTTTCAAAGCCACCATCGCGCGGTAGTACGAGGTTGTGCTGGCTTTCGAGGTCGAGCAGATTGTAGGATCCCTCGAATACCAGTGGAGCATCAGTTCCGAGAGGTGGCTGTTTTGGAGGGGGCACATCGAACTCATCTTCGAGTTCGCCTACTAACTGCTCAAGTACATCCTCGACTGTCACAACTCCGGCTGTCGAACCAAATTCATCCACGACCACAGCCAGATGACGTTTACGTTCCCTGAACTCAGTAAGCAGATCTGTTAGTGGCTTCGTCTCAGGAACCACCAGGACATCATGCATAATCTGACTGATCTGCATCTGCGCGATTCGTTGTGCAGTCGCCGACGTCGGGCTCGACGCCACACGTAGGCGGGTCCAGCGCATTAGATCTTTTGCATACAGCACGCCAATAATGTGCTCTGGACCGCGCTGTGGATCGTAAACCGGGATACGTGAGTGTTGCTCCTCTACTACCCTGGCGAGCGACTCATCCAAACTCAAGTCCGCTGGCAGAGAAAAAATCTTGGTGCGCGGAACCATTACTTCCCGCACGGTCACACTCTCAAGGTCGAGCGCGTTCAGGATCATCTCCTCGGGAACGGCTGGCAGTTGCCCAAATTGGTGAGCTGCGGTGACGATGAGACGTAGTTCATCCGCTGAATGCACGGCGCCGTGCCGGATCTCCCTCAAACCGAGCACACGAAGAACGCCTCGCGCAGCACGTGTCATCGTGAAGATTAGCGGCCGAGTAATAGTCAGGAAGAAATCCATTGGGCCGGCAACCGCCAGCGCAACCCGTTCCGCTCTCTGCAGCGCAAGCGACTTCGGCACCAGTTCGCCCAGAATCACGTGCAGGCAGGTAATCAGGATGAAGGCAACGCCGATGGCAATTGCGTGCGAGTACGCCTCGGCATGGGGAATTCGTCCGATGACGCCCTGGATCAGCGTTGCCAACAGAGGCTCGCCTACCCATCCGAGGGCCAGGCTGGCAACTGTGACCCCGAGTTGAACGCCGTTGACGACCTGATCCAGATGCTGATGGAGCTTTAGGACCGTACGCGCGCCGATGCGATGTGCCTCGATGAGCTGCTGGATGCGCGTCTCGCGAACGCTCACCAGGGCAAATTCAGCCGCCGCGAAAAAGGCATTGGCTGCAACCAGGAGGACGATAAAAAACACCCGGAGCAGCACAAAGGCAATCATGGATTGCGTAATTCTAACATTACAAAGGAATTGGATTGCGGCGGGGTTTTACAATCGAAATCTCTATTTCCGGCGCCGCATCGTCCAGTCAATGCCCCCGGCGTCCTTCGCTCCAATCCAGCACCTGCCATTGCTGTGTCCTGATTCTTGCTTTCTTTTTTGTGCCCTTTCGGTCTAACGCCGAGTAGTGAAACAATAACAATGGTGGTGGGTATCAATCTTTTTAGGAACTTATCCGCAAGGAAGTCCGTAACTGTCATCGTAGACAACAACGCCACCGATATCCCCGGCAGGAGGCAGATGTGAACGGCAACCTAAATGGAAACAAGAAGAAGCGCCGCAAGAAGATCATTATTGGGTCGATTATCGGCGTATTAGTACTGGCGATTGCGGGCGGGCTGATCGCGGCGACCCGTGGCGGCACCAAGATCGATCCTTCAAAGCTGGCCAAAGTGGAAAAGGGTGATCTTGCGAAGAGTGTTGTGGCGACTGGGAAAATCACCCCGATCACAAAGGTTGAAATTAAGTCGAAGGCCAGCGGGATCGTGAAACGTCTATATGTCGACGCTGGCGACCGCGTGAAGAAGGGGCAGCTGCTCGCCGAATTGGACAAAGAAGAGATCCAGGCTCGTGTGGCACAAGCTCGAGCACAACTGGAAGCCTCTGAGGCCAGCTCGAACGGCACTCGCGCGGATCTTGATCGCGCCAAAGTGGATGCAGAGGGCCCGGATGTTCCCTTGCTGAAACGGGCGTATGAACGCGCTCAGGGCATGGCAAAGGAAGGTGTTGTGTCGGCTTCCGCTCTTGACGATGCGCAAAAAAATTACGAGTTAGCCCTGAACAAACAGAATGTATCGAAGGCCCAGCTTTCTGTCTTGAAGGCGAAAATTGGTCAGGCACAGGCACAGGTCGCGCAAGACCGCGCCAACTTGAAACAGCTCGAAGAGCAGCTGAACTACACCACGGTCACTGCTCCGATTGACAGCATCGTTCTCTCTCGCGACGTCGAAGTCGGCGATGCGGTCAGCTCAATTCTGGTCCTCGGTTCGTCAGCAACGCTGGTCATGACCCTTGGCGACACAAGCGAAGTCTATGTCAAAGGTAAAGTAGACGAGAGCGATATCGGCAAGGTCTATCTCGGACAGCCTGCGCGTATCAAGGTTGAATCTTTTAAAGACAAGAGTTTCTCGGGCAAAGTCACGAAGATCTCCCCAATGGGAGTTGAGAAGGACAACGTCACGACTTTCGAAGTGCGCGTCTCCATCAACAATCCGGGCGGCGAACTGAAAGCCAATATGACGGCCAACGCAGAGGTCATCTTGGAGGAACACAAAGCAGTCCTGCAGATCCCGGAAGGCGCGATTCTTTACGACAAGGATAAGAAAGCGTCCGTCGAAGTCCCTGATGCCAAGGGCAAAGAAGGTAAACGCAAAGTGGCGGTCAACATCGGAATCTCGAACGGCGCCAAGACCGAACTCTTGAGCGGCTTGAAAGAAGGCGAAGAAGTCGTTCTGCAGTAACGTCGGCTCCAAGCTTCGGCTCTCACGCTTCAGTCGCCCACGATCCTCACTGGCTGTAGCTTAACGCCCGGAGCTTGGTTTTTTTGAGGTCCCTATGAACCTGGCCGAGCTCCTGAACCAGTCGTTCGCAACATTCCGGGCGCACAAGATGCGAATCTTCCTGACAATGTTCGGGATTGTCTGGGGAATTGCGTCAGTGATTCTACTGGTGGGACTCGGCCGCGGCTTTAGCGTAGACCAGAAACGCCGGCTGCAAACATTAGGCAAAGATCTAGTCATTGTTTGGGGAGGGCGCACCAGCGCACAGGTCGGCGGACGCGCTGCGGGCCGCGAGATCAACCTTACGATTGACGATGCCCATCTGATTCGCGACGAATGTTACCTGGTGAAAAATGTTAGTCCGGAGTTGCGTCGGACCATTCCGGAGGTCAGCCAGTTCAATTCGGCTAGCCGCGGCGTCGTAGGGATGTGGCCTTCCTATCAAGATTTTCGCTCGCTCTTGTTAGAGGAAGGTCGCCTGATCACCGATGACGACGAACGCGAAAGTCGCCGCGTTGTAATTCTGGGCTCTGCGGCCCGCCAGCAGTTGTTTCCAGGACAACCGGCGGTTGGTGCGGCAATTTTAATCAAGAGCCTGCCCTACACCGTGGTGGGAACGCTCAAAAAGAAAGATCAGAATTCCAACTACAGTGGGCCGGACAATGACTACTTGTTCGCTCCCTATTCAAGTGTTGCCCGCGATTTCCCTCCTCCGGAAAAACCCGGCATCACCAGAGGATGGTTGGAGAACATTGTCTTCGAAGTGGGTCAGCCTGAAGAACACGACGCGGCCGTTGAACAGGTGAGGCGCGTTCTTGGACGCGTGCATCATTTCGACGCGAAGGACAAAGACGCCCTCTTCATCTGGGACACCATGGAAGGCGCCAAAATCCTCGATAAAATCTTTGGGGTTGTAACGTTCTTCTTCGGATGCGTGGCCGTAACGACATTGTGTCTCGGCGGGATCGGCGTGATGAACATCATGCTCGTGTCCGTTACAGAACGTACTCGAGAGATTGGCGTACGCAAGGCTCTCGGAGCAACGAGCCACGACATTCTGCGCCAGTTTTTTGCAGAATCTGTCTTATTGACTGTGGTCAGTGGAACCCTTGGGTTGATTCTCGGAGTGGGCATTTGTCTTGGCATCTCGAGTCTCCCGCTGCCCGACTTCGTTCCTCATCCGATTGTTTCGCCCATCTCGATTGCCGCTTCAATCGCAACTTTATCTTTGATCACGCTCACCGCTGGGATGTATCCCGCCCAGCGGGCCGCGGAAATGCCACCTGTGGAGTCGCTTCGCTATGAATAAATCTTCAAGTTGGAAATGGATTGCCCGCAACCGTTTTGCTGCCCTTCTGGCGCTGATGTTCGTCACCGCCTCTTCAATTGCCTTTGCTTCCGTTGATGGCACGTTTGAGAAAACCTTTCAGGTCAACGGACCTGTGCAGCTGGACGTTTCCACGCACTCTGGGGATGTCGTTGTACACAACGGGCCAGCAGACTCAGTCAGAGTCGTCGGCAAGATTCACATCGGCAACTCCTGGTTCATAGGCGGAGATAAGCGCGCGAAAGCCGAGGAAGTGGCGAAAAATCCTCCAATTCGCCAAGCCGGCAACATCATCCATATCGACTACGTGAACATGCGCGACGTCGCGATCGACTACGAGATTACTGTTCCTGCAGAAACGAAATTGCACTCTCGTAGCGGCTCCGGCAATCAAGACGTCGGCGGCATTAGCGGTGGCACGGATCTCGAAAGCGGGTCTGGCGATGTTCAGCTCCGCGCTCTCAACGGAGACATCCGCGTTCAAACTGGTTCCGGAAACGTTCGCGGACGCGAATTGAACGGTGGAATCCGCGCAACGGCAGGGAGCGGCGACATCGAGCTTGAACAACTCGGCACCGGAGACGTCCAGATCCACACAGGTTCTGGAAACATTCAGGTCCGGGGCGTCAACGGCGGACTCCGCGCCGACGCGGGAAGCGGCGACATCACGGCCGAGGGCGTGCAGAAGAATGAGTGGGAGGTGCGGACTGGATCCGGAAATGTCCGGTTGCGCCTGCCATCGGAGGCGGCTTTCAACGTCGATCTGACCACCAGCTCAGGAACGTTGGACGTTCGTCATCCCGTGACAACCACGGTCGAAGGCCCTGTCCACGACGCTCCGCAGAAATCGATTTCGGGCCAAGTGCATGGCGGCGGACCGTTGCTTCGCGTGCACACGGGTTCGGGAGACATCTCCATCGAATAAAGCTGATAGGAGACCATGTATCTGAAGGAACTCATCTCGCAAGGGTGGCAGGCTTTGATGCGGAATCGCCTGCGTTCCCTACTGACAATGCTGGGAATCGTGTGGGGCCTGGCATCCGTCGTGATCCTGCTCGCGTATGGGCAAGGTCTAGGCGGGAGCGTTATGCACGCCTTCATGAACATGGGGACCAACATCATTGTCCTCTGGCCTGGACAAACCAGCCTTCAGGCCGGAGGACAACGCGCCGGCAAGAAAGTTGAATACCAGTACGAAGACATTGAAGCGATTCGCGATGAAGTTCCCCTCGTGAAGGCAGTGAGCGGTGAAATTGACCGCGACTTCGGATTTAAAGTCGGCACTCGTGTTGTCTCCATGAATGTCCGAGGTGTTGAACTGCCTTATGGGCAGATGCGCAGAATCGACATTGAAGATGGCCGCTACTTCAACGAAGGTGACTTCGTCGACCACCGGCGGGTGGTAATTCTGGGGTATAACGCGGCCAAAAAAGTCTTTCAGGGCGCACCGGCAGTGGGACAATTTGTAAATCTTGGGGGACTCGAGTTCGAAGTAATCGGTACGATGCGCAACAAGATCCAGGACTCGATGTACCAGGGTCCAGACAACGAAAACGGATTTATCCCGATGGGTCTTTTTCGCGACCTCAAGAATATTCGTGATCCTGAGATGATCGTTTTTCAGCCGATGGCGCCTGAGTTGAACAAGAAAACTCTGGCGGCCGTCCGTGAGGTCATCGCGCGACGTCATCATTTCGATCCCAAGGACGAAAAAGCGACTCCTGAAATGGATGCGATCGAAGGCAAGGCGATGGTGAACGGCTTTTCTATTGGCCTTCAGGTCGTACTTGGGTTGATCGGAGCTGTCACCTTGGCCGTGGGTGGAGTCGGCGTGATGAATATCATGCTGGTCTCAGTCACAGAACGCACCCGTGAGATCGGCCTTCGGAAAGCGCTCGGCGCACGGCCTCGACACATCCTGGTGCAGTTCCTGCTGGAGGCACTCGTGCTGACGTTCGCTGGTGGGCTGATCGGCATACTCGTCGCCGTTTTTCTCACCTGGGTCATCCCGCCAATGCCGCTCTACAGCGAGTTCTACAAGACAACCAATCACGAAGGCGACATCTTCTTGAGGGCGTCGTCCATGGTCGTTCTGGTGTCGTTTATGATCCTGGGCATGGTCGGCATATTCTCTGGGTTCTTCCCCGCGCTTAAAGCGTCCAAGATGGACCCGATCGAAGCTCTTCGCTACGAGTAAACCAGATTTGGCGAGTAACCACTGAAGGCGCTGATCAACACTCGCTCTCGGATCGCTGAGCGATCGTTGCCCATTACCTAGGTGCCTTGACGGATAGTTACGCCCGCGATACGTTCGTGGTTTGTGCTGACTTTCGCGCGATAAGGACGGTCTTTTGCCTCGCACCCCTATCATCACGCTGACCACCGATTTCGGTCTGAACGACCATTTCGTCGGAACGATGAAGGGAGTCATCCTTAACATCGTGCCAGAAGCCACAATCGTCGATATTTCACATTCCGTACAAGCATTCGACGTTCTGGACGGTGCATTGACGATTTCACAGGCGTACTCCTACTTCCCTGTTGGCACCACCCATGTCGTGGTCGTAGATCCCGGCGTAGGGACTGATCGCCGCGCCATCGTCGCGTCCAGCGAGCGAAGCTACTTTGTGGCTCCGGACAACGGCGTTTTATCGATGGTCTACGAGCGAGAGGAAAGAATGTGGGTGAGGCACGTCACCTCCGAGCACTACTTTCTCCAACCACGCAGCAACACTTTTCACGCGCGTGACGTATTCGCCCCGGTGGCTGCCTACCTGTCGAAGGGCGTGGACCCTGAAAAAATGGGCGAAGAGATCGATGACTACGTAAAATTCGCATCACCCAAGCCGAAACCGGCCAATGAAAATACCCTGCGCGGTGTCGTACTCAAGGTCGATCGCTTCGGAAACCTGGTGACTAATATCACGCCCCAAGATGCGCCCATGCTCTTCGACGAAGTACCACCACCGTTCAAGATCCTGGTCGGCAAGAAGGAAGTTACCGCCATGCATTCGATATACGCGGATGCCCGGCCCGGTGAACTGTTTGGCATCCTTGGAAGTATGGGTTACTTGGAGATCGCAGCGAATCGCGGCTCGGCCCACCAATTGATCGGCTCTGGTAAAGGAACAGAGGTCAATGTGATTCTTGAAGGGGCAGCGGCAGCTGGAACTGGCAACTAAGCCGCTTGCCGCGCAGGCACCTCCGCGTCCTCAGTTCGCCGGCGTGGGTTTGTTTCTCAGTCTCTTAAAGATGGTCGGCCAGTACTCTTTCAAAATATTTGTGCCCGCCCGGATAGCAACGCCCTTTCCGAGCCGCTTAAAAGTCTTCCCGGCTGTACGATCATCATCCGGCAAATAAGTGTTCGCGAGTATCTCTGCTGCCAGCGAGCCCATTAACCCTGAGTAATTGGGAGCCTCACCCCCGCTGTCCGTTGGCGTTATCACTATGCGACGCAATGCGTGGCGGATGCTCTGCTTCAAGGTTGCGTCTTTGATCGGGAAATATCTAGGATCTTGATGCAATATTGACGCGAAAACGAATGTCCCAAAAAACTGACGCGATGCGGACCTTCCCATTGAAGACCCGAACCGCTTGCCGAATCCCTCTGCGCCTTGCCCGTAGTCCGGGTACGAATCCATCGCTTGCGAAATACCCGCTCCCAGCAGCGATCCTCCAATAGAAAATGGAGACAAGGTATTGCTTACAGAAAGCTTGAACTTTTCTCCCGATGACAAGGGTTCGGTGCTGGTCGCCAGGTCCGGAAAGACGACGGAACGCCTCATGAGGACATCTAGAGGCGAGCCCTTCTTAGGATCGCTTTTATCTTGAGCCGACTGCTCCGGAGCTTTGACGGCCGATGGCGCATCCGGCAGCGGGTGATCGGTCGACGGCGTTTGCGCAAAGCATAACGCCACGGTCATGCCGCGCAATAAAACCACACTTAGTAGTAAAACCCGAACAAGCATGTACATTCATGCAATAGGATAACTAGAGGCTGTAAAGGGTTGCTCTAAGAGATCTTCGCTTTGGGGTGAACATACCGATCCATCTCGCCCGTCCATTTCAGAAAACGCCACAATTGAAGCCGTTCACGCCACAGGAATTCCCAAAACTCAAGGAATCCAATCTGGGTCATTTTCACACCGGTGTATGTCTCAATACGCCACAGAAGGTACGGGCTGCGCCACGGGGTCAAGCGATGTCCGCGTGTGGCATTCCACATGAATCGTATGGCGTAACGCATGCTTTTGAAGTCCAGTATACCCGGTGCACCACCGACTGAACCGCCAGTTGCACCGTGCTAAAATCTTCGTCTGCCTTCGAATCCCCCCATGAGTACTGATGCCCGCCAACTCGCCGAACACCATTACTATGCCGCGCTAGATCTCGTCGGAGACGGCGATGACGATGGGGCCGTAGAGGAGTACCGAAGATCCCTAAGAGCCGATCCGACCTTCACGGAGGCCATGCATGGCCTGAGTCGCGCGCTGCAGAACCTCAACCGACTGGACGAAGCCATTGATGTCGCCAAGAAGCTCTCTGACATCGATCCCGACGACGTGTTAGCACACACCAGTCTCTCCATTCTGTATCAGAAAAAAGGCATGGTGCCCGAGGCCGAAGCCGAAGGCAATAAGGCGCGGGTCCTCGGATGGAAACAACAACTCAAAGGGAACAAGTAGCAGCCGTCAATACGCGAAGGTCAGCGCTCAACCTAACATCGATGACGTTCGGGTCAGTGTCGACCTTTCATGACAGCTCGTACTTTTTCATCAGGTGCCGGAACGAACGATACGAAATACCAAGCACGTCTGCGGCGCGAACTTGCACTCCACCCGAGTGTTCAAGCGCATTTTGAAGTAATGATTTTTCGATCTGCGCAACGTATGTTTCCATCCCAATGCCATCCGGCAGCACGTAACCGGGCCCCGTAACTGGTGCTCCGCCGCCAGCCGCAGCTGCGGCTGCTCGGGCCTTAGGACGCTCGACCGGTAACTCAACATGTAACTCGTTGCTCGCTTCAAGAGCGACAGCCCGCTCAATCGTGTTTTCCAGTTGCCGCACATTGCCGGGCCAGTCATAGCCACACAAGGCATCTACGGATACTGTCTCTAAACGCAAAATGCTTTTGTGTGCGGCCGATGCATACTTCTTAAGAAAATGGCTTGCGAGCAGCGGGATATCCTCTGGACGTTCCCGAAGCGAGGGCACCCGAATGGGAATCACACTCAGCCTGTAATACAGATCTTCGCGGAAAAGATTTTCCGCCACCTGTTTTTCCAGCTCGCGGTTGGTGGCAGCGATCACACGTACATCAATCGCAATTTCGTTCGTACCGCCGACCGGCCGTACGGACCGCTCCTGCAGGACACGCAACAGCTTTACCTGCATAGAAAGCGTCATCTCGCTGATTTCGTCCAGAAAGATCGTTCCGCCGTTCGCAACCTCGAACAAGCCACGCTTATTCTGATTTGCTCCCGTAAACGCTCCCTTTACGTAGCCAAAGAGTTCGCTTTCCAGCAGTGTTTCGGGAAATGCGCCGCAATTCACCGAAACGAATGGCTCCGTAGCGCGCGGTGAACAGACGTGCACAGCGCGGGCGACCAGTTCTTTTCCGGTTCCACTCTCTCCGTACACAAGAACGGTACTGGCGGTTGACGCCACGGTCCGAATCGTTTGCTTCAATTTCTCAAGCACCGGACTCGCGCCGACAATGTTGTCGAGCGAATTGCGCGTGGCAGCGTCCCGGCGGAAGGCGAAGTTCTGCCGGCTTAGAGCCAGTTTTTCAAGCGAGCGGTTGATGGCCAGCTTGATTTCGTCCACCAGCCCAGGGCTTTTGCGAATGTAGTCTGATGCACCGCCCGCCTTTACCGCTTGTACCGCTGCCTCATAATCATCAACCGCAGTAATTAGAATGACGGCTGACTCAGGGCACACCTGGTGCGCATAACGGAGCACCGCTATGCCGTCCGTATTCGGCATCTTGATATCTGTGATGATGACGTCGTAAAGCGCGCCGTCGATCTTGCGCTTGGCCATGTCTCCAGAATTCACAGTCTCAATCTTGTGGCCTTCACGACGCAGCGCGATGTCGAGGAGTTCACAGATTGAGCGCTCGTCGTCACAAACCAGAATGTTGGCCATGCGCTCCTCCTCCCGCAGCGGCGACGGATGTAGCGAGCAACGAATCGGGGCGGTCAATTTCCGCCTGGTCCGCTGCTTGCCGTCGCAACCGCAAAACAAATGTCGTTCCTTTGCCCAGGTGTGACCGGGCCCACACTTTTCCATCGTGCGCCTGCACGATTTGGTAGACGATCGCCAACCCGAGCCCGGTCCCACCCTCGAATCCAGACTGGAATGGCTCAAAGATCTTCTCGCGCTGCTGAGGGCTCATGCCTGAACCTGTATCCGCAAAACTCACCTGCCAGTCGTCGCCAACAATCTCGAGGCTGACCCGCAGCGTGCCTCCACCCTTCATGGCCTTTACAGCGTTTTCGCAAAAATTCCAGAACACTTGTTTGATCTTGTCTCCGTCGGCGAGTACGAACGCTCGTTGGGTAAGGAAATTTCTCTCGATCTGGATACCGGCACTCTCAGCGGTCAGTCGATGCTCCAGGAGTGTCAGCGTGTCTTCGATGAGCGGCACAAGGTTCGTATGCGCGAATCGATACTGCTTGCCACGGGAGTATGCAAGGAAGTCAGTAATGATATTGTTCAAACGCCCGGATTCGCGGGTCACAATCTGCAGGAGTTGTCGGTGCTCGTCGTTTAAGTCCGGCAAGCCAGAAAGCATGCTGACGGAGCCAGCAATCGAGGTGAGCGGGTTTCGTATTTCATGCGCGATCGCGGCCGCCAGACGTCCAACTGCCGCCAAACGATCTTGCATTCGGACTTCGCGTTCCAGGCGTCGTATTTCGGTCAGATCATCAAACGTGTAAACCAATCCTTTTTCTTCACCGTTCACACGCATTGCTGAAACGATGACCCGAAACGTCTTCTGGAAGCCATCCGCAACCGTGCTGCGCACTTCTGTATGCGTCCGCTCGGCATCGACTGACGGCAAGGGATCCATAAACCAATCTCCGACGGGCGTACCAAGGAGTTCAATCTCAGGCCGCTTTAACAACTCTTGGGCCGCGGGATTCACAAGAGTGATTCGCCCATCAAGCGCAGTCGTGATTAGTCCGCCGCTGATCGATTCAACAATGTTCTCGTGAAGAACTTGCAGGTTTTCAAGGGCCCCACTGGTCTTCTTGAGTTGTACTCCGACCTGCCGAAGCTTAGCGGTCAAATGGCCCGCAAGATATGCCACGGCCAGATATGCCAGAAGATTCATCGCAACAATGACCTGCAGCACCCGAATGTGCGGATGGGTGGTCGAGTACGAGGGAATCAAGCCGTAGTAATTGAGCTCTACGATCGCACCGAACAAAACAAATGACAGCGCAGCGGTCGCGTACGCCCACGAACGCGGCAGCAAAATGCAGGCAACAATGATGACCAGTGGGTAAAGAAAATTGAGGGAACTGTCGACGCCACCCGTTACGTGCACGATCACCGTGACAAGAATGACGTCAGTTACCACCTGCAGCGCTGCTTGGATACGGTATTCCTGCCACACCGACAACAGCAAAACATAGAACAGCGAGATCCCATACCAAAACAAGATCGTGAAGACCAGCAAACCAATCGGTATGGCGCTTGGCGTCAAGCGGGCCACAGCCAGCTCAATGCCGAGCAGCAACGTCAGGATTAGTATGCGGACCTTGACTAACCATGCTAGCCATGTCCGCTCGTCAAACATCAGGGGTTGCATGTCAGAGTCGCTTGCTTCTGCTCTTGCTTGTAGATCGACCGGTTGCTTGCTTAATACGGATGTCCTGTTTCAAAAGCGATCTTCGGACTCAACCGGCCATCGTCAAACGACGGCCGGTTGTCGCCCTCGTTCTAGCCAGCCAGTTTTGCGATCATCGAGAACAACGGCATGTACAACGAAATGACAATTCCACCGATACTAACGCCGAGAATGCCGATGATGATTGGCTCGAGCAGAGCCAACATATCTTTCGTCGCGGCATCGACTTCGTCTTCGTAAAAGTCTGCAATCTTCTGCAACATCGCGTCCATGGCACCAGTGGCTTCACCAACGCCGATCATCTGGGTAACCATGTTCGGAAAAACACCGCATTCCTTCAGCGGATCGACGATCGTTCGTCCTTCTTCGATCGCCTTCCGCACTTTCATTAGAGCCTCTTCAAGCACCGCGTTTCCGGAAGTGCGTGCAGTGATGCCCAAACCTTCAAGAATTGGAACGCCCGACGTGATAAGCGTACCCAGGGTTCTGGTGAAGCGAGCCACAGCAATCTTTCTGAGGAGCGCACCCATCACCGGAAGCCTTAGCAGCATGTAATCAAAGTAGTAGCGTCCCTTCGGATTCTTGCGGACTTGCTTGACCGCGAACACGAGTGCCACTGCACCCACGATGAAGAACCACCAGAAGGTACTGACGAACGCACTCAACCCCATTACGATTCTTGTGGGCAGCGGAAGCGCGACTCCCAAACCTGTGAACAAGTTGGAAAAGATCGGCACAACCCATTTCAACAGAGCGGCCACAATCAATACCGCGATCGAAACTACCGATACCGGATAGATCAAAGCCGACTTCACCGCCGAACGCAGGCGTACTGCTTTTTCAACATATTGCGCCAACCGCTGAAGGATGATGTCGAGAATACCGCCCGTCTCGCCAGCTTCGATCATGTTGGTCGTAAGATCATCAAACACCACGGGGTACTGCCGCATGGCGTTGGCGAGAGTCGCGCCGCCTTCGAGCGTCGTCCGGACGCCGATCAGCGTCTTCTGAAATGTCTGGTTCTCCTGGTTCGCGCCTAGAATTTCCAAACACTGCACGAGAGGGAGGCCAGCGTCGATCATGACCGAGAATTGACGGAAGAAAACCGCAATGTCCTTGGTCTTGACCTTTCCGCTCTTAAAGCTGGGCAAGGAGAATTCCTTACCCTTCTCACGGATCGACCCGGCCGTTATGCGTTCTTTACGCAGCGATTGCTGCAACGCTTGTTTGCTGGCTGCGACCCGTTCTCCGGAGACTTTTTCTCCAGAAGCGGTCTTTCCTGAAAATGTAAAAACTGGCATGGTTGCCTCTCCTCACTTAGCTGCTGGCTCGGTTCCCGATTTTTGGTCACCGTCTTCCAATGCCCGTCTCTATAGAGAACGGGGTTCAATCTCGAACTTGCATTACCGTTTCGTTGGCGCTGCTCCTCGAGCCATTGGGGTCGAGGTTCCCCCACGATTCAACAAGCTGGCACCGCGAGAGATCATTTCCTGCAATTCGTCTTGATTGCTCGAACGCGCCATTGCCGTTTCAATCGTGATTTGCTTCTGGAAATATGCAGTTGCCAATGCTTGGTTAAATGTCTGCATTCCGAACTTTTCCTGACCGGATTGCATCGCTGAGTAAATCTGGTGAATCTTGTCTTCGCGGATCAGGTTGCGCACGGCCGCATTCGGAACCAAAATTTCCATGATCATTGCGCGGCCTTTGTTATCAGCCTTCGGTAGAAGGCTTTGGCACATGATGCCTTCCAACACCAGCGACAGCTGAGCGCGGATTTGCGGCTGCTGGTGTGCCGGAAAGACGTCGATGATTCTGTTGATGGTGGATGAGGCCGAGTTGGTGTGCAGCGTACCGAACGTCAAGTGGCCGGTTTCTGCGATTCGCAAGGCCGACTCGATCGTTTCCAGATCTCGCATTTCGCCGATCAGCACCACGTCCGGATCTTCACGAAGAGCTGCGCGCAATGCATCGGTGAAACTCTTGGTATCGGCGTGCAACTCACGCTGGTTGACTACACAATTTTTATTCATGTGGACAAATTCGATCGGATCCTCAATCGTGAGAATGTGATCGTGACGCTCGCTGTTGATCTTGTCGATCATCGCTGCCAGCGTTGTCGATTTACCTGAACCAGTTGGTCCAGTCACCAAGACCAGTCCTCGGGGCTTATCGCACATCTTGCTTACGACTGCCGGAAGTCCGAGTTGGTTAAAGCCCTTGATCTCAAAAGGAATTAAACGAAACACGGCTGCGCTCGCGCCGCGTTGGTTAAAGACGTTGGCACGAAACCGGGCCAAACCCTTCAACCCGAATGAAAAATCAAGTTCGAGATTCTCTTCAAACCGGTGCTTCTGTGAGTCCGTCATGACGCTATACGCCAGCTGCTTAGTCTCAGCCGGCGTCAACTGCGGCAAGTCGAGCGGGACCAGATGTCCGTGCACGCGAATCTGCGGCGGTGAGTTTGTCGTGATGTGGAGATCGCTTCCTCCCATCTCCAGCATTCGCTTGAGCAGATCGCTTAACGAGAGCGCCATATTCTTGTTTCCCCTTCCCCGTCTCTAAAGTCTTCAGTGGATCGTTTCGCGGGCCACTTCTTCGAGGGTGGTCATCCCACCAGCCACTTTGATCAGACCGCTTCTTCGCAGCGTGATCATGCCCCGCTCGATTGCCTTCTTCTTCAACTCCACGGCGGACGCGCCCACCAGCACTAGTTCGCGGACCTCATCGTCCACTTCCATGACCTCGTACAAACCTGTTCGCCCCTTGTAGCCGGTGTTGTTACAGATGCCGCAGCCCTTTCCCTTCATGATCTTCACGGTCTTGGCTTCTTCCGGCGAATACCCTTCTTCGATCAGGGCTGGAACAGGCACATCTACCTGTTCGGCGCAGTCTTTGCAGATGCGGCGTACAAGCCGCTGCGCACAAATCAAGTGGACTGATGTTGCAACCAGGAATGGCTCGATACCCATGTTCATCAGGCGCGTGATCGTTTCCGGCGCACCGTTGGTATGCAGCGTGGAGAGAACAAGGTGACCAGTTAACGCAGCTTTGATTGCGATTTCGGCTGTTTCGAAGTCTCGAATTTCGCCGACCAGAATGATGTTGGGATCTTGCCGAAGAAATGCTCGCAGTGCGGCTGCGAAGTTCAAGCCGATCTGCTCTTTCATCTGCACCTGGTTGACACCTTGCAACTGGAATTCGACCGGGTCTTCCGCCGTCATGATGTTCGTATCCGGCTGGTTGAGCTGCGCAATCGATGAATAGAGAGTGTTCGTCTTACCGGAACCAGTCGGCCCCGTCACCAGCACCATGCCGTACGGCTTCAGAATCGCCTTCTTGAACTTCTCCAGGGACTCAGCCTCGAATCCAAGTTTCGTCATATCGAGGCGCAGATTCTCTTTATCAAGAAGCCGGAGCACGATCTTTTCGCCCCACAAAGTAGGCAGTGTGCTGACGCGAAAATCGAGCTGCTTCTTCTTGCCCCCGATGTGCATCTTCAGCATGATGCGGCCGTCTTGCGGCAGGCGCTTTTCGCTGATATCCAACTTCGCCATGATTTTCACGCGGGAAATGATGGCGTCCTTCAATTTCAGGGGCGGCGACATGATCGACTGCAAGACACCATCAATACGGAACCGAACACGAAACTCCTTTTCGTAGGGTTCCATGTGGATGTCGCTGGCGCCTCGCTTTACGGCATCGGTCAGAACCAGGTTCACCAGCTTGACGATGGGCGCTTCGTCGGCGGCCTTTTCCAGTTCGCCGAGATCCATCTCCTGCTCTTCGGCTTGTAGCTCGACATCGGCCGCGTCGCCGATTTCGTTCATCGACTGCATCACTTGCTCGAGCTCTTCTTCCTTGCTCGTGCCGTATGCCTTTTCGATCCCCTCGAGAATCGAGCTCTCTGACGCAACCACCGGCTCAATATTGAAGCCCGTCATGAACTTGATGTCGTCCATTGCGAACACATTGGTCGGATCGACCATCGCAATGGTGAGAGACGCACCTACACGGCTCAGCGGCAAAATCTGGTATCGCTTCGCAGTTTCGAAGGGAATGAGCTTTACAACAGAAGGATCGATTTCGAAATAGGAAAGGTTGATTGCCGGAACGCCATACTGGCGTGACAAGAAATTCGTGACGTCTTCGTCGGAAAGGAATCCGAGTTTGACCAGCGCCGACGCAAGTCGAACGTGGGTCTCCTTCTGAACCTTCACCGCCTGTTCCAACTGCTCTGGGGTAATGACCTTTTCCTTGACGAGCAGGTCACCCAGCCGTTGAGACATACTTCGATCTCCTATCTGATCGGCAGAGAGATACAGCTAAGCTCTGGATTCAGCGCGCACTCTCGCAATCCTCTTGAGAAGACAAGGCCGCGGCTTGCGCGATGACACAAATTGTCACCGTAGTTGCGTAACTACAAAAGTAACTTTGGTACTTGTACTTGGCGGGTGGGATCAAGTTTTCAAGCGATTTTGTGGATTTGCCGCCTAAACATCTCTGGAATGAAGGGTTCCCCGTCCGTAGGTCATGATCTTCGGATTGTGCCCTTCGTCACAGCTGTACCCGAAAGACTTTCAACTGGCAGGGTTCCAACCGCGATTTCATCGTCTGAAGCCGAATAACCTGTCCTTGCCCTCGCTTCCGGCGTCAACCAAGGACATCGCTGTCCCTATGTCTATAATGACGGCACGGAATTTCGCCATACCTCCTTGGCCAGCCCGAACCCAATTCGCATTCCTGAGAAGCCATCAAGCCGACGAAAAGTCATCATTCTGATGGCGATTGGCGCCTTTGTGCTTCTCGTGGTGTTGGTTTCACAAGCCGCGTTCAATCTCAAATTCATTTCGCCCAACAGCAACCGCCAACTCTTGTTTTTTGCGGCGCTGACCATTCTCATTTTTCTTCTCTTCGTCGCGCTAACGTTCGTCCTTGCCCGCAATTTGCTGAAGCTCCTCGTCGAACGGCGTTTGGGCGTGATCGGCTCGAAGTTTCGGACCCGCATGGTTGTCGGGGCGCTCCTCCTCTCCTCGGTGCCGGTAATCGTGATGTTTCTCTTCTCCTACGGGCTGATGAATCGATCGATCGAGAAGTGGTTCTCGCGTCCTGTTGAAGAGGTTCGCGAAGACACTGCCACAATGGCATCGCTGCTGTCGACATACGCTTCTGAAAATGCGCAGGCGGAAGCGGAAGCCATCGCGCAAACGCCCGAATCGCAGCGTTCATTCGACACTCTGAACTTCGCTCTGTTGGTTGCGGAACTTCGTCGTCACGAGCGGACACTCGAAGGCGGTTTTGCGATCGCCCTTGTCAACGGTGAGGCAGAAGCCAGTTTCGGAGCGCCGGCCGCATGGCAATTCCTGAAGCCCAAAATTCCCTTCGATCAATTCGGACACAATGCGCCCGTCCATTTCAAATGGAATGAGCGTGACTACATTCTCGGCAGCGCTCAAGTGACCAAGACGGGCTACATTCTCGTCGGCATGCCGCTGCCTGAGACTTTTTCTGCGACAGTTCGTCAGATCGAAGCCAGCCAGTCGCGATATTTGGAGTTAAGCCGTGAAAGAAAGCTGGTTCGTCGCACGTACATGGGCCTGTTGCTGCTGCTCACCGTGCTCGTCTTGTTTGCCAGCACGTGGATCGCACTTTTCCTGTCGAAGCTTGTTACCCGTCCGCTCGCCGCTCTGGCCGAAGGGACCCAGGAAATTTCGAAGGGTCGCCTAGACTATCGGGTGGATATCCGCGCCACCGATGAAATCGGAGACTTGGTACGTTCCTTTAACCGAATGGCAGCCGAACTGGAATCCAGTCGCCGGCAGATTGACGCATCAAGTCGGGAACTCGGCGCGGCCAACACGGCCATCGAGCAGCGACGACGTCACATGGAGACCATCCTCGAGAGCATCCCCACGGGTGTGTTGTCGCTCGACGAAAATCTCACCATCACCCACGGCAATGCCGCGTTTCTCCGCATGTTTTTTCCCGACGAAGACCCCTCTAGCGCTCACGATTCTCTAGTAGGCAATAGGCCGGAGATTGTCTTCCCACCTGACTTGCAAACAGAAGTGGAGGGACTCATTCGTCGCGCCGATCGGATGGGCCTTACCGCCAATCAGGTTGAGGTTACGCTTCATGGCGTGACCATGAACCTGGCGACCACAGTGGCTGCTCTTCAACACGGAGACCGCCGCCTCGGGTACGTAGTGGTGTTCGAGGACCTCTCTGATCTTCTCAAGGCTCAGAAACAGGCAGCATGGCGCGAAGTGGCCCGCCGGGTCGCGCACGAAATCAAGAATCCATTGACTCCGATCGCCTTGTCTGCCGAACGCATCCGTCGTCACTTGCAAAAAGACATCAAGCCCGACGAAGCCTCTCTGAATGTGATCCATGGCTGTGCCGACACAATTGCGAACGCAGTCGATACCCTGCGCACTCTCGTGGATGAATTTTCAACCCTTGCCCGATTCCCTGCGTCTCAGCCAAGCCCCGCAAATTTGAACGAAATCGTCGACAACGCGCTTTCCATGTTTAACGGGCGCCTTGATCGCATTCAGCTACGCACGAGTCTCGCTCCGAACTTGCCATTCGTTCTCGCGGACTCGGAAGCCATCAAGCGCGCAGTCGCGAATCTTGTCGACAATGCCGCCGAAGCAGTGCGCGATTCTTTGGTTCGGGAAATTCAGATTTCGACCTCACTGGTGGCCAGCCGAGACGCAGTCGAACTCGTTATCGCCGACACCGGCCACGGCGTAACTCATGAACTCAAAGAAAAGCTCTTCCTTCCGTATTTCTCCACAAAAAAGCGTGGTACTGGTCTCGGCCTGGCGATCGTTAGCCGTATCATCGAGGATCACCGTGGATCGATCAGAGTTGAGGAGAACAAACCGATCGGGGCAAAGTTCATTGTCGAATTGCCTGTCGCTGCCGAAGTAGTAAGCGCACCGGCCGCCGGCTAACTATGCACAAACTGCTTATCGTGGACGATGAACCCGGTATCCGTGAATCGCTGACCGGAATCCTCGAAGACGAGGGTTATCAGGTCGAATCAGCGGCCTCGGGGGAAGCTGGGCTCGAGCTCATCCGCAAAACCGCCTTCGACGTAATACTCCTGGATGTCTGGCTTCCCGGCATGGACGGACTGGAGACCCTTGAGCGCGTTCGCGAGCTTGAAAACGCGCCAGAAGTCTTGATGATTTCAGGCCATGGCACGATCGAAACCGCAGTCCGCGCCACAAAACTCGGCGCATATGACTTTCTGGAAAAACCTCTTTCGCTCGAAAAGACACTCATCCTTGTCAAAAACGCGATCGAATCAAAACGTTTGCGGAGCGAAAACCGCGACTTGAAAAAGCAGCTAGCCTTCAAGAGTGTAATCGCCGGTGACAGCATTCCGATGAAAGCGCTGCGCCAGCAGATCGCCATCATGGCACCCACCAATGGTCGGGTCTTGATCTATGGCGAGTCTGGAACGGGAAAAGAGCTGGTCGCGCATGCGATCCATGCGCAGAGCCTGCGCAAAGACGAAACGTTTGTTGAGGTGAATTGTGCGGCCATCCCCGAAGACCTGATCGAAAGTGAATTATTCGGCCATATCCGCGGCGCTTTCCCGGGCGCCACCTCCGACAAGGAAGGCAAATTTCAGAAAGCCAGTGGCGGCACGCTGTTTCTCGATGAAGTTGGAGACATGAGTCTCAAAACACAGTCGAAGGTCTTGCGGACCCTAGATGAACAGCGCTTCGAACCTGTCGGCAGCGGCGACCCTCGCACGGTCGATGTTCGTGTCATAGCGTCTACTAACAAAGATCTCGAAGAGGAAATTTCGAAAGGCAATTTTCGCGAGGATCTCTTCTACCGCCTTAATGTCATTCCATTCTTCGTGCCGCCCCTACGCGAACGCAAAGAGGACGTTCCCCTTCTGGCACGACATTTTGTAAAGGAGTTCGCCTCGACCTACGGGCGCCGTACCCGTGAACTCACTGACGACGCCATCGAGGTACTAATGCGTTACTCCTGGCCCGGCAACGTCCGCGAGCTGCGCAACGTCATCGAGCGCATCGTCATCATGAATCCGACCACCACGCGTTTCGAACGCAAACACTTGCCGCCCCTTGTTTACCGTGATGGCAGCCGCCGTGCCGCGGGAACGGAATTCTCGACTTTGCATCAGGCCCGCGACGCCTACGAGCGCGACTACATCTTGAAGAAGTTGGACGAAAATCACGGCAACGTAAGCCGGACCGCTGAGGTCCTGGGCCTTGAACGCAGCCACCTCTACCGCAAGATGAAGACTCTCGGAATCGCAGCAAAAGAATAAACTCGCCAAAGCCATGCGACACCGCGCGCATTACATCGCGATCTTGGTTCTCTGCGCCATATCTTGTACCGCGCAACCTGATCCAGACCCCACCAGCTGGTTTCGCGACATCACTGTCCCCCCAGGTCAAACCTTGAACGGGGCCACATGTTTCTTCTGTAGCATTCATGTTGACGGCGAGTTGAAACAGGATGCAACCACGCAGTGGGGAGACATTGATATTCATGGCGTAGTTGGCGGCGATGCTGTGGCTGTCGCTGGATCAATTCACCTCTACCCGGCAGCGCGCGTCCAAGGTGACTCCGTCTCGGTCTTCGGCGACAACCGACTCGATGACCGTTCGCAAGTTGCCGGGGATGTCGTGGCCTCATGGGGCTCCATCAAACGATTCCCCACAGCTCTTGCAGCACGCTCTGAATCCGCCAACGGGCCAGCGTTCCTCTCGAAGATTCCTCCTCGTTGGCGGACGGCCCTCATCCTTTGGCTGATAGGACTATGCATCTCTCTTCCGCTCGCGTTTCTCTGCTACTGGATTCTCGGTCGAGCGCGACTGGAGAGAATGGCCGAACAAGTTCGAGCGCGGCGATCGAAGACTCTTCTGTTTGGCGCACTGATCCTGGCGGCCTTAACCACTGCAATGGCTCTGGCGAGCACTTCAAGGCCGGAATCGCTCGAGCCCGTGTTATCGGGATTGCTGCTACTACTGCTTGCGCCCGGATACGCGGCGCTGTGTCTGTTGATCGGTCAGCGATACACTGCTGTTCCGGCGAAAGCCTTGCTGATCGGCGTGGTCGCAATCATCACAGTCCAGATCATCCCAATTCTAGGTTGGATCATGGCACTCGTAATGATGGTTGTGAGCTTGGGAATTCTGGCGATGGCTATGGCCGGACGTTGGAAGACTACCGCTTAACCATGTGAATCTCAGTCCCGTTCCGGGCGAACTTGACTTCATCCATGAGCTGATTAATCAGAAAAATCCCACGACCGTGGTTTGAGTAAACATTCTCTCCGACGCACGGATTCGGGATGGTTCCGGGATCAAAACCCGGTCCCGGATCGCGGACCACGATCAGGATCCCGCGCTGTTGGTCACAAGCGACATCGCACTCAACGGTCTTGGTTGGATCGCCTTTTGCCCCGTGGACCACCGCATTCGCCAACGCCTCCGTCAGGGCCAGTTCGATCGCATCTTCTTTGCCTTCAATACATTTCTGGTCCCGGACGATGCCCATGACGCGCTGAACGACGGCATCGACCGCATTTCGGTCGGCAGCCAGCGTAATACGGAGTTTGAGGGATAAATGGTCCGTGTCAAAGCTGCAGGCAGGCTTAGATTTCGGAACCCGAGGCTTCTTCATGCTTTTCTTCAACAGGGCCTAGCGTGCCATGGATTGTATTCGTACAACCCCCAATCGGCAACTGAACGTCGGGTCACGACCGACCGGAACGTTCAACAACCGTCGGGGCTGTGATGGCTTCCAATTGCCTACGCCAATCCAACCCTTCCACAAACTCTCGCGACTCACGCCACCCGGCCTTCACCTTAACAAACAGTTCGAGGTAGACCTTTGTCCGCATCATCTTCTCGATGTCTAGTCGCGCCGCCGTGCCGATTTTCTTGAGCATCAGGCCCCCTTTTCCCAACAAGATGGCCTTTTGCCCCGCGCGTTCGCAATAAATGATCGCCGCAATGCGAGTCAGCTTCGCGCCCTCTTCAAACTGCTCGACGATGACAGTTGTGGCGTGTGGTACTTCTTCCCTTGTCTCGAGCAGAACTTGCTCCCGGATGATCTCCGCCGCCATGAAACGGGTCGGCTGGTCCGTGACTTGATCTTCAGGAAAGTAACGAGGGCCTTGAGGCAGCATCCTTACGATTACGTCCAGCAGAAGTTGGAGCCCGTCTTTCTTGCGCGCAGAAATTGGAATCACTTGCCGGAATTCGTGCAGTTGCTGGTACTGCGCAATGATCGGAAGGAGCTTGTCTTTCTCTTTACCCAACAAATCAACTTTGTTCAGCAGTAGGACAGTCGGGGTCCCTGCCTGTTTGACCATTTCCATCAAAAACTTATCTTCGATTCCCGGTCTCTGCTTCACATCAACGATCATCAGAAGCAGGTCGCAGCCTTCTAGCCCTTCCCGGACCTCGGTCATCATTTTGCGACCGAGCGAACTATCGGGTTTGTGGATGCCGGGAGTGTCAATCAGAACAATCTGCGCTGCAGATCGTCCCTTCTGTTTCGGGATGTTCACAACGCCCTGAATGCGGTTTCGCGTCGTCTGTGGTTTTGGCGAAATGATCGCGAGCTTCTCGCCCACAAGCGCATTGAGCAGCGTCGACTTGCCCGCATTGGGCCGTCCAAGAATGCAAACAAATCCGGAGTGAAGAGACATAAGAGGTCAACGAACAGATTCAAAAAAACCCAAAGAGAAATGCGCGCCACTGTGAGTACGCAAATGAGAAGCCGCGCTTAGATTAGTTTCATTTGACGCGACGAGTCCGTACTCACGCGCACGCGCTCTACGCGACGGTCGGTAGCGTCAAGCACTTCAAACCTCAGACCGTCCTCTTCCACGACCTCACCCTTTTTCGGAATGCGGCCCGCCAGTTCACTCACCAAGCCGGCAATCGTCGCAGATTCTTTACCTTCTGGACGTACGCCCAGCAACTCACCGAGGCGATCAATATCCATATTCCCGGGCACGACGAAAGACTTTTCGCTTTCCCTTACGACTTTTTCGTGTTCCTCGCCAATCTCCCCGACAATTTCTTCGACCAAATCTTCTATGGTGACCAGTCCCGCCACGCCGCCATACTCATCCACCACAATGGCCATACGAATGTTATTTCGCTGCATTTCTCGCAAAAGATCGCTCGAGAGCTTGCTTTCAGGAACAAAATAGACGTCCTTCCGCATGAGCGTATCGACCGTGCGATATGCAGCCTCGCTATCGGGCACTTGCAGTACATCCTGTGCCCAAACGACGCCCTTGATGTTGTGGATTGTTCCTTCGTACACAGGCACCCGCGAGAAGGGTTTCCCCTTTAGCAGATTGATGAATTGTTCCACCGTCGTATTGACGGGTACAGCGACCATTTCCGGACGCGGCTTCATTGCCTCCCGCACGGATTTCCCGCCAAACTCGACCACCGACTGAATCAGATCGCGGTCGCCTTCCTGAATAATTCCCTCTTCTTGTCCCGCTTCGATCAACGCATCCACCGCTTCCGCCGGGCTCTCCGGCTCCGGATCTCCATGCTCGCGCGTCAACGCTGCGACTGACTGGCAGAAGCCCAGGACGATCGTTACTGGAAGCACGAGATAGATAAGCATTCTCAACACAATCGACCATCGCGCCAGCCAATGCCCATTGGTGCGCGAAAAAAACACAAACGGTAGCAGCCGGTTGCAGACAATCACCACCAGGATCATGCTGACTGTCGCCTGCACGATTTCGTGAACCGTCCAAGCGTTATCGCGAAACACTGAGTATGCAATCAACATCGCGATCGCAGCGGTGGTCAGTTGCGTCAGGATCGCCATTGAAACCGAAGCCCTCTCACGGCTTACTCGAAGCCGCGGCTCGACTTCCTTCTCGAAGGCATTGATGTTGTCCTGAAATTCTCGCGATAGGAACCGCCCGATCTCTTGATAAAGCCGGTCGACGTAAGACACCAACGTTAACAACCCTAGCAGCACCGTAAGCGCAACGCCGATGCCAATCATCGCGCCCTCGCTCGCGCAACGCGCACATTCGTGTTCGCGTTCGAAGCCGCCGCTTTGTTCCTACCACGAGCACTTGCCGTCACAGGTTTTCTTAACGACCTTTGTGAACCTTCGCGATCTTTGCGTTTAAGAGCCTCTTCGTCGCCGCGCCGTTCAATCAGCCCGACGGGCAACTTCATCTCTTTTCGGAGACGTGCCTCGGTGCGAGCCATCTGGCCATCATCCCGTTCGTGATCGTATCCGCTTAAGTGCAGCACTCCGTGCAAGGCCAGAATCTTGATCTCATCCCCTGTGGAATGCTGAAGGCGCTTCGCGTTCGCTGCGGCAATTTCCGCCGAAATCGCGATGTCGCCGGCGAATCTTGTCACCACCCCGCGTAGCGCAGGAAATGACAACACGTCCGTCGCCACGTCCTTCCTTCGGAACCGGTAGTTCAATTCTCGCATTTCTCGGCTACTCGTAATGAGCACGCTGACGGCACCTTTCAACCCAACCATTTTCTTCGCGCGCGCGACAAAGCGCTCCAGTGCCCGCTCCGTCAGTCCCGGCACACGCTTCTGCAAGATAATCAAGAATCCCTCGTTCCTGACGGACGACAACCGGCTGCAGACTACGCACCTGGCTACAGTTCTAAAGCAAACAGGAGGGACCTGAAGGCGCCCTCCTGCAAAACTTACCCGCTATTCTATTCCTGAACGCGAAGGACATCCGACGCAACTTTCCCTGCCCCACCGCTTTCGGGTACCGCTACCGGCTTGCTGCCGTTGCTCGCTTTGGCCTCCGGAAGCAGTGGAATCTGCTCTTCTGCCAGCCGAGCTTTGTGCTCGTCGTAGGCTCGGATAATCCGCTGTACCAGGTGGTGCCGCACTACGTCGCTTTCGTCGAAGTGCACAAATGCGAGCCCGGGCACGCCCTTCAAAATATCAATCGCCTCAAGCAGCCCACTTCTGCGCGCATTCGGCAAATCGATCTGGGTGATATCGCCGGTGATCACTGCCTTCGAGTTGAAACCAAGCCGCGTGACAAACATCTTCATCTGCTCGGACGTTGTATTTTGCGCCTCATCCAGAATCACGAACGAATCGTTCAACGTGCGTCCGCGCATGAATGCAATCGGGGCAATCTCGATGACATTCTTCTCCAGGTATCGCTCCACCTTCTCCGGATCCATCATGTCGAACAGCGCGTCGTACAAAGGCCGCAAATACGGATCGATCTTCTCCTGCAAGGTTCCGGGCAGAAATCCCAGACGCTCGCCAGCCTCTACCGCAGGCCGCGCCAGGATGATCCGGTTCACCTGCTTGCTAAGCAACGCCGAGATCGCCATGGCTACCGCAAGGTAGGTCTTGCCTGTGCCTGCCGGACCAACACCAAACACCATGTCGTGGGCTTCGATCGCTTCCAGATATTTCCTCTGGTTCGAACTCTTCGGCTGGACAGTCCTGCGCCCGAGCGAACGCTGACGCCCCGCCTCGGCCAGACCGCGCAGCGTCACCTTCGGATCCGCCGCCAGCACGCGCAGCATGCTGTTCAGGTCGCCATTATTGAAAGTGTGTCCCGACTTTCGCAGGTATTCAAAGTCCGAGAAAATCTGCTCAGCGCGCGCCACATCGCGCGCGGCGCCCTCAAGATCAATCCGGTCCGCCCGCAGATCAATATTGATATTCAAGCCGTCTTCGAGCACATGCAGGTTTTCGTCCCGCGTGCCAAACAGTGCCTCGATGTTCGCGGTGATCTCGATGCTCTTCTTCATTCAGTAACCCTTTAGCGCTGCCATCCACTGTGAACTCTAACCCGCGATCCTGCCTTGGTCGATACCTCCCACTAGCCCAGAAACGGACAATCACGCCGAGGAACACATCTCCCCCGCGTTCATGGGAAACAAATCTTCTCTCTGAGGTTGGAACCGGCCGGAATGCTCGCTCCCAGGGTGCAAGCAACTACCATTGTCTAAAGCCTACCCCCCTCCCCCATGGGAGTCAATGGCAGCCACCCTTTGGTCAACCATGACAAAATCTCCTCGATTGGAACTTCAGCTACCCAATCGTTTAATGTGATTCCGCTTTCCATTCCACGTCTGCGCAAATTTAGAGGACACCAGATGCGCCTTGTGCGAGCTCGAATGCTTTCATCCTGTCTCACCATCCTGACCGTACTGATCTTGGCCGGATCAGTTGCCGCAGCTGCTTCCGCAAGCGGCCCTGCCGTCGTGGCACTCCACAAAGGTTGGTCAATCCAGTCGTCTGCGAATGCCCCGGAGTCTGGCGATGTTATCTCCTCCAAATCGTTCCAGCCGAAGGGATGGTATTCCGCCACTGTTCCAACCACTGTTGTGAATGCTCAAGTCGAGTCCGGAGAGTTCCCCGACCCTTATTTCGGAATGAACTTGCGCAAGTATCCTGGCATGACCTACCCCATCGGCTTGAATACGTTCAACAACCTCCCGATGGACAAAGACAGTCCGTACGCGCGCTCGTGGTGGTATCGCACGGAGTTCCAGCTTCCGGCCACGTACACAGGCAAGAGCGCGTGGCTGCATTTCAAAGGCATCAACTATCGCGCCAATCTCTGGATCAACGGTAAGAAACTCGCCGACGCCAAGGATGTCGCGGGCGCCTACAATATCCATGAGTTCAACGTAACCTCATTCGTCACGCCCGGCGCGCCCAACGTGCTTGCAGTCGAGGTCTTTGCTCCTACCGAGAAAGAACTTGGCATCAACTGGGTGGACTGGAATCCTGCGCCCCCAGATAAAGACATGGGCATCTGGGGCGACGTGTACCTCACCGCATCAGGACCCGTGAGCGTTCGATCTCCGCAGATCGTCACGCACTTCCCTGACGCATCGCTTAAGCAGGCCGACCTGACAGTCATGGTTGAGCTCAAAAACGCATCGGAAAAATCAGTGCAAGGCGTAGTTGAAGCCGTGGTGGATCGCATCCGCCTGCACCAGAATGTCACGCTTAAACCAAGCGAAACGCGCAGCATCGAGTTTGCGCCCGACAAGTTTCCAGAATTGCAGGTGAAGAAGCCCGCAGTTTGGTGGCCGGCCGAGATGGGCTCGCCAACTTTGCACAATGCGTCTGTCAGCTTCTCAGTTGGCGCCGAAAATTCTGATCAGCAGCAAATTCGCTTTGGGATTCGCGAAGTCACCTCTGAGATGACCGATCAGGGTTATCGCCTCTTCCTCATCAACGGGAAGAAGATCCTCATCCGCGGCGGTGGATGGTCCATGGATATGCTTCTTCGTCCCTCCATCGAGCGGACGGAAGCGCAACTCCAGTACGTGCAGGATATGCACCTCAACACCATTCGCCTCGAGGCGCAGCTCGAATCCGATTACTTTTTTAATCGCGCCGACGAAATGGGGCTTCTCGTCATGGCAGGCTGGTGCTGCTGCGACATCTGGGAACAGTGGGACAAATGGCTACCCGGCACTCTCGACGTCGCAACCCAATCACTTCGCACTCAGACGCTGCGCTTGCGTAGCCATCCCAGCGTGATTTCATGGTCGAACGGCAGCGATGGACCTCCTCCTGCCGAAGTCGAACGGGCCTACCTTGACGTTTTGAAAAGCGTGGCGTGGCCGAATGTGATTCTTTCTTCCGCCTCAGACAATGCTACGTCGGTTACGGGACGCTCCGGCGTCAAGATGAGCGGCCCGTACGATTACCAACCTCCGAGTTACTGGCTCGCTGATCGCGCAGACATTCCTACCCGGCCCATTCCATCCGACGACGGCACTCCGAGCACGCCTCCGCCCGCAGGCCAGCCCATGGAACTCACCGACGCACGTTGGGGCGGCGCCTACGGTTTCAATACGGAGACCGGCCCTGGACCTGCCATTCCGCCGCTGCAAAGCCTCCGCAAATTCATTCCAAAGGATCATCTCTGGCCCATCGATGAAGTGTGGAACTACCACTCCGCCGGCGAACGCTTCATGACCATGGACCGGTTCCACGAAGCCATGAATGCGACCTATGGGAAGCCGACCGGTCTCGATGACTATCTACTCAAAGCGCAGGCCATGGCCTACGACGGAGAACGGGCCATGTTCGAGGCGTACTCGCGCAACAAGTACACCTCGACCGGTGTAATCCAATGGCTCTTGAACGTGGGATGGCCTTCGACTTACTGGCATCTGTGGGACTACTACCTTTACCCCGCTGGCGGATACTTCGGCTCGAAGAAAGCCTGCGAGCCGGTGCACGTTCAATTCTCCTACAACGACCGCAGCATCGCGGTCGTGAACAGCAAACGGGAAGCGATTCCAGGACTCACGGTCTCAGCGCGTGTGTACGACTTCAATCTCAAGGAGTTCTTTTCGCGCGATGCAAAGCTCAACGCCGACCCGGACAGTTCAACGAACGTCATGACGCTTCCACCCTTTCCGCCCGAGCCCGCATCGACCGTTTACTTTGTAAAACTCACGGTTCTTGACGCGGCCAAAAAAGAGGTTAGTTCCAACTTTTACTGGCTACCCGCCAAACTCTCCACCATCGCTTGGGACAAGGTCAAAGACACCGCCTTCGCTCCCATCGCGACATTCGAAGATCTGACGGCCCTGCAGCAGCTGCCCCGCGTGCGCTTGAGCGCAACGGCAAAGATCGAGGGCAGCGACCAAGTCCGAGTCACGATTCACAACCCAACCAAAAACTTGGCGTTCCAGGTTCATGTCGGCATTCGCGGAGCGAACTCGGAAGACGAGATCTTGCCTGTCTTGTGGGAAGACAATTACATCTCGTTAATGCCTGGCCAATCGAAGACGCTCACGGCGCGCTATCTAAAGAAAGATGTGCTCGGAAAGAACGCGACACTGGTTGTGGATGGGTGGAATGTGGAACCCGTAACAGCTCGTGTGAATTAAGACTCAGTTGTTAAAAAAACAACGCCGCGGGCCCTTACTTAGGCTTGGAAGCAGGCGCGACCTCTGCTTTCTTGGTTGGTGCCGCTTTCTTTGCGGGCGCAATCTCAACTTTCACGGCCGGAACCTGATCGGATGACCTTGTGTCGACTTGAACAGTATCAAGCCCACCGCTTCCGTTCGCCCGTTGCGTCGTCCGTGTTTCGGTTGTTCCGCCCGGTCCCGTTCTCACAATGTCAATCGTCTTCGAACTAACTTGCAAACCGCTGCTCGGATTTCCCGGATTCACCGCTTCGACCTGTCTTTGCGTAGTCGATCCGTCCCCGCCGGCTTTGCGAACCGTGGTTACGCGTTCGTTCAAATGCAAGCTGCCATCTGGCGCTGCGCCCGGAGTCAGATCGGAATATTTCTCGACCGTACTGCGCGTGTCGCCGCTTGCGTCCGTCACCTCTTTGCTGACAGTTCGTCCGGCTACTGCCAGGCGCCCGTTCGCATCCGCGCGCGATAACGTTTCCTCAATCGTGCGCTCCTTCCCATCCTGTCGGATTGTTCCTTCGCGCTTTTCTGTCAGTTGCCAGCCGCCATTCAGGTCCTGGTTCTCGGTCGATTTCTGAAACTTCGTCAAGCTATCGCTTGTCTTGGTCTGTCGCTCGATGGTGCGCGAAGTTGGAGACAGGTTTCCGTTCATGTCTCCCAATAACGTCGTTGATCTCGTCTCCTGCGTGTCTCGGCTCAGATTTTTGGTCTCGCGCACATCCTGCTGCACCAGCTGCAAACGCCCATTAGAGTCCGGGTTCGACGCGGTCCGCACGCTCTTCGACCCTCCGCCGGGCAGCTCTTGTTTCTGCTCTTCCACCACCTGGACCAACGTCCTCTCGCCATTCACTCCCCTGCCGAATGTTTTTGTAATCGTCTTCGTGGTCGTGGCGTTCATTTTCACGGTTTCAGTCTCAACATCCATGAAATTCTCGTAACGCCCATCCGGGCCAACCCGTTGCAGGGACTGCTTATCAACCGTCCGGTCCCCCGACTTGGCATGGCTCTCGCTTGTGCGCACATTATTGACGCCGCTCGTGTACGACGACTCTCCCGTAGCACTCCATGCTTTGTCGCTGTTGGCCGAGTCCGCGTCGGAATTTTGTGCAACGACGGGAACGCTTACGCACATGAAAGCAACGCCGACTATCATCAGGCCTGGCAAAAGATGTACCCGCATAAGGAACCTCACTGCAGCCCCAATCATAACGCTGAAAGCAACGGGTGCCCCATCCTCGTCCGCGTATTTTGCGGACAGGGTGGGGACTTTGATTTCTACAACGCTGCAATTGAACACCGGCACGACCGCCCGATGCTATCCTACTAACCACTTCACGATGAGGCTGTAAACCTGTCATGCCCGATCCCAGCACTTCTGACGTACAGACCACCGAGCCCGAAGAATCTTTCAGCGACATTTTCGCGCAATACGAAAAGTCCCACGCCAAAAAGAAAGACACCACGGAAGATCGCGGCAAGCAGATCGAAGCAACCGTCGTTGCCGTCACTGCCGACTCCGTCCTTCTCGACATCGGGTACAAATGCGAAGGCATTCTTCCGCTTTCTGTATTTCCGAACGAGCCGGTAAAGGCAGGAGACAAGCTTTTGGTTTCGGTGAAAGGCCGCGATCCGGAAGGCTATTACCAGTTGTCCCGTACTCGCGTGGAACGTCCCACCGACTGGGCTTCGCTTGAAAAGGCTTTTGCAGATAAGGCCACCATCGTCGGCACCGTCACCGGTGTGATCAAAGGTGGCGTCACCGTGGATGTCGGCGTGCGCGCATTCATGCCTGCCTCCCGTAGCGGTACACGCGACGCCTCTGAACTCGAAAAACTCGTCGAGCAGGAAATCCGCTGCCGCATTATCAAGCTCGATGTCGCTGACGAAGATATCGTCGTCGATCGCCGCGCTGTTCTCGAAGAAGAAGAGCGTTCCGTGCAGGAGCGTCGCGTCTCCGAGCTCAAAGAGGGCGCAACCGTCACCGGCACCGTCCGTACCATCGCGGATTATGGCGCCTTTATCGATATCGGCGGCGTCGACGCACTGCTTCACGTCAGCGACATTTCGTGGAGCCGCATCAGTAAGCCCTCCGAAGTTCTTACCGCCGGAGATCAGGTGGATGTTCAAATCCTGAAAATCGCGGAAGAAAGTGGCAAGCGCCGCATCTCGGTCGGCATGAAGCAACTGCTACCGCAGCCCTGGGACTCAGCACCCGACAAATACAAACTGAACGACCGAGTGCGTGGCACCGTGACCCGCATCGTCGACTTCGGCGCCTTCGTCGAACTGGAACCAGGTGTGGAGGGGTTGATCCATATCTCTGAACTGTCCTGGTCTCGCAAGATCAAGCGCGTCAGCGAGGTTGTAAAGCAGGGCGAGACGGTTGAAGCTGTCGTCCTTGGTGTAAATCCCGGTGAGCGCCGCATCTCGCTAGGCCTGAAGCAGACGCTAGGCGACCCCTGGAAAGAAATCACAACGAAATATTCAGAAGGCTCGGTGATCGAAGGACCGGTAACCAGCCTCACCAAGTTCGGCGCATTCGTGCAGCTCAGCGAAGGCGTCGAAGGCATGATTCACATCAGTGACCTGAGCGCTGAAAAGCGCATCAACCATCCGCAGGAAATGCTGAAAGTCGGGCAAGTCATCTCTGCGCAAGTGCTGGCGATCGACCCCGCGAAGCGCCAGATCAAACTCGGCATGAAGCAACTCGTCCCAACTGGCCTCGACGAGTACATCGCGGAACACAAAGTCGGAGACATCGTCACTGGCCGCCTAATGGACGATTCCACCGAGAATGCGCGGGTCGAGTTGGGCGAAGGAATAGTTGCCAGGTGCCGCATCAGCGCAACCGTAGCGGCGTCAACCCCCTCTGCACGAGAAGACGAATCAGGCGTTGCGAAATCCGGAAAAGCTGATTTGACTTCTCTCGGCTCAATGCTGCAAGCAAAATGGAAAACCGGCTCCTCGCCGGCGGCCGCATCGAAGCCCGAACCGGCACGTGCGGGCCAGATCCGCAGCTTCCGCATCACAAGCTTGGATGCGGCGGCAAAGAAGATTGAGGTCGAGTTGGGTTAATACCTGGCAACCGAGCCCGTCTTCACAAAACAACAGGCACAAATCTCGAAGGCGCAGAATCGCGGGTTCTGTTTCCCCACCTCCGGATCGCCGACAATCCAATTGCAGCTGATCCAATCTAAGCTGCTGCGGCCACGTCACGGGCGAAAACTGGAACCGCCTTGGGTCGTGGACGCACGATCAAATAGAACGCGACGACGTGGGTGATCATTAGCAGGGGAACGTAGATGATCGGGATCGCGTATGCGGCGCCCAACTGCCCCGCCATCGCCGGAAGGCCGACTTGGGTGGCATGGTAGTAGTCGAAAATGAGATCGATTGCTCCCACAAGATTGAACGCGACTACGAACAGCCAGAAGAGCGGACGTATCCTCACCGTGAGAAGCGCGAAAATCGCGAGGACTCCAGTTGCCAGGTCCCAGTAGGCCGCGAACGTGGCGAAGCTAGCGGGCAGATTGGGGCCGACCACGCCTGGAACGATAAAGACGAGCCCGAAGAAGCGGAAGCTGTGCAGAGTAGCAATGGCGCGTTGCGCTTTGACCGGGTCCATTGACTTGAGTCGCGGCATGACGTAAGCGCCGAAGCAAAGCAACCACGCGACATAACCGAGAATGAGATGGATGTTGAAAATGGTTTCCTGCGACATTTTGGCCTCCAATGCGACTAAGAGTTCATCGAAACGAATCTTCGACGCCAGGTCCTAGCGCTGGCATCGGAGCGTCATCTTTTGGTACCATTGGGTACCATTTACTCGCAGATGGTACTATACGGTACCCTAGTCGTCAAGGAGGGTCATGGCCGCGATATCGTCGTCCAAACGCCACCAGAAAAGCGGCGACGAAGCCGCGTTACGAGAGCGCATTCTTGATGCAGCTTTTGCAGCCTTCATGAGGAGCGGCTACGCAACCACCAGCACGCTTGAGATCGCGACGCGCGCGCGCGTTTCGAAGCGAGAGCTTTACGCGCTAGTTGGCAACAAACAGAAGATGCTGATCGCCTGCATCCGTGAACGCGCCAAGCGACTGGACGTCCCCGCCGATTTGCCCGTGCCTCGCGATCGCGAGACCCTGGCGCAGGTCCTGGCTTCTTTTGGGACGAAGCTCCTCCGCGAGATAAGCGATCCGACGGTCATCGCAGTATTCCGGCTGGCGATCTCTGAGGCGGGCCAGGCCCCTGAAGTGGCGCGAGCGCTCAACTCTACAGGACGAGAGGCCAGCCGCGCCGCCTTGCGGAAAATTATGGGTCAGGCCCAAGAGTCCAGACTGCTCACAGGCCGTCCTGCCGAACTTGTTTCGCAGTTCACCGGACTGCTCTGGCGCGACTTGATGGTCAGCCTCCTGCTCGGCGTCGCTGAGAGGCCGAACCCTCGTGAAATTGCTGGACGTGCCCGCGACGCAGCAGCCGCTTTCCTGCTACTTCACCCACCGCCGAATGAGGTGCCGGATGCCCAAGTCTCAATCTGGTATTAGGAGGGCTAGTTTCACCTGCAGCGAATCAGTTTGACGAGCAGCGTCATATGCTGGCCAAAAACGTGCTCTTGCCAGGCACCGTGTCGGGCAACATTCTTCGTACCTTCACGTCCGAAACCGAACCCTGAGTGCTGTTCCTCCGAGGTCCCTGTGCCCTCCGTGGTTAAGGCCTTTCCGTTGAAGTCTTCAGATCCGCCTCTGCCTCTCTCACACTCTCGACCCTTCCCAAATCCCGCCAAGAGTACTCATCCGCTGGAAACGCAATAACTCTTTCTCCACCACCCGCCAATCGCAAATACGACGCCACAATCGAAAATGCGCCGTCTTCGCTCAACATCGTCAACAGCCGTGGCGAGATCACATGAATCCCTGAAAACGCGCGCGCCTCGAACCGGCCGACCTTGCGCGCCCACTCAACAGCTCCATCGTTGCCCGCCCGCCGCCCGCATAACTCGCCGGCGTCGTTGAACAGCAAATACCGCGAAGTCCCTCGATCCTGCACCGCCAATGTCGCGAGCGCCTGACGGGATCGATGGAACTCCAACATCCGGCCCAAATCAATCGTGCTGATCACATCCACGTTATGCAAATAAAACGGCTCGTCCTTTGACGAGCCTTCCAGAAAAAACCATCCCGCTTTTTTCAGTCCCCCGCCTGTATCGAGTAGCTCATCCTCGCGCGAAATCTCGATCCGCATTCCGAAATTCTCACGCGCCGCGAGATACTCGACCACCATGTCGGCGAAGTGATGCACATTCACAATCACTTCGCGCACGCCAAAGGTTTTCAGGCGCGTTAATACCATCTCCAATAACGTCCGTCCCGCAACTTCGACCAGCGCTTTCGGACGATCATTCGTCAGCGGACGCAAGCGGGTGCCCAACCCCGCGGCCAGCACCATCGCCTTCATGCGCCCGACGCTCCCAGCCCGCGCTCCAGTTCACGATGTTGCAACACCACTTCAATTCCCCTGCTGCGTAATCGCTTTGCCACCTGTTCTGCCAGGTACACCGACCGGTGCTGTCCGCCGGTGCACCCGAACGACACCATCAGGTTCTTGAAGCCGCGCCGCTGATACTCGCTCACGCTAGCATCTACCAGTGAATAAACATTTGCCAGATACTGGTGCACCGCGTCCTGCTGGTTCAGATACTCGATCACCGGCGCGTCCCGCCCGGTCAGCACTTTGAACCGCTCCTCGCGTCCCGGATTCGGCAGGCTTCTCCCGTCGAACACAAATCCGCCGCCGTTACCGGTTTCGTCTTTCGGCCATCCCTTGTGGAACGAGAAACTGAACAAACGGACCGTCAGGCTCTCCCCGCTCGACGCCAGCCCTTGCAGTTTTTCCGATCCCAACATGCTGTGGAATGCGCCCATCAACGTGGGCAGCGCGATCGGCAGTGTCACGTTATGCAACAGCCATCGCAAGTTTTTCAACGCGTACGGCACGCTCTGTAGAAAATGCGCTTTGCGCTCGTAGAACCCGCGAAATCCGTAGGCCCCAAGCGCCTGCATGATGCGCACATACACGTATGCGTAGTAATGCTCAGTGAACGCCGCGCGATCCAGCTTGATGTATTTCGCGACGCAATTTAGGTAGTGATCGAGCAGTTCCTGCCTCACCGCCGATGGCAAGTCAGCCTTCGCGTCGAATAGCAGCGATGCAATGTCGTACTGCAACGCGCCTTTGCGGCCACCCTGGTAATCGACAAAAAAAGGTTTGCCGTCGCGCAGCATCACATTTCGCGACTGAAAATCTCGATACAGGAAGTAATCGTGGTCCGCGCTCAGCAGCAGTTTTGTAAGGCGCGCAAAATCGTTCTCCAGCGCCTGCTCGCTGAATGGAATTCCCGCCAGCCGCAAAAAGTAGTATTTGAAATAGTTCAGGTCCCACGAAATCGACTGCCGATCGAAACTGCCACGCGGGTAACACACCTTGTAGTTCAGGTCGCGTCCCGCTTCAATCTGGAAACGCGGCAGCACATCGACCACCCGCCGATACGCCTCAATAGCCACCGGCTCAATTTCGTCTCCAGTGCGATGCTCCGAAACGAACTCGAACAGCGTCGTATTGCCAAGGTCTTCTTCGAGATATGCGCCCTGTTCGAGCGCCTCGGCATAGATCTCTGGTACGGGCAAACCGTGTTTCCGGAAATGTCGCGAAAACTCGAGGAAGGCGACGTTCTCTTCCCGAACGTCATACAAAATCCCAATCGCGCGCGCCGACTCACTCGCTAGCCGCACAATCACGCGTCCCGACCCACCGAGTTCGCCTTGCAGTGGTTCAACCCGTGTGGCCGGCTCATGAAAGTGTCGTTCAAAAAGCTGTTTAAGAACGTCCATGGGAGTGTGGATTTGCACAACAAAGATACCATCGCTGGCATCAGCCCTCTCTATGCCGGGCCCTGCAGCACCATTCATGACAAATGACCCGTGCGACGTCCGATCGACCACACGCCGCTAGTGCCGTAGCGGTTTGAACAGTGAAGGGTCCACCACCTCCATCCCACAGTTCGCACCATCATGCTGTCATCTTTGCGGCGAGGATGGATCGAGTGACCAGCGCTCCACCGTGTACAATAGCGCGTCCCTCACATATCTCTGAGGTGGATCATGGCAACCGCCACAGCTGTAGTCCGCCAACACCCTGGCCGGCGTTACGATCACTACTTCTTTTCCGGCATGGCGATTCTCATCCTCGCCACCGTCTTCCTCGGATTCGCGCGCACGTACTACCTGGCCGGAACGTTCCGCGCCCCATTGCCAGCCCCGATCATTCACCTCCACGGCGCAGCATTCAGTTGCTGGATCCTTCTACTCATCACGCAAACCTCTCTGGTTTCCGCGCACCGCGTCGATCTTCACCGGCGTCTCGGTGTAGTCGGATTTCTGCTCGCAGCCGTGATGGTCGTTCTAGGCATGCTCGCGGCCACCAACGCGCTTAGCCGGAACTTCGCACCTCCAGGTCTTGATCCGCTCACGTTCTACGTAATTCCAATGAGCGACATGGTGATCTTCTCGGTATTCATCTTTTTCGCGTACCGAGCACGCTTCGACCCAGCCACGCATAAGCGTTTGATCATGCTCGCAACGATTTCTCTGCTGATTGCCGCTATCGCACGCTGGCCCTTCGCATGGACGTTTGGCAAGCCACTAAACGGACAGGCGGTCATCTGCATGTTTTTGCTCCTGCTGATTGCCTACGATCTCTGGTCGCAAGGAAAAATTCATCGCGCCACGTTGTGGGGCAGTATTTCTCTAGTCGCGATGCAACTGGTTCGGGTTCCGCTCGGCAAGACAGCGATCTGGCACGCATTTGCCGCCTGGGCACAAAAACTGGGCTAACTTTTCCTACGCGTCACTTCCCTGAAGCCGCCCAGCACGCAGAAGCGCACAAGCTCCGCCGCTCGACTATGCTGGAGTCTGATAGTGCCCCCAAATGTCCTCTTCTCCCTCCAGCAGCCGACTCATCCTCATCACCGGTGCCAGCGGATACATCGGCGGCCGCCTTCTCACGGCCCTCGAACGTGCGGAGTGGCGTGTGCGCTGTCTCGCGCGTCATCCGGGATACCTACAGTCCCGCATCGGCCCCAATACCGAAATCGTCAAGGGCGATTGCCTTGATCTACCTTCTCTCGCCCCTGCGATGGATGGCGTGCATACCGCCTACTACCTCGTTCACTCGATGGGCTCATCAGGAAAATTCGAAGAAGAAGATCGCCAAGCCGCGCAGAATTTCGCCGACGCCGCCCGCGCTGCCGGAATTCACCGCATCATTTATCTCGGAGGCCTCGGCGAAGCTGAACAGGAATTGTCGGCTCATCTGCGAAGCCGTCAGGAGGTCGCCCACATCCTTCGCTCGTCGGGAATTCCGACCGTCGAACTGCGCGCATCCATCGTAATCGGTTCCGGAAGCCTGTCGTTTGAGATGATTCGCGCTTTGGTCCAGCGGCTGCCGGTGATGATCTGTCCCCGCTGGGTCGCCGTGAAGACCCAGCCCATCGCCATCGAAGACGTTATCGCCTATCTAGTCCAGTCAGCGGAACTACCCGACGGCGCTGAGTCCGTTTACGAGATCGGCGGCACCGATCAGGTGAGCTACGGCGAAATCATGCAGGAGTATGCGCGCCAATCCAACCTGAAACGCTGGTTTATTTCCGTGCCCGTGCTCACGCCGCGTCTCTCAAGCCTGTGGCTCGGCCTCGTAACCCCAGTCTACGCACGCATCGGACGCAAGCTCGTCGACAGCCTGCGCAACCCCACTCTTGTACGCGATCACTCCGCCCGCACCGTTTTTACAGTTAAGCCGAAGAGCGTGCGGGAAGCCATTGAGAGGGCCCTGCGCAATGAAGACCATGCTTTCGCCCAGACTCGGTGGTCCGATGCGCTCTCCTCATCCGGCGCAACGCGCCAATGGGGAGGCGTTCTCTTCGGTACGAGGCTGGTGGATTCGCGCGCAGTTGAAGTCTCCGTTCCGCCCGCGCAAGCTTTCACACCAATCCGCCGCATTGGAGGGGCCACCGGCTGGTACTTCGCTGGATCTCTCTGGTGGCTGCGTGGATTTCTCGACCTCCTTTTCGGAGGCGCCGGACTACGCCGTGGCCGACGCAACCCAGACCTTCTCTCCCCCGGCGACACTCTGGATTTCTGGCGCGTCGAATCCTTCGAACCCGATCGCTCGCTCAGACTTGAAGCTCAGATGAAAGTCCCCGGACGCGCCTGGCTTCAATTCGAAGTCGAACCCTCGGCCCAAGGATCCGTCATCCGCCAAACAGCCATCTTCGATCCGGCCGGCCTCGCGGGTCTCGCCTACTGGTACTCGCTATTTCCAATTCACAAATGGATTTTCGCCGGCATGCTAAAAAGAATCGCAGCAGCGGCAGAACGAGGCGAACCAACCCCAACGGGAATTCAGCACGCGCAGATTGGGTAAAGCCAGATCGTAATGGCTCGGCAGGGACGACGGAGCCAATCCTAATGTAACCTGGCTGCAATTTCGCCCTTCGATCTACGATCTACTCATGCACAGATCGCGCAAGGCCATACTAGCCCCCGCGCTGCTTTTCTTTTCCGTGTTTGCGGCGTCGGGTATCAAGCCGACTGTCGCCGATGACGGCTTCCCAACGGGCCAAAACTCCCCGGAAGGCGCCGCTACGGATCTGGCTAGAGCATTTATCCAACAAGATGCCGACCTATTTCTCCGAACTTGCGTCCCGCCCTACGGTGGGGGTGGCACGCTGTCTGCTTATAAGGATTACCTCGACGGCGCATCGCACGCTATGAGACTCGAACGATCCAGTCACATGCGTTCGCAGGAGAATCCCCACACAATCAAGCGCGTCTTTGCTGCACGTCACCTTTCGCGCAACGGTCCTGCATCATACGGATATGCAGCTTTCGATTTCCAAGAAGTGCTCTTCGTGGATGTAGACGTGATTTTGAACGATGGGGCGAGCTACGTGAAACGGACTCTTGTCATCCAGGCTCGCGACGGTAGGTGGTACGCTCACCCTAAACCTGATCTGTCGCCGCTTCTCAGCATGGGTCTGGATAACGAAACGCCATCAATCAAAATCGTCGCCGCATCCAGGTGATCGATGCGAATCAAGAAACCATGGATGTTTGTGTTCGTCGTGATTTTAGTGGCACTGGGTTGGGCCGCGTATATGCACGTCTCAACATCGCGTCGTCACTCCGCATACCAGAACAGATTGATAGCTCTTCAGCGGGACTTGCCGCGTGGTACATCCGAAGACGAGATCCTTCAATATCTCCGCATTCGAGACATCGCTTACCACGTCGACCACAACAACAAGGGGATGCGACTCTTGATCGAAGTGGGCGAAGAACCTGTTTATCTCGTCTGCGAGGGGAATGTCTATATAGCGTTAGAGTTCGGCTCCGACGACGCATTGAATCGCGTCTATCTCACAAGAATCGAAACCTGCCTCTAGCGTTTCCCTACGCCCCTTCCCCTGTCCCCTGCGCCACTGACGCCCACACCGCTCGCTCTTTTGCCCAGGCTCGCAAATCCTGGATCTCTTCCGCGCGCGTTGTCGAGAGCGGCACCGTACCAGACAACGCATCGAGCAGCCCTTGTGTCGACACGTCCTGTTTCTGTGCGAACGCTGCGTACATCGCCGTCTGCACGGCGGATTCGATTTCAGCTCCAGAGAATCCCCGTGCTGCCACCGACACACGCTCTAGATCGAATTCCGCCGGATTGCGTTTTCTCTTCGTCAGTTGAATCCCAAAAATCTGTTTTCTTTCCTCCTGGTTCGGGAGATCCACGAAAAACAATTCGTCGAAACGTCCCTTGCGAATCAGTTCCGGAGGCAACACGGTCACGTTGTTACACGTTGCCGCAACAAATACCGGCGCCTTTCGATCTTGCATCCATGACAAGAACGACGCGAGCAACCGCGACGACACGCCTGCATCGGCCGAGGCTGAATCCGCCCCGCTTCCCGCAAACACCTTCTCGAGTTCATCGATCCACAGCACACATGGCGCAAGACTCTCTGCCACTTTGAATACTTTCTGGATGCGCTTCTCAGTCTCACCTATGTATTTGTCGTAGATTGCGGCCGTATCAAATTTCACGAGCGGCAGTTTCCACTCGCCCGCGACGGCGCGCGCACATAGGCTCTTGCCGCATCCTTGCACGCCAAGGATGATCACGCCCCGTGGCGGCTCGAGTCCAAACTCACGCGCCTTGTCTTCCCACGCGCCACGCCGCTGCGCGAGCCAACTCTTTAGACTGTCGAGCCCACCCACGCTCGTCATGCTGTCCCCGGACGGCACGAACTCCAGCATCTCCTGCCGCTTCAACAGGGATTTCTTCGCCTCAATCACGTCCGTTACCGTCTCCGGACAGATCGAGTAGCGGCTGACCAGCGCCTGCGAGAGCGCCCGCTCCGCTTCTTCTTCGGTCAACCCGCGAAGGTTTTCTGCCAGCGCGTCCAAACCATTCGGATCGAGTTTCCGCTGCAGCGTGTGACTCTTCGCTACCCGCACGACCGTCTCATCAATCAATTGCCGCAACCGTTGACGGTCGGGCAATGGCAATTCCACAAACTCGACCAGGCTCGCGAGCTCGGGCGGGATCACCACGCGCGGTCCCATCAGGATGACGGTGCGCCGGTTCGTCGAAAACTTCTGCCCGACATCGCGAAGCCGCCGCACGACGACCGGGTCGTCCATGTGCCGATGAAAGTCTTTCAGAATGAACGCCGCTTCAATGGAAATGCCTTCCAGGTTCGCCAACATCTGTGCCGGCTCGCGGCTGTTGTAAAGCGCTTTCGTGTTCTGCTCGAGCGCGTCGGTCCCAATCCCGCCGCCAAATCGGCCAGACCCGTCGTTACCCTCAAGGATAACTTCGGTCGCCGTAGTGCCCGACCGCATCAAGCCGCTCGCGATACTCCACTCGAAGGTCGTCAGGTTTAGAGCCGTACAGGCCACCCGGACCAGCCGAACAGCACGCGTCTCCTCGACGGTTTCCATCACCACGATGGGTGTGGAGGAGTCGATCAGGACTTTCAGACGACCGAGGACGTTAGCCATATCCGTTTGACCAGTCGCGACTTACTCTCGTAAAATAGCTTATTCGGCACCCACCGGAACATCTCTCTAGAGAAACGAAGGTAACGAAACAGCATGGCTAATCATTTTTCGGCGCTGAAGCGCGCCCGTCAGACAGTGAAACGCACCGCCACGAACCGCGCCAATACATCCCGCCTGCGCGGATCGTTGCGCGATTTGCGCGAAATCCTCGAAAAGGGCGATAAAGCGACTGCCGAGAAGACCTATCGCGAGACCGTCTCTGCCCTGGATAAAGCCATCCAGAAGGGCGTGATCCACAAGAACACCGCCGCCCGCTATAAAAGCCGATTGGCCGCGCGCGTGGCGAAGATCGCGAAGTAGCCAGCAGCCCCCAGCGGCAGAAAACAAAGATTACGGCGGGTCAACGAGCCCGCCGTTTTTGTTGCGGGTAACATTCCCCACTTCGCAATTGTCATTCGGGAGGCGAGGACTGGAAACTGCTCTCATTTCACAGCTCAACCCCAAATTCACTTCGCAAAACTTCCCGCCACTCGTCCTCGGTCTTCAACACGCGCTCTTCTCGCTTTCCACCCCGCGTCTCAATCAACCTGAGATCCGACAGCGTGGAACGTCCATCGCGACGCGCCAGCGTGCACACGCGTTTGCGCGTGAAATGCGATTCCGGAGAGGTCTGGTGAAAACGGCACATCTCCGCGAATTCCGACAACTCGCGAGGCGCGGGGCTGAAGGAATATTCCAGCGTCCATCCCTGCGCCGAATGCTTTTCAATCCGCAAACGAGAATCCGCTTCCACAATCCGAAATCGCTCGCTTCCCTGCTCTTGCTCCAGTCGCTGCTGAAGGCGTAACGGATCGAGAAATGAATCCCCAAATCCGACATCGGCCAACCATGGCTGATCGAGATCGACGCGCAGCGTCAGATGATCGTACTCAGGACCTAAGCTCCCATCCGCGCGACCAACCCGCGCCGAGAGTAGCGTCACGTGAAATCCAAGCGCGCGCAACAACCACGCGAATGCTCCATTCAACTCGTAACAGAAGCCGCCGCGTCGTTGCTCCACGATTTTCCGGACCGCCGCTTCTGCGTCGCATGGGATCGTGCGCTTCAACCCGATATCAAGATTTTCGAATGGCACGGTGAACAGGTGCGCCCGATGCAAGGCACGCAACGTGTCAGAGTTCGGATCGGTCACGCCCGAGTAGCCGATGCGTTCCAGGTAGGCGTCTGCGGAAACCATGCCCCGAAGTTTAGAACAAGAACGTACTCAAGGGGTCAGATTGCAAATTCCTGTTGCTATGTCTGGCCGATGGTTCATCGCCTCGTTGAGCCGTTACACTCGGAGATATTCTAAGATAGTTAGGAATATCTACATGAAATCACTGACTTCTACCAGAGTTCAGATTACTTAGCGGCTTTCAAAACACGAATTGGCAATGACGATAGGGTAGACGGTCGTCCAGGATAGCCTCCAAATGCGTCCTGATGCCCCTAGAATCGACGCCTGAGCTCTTGGACGGAACAGAGTTCAAGCCGCCTCCAAGGCCCGCTTAAAACGCATTTAAACGCAGATTTTCCCATTTTGGGAAAATAAAGGATGGGGACTGGCCGCTGACGAGCTATTCCAGTAGCCGACTGGTTTCCGGGGCGCAGCTTGTGACTTCTACAATCTGCCGAACCGGCGCTGCACCGTCAGCGATCCTTATACCGGCAGTTCTTCCTGCCACCATCCGGTTTCGGGTTTGGGTTCCGCGGTCAGGTCGAGAACCAGCTTTTCCAACACCAGCCTTTTGCTGGGTGGATTCGATCTCAGGGCGAGATCGGTCTTCGCCACCAGGCGAATCGCGCGCGTAAGTTCGCGCTTGGATTTGTATCGTCGAGCCTGCCGGATGATGTCATCGGCCGCGAAAGGCGGCACGCGGAACCCTTGCCACAGGGCAGCCCACAACATTCGCTGGTCGCGCACGTTCCGTTCGAGAATTACCAGCATCTGCCGGAAGGTTTTGGCAAGCATGTAGAGATGGCCAATGGAGGCTTCCTCGCCGTCGCCCGAAGAGAGTATCGCGTCGAGCACTTCGAGCGCGCGCACGCGGTCTTTCGCGGAGATCGCGTCCGTTAATTCGTAAAGCGAACGTTGCTTCGCAGCCAGAACCATGGTCTCGACGTCGCCGAGCGTGACACGCTTCTTTTCTCCCACATAGAGAATCAGCTTCTCAAGCTCGTTTGAAACCATCATCATGTCGCCGCCGAGCGCATCGACAAGTTCGCGAGCGGCATCGGGATCAATTTTCACATCACGGGTCACGCCGTAATCCGCAATCCAGCGAACAGCTTCGCCTTCTTCCACGCGCGAAAGTTCGACGATCCCGCAAAAAGGCCCGAGATCTTCGCGGATGCGCTCATAGCGTTCCTTGTCCGTCATCTCCATGCGGCGCACGTCGGCGGGAATGCTGATGTGGTCGGCAACAAAGATCACGAGCGCGTCGGGATTTGGATTTTTACAATAACTTTCGATGGCGGCGATCTTGTCGTCGTTCGAACCACGTCCGAACAAGGTTTTCACTCCACGCACGAAGAAAACCTGGAACGGCGCCATAAGCGATGGTGTCTGCGCGCGATCAAGAACCTCGGCCAAATCCGTTTCGGCAAGGTCGTAGTCAAACAGGCTGAAATCGCGGAATTCAGGCGTCACCAGGTGTTCAAGGATCGCCTCCCGGCAGCGTTTCCGAAAAAAAACTTCATCTCCGACAAACACATACACCGGGCGCAGCTTTCGCGACAAAACTTCTGACATAAACCGGTCGGCCTGCGCGAAGGCTTTCATCAGAAGCCCTCCAGGATGCTCGACACGAGCGTGCGCGCAAAGTCGCGGGAAAGACGCCCCATCGCCGCCGTGTCTTCCTCGAAGAAGCTGGAGAGTTCGCGTGACACTTCGTACTGCTCGTGAAACACGTAGCTCGGATTCTCGAACAGAACTTTCCCTTGGCGATCGGTAAGAGAAACTTTCATGCTGACGGTAACGAGCACACTGGCGGCGCGCCCTGATTGCGAATCATACGCGAGCGGCGACAGCGAAGTGGAGATAACTGTGCCGCGCAGTGTTGCATCCGCCGATTCGTCCGCGTCGTTGAGCACATGGTAGTGGGTGCGCGTAGTCATCTCGCGCACGACGGCCCCCGTTAGCTGCTGCTCGATGCGATAGGTCTGCGTCTGATTCACGAAACTCGGGATCGCAATGGTCCTAACGCTGTCGGGAAGCTGCGTCGACTGGGCGGTCGTGTGGTAGCCGCAGCCCGTGGCCACTAAACAAAAACACGCAGCCCACAAGAATGTCCACCGTGTGCGGGCGACGCTAAGCATGTTATTGAATCTGGCCTTTCGGACGCGACGGAACCATGGATTCTGCGCACTCGACTGCGGTTACAGCTGAGATGCGCAGATTGTCAGTGGCAGCCCACAGCCAGATTCCATTGGCACGTCCAACGTCAGCGGCCAGCGATACCAGGATATCCCCTTGACCAGCGGCATTGACGTTGCTGGGCGAATCTTCCGCAGATTTTGTGATGGTGATGTGATCGCCAGTCAACGCTTCCGCTAACGCATCCGTTGTAACCATCTTGTCGAACTCGAGATACACGCCAAAGACGTGGCCATGGAAAATCGGGGCCTGCAGTACAAGCAGAGAGGGCGGCGCCACAGCCTTGCCGGTGATCCGGTCGTAGTGACGAAGAATGCGTTGCTCAATCGACTGGATGGTCGGCAGTGCTTTCTCGCCATATCGCGATACCAGGTTGAACGCGACCTGGGTATCGAAGATCGCTTTGGGGAGCTGTTGGAACGAAAGCAGGTTGACGGTCTGCTCGTGAAGCTCGTCCATTCCCTTCTGGCCATGCTCGGACGCAGGCTCATACACGGTCGCGATCATGCGCTCGATGGATGCGGCCTTCCTGGCTCGCAAAGCGATGAGCGCCAACACAACTGCGGCCGGATGCGCGATGACAACGGGGCCGGGTTGGAGACTTGGGACAACGGGAGTGCCCATCTGGCGCTCGATCCACGGCGAACGAATGCTGGCATCGGGTTCGATTTCGAGCGCATAGGAGAGATCGAGGATGGTGCTACCGGCGTCGCGCACGGTCTTCCAGTTGTTGCGCGTGCAAACTGGATCCGACGCAAAGAACGTAAAGTCGACGCGATCGAATTGTTCGTTGCGAACGCTCTGGATAAAAGTGACCTCGTCGCCCATGGCTTCCAGTTGGCCAAGCGATTCGTCGTCATCGAGCAGTTTCACATCGACGGCAGGGAAATTGCGGTCGTTCAAGACTTCGGCCACTTCTTTCCCTTTCAGTGTCCCTGCGCCGACAATGGCGACGCGATACAGATTGCCTGTGCGCAGGTCCTGATGAGTGGGCGCGGGTTTGGCGGGTGTGCTCATGATGGTAGGGATGCTTCCCGATAGGCTGGGGGTGCAGGCGGCGTTGGCTTACGCCGGAAAAGCCACATCAGGCGCCAGAAGATGCCAGAAAGCATGTAGAAGAGTGCGATAACAAACAGTACCGGCTTCGAAAAGAACCAGATCGATGCGAATAGAGCCGCGAGAAACAGGATCAGCCGAAATGGATGCCGCGACCGAAAATCAATGTCCTTGAAACTGTAAAACCGCCACGTACTGACCATCAGGTAGCCGACGCAAACTACGGTGAGCAGCCAGATGAGTGTCATCCACGGAGTATCGAGTGGTTCGCCGCCAAAGAAATGCACCACAGCCGCAATTACGCCGGCGCCTGCCGGAATTGGCATTCCGACGAAGTATTTCTTGCCGGGGCGCCCGGGATTCGTCGGCTGCGGGTTGCTGGTGATGTTGAAACGCGCGAGGCGGCTTGCGCCAGCCATGAGAAACAAGAAGCTGGCGATGGCGCCAAGCTGAACCAGTTTCGTGTGCAGGTCCACAGAGTAGGCGAGCGGCAACAAACGAAATCCCCACACCCATGCCAGCATGGCAGGCGCCACCCCAAAGGTGATGACGTCGGCGAGCGAATCGAGCTCCTTGCCAAAATCGCTGCTCGTGCCCGTCATGCGCGCGATGCGGCCATCGAGTCCATCGAACAGCACGGCAAATCCGATCGCCTTCGCGGCATTATCGAAATGCCAGGCTTCACCGATCGAACCGGTCGTGACTTGCAGAATCGCGTAAAAACCCGCGGCGATGTTAGCTGTAGTGAAGAGCGAAGGCAGGATGTACATGCCTTTACGCATCCGGCGGCCTGGACGGTCGGTGCGGCGACGAAGCGGAATGACTGGAACGTTCATCGGGCCCCCGTGGGAACACCAACTGAGGCGGCGGTTACAAGTTCTTCGCGTTCGGTTGAAAGATAAGCCAGAACACTTTCACCGCCTTTGACGCGGTCGCCAATCTTCACCGAGATCTTCGCGCCAGCGTCCACAACAACGTCTACGCGCGATCCAAACTTGATGAGTCCCACACGCTGGCCGCGAGCGACCTGATCGCCGACTTTCTGATTGAACACGATTCGACGGGCAATCAAGCCAGCGATCTGTTTGAAGATGACGGTCTGACCTTCGCCGTCCACCGTCACGATGTTCTGTTCGTTCTCGTCCGCAGAATTTGCAGCCATGGCATTCAGGAACTTGCCGCGCTGGTAACGGACATCGCGAATGATTCCAGCGATAGGCGAACGGTTGACGTGCACATCAAAGACATTCAGGAAGATACTGATGCGCGTGCGGCGTTCGCCTTCCAAAGTGTAAGGAGAAACATCGGTTACCTTGCCGTCTCCGGGCGAGACGATGGCCCCCGGCGTTTCTGGAACGGCCCGCTCGGGATCGCGGAAAAACCATAGGCAAAACGCGGCCAGCAAAAGAATAGGAACGGCCCATGCAGGGGAGGTGAGCCAGCCCACGAGCAGCGCAGCACCAAAAAGCGGCACCGCATAGTAGTAGCCGTCAGGAACCATAGGAGACTTAAGATTATATTCGCGCGCCGCCGCCATGGGGCGCCCATATATTAAGTGTAATAAAAAAAGGCGCTTATGAGCGCCCTTGTGCGAGACATATGAATGCTGAGCGGCGACCGCCGCAACGAAGTTAGCCGTGACCGTTACGCTACTTGATGGTGCGTAACTTCTGTTCGGTACTGCTTCTCGATGGACTCCATCTGGTCCTTGAGACGCAGCTTCAGCTTTTTCAATCGAACTTCTTCTAATTTTTCGTCTTCGGTGAGGTAGCGCTTTTGAGTGAGGGATTCGAGGCGTTCTGAGTGTTGCGTATGCTCCTGGGCCAGCTTGCGGAATTCATCGTGACTGGTCAGGAGTTGGTCTCTCGGAGTCATCCAGCAGACCTCCTCTGTGTTTTAGAAACTTCAAATTAACACAGCTGAAACATCGCTTCAATGAATTTTGCGTATCGATTTGTCAGATATCCTGAGGAAGATTGCCTTTGTTTTGCACCATTTACGAGGCAGTTAAGATCGGAAATCACACTTCGAAGCAGATCTCTTGCGCGCTTCGATGAAGTTGCAATCTTGAAGGTTGAGTCGGGGCACAAATCCTTTCCGAGGCTGCTAATCGTTTATCGCGAGACGGTAAAGGATCGCGTCTTCGGTCGAGTTGCTGTAGTAGTTGCGCCGCCGCCCAACTTCGCGGAATGAGTGCGCTTCATAGAAGGATTTAGCGGATTCGTTCGACGCGCGCACTTCAAGTACGGTCGCTGCAGCCGCGGATTCCTTTGCCTGACTGATCAATGCGCGAACGAGTTGGCTTGCTAATCCACGACGTTGGTGGGATTTGGCGATCGCGATGTTCTCTATTTCCCATTCCGGATTGGTGGCACTCGCAACGATGAAACCATGGATCGCGCCGTCTTCCTCTAGCAGCAACACGCATCGCGCTGGACCAGTAAAGAGATCGCTGTATTGAGCGGAGGACCAGTGGGCCGCTGTGGGAAGAGCCTTCGCCAGCATCTCAAGTGTGGGTATGTCACGCGCGATTGCTGGGCGGATCAGCATTCTGGGACGAATCCTAAGGATAGCGGAATTGGGCCGCACTCGTGCGGGACAGCAGATCTCTTGACCGTAGAGTTCGCTGAGAAAAGCTAAGGTCGCTAAGAACGGCCAGGCTGCGATAGTGGACGCATTTTCTATTTCGGCTTTGGGAATAGTTCGGCGTCGGTGCGGTGAAGATAGTTGGCTTCGAGAGCGATGGAGGTCACGGTTTGTCCAGCCTGGATTTTTTGCCAGCCGAGTTGGGCGACGAGTCCCGCGCTCGGATATGCGATTTGTTCCGAGTCGGTGCTCGAACGGTGCGCAAGCTCGAAGAGCGTGCTGTCCGGGGTGACGATGAAGCTGGTTCTTGCAGTCTCGAGGAATGCTTGTCTGCTCAGTAAACGCTCTGCGAGCAATTTCGCGTCGGCTCCAACCTCGTATTCTCCTGTGTAGACATCGCCGCGACCCGCTTCCAAAGCCGCCATGACGCGGCCTTTTTTGTTGGTGCTGATCGCGATCGCTTCGAGAAGAGATACCGCGGCAATCGGTTTATCCAACACTTCCGCCAATGCTTTGATCACGGCGAGCCCAACCCGAAGGCCAGTAAAGGATCCGGGACCGGACACAACTGCGAAAGCTTCGATGTCTCGCTTCTGGAGGCCGTGACGCTCAAGAAGGTCGGCGATTTGTGGAACTAGTTGCGCAGAAAATGTGCCACCAGCTAGGGGAACAACCTCGATGACTTGCAGTCCCTGTGACGAGTCAGGCACTGCGGGCATCCGTGCTATCGCGATGCCGCCGTTCTTGCCGGAAGTGTCTACCGCAAGCAGTACCGGCACGAACTAGGCAGCCCCTTTCACTTGAGCGGATTCGAGTGGTTGAAGTTCTCCTAGAATTGTAGGGATCAGTTCGGCCACGGTCGGATGAATGTGCACGGCGCGCTGTATCACCGTGTAAGGCTTTTTGGTGTACATGACGTCGAGGACGCAGTGTATTGCCTCGTCTCCACCGGGCCCGAGAACGGCAGCGCCGAGAATTTCTTTGCTATCGGCATCTACGAGAACTTTCATAAATCCCTGGGTCTCGCCCTTTTCGATTGCACGGGAAACGCGGGTCATCGCACGCTTACCGATCAGAATTTTGCGACCGGTCGCGACCGCTTCCGCTTCGGTCATTCCAGCGCGACCGAGAGGTGGATCGATGAACAGGCCATAAGTCGGAATGCGATCGGTAACTCGGCGCGGATCGTTGTCCAGCAAGTTTGCAGTAACGATCTCGTAATCGTTGTAGGCCGTGTGCGTGAAGGCGCCTTTGCCGTTGCAATCGCCGATAGCCCAGATGCCGGGGATGTTCGTGCGGAGCTGATCGTCGACCTCGATGTAGCCGTGCTTGTCGACCTTGACCCCGGCTTGGTCGAGTCCGAGATCTTCTGTGTTGGGAACGCGCCCGACCGCGAGCAGGACGTGGGACCCGAGAACTTCGCGATCGCCTTTATCGCAGTTGACGCCGGCCGCTATATTTTCTCCTTCTTTCCGGAACGAAATGCAGGTTGCGTTGAGGCGGAGGTGCACACCTTCGTTTTCGAGGATTTTCCGAACTTCGGCCGAAACATCCGGATCTTCACGGCCAATCAGGCGCGACCCCATCTCGATGATGGTGACTTCGCTGCCGAAACGACGGAACATCTGTCCAAACTCGAGGCCGATATAGCTACCGCCGACGACAACGAGATGCCGTGGAAGAAAGTCGACCTCCATCATCGAAGAGTTCGTGAGATATGGAATCTGATCGACACCCGGCATATCTGGAACGCGGGCGCGGCCACCGGCATTGATAAAGAATTTGTCGGCCGTAAGCCGGTTGCCATCGACTTCGACTTCTTTTGGAGACACGAAGCGCGCGTGTCCCTTGAAAACGGTAATGTTTTTATTGTCGCCTAGCCAGGACTCGACACTTGAAGACGATTTGTTAACGATCTGATCCTTGCGGGCCTTTACTTTCTGCATGTCGACAGTAACATCGCCAGAAATGTTGAAGCCGTAGTCGGCGCCCCGGCGAGCCACGTGGGCTGCATAAGCGCTGGCGACCATCGTTTTGGTCGGCGTGCATCCGGTATTGACACAAGTGCCGCCAAAAAGTTTGCGCTCGGCAAACGCTACCTTCATTCCCGAAGTTGCCAGGCGATTTGCGAGTGGCGGCCCTGCTTGTCCAGCGCCGATAACGATCGCGTCAAATTTGTTCGGCATGCAAAGCACCCTCCACGAGTTCGAGAAGAACGCCCCCGGCACTTGAGGGATGAACGAAAACGTAACGGTGTCCGCCTGCGCCCATCTTGATGTCTTCGGAGACGAGGCGAACGTTGTCTTGTTTCAACTTAGCGACGGCGGCCGAGAGATCAGGGACGCGGAGGCAGACATGGTGGAGGCCCTCTCCGCGCTTTGCGATGAATTTCGCGATGGTGGAATCGTCCGAGGTCGCTTCAAGTAACTCAAGGCGGCTTTCGCCCACCGGGACCATTACAAGTTTGACCTTTTCGTGTTCGACAGTTTCTTCGGACGAGATTGGAAGGCCAAGGGTTTCGTAAATCGATTTGGCGGCGGCGAGGGATTTTACGGCAATGCCGAGATGATCGATGGTGAACATGATATGCGCTCACATATTAACGTGCTTTTTGGCGGGAGTGGGGCGCGTGGGTGTGTGTTGTCCTTGGTGGTTTGGTTTGAAGAAAGCATGGAACCACGAAGGGACACTAGGGGAGATCATTGACCGCCGATCTCAAGATGAGCCGAACAGAGCGCGAAGGAAGGCCCTAACCACGGAGGGCACAGTGGAACACGGAGGAAACCTTGAACCACGAAGGGAAATCTTCAGCGATTGTTTTTTGATGATGCCGTGTTTTTTGATGCTGCCGGGAGGGCAGCGGTGGTTACGATCTCTTCGACCAGCGAGTAGGGATCGCGGCGATGGGCGGCGATTTCAGCGGCGTAGGCTTCCAGTTGCTGGCTGGTCAGTTGGCCGCGGGCGCGATCCAACATGGCATCGCGGATCATTTCGATCAAGCGTTGCTGCCAGTTGTGAATCGTGCGCTTTTGCGCGAGATTGGCCGTTTTGAGATGTGTTTCGTAATCGGCAATCGCCGCGGCGAGCTCCGCGATTCCACGGCCTTCGCTGGCGACGGTCTTGACAATGGAAGGGGTCCAACCGTCGGCGCGCACGGCGAGAGACTGCATAGCGCGAATTTCACGTTCCACGTGATCTGCCCCATCGCGGTCGCTCTTGTTGATGACGAAGATGTCGGCAATCTCCATGATGCCGGCCTTGATGGTCTGCACATCGTCTCCCATGCCAGGCACGAGAATGACGACGGTGACATCGGCGAGGCGAACGATATCGATCTCATCCTGTCCGACGCCTACGGTTTCGATCATGACGAGGTCCCGGCCCGACGCGTCGAGCACGGTTGCAACGTCTGCGGTCGTGCGGGCGAGGCCTCCCAGAGATCCGCGGGTTGCCATGCTGCGAATGTAGATTCCTTGATCGGCATGATGGTCCTGCATGCGGATGCGGTCGCCAAGGATTGCCCCACCCGTGTAGGGACTGCTCGGATCGACGGCAATGATGCCGATAGTTTTCTGCTGCTTTCGATAGTGTTTGGCAAGCTGATCGACCAGCGTGCTCTTGCCGGCGCCGGGTGCCCCCGTCAGGCCGAGAATTCGAGCGTGACCGGTGTGAGGGAATAACGCCTTAAGCAGGACCGACCACCCGTCAGCGCGGTTCTCCACGATCGAGATGGCGCGAGAGAGAGCGCGCGCATCGCCGCCGCGAAGGCTTGCGATGGTTTGTGCGAAGTCGTTGGCCAAGCGAATCAGTGTAAAGGAGAACGGGGAGATACGAAAATTCGCGCTTTGCTTGAGTGCTTTTCGTTCCTCGTTTTTAGGCTACTTGTTCTTATCGGGTTGGCCGTTCGTAGGGGACTTATCGTTAGGCGCTTCACGCGAGTCTGGTTTCGTTTCCTTACCGGCTTCCGCAGGTGGCGAAGCCAGCGTGCGCAGATGGAGGACGATTTGCCAGCGCTGCAACTCGGGCAAACGGCTGAAGGATGGCATGCCGCGATCCGGGTTGCCATTCGTGATTTTCCAAAAGAGAGTGCCATCCGTCTGTTGTTGGACGGCCGACAGGTGGAAATCAGCGGCCTTCTTCAAGCCTTGCCCCTCGTCACCGTGGCATTCTGCGCAGTGACGACGAAAAAGTTTTTGTCCCCCGGCTGCGGCATCAGGATGATCGCGAAGCGGGTTCGGTTTCGCGGCCGCTTCGGATGGCGCCTGCCATTTCGGGTCTTGATGGTACGCAGTACTTTGGGAATGAGCGAGTGTGGCCGCCGTCAGAACGAAACACGCCATCAGCGTATGGCTCACGAGTGTCCTCCGAACAAGCGCGCCACTTTTTGTCCGAAGCCGTGGATTTCATAGCTGTATCCGAAGCGAATCAATGCAGGCGCGCTGACGTCAGTCAGCCCGATACCAGGCGAAAACCGCAGCGTCGAATTCTCACTCACTTGCCAAGCAAGCACCGGCGCGAAGTAGTGTGCGGTGTCTTTGAGGCCGAAGCCGTTTGTACTGCCGAGTCCACCGTACATTTCGAAGCCGGCAGCGAAGTTTTCACGGCAGAAGCGGCACGCGTGACCTGAGGCGAGGCTGGAAAGAGGCCGATACACTCCGAATGCGTAGCCGAATTCGAAGCCCTCGTCTTCAGAAAGATTTTTTTCGACGATGAAGTTCTCGGAAATGTTCCAGTCGTGCACGGTGCTGGAAAGAATCAACTTCGTTTCAAGTTCGTGGGCATGCACGCGGCGGAGTTCGGCATTCGATTCGTCAGATATTTCAGCGTTGCCAACAATCTCTTTCGCGATGCCGCTGGCCTCGTTGATGGATTCGTATTCGAAATAGAGGATTGGATTGATCCAGTGTTCGCGTTTGAGTGGACGAAACCGATTTTCCAGACGCCATCCGGTAGAAATGGTGCTGTCGTCTTTCGTGGAAATTCCTTCGAGGTAAAGTTCGGTGGTCCAACGGCTGGTAATGCCGTATTCAATCTCGAGCCAGGGAGCAATGTAGGCTCGCTGTCCCTCGCGCGGTACCCGCACCGTGCTCGCAGCGGCAATTTCGAGGTTTCCGGGTTCCTCGAGGTGGTGATCGTAGGTGACGAAGTAAGGCCGCTCCTGGCCCGAGGCTGCCAGAACTAAGCCGGAGATGAGGAGAAGGATCAAAACATAAGGGCGCATAGGATCTTTAATTGCAACTGAGTTGCAAGTATGAAACTAGCAAGATTATCTGCTGGGGCTGGGCGCAGTCAATCCTCGGCCGCATTTTGTGTTGCAATTCCCTTGCAACTACATGCAACAACGCAGAGCGTTATGTATGGGAGTCAGTGGACGCGACGCGGCAGTTTCCACAATAACCGCCAACTTCGAGGCGCGTAACGACGATGTGAAAGCGGCAATCGCGCTGGATCTGTCCTTTGAGGCGGTCGAAAAGGTCGCTCTCAAACTCGGTAATTTTGCCGCATCGGAGACACGCCATGTGAATGTGATCTCTCTGAGGACGACGTTCGTAAAAATGTTTTTCGCCCTGTAGGTGCATCAGATCGAGCTCGTCGATAAGGCCCTGCCGTTTGAGAAGGTTCAGGGTGCGATAGACGGTGACGCGATCGATCTGCGGATCGAGTTTCTGGGCGCGGCGCAGGATTCCGGCGGCATCAAGGTGCTGCTTGGCAGTCTCGACAACGCTCAAAATCATTTTGCGCTGGCGGGTCATGCGAAGGCCGCGCGACATGAATTCGGCCTGGAGGCGTCCGGGCTGTTCGGTCTGAGGAAGCGGCATGATTCCCTCTTTTGATTTGTTGCAACTGTGTTGCAACTATTGCGAATTAGTGTACCGCAAGAGCCGACAAACTGTCATTCAAAGGATTTCAATCTTTTAACAGCTGGCAGGTTCTTACCGAAAGTTCGCAAGAGTGCGAACTGGGACTCGTTGGTTGCAAGGCTTTGTGTCTGCCCTCGCGGCGGCGAGAAGGACTACCAATCTTCGCTTAGTAGCCTTTCATTTTTTCTTTGACGTTGTGGGCGAGCTTTTCGACTTCTTCCGCTTTTTTCAGGACGTCCAGGGAAAGCATGTTTTCATTCGACTTGTCGACCTGATCCTTGAGTTGCTGCGCCAGCTCCAGCAGGCGATCCGTGTCACGTTTAAGGGATTCGTGGCGCTCAGTGTTGGCCTTCTTCGCCATGTCTTTTTTCATTCGAATGGTGCCTTCGTCTTCCGGAGGCCCTTGCTGCGTGGAAGGCGGGCCAGGACGATTTTGCGCACCAGCGGCCGCCGCTGCGACAACGATGAAAGACAGTACAAATATGCAGACAAACCTTTGCAGACTTGATGGCATCGAGAAATTGAAGTGCATCCAAAACTCCGTGATCCGATTCATTCGATTATATGGTTGATCGTCCGCATGAGTGAAAGCCGGGCAGCGGTTGCTATAATCCCGGAAATCGCCCCATGATCCCAGCGCTTGCTTTCCTATTCACGCTTCCTGACACCGCGCACATCTCGTCGCTGCTCAGCAACTGGCGGCAGGATGCAATGGAGTTTGTCCGCCGCGACGTTCCGAAACTGATTTTCGTTCTTGTAGTGGCGATCGTGCTGATTCGTGTCTTGAGAGTCGTGACGCTCAAGATCGCCGGGTTGCGCACGCATCGGGTACCGACCGGGCTGCGTGGCCAGCAAGTGCGCACGCTGGCGGGTGTAATCAACGGTTTAGGTTCAGCCGTCATCCTGTTTGTCGCATCGTTGGAAGCATTGTCACTGCTGGGATTGAACCTGGGTCCGCTTCTGGCAAGCGCGGGAATTGTTGGACTCGCAATTGGATTCGGGGCGCAGACTCTGGTTCACGATGTGATCAATGGTTTCTTCATTTTGATTGAAGACCAGTTTGATATTGGTGAGAGTGTGCGCATGGCAGGTGTTAAAGGCAACGTGGAAGCCATGAGCCTGCGACGTACCGTGTTACGCGACGACGACGGCACGCTGCACATGGTTCCTAATAGTCAGATCACGATCGTCTCGAACCAAACACGCGACTGGGCGCAGATCTCATTGAAAGTAACGGTGGCCTATGACGAGCCGAGCGACCGGATTATCGCTCTGCTCAAGCGAGTTGGCGAAGATGTGCGACATGATCCTCAGTTTTCAGACGACATCGTGAGCGACGTACAGGTGCCGGGAATTGAGCGGGTGGGCAACGGCGAAGCCGAGTATCTTTTATTGATGAAGACGCGTCCGACGAAACAGTATGGAGTCAGCCGCGAGCTGCGGCGTCGCATTAAGGAAGTATTTACGGCAGAAAAAGTAAAGACTCCCGGACCGGGCCGGCTCTTCGTAGCCGACCCAGGCAGTAGTGGCACCAGTAGCTAGAAGCGAGCCTTCATTCTCGCGCGATCCCTCCCTGTGCTCAACAAATCGCGCTGTGTTGGGCTGGAAGCCAGCTTTTTCCTATTTCTTGTCCTCGAGGCTGGCCGGCGCCAATTTTGCCAGCTGGACTGCCAGCCAGTTCGGGTGTTGATCCCTGATTTCGGCTCGTTCCTTCATTGCAACCGCTGTTCTTACGACGTGAGCACCGATATATCGAATCGGTTCGGGCGGAAAGTTGTTGAGCGTTCGTCCGACCAGCGGATGGTTGCTCCATTCATCATCGCGATCGAGGGCGAGGCTCGCGAGGATGCGCCCGCCAATCACGCTAGGGCCTACGCCGTTTCCACTCCATCCAATTCCATAAACGATGTTCGGATGGTTCTTCAGACGTCCGAGGCGCGGAAGGCTGTCAGGTGTCCGGTCGATCGGGCCGGACCAGTCGTGTGTCACGGGAACATCGTTCAACATGGGGTAGTAGCGGCGGAGGTCGGCGGTCACTTCGGCAGCGCGTCCAGCGTGACGATCGAAATTGGCGCCGATCCGCCCGCTGTAGGCGATGGTCCATCCACCTTTACCAAAAGCAATGCGGCCGTCGCGAGTGATGCGGTAGTAGTCGACCATGGTTTGCGAGTCAGTGATGGAAAGGTCCTTGTCCCAACCAATTTCTGCAAGGCGTTCATGGATGGGTTTGGTTGCAACGATGTCACTCGAAACAACGACAATCGCACACTGCAGTTCCCGGATCGATGCGGCCCATGCGTTGTTGGCGATAACGAGCTTTTGCGCGCTGAGTGTGCTTCGATCAGTGCGGATCGTGACTGGCGAAGAACGGCTGAAGTTCTTCACGCGGCTGTGTTCGTAAATGCGCACTCCCCGTTCAAGAGCAACTCTTCGAAGACCGCGCACGAGCGCGGCGGGCTGGACAATTGCGGCGGTGGCTTCAAAGACGCCGGCTCGATGCGCCGGGGATCCGGCGCGGCGCGAGACTTCGGCCGGATCAAGCCGACGAAAGATTTCAACTCCCATCTTCTCTGTGATCTGGACCACGCTTTCCCAAGCTCCGAGTTGAGATTGGCTGGTTGCGGTCCAGAGCCAGCCTCCGCGACGAAAATCGGCATCGATGTGATTGGCCTCGCAGAATGCTTTGATTTCTGTAATCGCAGCTTCCGAGCTGCGGCAGATGCGAATGGCTTCTTCGGGCCCGAAAAGTTTCGCGAGCGATGACAGTTTGGGCCACCAGGATAGGACGAAGCCGCCGTTACGTCCGGAGGCGCCGCCGCCACAGATGTCCTGTTCAAGGACGGCGACGTCGCAGGCGGGATCGTATTCTTTAATGCGGAGGGCCGTCCAAAGGCCGACGTATCCGCCGCCGAGGATGGCAATGTCGGCTTCCGCGTGGTCTTCGAGCGGTGGCCGATCAGGCGAGTCGCCTTCAACTTGTTGGAGCCAGAGAGAACGGTGTTTGGGGGCAGGCGTCACGCCGCGACAGCTTAAACCAAGGAGAACGCGGAGCGCACGCACCGATTCGACGCGGGTCGTGCAGGCAAGTCGAGTGTGAAAGGTGCAGCGCGGGCGTTACCGCCCGCGCTAGACAAATCCAATTTACAACGCGCTCATGTTCGAAAGGAATTCGCCGTTGGTCTTGGTTTTCGACAGCTTGTCGATCAGCAATTCCATGGCTTCGACCGGAGACAGCGGGTTCAGGACTTTTCTGAGAACCCAGATGCGCGTCAGGTCTTCTTTCGGAATCAACAGCTCTTCTTTTCGTGTGCCCGAGCGCTGAATATCGATGGCCGGGAAGGTTCGCTTATCGACCAGCTTGCGCTCCAGGATGATTTCTGAGTTGCCGGTACCTTTGAATTCTTCAAAGATCACGTCATCCATGCGGGAACCGGTATCGATCAGGGCTGTTGCGATGATGGTCAGCGATCCGCCTTCTTCGATGTTGCGGGCCGATCCGAAGAAACGCTTCGGGCGCTGCAGGGCGTTTGAATCAACGCCGCCTGACAAGACCTTGCCGCTGGGCGGCACGATCGTGTTGTAGGCACGGGCCAGACGCGTGATCGAGTCGAGCAAGATAACGACGTCGCGTTTGTGTTCGACCAGGCGTTTCGCCTTTTCGATCACCATTTCTGCGACCTGCACGTGGCGGGCTGCGGGCTCATCAAAGGTCGAGGAGATGACTTCCCCTTTGACCGAGCGCTGCATGTCGGTAACTTCTTCCGGGCGTTCGTCGATGAGCAGAACCATCAGGACGACTTCCGGATGGTTCGCCGTAATCGAGTTCGCGACGTTCTGCAAGAGCATGGTCTTACCGGCGCGAGGTGGTGACACGATCAGGCCGCGCTGTCCTTTGCCGAGCGGCGTCAGAAGATCCATGACGCGGGCGCTAATGTTCTCGCGTGAGGTCTCGAGTTTAAGGCGCTCCTGCGGATAAAGCGGGGTAAGGTTATCGAACAGAATTTTGTTGCGCGCTTCGTCCGGCGACTCGAAGTTGACGGCTTCGATTTTGACGAGCGCAAAGTACTTCTCGCCCTCGTGGGGCGGACGCACCTGTCCGCTGATGGTGTCGCCGGTTTTGAGATCGAACTTGCGGATCTGGGAGGGCGAGACGTAAATATCGTCCGGCCCAGGAAGGTAGTTGTAATCCGGCGAGCGGAGGAATCCATAGCCGTCGGGCAGGATTTCAAGTACGCCCTCGGCGAAGATGTGCCCTTCTTTTTCGCTCTGCGCCTGGAGGATCTTGAAGATCAGATCCTGCTTGCGCAGGCCGCTGGCCCCGGGCAGGTCCAGAGATCGGGCGATCTTGGTCAGCTCGGTAATATTTTTTTCTTTTAGTTCAGCGATGGTCATTGATCACCTACGGAGATTTTCAAAGGCAGGTCGTTGGGAGAGTCTTTGGGGGACCTTCGGGACAGAGCGGCGGGGCTGGTGTTACGCAGCCCGCCGTTGAGCCTCGGCAACGTTTTCTGGTTCGGACAAAATAGCCTGCCGTTCCGAAACAGCAATGCGATCCAGGACTTCGTTCATGGTTTCCTGGATACGGGTGTTGGGTTTGTGGAACCGGCGCGTCGCCTTGGAAGCCAGCTGACACAGCATATAACGGTTCCGCAGAGTATGAAGTGCGTCGAAAACACGATCAGAGCGCATGATATGAATCTCCTAAATTGGGGATTTCGGCTGCACAACCCACCTTAAACTGCGGTTCACGGAGCCCGATCAGGAGGTCCGGACGCTCGATTGAATGGGTTAAAAACGGGAGCCAGATTCACCCAAATAGATGCTCCGCCAGGCCCCAAAGTTGCTCAATTTTCTGGAGTTGACCCAGTTTCAAGGGCGGAGGTTCCCAGGACGGCAACAGCGATGAAGTATGTCCTCGGAACAGCTTAAGGTAGCGGCATTTTGCTGGTAGGTCAAGTATTTTCTGAGGCCCCATTGACCCGACCCTGCAGGAGGCCTTTCAAGTGCCGTTGCATCCTTAATGTCTCTGCGTTCGCATTTATGGTTCGATTTACTGGCGGGTGCGGAACCGGGTCCGAACGGGCTGGATCGCTAAGAGAACAATCGCCAAGGCTGCCGGTCCCGCAATGATGTGAAACATTGGGGCATGGGCTAAGAGGTCGAGAATGAAAACGATGCCCGTCAACAGGCAGAGCAGAACTACCCCCCACTGCTTCCAAAAATAGACCCCGGCGAGCCCGACGATAATCAACACTCCGCAAGCAATGTAGGCAGCAAAAACCGATGGCCGGTGCGCGCCTGGAAAACGCTCGAGAAAAAAGCCTCTACGGAATAGTGCTACTGCTAGCGCGTTGAGGGTGGCCAACGCCAATAACACGAGGACAACTGTCATCGCCCAAGGGCGATTTGCGGGAATCGATTTCGATGAATGTTGTTCGGTCAACTGGTCAATGTCGTTGCAACTGTTAAGGATAATCCCAGGAACTGTCGTGTCAAGCTACCCGCTTGCCGCGCCGAGACACGACTCTATTTTTAAGCCCAGAACGTCCGGTCCAAGGTGCGGTACTGGATGGCTTCCGCGATGTGCTTGGTTTCAATGTCGGGTTGGCCTTCGAGATCGGCGATGGTTCGGGCGACTTTCAGGATGCGATCGTGGGCACGGGCGCTCAGGCCTTGTTGAGTCATAGCTCTCTCAAGCAAGTTCTCACAGTCAGCGGAAAGACTACAGAATGTTCGCATATGCCGCGGAGCCATCTGAGCGTTGCAGTAGATTGTGTCTTTACTGTTGGCGTGGAACCGGGCAAGCTGCCGCTGGCGCGCGTTCATGACTCGCTGCAAGATTTGGGCGGAACCTTCCGGCTCATGCGTGCTTCGCATTTCCTTGTAGTTCACGGCAGGAACATCGATGTGGATGTCGATTCGATCGAGCAAAGGACCGGAGATCTTCGAAATGTAGCGCTGAATCATCGGCGGCGTACAGTGGCACTCGTGCGTGCGATCGTTGTGAAAACCGCAGGGACACGGATTCATGGCGGCGGCGAGCATGAAACGTGACGGGAACGTGAGGGACATGGCAGCTCGTGCGATGCAGACGGTGCCTTCTTCGAGCGGCTGGCCTAACTGCAACACCCCAACGTATCCATCTGCCGCTCGCACTGGCCGCATGAATACCCCCAACCGTTTTTGCCCTTCCCGAGGCCGCCCAGAGTTGGCGGGTTTTGATGTGCATCTTCTAAATCACCGCATCTGGAGCAGGCGTAGGCCAACTTGCGGGTTTCCATACTTGAGCTAGGACCTTGCCACCACGAAAGATGTCAACGGGGTTAGGCAACTGGCAGCGGAGTAAATGAGCTTCTGTCATGATCATGCGATTTCCCTCAGCCGCGCGAACAAGTTCCTTCGAGTTGCGGCCAATCGGCGCTAAGATAAATACCTTTTTTTCGGGATGTTGCTTTTTTAGCAACTTGATCGCAGGAACTTGGTCGGAGTCGGCGGTTACGAGAATCAGTTTGTCGTACTCGTTAGCTACTTCGAGGATCTTCGTCGCGATATTCACATCGGTCTGCTTTTCTTCTGGCTTCTGGAACTCCCCTTTGCAGATCGCGCGGCATTCTATTGTTTTGGACTTAAACTCGCCAAGAGTGTATTCAACCCCACGGGCCCGAAGCGCGCTAACATACGTTTGGTGCCTCAACCGCTTGGCATCATTCCAGTTCGGATAGGCGGTGAAATAGTGGACGGCAACTAGATCTTCGATTTCTGGGCGGACATATTCACTGATTAAGCTACGAAGGCACAACCATTTGTACTTCTGATAACGCGCTTTATCAGCGGCATCGACCCCCGACTCGAACTTATCAATCGCATGGAACAGATTGAAGCCGTCTATAATGGCGTAAACCCTTGATTTCGCTGCTGGTTGCGCGCCTTCCGGTTGCGGTTCTACGTCCGATTTTTCCATTGACATTTTCATCCTAACTACCGATAATGCACACATCACCCCCACGGGCATTTGTCCCGTGGCCCCCAGCTCTAGGAGCTGGGTTTGTTTTTGCTACTGACCTACCACGCTCTGGTCAAAACTTCACGGCAAGCTAGCAATTAGGTCCTTCGCAATAGCTAGGGCCTTCGCTAAACCCTGATTCGTCAATCTGTACCGAGTGGAACGCTTAACCCCTGTCTTCAGAACAAATGCCTCGGTCAGCGGTTTGTCCATGATCCGATCAACTCGCGCCACTGGGCGACCGGACTGAGCTAGCCCATCCCCGATCTCTTGGCCAGTCACAGAGAGGTTATTCCGAAGGTCCTTGTGGCCCAGCATTACTAGCAATGCGGCGTCTTCTGTTGACGCCGGTAGAGCAGTTAGCGAAACAATGCGCCCTGAAACATTCAGAATTTTTTCTATCGAGATATGCGGACCACCGAGAAGATTCGACTGTATTTTGTTGTCATTACCAGATTCTTTGATATTCTTGTCGGACGCTATGGAGGCTGGAGAACTGATAAGGCTCTTGAATGTTTCAAACTGTGACTGAACAATTTCGGCTGGCCCTTCCGCCTCGAACTCGTGATCCCCAACCTTTATCTTAATTTTCGTGGTTTCCATTTGTGCGCCACTCCCTGTAACGACCTAATATTGGCAGAAGATAAATCTTCTGTCAAGAAAATGCAGATGTCCTGGTTTAATTTTTTAATGTCTTAGCGCATAGTCGAGGCATGAAACGCTATGAGCACCTTCAAAATTCGATATGCCTGAGCTGTGCGAATTGGCTATGCGTAACGGCTGGGACGTACAGCGGGGAGATTATCTGCGGGAAGTGCGGCGCGGTGAATCTCTTTGAACAGTCTTCAAGGCCGACCCAGCTAGTGGCACAAACGTGTGGTTCCCCGGCCCGAAACTGATTGCTAGAATCGCGCCACTTTCCCCGAGAAATGAGACGCGATGGCGCTGTTCTTCGTTACCTATGACCTGATCAAATACAAGGACTATCCCAGGCTCTGGGAACGCCTTGGACAATATGGTGCACAGCGAGTGCTCTTGTCTGTCTGGGTGCTGCGCAGCAATTCAAGTGCTTCAGCTATAAGAGACGACCTAATGAACTTCGTCGACAAAGATGACTGTCTACTTGTCGTTCAGTCGTCTGATTGGGCCTCGTTCAACACCATGATTAACATTAACCAATTCTGAGTCATTGCGACCTAGGGCGGCCTGGAGAGATTCCAGCGCTGCCCGTTCTTCTTCAGTTTCCGGTTTAATCGTTAGACTTTCATTCAACCAAAATGCTTTCATCACTTCTCCTATCATTGCCTGCAGTCGAGGCGGGGCTTGTGCCCTCTGGCCGAGTTTCACCGCCCCGCCCCGCTTTCGTCGGAGCCAATGACCGACGAACCTTCAAACTTTAAGAACGGGGTTCCTAGCGGGGAACCCCGTTCGGCCTAAAGCCCGGATGCACAGCCGAAGTGCATCCGTTTTGGGCGGAAGGAGGCCGCCCAAAATCCAACCACCAATCTCACTCTCTCGACAACTTGAATCCGTTCGCGATAAGTCGGGACAACTCGTGCTCAGAAATCCTCGACGCACGGCCCAATTTGATAAATGAAATTCTGCCTTGCGACATCCAGACACGAATCGTGTGCGGACTCACGCCCAGCGCAAAAGCAACTTCAGACACACGCAGCAGCCGCCCGACAACATCGACTGTGTATTGCATTAGCTCACCACGACGTCCACAGCAGCCGCGAAAGCAGACGGGCGCGGGATTACAACATCGACAAAACTTATCGAGGTCAATTCCACAATCCCCTGTTTCTTTTTCGTCCTGTCATCGAACAACAACTCGAGTGCCGAAAATTCGCACAACAACATCTCGGAAAATGCGCCGTGAATGAGCGCGTGTAGGTTTGTGCCGCTGCCTTTGATCAAAGTGGATGGAACGGCCGTCGAAACCTGCGCAGGCTTCTCGAAAATATTGCTGCCCTGCCAAATCGCCGCACTGCCCGTGCCATTTACGAAAACCTTCCTGAGTTGCTTTCGGACTTTCGGAGTACCCAACCATCCGACCGAATCCGGCGCATTGGCGCTTGCGACCGTCTCTTCCAGGGCCAAGATTGTGTCGTAGGTCGCCGCGCCGCCGTTCGTACCAATGCTTACCACGTTGATGCCGGAATTCTTGAGTAGTCCCACTGGTTCGCCTTGAGCCCCACTGCCGTTGATTGCCGCAGCTTCCAAGGCGGTCGCGTGAGCGCGGCCGATGTCTTGGCGCAATTTCGACTCTAACGCGACGCTAGTCGAGGCCTGCACCAGCAACTGCTTGCTGACCGACGTCGTAACGGACAAGGTGTGTGGAGTTGCCAGACTCGCCCGGAAGACAGGGTCCGTTTGCGTTACGTCGAGGAGCCCGTTCTCACTGACCCAAAATGCGGTAGTGCCGGAATCTTCAGTTGGAAACAGTGCATTAAACTTCAATCCTGGCAGAAACTGTGCCCCCAACGCAGTCAAACGCAATTGACTCCTAAACACATCGACCAAGTCCATGACGCCCTGCGTTGTGGTGAAACCACCAGTGCTGCCCAACTTTGTATCCAGGCCGCTCGCCTGCGGTCGGACTGCGGTTGGCACGAAGATTCCTCTCAGGCCTCTCGGGCCGCGACCAATCTGAGCGGCCAACGTGTCGCTCACTTCTTTTTCAAACCCGTCTTTGCCATCGACCATGCCCAAAATTGCGTTGGCGACGCTGTACCGTTCGATTTCCTTGGGCGTGAAAGACAGGTCGAGATGTTTGTTCGCCTTCGCTTGAATTGCCGTGATCATGATTGCTCCTAAATTCGTTATGGAGCCAAATCAAGAAAACGGTCAACTGGTTGGGTGAACAGCAGTGAACAACTTTAAAGAGGGCTGCGGCGATTCGTGTCCGCCGGTCCCAGGGGAGATTTACGGCATTCAGGAGTAGTTGGTGTAATGGCGATGTTTCGCCAACTACGCGTCAACTTCTCCGACTCTGAACTTCGGTAATGTGGCTGTGGCTCTCTAGAACCATCTACTCTAGAGCCGTGCAGTCCACGTCCATAACAGTTCTTCAAGCAATTATTGGAATCGTCGTCACGATTGTCGGCTTCACGGGCAAGCCTGTGGTGCATCTCGGAAAATTCAAGGCACGACCAATGACGCGTTTAGGGCAGGGACTCGTGTTCGGTAGCTTCGGCATGGCGATATTACTTCCTGCCGTTCTATTGATTGTCGGGCAACAAGTAGGTGGTGTCCACCTACGGCAGTGGAGTTCCGCACTCAATCGCGACGCATCGCTACTGAAGCTGGTGATAGGCGCGATGTTCTTGTACATGAGCTTTGCGGTTAAGAAACTGTCCACCGGGAATCCGTTGCACGTCACAATGTTTAAAGCCTGCACACTCGGAGCAGGCACTACGCTTCTGGCCACGAGTGCGTACTTTATTGCGTTGCGACTGCCGTAACTGTCGTCAACAGGCGATTACACCAACTACTCCTTCAGACCCTTATGACCAAGGGTCAACTGGTGTAATGGCGATGTTTCAACAACTACGGCGGCTGGTGGCACAATACGGCCATGTCTCTACGTTGTTACGGCTTGTTCGTTGCTGCCTTTGTGCTGTCCTTCTCTGCGGGGAGCTTGTCAGCTCAGTCGGATGCGGATTGGGATTGGATGAGCAATCATTTCGATAAGGCTCTCCACGACCTTTTCCCGATTGACGAGCGCTATGGTGTCTACGTTGCCTACCGCTCCCACCGCGACCTGCACACGGATGTCCTTGAGTATTCTTTCGTCATTGGGCCTGAGAAGTCGGATACGGTTTCTGGATTGCCGCGCTACCTTGCCGCGCACGTGCGAGAAGCTGAGTCAGCCTCCGTTTACGACCAAATGATGGCCCTTCATCGGAGATTTCCAAATCGCCCGGCGGACGACATTCAGAAGGACATCCACGTAAAAAAGTGGAAGCTAACTGAAATGAATTGCCCAGCTATCAAGGCACAATTCTCGAAGTTTCAGCAGGTGCGCCTCGCTCCGCCGCAATTTGATGTTGTTATCCTTCACCCTTTGATACATGAGTTTCGCATTCAAGCGGGTGATGGGGATATGGAAGTTGCCTTATAGACGACGAGAACCCGCTGGTCCAGTGGGCCATTGAGACGCGGCACGCACTTGAGCTGTGTGCGGCGAATCCCCATTGAGCCCTTCACGCGTGTCAATTGGCGAGAACAGGCGATTTCACCAACTACTCCGGTCGTGTGAACTGGTGGCGTCAACCAAAGTGGTTGACATTGCGCGGCGAAATTCGGGGGATTACGTTCGCGGCCATTCTGGCGTCGCTTGCCGCAACGTCGAGCTTTCCATCCGGTTCTAGGACTAGTATCCCTCGTAGAATCAACTGGTGAATGTATTGCTGACTGCATCCCCGGTGCCGTGCATAGCCACACTGCGAAACGGTTTTAGCTGGTTCTTGCTGTCTGCCTTTCATCCTCGATCCCTTTATAAGTGTTAACCAAAGTAGATTTAACGACTATCACCTACCAAACCCAGGCGGCGTCAACGCACCCACCGATGACGTCGCGAGTAGGACCCGTCACTCTCGTGGATTCATATGCTAGCGGCCAACACGGCGAGTAGTTCGTCCTCCTCCTGCTGATGCTGTTGCGCTTGTGCGATGCGTGCCTCGTGCTCTTCCTTGGCTCGTGCCCAGTGTTCACGGATGCCGGGCAGACCAGGCAGCCATTGTTTGCTGTTGTGAGCCAAGCCACTCAGTCTGCACAGCCCATGTTGTCTGATGTCCTCGGGGTCTAAATCCAGTAGCGAACAGCACCACGAGAACGAGAAGACAAACTCCAACCTTGCATCTGGCGGTGGTATTAGTCCGCGCTTGCGAGTCCAATCCAAATCTTGATTCAGCCACTCGAATGCGTCGCGTGCATCCGCAGTGGGCTGCCCACCATGTGTGCGAAGACAGTCACGGAGGGCTTGCTCTACGCATAACCTCGCCATCAGCAAGAGTGGGTTGACCCTGGTCGCGTGGGCGTTGCGTTGGGCGTGTAATTCAGCAGGAGCGAAAGCGGGGGAATAAATTTTGGCGACGTCCCGGCCTGTCCACAACATGCAACATGCTTACATCTGTTCCACCGAATCGGTCACGCGGGGTGGCAAGGGCGGGCGGCTACGCCTTTTCAATCGCCTACCTCAACCATGACGGCAATGACGGGTCAACCCCTTATAGGCGTTACACGCGCGCGCGCGTGACGGGTATAACGATATTTGCCGTCATTGCCGTCATAGACCCCTTTTCAGCGCGATTCCGTGGAAGATTTTGCCGACCATGGTAGCTTCCTTCCTGAAGCCCCTCCTTTCTAGTTCGGGCGAAAATTTCCGGCTGGCCATGGCCTTTTCCTGGCTTTCTTCGCACCAGTGGCAGTAGTCCACATACAGAGCGGAGGATTGAGCCGAGCGCTTGAGTTCCAGGGTGCATCTTTCGTCGATCCATTGCGCGAATGCGTCCTCGTCGGCCATGTATTCAGCGGTTGCGTCCTTCACGGCATCAGGCGCGCGCAGTCCCTCACGCTGCCAAGCAAGGCAGCCTTCGACGGCCCAGCGCAGGATTCCCGGCCACTCCTCGCGCAACTTTTCTGCCAAGTTTCCGTCACGTTCCGATTCTGGAATCGTCACCGTGAAGGGCACCAAGTGGAAACGACGTCGGATGGCTTCGTCCACTGAGCGAATCGAGGGTTTATGGTTTCCAGCGATTACCAATTTGAACGCGGGCACGAAGTCGAAGAAGTCTTGGCGCATGAAACGCGCAGAAATCGTATCGCCACCGGTGAGCGCTTTGATTTTACTTTCCGCCCAGCGCCGCCCGTCTTCCGTTTCAATTGAACTTACCAGTCGCGCGCCCTGCAGGCCGGCAAGGTCGGTGGGATGGTGTTCCCCGTGTGTTGCCAGAAACGTTTCCACCGGCGCAGTCCTCGCGTAGCTGCCAAGCATTCCGGAGATGGCACCGAGGAACTTGCTTTTGCCGTTCGCGCCCGTTCCATACAAGAAAAATAATGCTTCCTCGCGCGTACTTCCTGTCAGGCTGTAACCACAGATCCGTTGGAGGAATGCCGCAAGGTCGCTATCACTGTCTGTCACGCGGTCAAGAAACTTCAGCCATAGCGGACATTCGCCGCCAGGGGCAACAGCAGTCATCTTTGTGCAGTAATTCTCACGGTTAGCTGGTCGGAGTTCGCCGGTGCGTAGATTGACGACTCCACCAGGCGTATTTAGCAACCACAGGTCAGCATCCCACTGGTCAGTTGTGGCTGCCGTCCGTGGGTCACTGCGCGCTAGTCTCTCAATTGCTGCGATGGTATTGGACGCTAAGAGTTGCCTGACAAGCGACGGTCTTGAGATGGCCTCGTCGCCGGCTTCGCGGCAAATAAGGCGCGCCCGGTCGAATACTTTCAGCGTCGAATCTTCGCGCCAACACGAGCCGTCAAAGTGCATCCAGCGACCCCACTTTGCCACATAGCGAAGGTCGTCCGCATGGCGACCGGTGAAACGCAACGCGAGTGCGTCCTCGGAAAAACGCTGGCACATGAGTTCTGGAATCGCGTCGCTAAAATCAAGACGCACCTCATTTGCGCTCATCGCCCGTGCCCCAGTCCCGACAACTCGAAATATGTTGCTTCAGCCTCCGCGATTTCGACGTGCAACATCGCGAGATTGCTCCATGCGACCTCCGCTGCGGCTGAATCTGCTCCGTGCATCTCTGAGAGTCGCATTGACTCGCGGCGATAGTGGGCCTCGAGCGCATGCAGCCAACCCCGGGCCTGAAGACGACGCCCGCGAGCCTCTGCAATCTTGGCCGCTTTTGCCTCTTGCTCGCGCTGGTGCTGAAGTCGCGCCGCATTGATAGTCGCGACATGCTCACGCGTAACGTCGCCATCCCAAGCATTCAGATACCTTGCCGCTGCCACAAACCCGAGGTTATAGCGCAGGCGGACGAACCTGATGAGATCGCCGCGCAGGTCGCAGCCAAAGCAATGCCAAGCCCCGCTTGCTATGTTGGCGCTGAAACTGGTTCCAGATTTTGATTGGTGAAATGGGCAGCGCCGCTTAATCCAGCCGCGAGATGGGCGAGTACGTTTGCCCTCAAGTTCCGCATCCCAGAATTGACGCGGGCTAAGCCATTCCGGGCGGAATTGACCCGAGGGCCTGACTCGCGAATTACTGGTTACGCTACTCAATCTCTCCCCTTTTCAGCCCGGCCGTTTGCGGTCAGTCCGGGGTCTTGCCCGTTTTCTGGCGGCACACAGCCTTGATCGGGACCCAACCCCACTAGACGCCGTGCGAACTGCAGGGCCAACTCATCCTGACCCCGCGCGAGTGCGCCCCGCAGGTCGGCAAGGATAAGCGCCCGGGCCCGCGCCACTTCGAGCGCCGCTTGAAACACGGGATTGAGATCTGGCGTCACTTCCGTTCAGTACTGCAGTTGTTTCCGCTTCTTCAATTCCTCCACACTGGCTGCTGGAATCTCCCACTTGCCGCGCACCTTCCGGGCTCCAGGGATGCGCTCCGCGTACAGCAACTCGCGGATGTATTTCACGCAGTAGCCGGTCTCAACCACCGTCGATCGGACGTCGTACGTTTTCGCCATTTGTTCCTCCCGAAATCCCTGTTGTAAGCCTATGGTGGTTGTGGTGTAATGGGCAAGAAGTAAATTCATTAATATATGAAAAAAGTATTTCCGTATTACGAGCTGTCAGCGAGTGTCCGGTACGGAGATAAGCCCTGGCCGGAATATCCCCACGTACACCTCGCGAACCTAAAGATTTCAGACGATGGAATAGACGCATTCACAAGAGTTTACGGGCGACTTTTCGAGAATTACGAGCCGACTTGGCCACTGCCAAAAACAACTATGCAGGCCAACAATGCCGTAATAGGGAAAGCGGGACAGCGCCCCATGATGGCCATAGACATGGTTGCCGGGGTTCAACGCGCCCTGCGCAAGGCATGGGCAAATTCGTCTGACTGGTTGAAAGCCATTGCGGGTCACGACCCGGACCAGGACGCGTTTATCTACGCCCCGATGCAGCCCAAGCTTTCTGTGACTGATACGGGGATAGAACTCATCGCGCCAGATGTTTGGACCTTCTCGCGGCTGGCATTCCTCTGGGATCATGCTGCGGGCAAAACCAAAATCTGCGCTAACCCAGACTGCATAACTCCCTACTTCGTGCAAAGCAAGCAGGGCCAGATATTCTGCTGTCACAAATGCGCTGTCCTTGCGAATGTTCGGCGCTTCCGAGAAACCCAGAAAAAGAAGCCGAAGACCAAACTCGGCATAACTCCGAAGAGGCACAAGAAATGACCAAAGCGGTAATTGAACTGTTGCGAGTCTCCACGGAGTCCCAAGCTGGCGAGGATCGGGCGGGACTAGCCGCTCAACGTGCTGCCAACCGCCGAACTGCCGCGAAGTTCGACCTCAAGATTATCGACACTATCGCGCTGGTGGACGTGAGCGGGACCAGCGTGCTGTATGCCCCTGGCTATCAACGATTGCTATCAACGATTGCAGATCCGAACGTAGCTGGAGTAGTGGCTAAGGAGTTTAGCCGCCTGGTTCGACCAGAGTCCTGGGAAGACGGCGTCATTTTGCAGCGTTTTGTGGATACAGGCACACTCTTGTACCTGCCCGATGGCCCCCTCGACCCATCCACCAGGCAAGGGCGCATTCTGGCCACGCTGCAAGGTTTAATGGCGGGGCTGGAAGGTAGCTTAATCCGCGAAAGGATGATGGCCGGAAAAGAAGCCATGCGCCGTAATGGCCGATGGGCTGCGGGTCAGCATTGCCTGCCCATCGGTGTTGGCTACGACCGGCAGAATCACCGATTTTTCTACCGACCCGAGGCCGAAAAGGTCCGCGAGGTGTTTCGGCAATTTCTGGCTGGCAATCAAAACTATGACCAGCTGTCCGCAATTCTGAGCATGACACGCGGTAGCGCGCGAAATGTGCTGGAGAATCCCATCTATAGCGGTTTCTTGGTCATTGATGAAAAACGGGACTTGTCACCCGCTGCGAAAAAGGTCGGTCCCGATGGACGTCGCCGCGATCGGCGCAAGATAAAACGGGTTCCTGAGGAAGTTATCAGGCAGCGCGTTATAGATGAACCGCTGATTTCCCAAGCTGATTTCGACCGCGTGCAATATCTCGTCTGCCAGAAAGCTGAGCGCAATATCCGGATGCGCCAGAAGGTCGGCCGCTTTACCTACAACGGGTTCTTGTGGTGCGCCAAGTGTGGCGAGAGGCTTCATACCTTTCGGAATCAATTCCAGCGCCACTACTACATCTGCAGCGGGAAAAAGCGCAGAGACGAAGCTGGGAATTTCCTGTGCCGGTATAGCTGCTATCAGAATCGGGACAAACTCGAGCCAATCCTCGACCACATTTTCGCGGACCAGTTGACGGACCGCAATTTCCTGCGCCGATTATGTGACTGCCAGATGGCACAGGCTGAGCGGCGCGGATCTGAATCACGGCTGATGCGTTTGCGCGCGAACATAGACCGCCTGGAATTGAAGCGCCGCCGCATTACCGACCTTTACCTAGACGGCGAATTGTCCAAGAACGAGCGCACATCGAAACTGACAAGCCTCGACCGGGAACTGCGCGAGAGCCGTGAATTACTGGCGGGCGAAGCGCCTGCGCCAGCGGTGAGCGTGGCGAGCCTAGCTGAGCTGTTCGCCCCGTTCGTGGAGTGGCCCTATCTCGAACGCGAGCAAAAGCGCCGCCTCCTGACCAGCTTGGGGCCAGCGATTCGGGCAGCAGACTACCAAGTCGAGAGTCTGAGTTTGAGTAGCAATATCGTTAGCCCTTCTCAAGCGGCTGGCGCATAACCTCGAGCACGTTTCGCGGAAACTCCGGAAGTTCATCAAGGAAAAGCACGCCATTGTGAGCGAGCGAAACTTCACCAGGTCGCGGGACTGCGCCGCCGCCGATAAGACCAGCGTCAGAGATGGTGTGATGAGGGGCGCGGTAGGGACGGGTTCCGACCAGCCCGGCCCGCGCGTCAAGAACGCCCGCCACACTATGGATTTTGGTCGTCTCCAGAGCTTCCTCGAACGTAAGCGGCGGAAGTATTGTCGGCATGCGCTTGGCGAGCATGGTCTTATCGGAACCGGGAGGACCGATCATCAGAATGTTGTGGCCGCCGGCGCATGCGATTTCGAGAGCGCGTTTGGCGGTGGTTTGTCCTCGGACGTCTTTGAAGTCGACTATGTAGTGGTGGGCTTGCTGCAACAAAGCGTCGGTCTCGACCTTTAGGGGAAGAATGCCGTTCCCCGTATTTACGAAGTGAATGACGTCGAGGAGAGAGCGCACCGGATAGACCTCGACCCCTCCGACCATTGCCGCTTCCCGCGCATTAACCTCAGGCACAATGAGCTTAGGAATCTTGCGCGCACGAGCTTCGATTGCAATCGGCAATGTGCCACGAATTCCACGGATACCGCCGTCGAGGGACAGTTCGCCGACGAATACTGCATCGACAATTTCTTTCTTGTTAAGCCCTCCGTACGCGCCGCAGATGCCAAGGGCCATCGGAAGATCGAACCCTGAACCTTCTTTGCGAATGTCGGCTGGGGCGAGATTGATGGTGATGTGAGTCGGGGGAATGTCGTATCCACAGTTCTTGAGAGCGGCCTTGACACGGTCACGGCTTTCGCGAACCGCAGCATCGGGAAGACCGACTGTGTGGAAGTGATCTTCGTTGGTCTTGATTCCGGAAACGTCAACTTCTACTTCAATAATATTGGCGTCGATTCCATACACTGCGGCACTGAGTGTTTTGTAGAGCATTCGATGCCAATAGACACGAACGGAGAGACACAACGGGCGGGAGACCCAAAACGAGCGTACGTGGCCGGTATCAATGCTGCCGTGATGACAATCACGGGGACAAGTGATTGGAAAATGCGTCTCCGTTCCGCGAACCAAAGTTTCCAACAAAGAAATGTTGTTCCCGGCACCGCTGTCACATACGATTCCCCCAGACGTGAACTTGCACGGACGCCTTAGGAGGCGAGCGACAATTTAGTCATGCCTGAAAACGAACCGCAGTCCGCGCGCCCCCCACGCGCACCGAGTAGCCTCGAGAAAGAGGAGACACGGTTGTGGCGGATCGTTCTCTTCTTCATGGTGCTGCTGGCGACTGCCGTCGCTGCGCTCTCGTGGGAACGTTTGAAGGAATTCCCCTACACATTGGTGGCGATCCCCATTGGGCTCGTCGCGCTTGCAATTCTCTTTGCAACTTTCGTCTATGGCCGCCGCAAGGAAGTAGCAGACCTCAAACTGCTGCTGAAGGATCTTGAAGGCCGTGTCGGAATCGCGCCATCTGAAGAGCAAATCGACCAACTGAACCAGGTTATCGCGCGCTCGCAGCGTAGCTTCAAGGAACTGATTGACTCGTTCGATGATGTGGCCTTCGCTATTTCGCTCGACGGCAGCCTGCGAACCGTCAATCGAAGGATGACCGAGGTTCTCGGCCACACGTATTCCGAAGTGGTGGGACACAAACTCGACGAATTTCTCGACGAACCACAGAGAGATCGGGTGGAACCCGCGCTAGCTCGGTTTCTGGATAAGCCCCATTGGTCCGGCGTTGTAACAGTGCGGCTCAAGGGCAGCACTCGCCCTCTCTACTTCGATTGCGTGGTGAATGGGATTGTGAAAGCTGGAGAGGTGGTGGGAGCCAGCACTCTCGCGCGAGACATCACCGAGGAGAGAGAAAAGGAGAAGAGGTTTACTGAGCTGTTTGAGACCCTACAGGAAGGTGTGTATTTCAGCAACAGCGAAGGGAAGTTGCTGGATGTGAATCCGGCGCTGGTACAGATGCTCGGATACGGAAGCAAAGACGAATTGCTTGCCTTGACTCCCGAGGACTTGAACTTCGATCGCAGTCAGAAACCGATCCTCGGCATGGGCACTCAGGAAAAACACGGGCTGCGCACGCGGGAAATCACGCTGCGACGGAAGGATGGCACGGCAACCGTCTGCATGGACTCGGCTCGAGCGGTTTGGGACGACGCAGGCCAGGTTCTCCGGTACCAAGGAACTCTCGTCGACGTGACTGAGCGCCGCAGGATGGAACAGCAGATCCGGCAACAAGAGGAATTTCAGCGGCGGATGCTGGAAAGCTTTCCCGATCTGATTTTGGTAATTGATTTGGAGGAACGGTACAAGTTTGTGAGCGCAAGGATTGGCGACCTGCTGGGATACCGTCCTGAAGATCTGCTCGGGCGCAAACTTGACGACGTCGAGAACAGTTCTCCGGAGTTGGCGGCTCTTTATCGCAACGTTGCGTCAGGAACGCAGTTATTCGGCGCCGCTGAATACGCCGCGAAGCACCGAGATGGGACAATGCGCACAATGCGCGCCGCCGCAAGCCAACTGTTCGGCGCAGATGACAAGCCGAGCGGCGTGGTGGTATCCGTGCGAGACATTACAGTTGAGAAAAAACTTGAGCAGCAGGTCGTGCAGAGCGAGCGACTGGCCGCCATGGGACAGATGATCGGTGGTTTCGCGCACGAATTGAATAATCCCCTAACGAGCATTCTTGGAGTCAGCGAACTGTTGCAGGAAGGCGAGACCACCGAAACGTCGCGGAAACAATTGACGATGTTGCATCAGCAGGCGCGACGCGCCGCGGAGATCGTCCAGAATCTGATGTACTTCTCGCGACCTCCGGCACCCGGAAAGAGCAGAGTTGATATCGGAGAATTAATAGACAGGACGCTTCACCTGCAGGCTTACTCATTGCGTAAAGCAAACATCACGGTAGATTTCACACGAGATCAGAAACTGCCCCCGGTGGTTGGGGAGCCTCGGCAATTGATGCAGGTGTTTTTGAATCTCATCCTGAATGCTGAGCAGGCGATGCGGGAGAATAAGGAACGGGGTTCGCTCAGAATCAGAGCCGGTCAACATGAGCAGTTTGTATGGGCCACATTCCAGGATGATGGACCCGGCATTTCCCCCGAGATATTGCCGCATATCTTCGATCCGTTTTACACCACCAAGCGGCCGGGGCGCGGGACGGGCTTGGGACTCAGCATCTGCAAGGCGGTTCTGAAGGAGCACGGTGGCAACGTTGAGGCGAATTCCACGCCGGGCGGCGCGCTGTTCACGGTGATGTTGCCGATCGCAACCAAAGAAGAATCGGGCGCTGCGTCTTCTACAACGCCCGAATAGAAAGCAGACTCGTTTTTGCTTCTTGCTGCTTTACCTCTCAACAGCCATGGCAACGGCGTTTCCGCCACCGAGACAGAGCGCAGCAATTCCCCGGTGGACATCGCGGCGGATCATCTCGTAGATGAGAGTCACCAAGACTCGGGCTCCGCTGGCGCCGATCGGATGACCGATGGCGACCGCGCCACCGTTCACGTTCACCTTGTGCATGTCGAGGCCAAGTTCACGAATGACGCCGAGCGCCTGTACGGAAAATGCTTCATTCAGTTCGTATAGATCGACGTCATCTTTCTTCCACCCAGTTTTCTCCCAAATCTTGCGCACAGCCCCCACCGGCGCCATCATGACCCATTTGGGGTCGATGCCGCTTGTTGCTTGCGCAACTATGCGAACCATGGGAGTAGCGCCCAGGTCTTTCGCGCGCTTGGCGCTGGTGACAACCAGGGCAGCGGCGCCATCGTTTACGCCGGGAGCGTTGCCTGCCGTGACCGTGCCATCTTTCTTGAATGCGGGTTTCAAAGCACGCAGGCTTTCAATCGTGGTGTCTTCGCGTGGCGATTCATCCTTGTCGAAGATCACGTCGGGCTGACCTTTTTTCTTCGCTGGAATTTCAACTGGAACGATCTGGGATTTGAAGCGGCATTCTTTAATGGCCGAGATTGCCTTGCGATGGGAGTTCACCGCGAACTCATCCTGCTCTTCGCGCGTGATGCCATATTTTTCGGCAACATTCTCGCCCGTGATGCCCATGTGGTAATCGTTGTAAATATCCCAAAGCCCATCGTGGACCATGGAGTCGATGACTTGGCCATTCCCGAGACGATAGCCTTTGCGCGCTTGCGGCAACAGGTAAGGAGCGTTTGTCATCGATTCCATGCCCCCCGCAACGACGACGGAACTGTTTTCGGTTTGCACCGCTTGCGCTGCGAGGGCGACAGCTTTCAATCCTGAGCCGCACACCTTGTTAATTGTCATGGCACCTACCTCCGGCGCGAGTCCGCCGAAGATTGCTGCCTGGCGCGCGGGGTTTTGTCCGAGCCCGGCGGCCACAACGTTACCCATGATGCATTCATCCACAAGGGATGATTCGATGCCTGCCCGCTTCACAGCCTCACGCACGGTGAGAGCGCCAAGCTGCGGCGCCCTGAAATCTGAAAGACTTCCCTGAAATCTTCCTACTGGAGTCCTGCATCCGGAAATGATGACAACGTCGTCAAAAGCCGCCATAGATAAGCTCCCTGAATGAATCGAACCACCAAACATTATAGATGTGCGAGAGCGCGTGGCGATTCGCGGCGCGTGTGACACACCGATCGAGCGACAATTGGTGCAAGCCAAACATAATTTTCCTGAGAGGGGCGGTATCACACGATAATGCACGATCCTCGCGAGCGAATCTCAATGCAAGGAGGCGAGGCGAGTGAGCGATGGAGGGATTTTTGTTTTGGATTTGCAGTCGGTGACTTTAGTACATCGTTCAAGTGAATGCGCAAGCTCATTTTTCTCTTGACATCATTTTTCATTAACTCTATACATTCAAACAGTTGCAACAAATCACCGTTGCAAATTTCCATGAAGAATGGAAGGGAGAATAGAACCATGGCAACCAAGAAGAAAGCTGCGAAGAAGAAAAAGAAACACTAAGCAGGTCTTGAAACAAGAACCGACGGGGACGCCAAAAGCGTCCCCTAAGTTTTTGGTGTGAGGAATTTTCAGATGTTTCAGTTAACGCGCGCGACCGCAGCGCTTGCTGCCTTGATGAGCGTGAAATTTTTCTCAGTGGCAGGACAGAGATTGCGATAGGGACAAGAACCGCACTGGAAGCCGGGTTTCGGCGGAAACTTTCCTTCGCCAATGGCTTGGGTCACGGCTTCCACTTTCGCCCGAGCCTCTTCCAAATCAAACTGATTGCGAACCGTATCGATACGGCTGTTGTCTTCGAGGTTATGGAAGGCGACGCGACCGACACTTGCATTCCATTTTGCCTGGGCGGCGAGAGCATAGATGGAGAGCTGAAGGCTCTCGTCCGCATCCTTCTGCGAACGGGGCTTCCCGGTTTTGTAATCAACGATGGCAACTGAATCATCGTCCAGGCGGTCCATGCGATCAATACGCCCGCGAATTGTCGCGTCACCGATTTCGATGGTAAACGACGCTTCAGTCTCGAGAACCTGGGGCGACGGACTGCGCCGAGCACACTCGAGAAACGCGGTCAGTTGCTCGATGCCCTGCCGCAGATAGAGATCATGCTGGTAACGATCCTGAATGGCGGCATCCGCGAGCAATGTGCGGAAAACATCGATCACGGCCTCGTTTGAAATGTGCCGCTTCAGGCGGATTGCGTCGTAATACGCGAGCAGCGCGCGATGCATTGCCGTTCCATAGTGCAGAGCGGCAGGAATTTCGCGCGGCATACGCCAATCTCGTTCAAGTTTGAAACGGAGCGGACATCGCTCGTAAATGTCGATCGCACTCGCGCTAAGTTGCGCGATGAGTTTCTCCTCAGGAGGCATGGAAAACCACATCGATGCTTTCGAAGACGGGAGGATGATCGCGTCCTCTTCCGCAAACATGTCGACCTGCAATGGTCGCGCTGGCCGCAAGTGGCGCCACGTGTTCGATGAGGCATCGCTCAGTAATTCGCGTATGAAGCCGGGGGGCGTTGGGTCGTTCTTGCCCTTGCCGTTCTTGGCATAAATGGTGAGGGACTCGCGGGCACGCGTCATTGCCACGTAGAAGAGACGACGCTCTTCCTGTTCACACAAAGTGCTGGTGTCGTCTTCGGAAAGCGAGTCAGGAGAACGCAGCTCTCTCGGAAACGCAACCAGTGGCTCCCGATAGCTGTTCGGAAAACTGGGTTTGTAGGCACGGAGAATGAAAACGTGATCGAACTCCAGACCTTTGGCCGCGTGGGCCGTCATGAGGCGAACAGAATCGTCGTCCCGCGATGCCAGAGGCACACTGCCTCCTGCTTCAGAAAAGTGGTCGAGGTAGTCGAGAAACTCTCCGGGTTCCCCGGCTTCCGTGATTGCCTTGTTCTCCCACATGGCCGTGAAATCCAACAGGGCCTGGATCGAGGGGGGCTTGAGATCGATCTCGAAATGGCGGGCGATGGTTTCCAACGCCGCTCGAACTTTGGGCTTCGCGCGATCGATGGAATCTTTCGCCGCCCGAATGGTAGCGAGCACTGCGGGACCGTTCTCAACGTCGGGCAAGACAGCAGCGAGCATCGCATCCCGGCCGCCCGCTTTCATTGCCAATCTCAGCTCCTTGCCGTTGATCCTGAAGCGCGGCATGGCGGCAACGCGGAACAGGCTGGCGGAGTCTGCAAGGGAGACGACCGCTCCAAGACAGGCGAGCAGATCCCGCACTTCGCTGGTATCCAGTACATCCATGTTTTCGATTGTGAAAGGAATGGAGCTCTGGACGAGTTCCTCGACCAAGCTGTCTCGATTCCCGTGAGTGCGATACAGAACCGCGAAGGAGCTCCATGGAAGACGCAATTGACGACGCTTGTTGCGAAGTTCGTTGATCAGATCAGCCGCTTCCAATTCCTTTTCGTTCCACGTCGCCAGCTGTACCGGTGTATGTACAAGCGCAGAGCCGGAGCCGGCAGCGGCTTCATCACGCACGGACACCAGCGCCGAGCGCTTATACGCGAGGTTCTGCGCGTGGCCCGTGAAGACACCGGGATTCTTCGAAATTACCGAGAAAGCGCATTTCAGGATTGGCGTTCGGGATCGCCTATTCTTATCGAGGACTACCAAGCGCGTCGCAGGAAACATTCGATGGAACAGCGCAAAAGCAGCACTCGAAGCTCCTCTGAACCGGTAGATCGCCTGATCGGGATCGCCAACCGCAAACACATTCGCCTTTTCTCCTGCCAGTGCCGCAAGGATTCGGATCTGGGCGTAGTTCGCGTCTTGAAATTCGTCGACCAGCACAAAACGAAACCGGCGCCGTTCTTCTTCAAGGAGAGCGAAATTGGAACAAAGCAAATCGTGCGCCTTCGTGATCATGTGGCCGAAAGTGCCCAGATTCCGCTCGGCAAGCCATCGCTCCACGGTCGTAAACACTCCAGCGATTTCCTGACACCGTTCCAGCGCTTCTTCCTCCGGAAGAGCATCTTTCGATTTTGCCACTCGGGGCAGGCGCAATTCCTTTTTGCAAATGCGCTCTACATAGTGCTGATACTGCTCCGGCGTAACGAGTTCGTCCTGGCAGCGACGGATGAAATCGAGAAGATCGGTGAGGAACTGTCCGACATTGGCTGCCCGGACAAAATGCTGAAGATGTAGCTCGCGGATGCGGCGCCGGAGAAATATCCAAAGGTCTTTGTCGTCAAGAACATTAAATTGATTGCCCGTTCGGTGGAGCAGCCCATTGCAATAGGCGTGAAAGGTAACGGCCTGAAGTTTGGAAACGTCCTGGTCCAGTTCCTTCTTGACGCGATCACGCACCTCGCCGGCGGCGTTATCCGCGTAGGTGAGGGCGAGAATTTCATCTGGACGGGCATGCTCATCACGAATAAGACGAGCGATACGGTTTACGAGCACGGAGGTCTTTCCGGTGCCCGCTCCCGCAATCACGAGCATGGGGCCCTCGACGTGTTCAATCGCCTCCCGCTGATGCTCATCGGGAACGAACGTGGAACTCACCGATTGCTTTTTAGTGACAGCCATTGGGTCGAGCATAGCAGAGGTACCTGAGGATTTTCCGGTACCTATCTGGGGCTAGCTCAGCTCGGAAAATGCGATTGCCAATGCCGCGATGGCGGCGGTTTCTGCCCGAAGTATGGTCGCGCCCAGCGATGCAGAAATCCAACCCGCATTCTGGAACACGGCTTCTTCCTCCGTCGTCCAGCCGCCTTCCGGGCCAATCGCGAGCGCTACCGGACCGCGAGGAGCTTGGGCGGCGAGAGCATCTTTCAAACGTGTGGCCCGTTCGTTTTCTGACAAAACAATTCGTGTGACAGCCTTCAGTTTGACGACATCCATCACCTTTTGTGGTTTAAGAAACTCTGGGGCAACGGTACGCCGGGACTGCTCTGATGCTTGAAGAGTGAGGCGGTGCCAACGGTCCAATCTCTTTGACGCAGCTGAGATGAGGTGTCGGTCTGATCGCTGTGCGATCACGGGCACAATGCGAACGACGCCAAGCTCTGTGGCCTTTTCAATTGCCCACTCCATACGATCGAATTTGTGGATAGCAAGCAGTAGTGAGATGTCCGGAGTGGGAGGAGTAATGATCTCGTCGCCAAGTTCAAACTCAACCCGACCTTCCAGGATTGCGGAGATCCGGGCTCGACGAAGGATGTCCCTTGTGGCAACGTCAAATTCTTCACCGACGCGAGCTCGCAGAACGCGAGTGAGGTGGTCTGCGTGGGAACCAGTGATGGCGGCGGTGTTTCCATTTAGCTCGTCAGCAATCCAGCGGCGGCGGGTCATGGTTCACGAAGTCAGAACGGGTCGGCGGAGCAGATCATCGTCGGGTCGCGCTCCCAGCTCAATTGAACATGTCTTTCATCTTGTCGAGCAGACTGCGGACCTGGGGCTTATTTTCAACCCGTGAGATCTGGTCGAGTTCCTGCAAGAGCTCTTTTTGCCGCTTGTTGAGCTTTGACGGTGTCTGTATCCGAATTTCCACGAAAAGATCGCCCTTGCCATGGCTGTTCAAGACGGGCACACCCTTGTTGCGTATGCGGAATTTTGTGCCGGACTGAGTGCCGTCCGGAATTTTCAGCTTGTGATCGCCCTCCATCGTTGGAACTATGATCTCTGTACCGAGAGCGGCTTGCGCAAAGGAAATAGGAATCACGCAATGCAGATCGTTTTCGACCCGCTCGAAGAAGGAGTGCTCCTTCACATGCAGAACTACATACAAATCGCCGGCCGGCCCACCGAAGGCACCAGCCTCCCCGAATCCTGAAAAACGAATGCGCGTGCCATCTTCGACGCCAGCGGGAACCTTGGCTTCGACCACCCGTTCGCGAATTATTCGCGCCTGGCCTTTGCAACTCGGGCATGGATCAGTGATGACGCTGCCCGCACCCTGACAGGTTGGGCACGTTCGAGCAATGCTGAAAAATCCCTGCTGATAGCGGACCTGGCCGCGGCCCTGACACGCCTTGCATTGAACGGGCGCTTTGCCGGGGGCCGTCCCGGCCCCATGACAGTCTTCGCAGGCTTCGTGGCGACGGACATTGACGCGCTTTTCGGTTCCGAAGACGGCTTCATCGAATTCAAGGGTTAGGTCTTCCCGAAGATCGGCGCCGCGCTGTGCACGGCTACGGCGGCGTCCCCCGCCGCCGAAAATGTCCCCGAAGCCAAAAAATTCTCCGAAGATGTCGGTGAAGTCCTGGAAAACCGTCGGATCGAATCCCTGGGCGACGTTGTTTACGCCCGAGTGTCCAAATCGGTCGTACATCGAGCGCTTCTCGCCATCGATGAGCACCGTGTAGGCTTCGGTTACTTCTTTAAATTTTTCTTCCGCCGCAGGACTGTCAGGATTGCGGTCGGGATGATACTGCATGGCGAGCTTGCGATACGCGCTCTTGATTTCCTGCTCGCTCGAGGTACGAACGACACCCAGCACCTCGTAGTAATCGCGTTTGACGTTAGTGGCGATGGTTCTGATCCTTCCGTTGTTCTCAGTGATTATTGATGTCTTGGATTGGTCGCGACTTTCACCATCGACGGTCGAAGCAGGCGGTCTTTCAGCATGTAACCGCTTTGCAGCTCTTCGACTACCGAGTGATCCGGCGCCTTGTCCGTCTCAACCATTTCGATGGCTTCGTGAAGTCGCGGATCGAAGGGTTGGCCTTTGGCTTCGAGACGCTTGACGCCAAGCTTCTGGAGAACATCCTGAAGCTGCTTGTAGATAAGCTCGATGCCGGTGCGGAATTCGGAACTTTGCGACGATGAAACGCTCAGCGCCCTCTCAAAATTATCGATCACCGGCAGCAACGACTTGATTGCTTCGGCCGAAGCGTAGTCCCGATATTCCTGCTGTTCGCGGGCGGCGCGTTTTCGCGCGTTATCGAACTCCGCCTGCGACCGGGCGAGGCGATCGATCAAAGCATCGCGTTCTGACCTTAGCTTTTGTAGTTCGCCAGATTCAGACTCGGGGGAGGCATTCTCTGTCGCCGATAAGGTCCCGTCAGCTTTCGCCGCCGGCAATTCGTGTTCAATATCCAGATCTCTGGATTTCATTTCGGACTTCCCGTTCGTCTTAGCCATAGATTGCTCACTCAGAGTCGTTGAGAACCTTATCGAAGAGCCTTGCGATGTAGGACACGGCATTCATTGTGTGTTGATAGTCCATACGAGTCGGTCCGATGACCGCGAGCGAGCCCATTACTTCACCACCAACCCTGGCTGGAGCTCCGATCAACACGAAATTGCGCATGGAGGGCAACGCCTCGTCCAAGCCGATAACAACGCGCACGGCCTCTTGCTTGACGTCGAGATAGGCATTCAACAACTGGACAACTTTTTCTCTTTCTTCCAGCGTCCGCAGCATGTCCTGCAGGCGCTGGCGGTCTTGTTCGCCCGACACAAGGTTTGCCGCGCCTTCCACGTAAACCGCTTCGGTGGAATCAGCCGTAGACAACGCTCCCTGCTGATAGAGCTGTTCGATAGATTTCATCAGGCGATCGTATTCGCTGCGTTCCTGCTCGATCCGGTGGGCGATTTCCTGCCGCAACTGTTCCATCGTCCACCCGCGGAAATTCTCATTGATGTAACGAGATGCAAGATCGAGATCAGCCTGCGACAGATCAAGCCGCAAAACACGATCTCTGACAACGCCGGAACGCGTCACCAGGACAGCCAATACCTTCTGATCGCCGAGGCGCGAAAAGTAAACGTGCTCAAGAGCATTACGAGGACCGCTGGTTGCGACCGTCACACCCACGTTGTGGGAGAGCAACGACAACACATGGGACGTGCGCTCCATAAACTCCTGAACATCCGTGACACCGCTCAGCGAGGATTGAATCGTCGCTTCGTGTTCTGGCGCGAGACGCGCCTGTCCAGTGAGTTGTTCCACGTAATAGCGATACGCTTCAGGGGTTGGAATCCGCCCAGCAGAAGTGTGGGGCTGCTCCAGAAAACCAGCATCGGAGAGGTCGGCCATTACGTTTCGGATCGTTGCGGCACTCAGTCCTTCACGATTACCGCGCGAAAGCGTGCGTGATCCAACGGGCTCGCCGGTCGCGATGAACGTCTCGACCACGGCCGTAAGAATCTCTTTTTCGCGTTCGCCTGCTGGGCCCATTGGCATATCTGTGTGTGTCTCAGTCCTCAATCAACCCGTTTGCTCGGGTGGGTCGAGTTTGCAACTTGCGTATTTTGTTGATTTTGTCGGGAACAAAGCGCCCCGGCGTCGAATCTTCTTTTTGATCCCACCTTGCCTAATTACTTTAGATGCAAGGATTTAGATAACGATTCGGACGGCTCCTTTATCGATCATAGGAAGCTGAGTGAGATGCTGTCAAGTTCGCACCCAGCTTCACTTGGAGCCAACTCCTTAACAGAGTATCCTCCATGGTCGCGGTGCAGAACAAGTAAAGATGCGAAACTCCAAAAACGAGTCTCCGAACGAAGATGGGGCTTTGAAAATCACTCGCCGCACCCTTGCAAAGATGGGAATTGCAGCGGGCTGCGGATCGGTGGCGGAACTGCCGCTGCTAGGAAATTGGGGACAAGCGGCAAATGAGCAAACAACGAAATCCAGAAAATCAATGACGACGAAACCAAGTGTTGTAGTTGTGGGAGCAGGTGCGTTTGGTGGGTGGACGGCCCTGCATCTTTTACGACAAGGTGCCTCGGTCACCCTTATCGATACGTGGGGGCCAGGAAACTCACGCGCGTCGTCGGGCGGAGAAACCAGGGTGATCCGGGGAGCGTACGGACCAAACCAACCGTACACCAAAATGGCGGCACGCTCGTTTGAGGTGTGGCGACAGAACGAGCGGCGATGGAATCAAAAGCTGCTGAGTCCGATTGGCGTTTTATGGATGGCGGAGGAGGACGATAGTTTTGAACGGGCTTCGCTGCCCCCGCTAAAAGAGGCGGGCATTCCGTATGAAGAGCTACCTGCAGAAGAACTGAAAAAGCGGTGGCCGCAGATTAATTTTGAACGTGTCCGCTGGGGGATTTATGAACCGCAGAGCGGTTATCTGCTGGCACGGGCTTCTTGCCAAACGCTAGTCGAGCATTTTGTGGAAGAGGGCGGCAGTTATCGGCAAGTAGCAGTTACTCCGCCAGCGACAGAAGAAAACGTCGGGAAAGGTGTGGCGCTTTCTGACGGAACGACTCTGGTGGCTGACCACTACGTCTATGCTTGTGGTCCTTGGCTGGGCAAGCTGTTTCCGGTTAGCGTCGGAAAAAACCTGGCGCCAACCAGACAGGACGTCATCTTTTTCGGAACACCCTCGGGGGACACGCGATACGACGCCGGCAACATTCCGGTGTGGGCTGACCACCGCGACCACTTCATGTATGGAATTCCCGGAAATCAGAACCGGGGCTTCAAAATCGCCGATGACACTCGCGGGCCCGAGTTCGACCCGACGGATGGCGAACGAATCGTGAGCCCAGAGCGAGTTAACGAGGCGCGCGTCTATGTAGCATTCCGTTTTCCTGGGATGAAGGATGCTCCGGTGCTTGAAACACGGGTTTGCCAATACGAGAACACGCCCGATCACGATTACATTCTCGATCGTCACCCGACTGCAGGAAACGTGTGGATCGCGGGCGGAGGTTCGGGGCACGGCTTCAAGAATGGGCCTGCGGTGGGCGAAAGGTTGGCGGAAATGATCCTCAAAGGCGGAAGTACCGAGCCGCGTTTCCGGCTTGCCCGATTCAACGAACCGCCCAAAAGCTGAGAATCATTGAATCTGTATGACGTCTTGCGGTGCCGCAGCCTTAATTTCGTCAACGCGGGCCGCCACGCGCCGCGCGAACTCGTAGATCGACTTCGCGTGCGACGAGTCTTCGCCTTGAATCACGATTGGCTTACCCGTGTCACCCGCCTTACGAATATCTGGATCAAGTTCGACGTTGCCGAGGAAGGCCACGCCAAACTGGCTCGCGGTCTTTTCCGCTCCACCCTTCGAAAAGATGTCGATTTCGTGATTGCAGTGCGGGCAGATGAAGTAGCTCATGTTCTCCACCACGCCTACGATGTCGACCTTCATCTGCCGGAACATCTCGATGGCTTTGCGTGCATCCTGCAACGAAACGTCTGAAGGAGTGGAAACTACGATTGCACCAGTCAGGGGAACCGTTTGAATCAGCGAGAGAGCAACATCTCCCGTACCCGGGGGAAGGTCAATCACGAGGTAGTCCAGTTTGCCCCAATCGACTGACCCGAGGAACTGCCGGATGATCGAATGCAACATGGGACCTCGCCAGATCAGTGGCTTGTCACCCGGATTGAGAAATCCGACGGAGATTACTTTCAACCCGTAGGCTTCGAGCGGCTCAATGCGGTTCTCGCCCGAGGCCTTCGGTTGCCCGCTAAGCCCGAGCATCATGGGGACGTTAGGGCCGTACACATCTCCATCGAGCAAGCCCACTTTGTGGCCCTGGCGAGCCAAGGCGACTGCAAGATTTACTGCCAACGTGGTCTTCCCTACTCCGCCCTTTCCCGATCCAACTGCAATGATGGCGTCGACACCGGGCAATGGTTGCGGAGCTGGCGGTTGTTGTCCGGCATGCGAATGAGCGCTCAAGGGGTCACCCTCCAGGTAAGAATCGAAAGAAGTGCGAACCTGAATTATACAGTCGTGGCGCGGTCGTGCAGATTGCGAGGCCAGCCGAGATGACGCGTCAAACCGCCAAGTAGCCGCCATCCACCGGGTATACCGCTCCTGTCGCCCATGACGATTCGTCGCTGGCGAGATAGACCGCTATGCCGGCCATATCTTCCGGTTCGCCAAGACGACCCAAGGGATGGACGCTGATGCGCTCGCGACGCACGGCCTCTGGATCCTGGGTATTCCTGATGTAGGCAGCCGTGAGGTCGGTCTCGATGAAGGATGGACAGATTGCGTTTACGCGAATTCTTTCGTGGCCATGGTCTACCGCCATGCATTTGGTAAGCAACACTACCGCTCCCTTAGAGGCGGAATACGCAGCTCTCAGACGAGCGCCGTTGATTCCCAAAACCGACGCGATGTTGATGATGGATCCCCCACCTGCCGCTCGCATGTGCGGAAGCGCAGCGCGGGAAAGCAACCAGACGCCACGCACGTTGATGTTGAACGTCTCATCCCATTGTTCGGGTGTAACTTGCTCGGCCGTACCGGCGTGAAGAATTCCGGCATTGTTTAACAAAACATGTAGAGCGCCGTAGCGGCTTACTGTTTCAGCCATGAGACTGTCCACAGCAGAGGGAGATGACACGTCGGTGGGGATGATTAGCGGATCGGTCCCACACTCTTGCGCGACACCCTCCAGCTTTTCTGTCCGCCTTCCCACGAGTACGAGCAAGGCGCCTTCGCGTGCATACGCCATCGCGCAAGCTCGGCCGATGCCAGTTCCTGCACCGGTAACGATTGCCACTTTCCCTTTAAGACGTTCGCTCATGAAGACATCGTATCTATGAGAAACGGCGCTGCTTGAACATGGACCGCCCTCTGGGCGGCGGTGAGTTGCCAGTTGTCACTGAATTGTCGGAAGACTGTATTCAGTATCCTTCACCATCAAGCCGAACTTTTCCACGGAACATGCGGTAGATGAAGACGAAGTATCCGACGGCGAGAATCATGCCAAATGTCCACCAATACAACCCGACGGATAAACCGTGAGCGCCTGCGGCGGTATTTTCAATCGTCAAGCTGAACTCTCTCTTGCGGGCCGGCAGCACAACCGGGTAAAGAGCGAAGGCGGCCCCAACGAGCATCGCGGTGATGTAAAGACTAGACGCGATGAACGCGAGACTATCCTTTCCCTTTGGAATTGCCCAGATTATCGTCGCCAAGGAAGCGAACACCACGATCGGCACGAGAAGTCCAACCGGATATGCTTTGTAGTTGCTCATTACCTCGGGCCGCACAAAATATGTAGCCACAAGGCCGGTGCACGTAAGAAAAAACTGTACTGGCCATGCGATCAACGCGATACCGCGCGCGCGCCGGCTCACGGGATCCTCGGTCTTGATCGCTACGTAGAGCGCGCCGTGTACGACGAGCGTCACTAATGCCACGATCCCGGTCATGACGGTGTACCAGTCTAGAATCCCGGGCTGATCGCTGAGCCGAAAATTTGTCCACAATGGCTCAAAAAAGTAGCCCTCTGGTCCTAACGGCACTCCGCGGATGACATTGCCCAGTGCGGCGCCCAGGAAGATCGCGAGGAGTGCGCTTGAGACGCTGAATATCACCTCGAAGAGACCTTGCCACACGGGATTTTCGATGTGGGCACGAAACTCGATGCCGATGGCGCGCAGCATCAACAACCACAAGACCATCATCAGCGGAAGGTAGAAACCACTGAAGCTGGACGCGTAAAGCAGCGGAAACGCAAAGTACAGAGTGCCGCCAGCCGCCAGCAACCAAACTTCGTTGCCGTCCCATACGGGACCGATTGAGCGAAGCACCATGCGGCGTTCGTCCGCAGTTTTCGCCACCAGTAAGTAGATCGCACCCGCGCCGAGGTCAAATCCGTCCAGCACAACATAGGCGGTGACCATTACTGCAACGATCATGAACCAGACTGTTGCCATCTTTCACCTTTTAGTGGGACGCCGGCCCGCCGACAGGTCCATTCTCAATTTCGCGGCGCACCAAGAACAAAAACAGAATTCCCAGCACCGTGTACATGCCCAGAAAGCCCAGAAGCGTAAACATTCCATTTCCGGCAGAGACGGACTTTGAATAACCTTCGGCAGTCCGCATGAGGCCATAAACCAGCCAAGGCTGCCGCCCTAGTTCCGCCGTCATCCAACCCGCGGTGTTCGCGATATAGGGAAATGGGAGACTGAGCATTAGGATCCAGAGCATCCATTTCGCGTCATAAAGTTTTCCCATCCACAGAAGGAGTACTGAAACCACCATAATTGCAATGAAGATCGTCCCCAGACCGACCATGATGTGGTAGCTGTAATACAGCAAAGGTATGTTGTCGGGCCATTGGTCTTGAGGAATCGAATTAAGTCCCTGAACGTGAGCGCCCCAGCGCCGGTATGTCAGGAAGCTCAACATTTTTGGAACAAGGATCGGGTTGTCGATCTTGCGTTCAACAACGTTCGGTTGTCCAATGATGACCAGCGGCGCTCCCGGCTGACCCTCGAAGAGCGCCTCCATTGCAGCCAGAGTCGCGGGTTGGTGGAGCGCGACCATCCTTCCCTGCCCGTCCCCGCTAGGGAAGAGTTGAAACACGCTGGCGATGCATGCTGCGATGACGCCCACTTTTACGAAAATTCGTCCATGCTCGACGAACTTGCCCCACAGCAGATAAAACGCCCCGATTGAAGCCATCACGAAGGCACCGGTGATGGCGGCACCGCTCATATTGTGTGCATACTGCCACCACGCCCACGGATTCAAGACCAGCTGCCAGAAGCTAGCTAATTGCACTGAGCCGTCAGCAGCAACGAAGTAACCTGTCGGATGCTGCATCCAGGCATCAGTCGCGATGATAAAAAATCCCGACAACCAGGAACCCACGAACACCGCTACGGCAGACCACCAATGCGCTCTTGGGCTCAACCGCTTTTCGCCGTAAAGAAACAGCCCGAGGAACGCGGATTCCAGAAAGAAAGCGAACAGCCCTTCCATGGCAAGGGTCTGGCCGATCACGCCACCCGCAAACCGCGAAAAGTGAGACCAGTTGGTGCCGAACTGAAACTCCATTGGAATGCCAGTCACAACGCCCAACACGAAGTTGATTCCGAAGATCTTGGCCCAAAAACGGGCAGCTTCGTTGTAAATAGGATCGTTCCGTTTCAGCGCGAGAGTTTTGAGCACCACGATAAGAGGTGCCAGTCCCATGGTGAGTTGCGGAAACAGGTAGTGGAAAGTGACCGTAAACGCAAAGTGCAAACGATGAACGATAAGAGCGCTGTCCATGAAACGTCCTTGAGATGCAAACCCTAATTATGAAGGTGCGCTGTCAAACCCGCGTGTGACACACATCACACTAACGACGTTGCTTCCTGCGCTCAAACTCAATCTTGCGGAGTTCTCTTCTGCGGCCAGCGTCCTCGTAGCGTCGCTGCTGCTCCGGGGTCTCGGGAACCACAGGAGGAACTGGCAAGTGTCGCCCGGTTCCGTCGACCGCTACAAAAGTTAAGTATGCGGAACTGACGTGCTTGGTCTCATCGTGCAGATAGTTCTCAACCCAGACCTTAACGCCCACTTCCATGGAGGTGTAAAACACCCGGTTGACAGACGAACGCAAGATAACGAGGTCACCGACATGGACTGGGACTAGAAAGTCCATGTGATCAATCGACGCGGTAACGACATACTGGCGCGAATGCCGGTGACAAGCCATCGCTCCGGCCAGATCGATCCAGTGCATGAGCCGGCCACCAAGCAGCGCGTTCAGAGGGTTCGTGTCGTTCGGCAGAACGATCTCCGCCATTTCAGATTGCGAATCGCCCACTGAGCGCGGGGTCAACAAGCGTTGATCAGCTTCGTTCATGATTGTTTTCGCTCAAGAAACGACAGCGGAGGCTGTCACGGAATTCGACGAACTTGCTTTTCGCTGATAAGACTCCAGGTAGCACTCGGCCATCCTTTGGATGCGCGAATCTGGATGCGGCAAAATCCACCGTTGTTCGGCCTTCACAAACTCGAGGGTGCCGTGTTCACCGGGGCGATGATCTCGTTCACATACATAACGCACGGCGATCACATTGTCGCTGACACGCGCAATGCTAAAACGAACGGCGTCGGCGGAACGATCGTGGGGAAGATAAGAACAGCTGGCTGCATAACCCAGGTTGCAGAAGCTCTGCAAGTGTTGCTCACCAGGCTTCGGTGAATCCGGAGAAGCGGCCGTGCAGAAACCGCGCCAGCCATCTCCCAAGGGCAAGCGTGAAGGATGAAGCCATGCTCCTCCCTCCAAGCGTTCAACAGGCATGAAAAATGGGCAAGCCATGCCGCGGAAAATCCCTCCATGTAAGGAACGCGTCATTGTACGCGTCGAAGTTCACGTGGCCAAGACTGGGTTACACTCGACAGGTTATTTCGACGGAGAACGAACGCATGGATCGCATCGCAATGTTGCAGGAAATTCTGGACCAGAGCCCGGATGACGCTTTTGCACGCTACGGTCTGGCACTTGAATACTCGAATTCAGGGCAGACTGACCAGGCGCTCGCGCAGTTCGGAACGTTGTTGACGAAACACCCCGACTATACCGCTGGGTATTTCATGGCCGCGCAGACATTGGCAAAAGCGGAGCGCACCGACGAAGCTAAGAAGGTGCTAACGGATGGGATCGCTTCCGCTAGAAGGACGGGCAATCAGCACGCGCTTTCGGAGATGGAAGCAATGCTGGAAACTCTGCCTGGATGACTTCTACTCGTATCGCAACCCTTGAATCGGGTCGAGTTGCGATGCTTTCCGCGCGGGATAGTATCCGAATAAAATTCCGATTCCCACAGAGAACGCTCCAGCAAAAGCAAAAATCCTGGGTGTGAGCTTGGTGGGAAACTGGAAAAGGTTTTCGACCATGATTGATGATAGATAGCCCGCCAGCCAGCCGAACACTCCACCTAGAACGCCCAGGACAATTGCTTCACTTAAGAACTGGAGCTGTACATCGCGCTCAGTGGCGCCGACCGCGAGTCGAACACCAATCTCCCTGGTTCGCTGCGTAACGGATACGAGCATGATATTCATAATCCCAATGCCGCCCACCAGCAGCGACAAAGCCGCAATACTCGCCAGCAGGATTGTCATGATTTGGCTGGTCGCGAGTTGTGCTTGAATCACATCCTCGGGGCGCCGGACGTTGAAGTCTTCAAGCTCGTTGACATTGATGTGATGCCGCTCACGAAGAAGGCCCGTGATCTGGCGCGTTGCTTCAGGCATGGCTTCTCGTGAAGCGGCCGAGAGAAATATGTCATCGAGCCAGTAGGTTCCCGTAATGCGCTTCTGCACCGTCGTCCAAGGCATTACCACGAAGTCATCCTGGTCTTGTCCGGTGGCTGAAAATCCTTTTGCCTCGAGGACGCCCACCACCTTGCATGGCAACGTGCTTAGACGAACGGTTTTTCCGACGGGATCTTCGATATCAAAAAGACTTTCTGCCACCGTATGTCCCAGAACACAGACGGGCGCGTCCGCCTCAAGGTCGGCGTGCGTAAAGAACTGTCCAGACCGAACGGTCCACCGACGAATCTCGAGAAATTCAGGGCTCACGCCACGATATTGCGTAGCCCAGTTCTCCCCGCCGTACACGACCTGAATGCGACCATCGACGTTGGGCGACATACTCTTAATCATTGGGACTTGGCCAACGATTGCTTCCGCGTCGCGCATGATGAGCGAACGAGTGCCGCGGGCTCCCAAGCGAAGTCCACCGCGAGTTCGGCTCCCCGCTTCGATCCAGATGAAGTTGTCGCCTAAGCTTTGTAGCTGATCTTCAATTTTGCTTGTTCCGGCGTGTCCAATCGCAATCACACAGATGAACGCTCCGATGCCCACGGCGATTCCGAGGATCGTCAAAACACTTCGAATTCGATGGCGCTTGAGTGCCTGGAATGCTTCTCTGAGAATGGTGTTCAGATTCATTGTGAAGATGACGACGGCGTTGCAGAGGTCTTCCGCTTCTCTAACATGCGGACCATTCCCCATTCTACGATTCCAGGGAAGAGTTGATAGAGTTTGATTACCGG
>Ga0207650_10000100_pt1 | contig 112181 bp, 84 predicted proteins | sample KBSS63metaG_FD_184325 | JGI IMG/M metagenome (GOLD analysis project Ga0207650, IMG submission 184325) | Switchgrass rhizosphere microbial communities from Kellogg Biological Station, Michigan, USA - KBS S6-3 metaG (SPAdes) (version 2) | ecosystem: Host-associated > Plants > Roots > Rhizosphere...
TCTTGCTAACCAGTTTCACCTTTGTGGGACTGCTCGCACTCGCCGGTTGTTCATTCCCCGGGGTTTACAAAATCGACATCCAGCAGGGCAATGTCGTCACGCAGGACATGATAGACCAGTTACGCCCCGGAATGACCCGACGGCAAGTACGGTTTATCATGGGTAACCCCCTGCTGACCGACACTTTCCATGCCGATCGCTGGGATTACCTCTACAGCCTGCAGCCAGGTGGCGGTGAACGCCAACAGGAGCGCGTCAGTGTCATCTTCAATGGCAACGACCAGCTTGTCAGCCTGTCCGGCGACTTCATGCCCGGCGTGAGTCGTGATGAAGCCCTGCTCGGCAAGGATAACGGCACTAACGTGACCGCGCCTGCGCAGGAAGGTGAAAAGCAGAAGTCGGAAGTACCGGCCAAGCCAGGCTCCCTGCTCGACAAGATCCAGAAAGACGTCGACGGCGTGGAAACAGTTCCCGTCCCGACACCACAGCCTCTGGACACCAGCCCGCAGTAAGTTTGCGTCGCTCAACAAAAAGCCCGGCATGCCGGGCTTTTTGTTGCGTGCCATTTGGCGAGCCTATGAGCCCTGCTGTTTAGCCAGCGCAGCCTTGGCCGCGCGCAGTCGGCGCACCTCTTTTGGGTCCGCCAGCAACGGCCGGTAAATCTCAATACGATCACCTGCTTGCACGGCACGCACCTCAGCATCCGCAACCACCTTGCCGAATATGCCCAAAGGGCAGCCAGCAAGATCCAGCTCAGGAAACTGCGCTGCGATACCTGACGCCCGCACCGCCGCGCGCAGGCTGGTGCCCGCCGCCACCTTCATCGCCAGCAGAACCTGGCGATCCACGGCCGCATACACCACTTCAATCTCAACCATGCAGTTGTTTGGCCCGCTGGCAAAATGCATCCACCAGCGTATTAGCTGCCTGATTGAACAAGGGGCCCAGCGTTGCTCGCACGATAGGCCCGGCGTAATCAAAGGAAAGATCCAGGCTGATTTTGCAGGCCTTATCCGTCAGCGCCTTGAATACCCACACCCCATGCAGTTGGGTGAACGGGCCTTCCTGCAGATTCATTTCGATGGATTTCCCAGGCACCAGCGCATTACGCGTCACAAAGTGCTGGCTAAGGCCGCCTTTCGCGACCCCAACACTGGCGACCATGTACTCATCACCGCTTTCCAGCACCTCGGCCTTCGAGCACCACGGCAGGAATTCCGGGTAACGCGCCACGTCGTTGACCAGGTCATAGAGCGCCTGAGCCGGATAAGGCAGCAGCGCTGAACGTTGAATATGCGTCGTCATGTGTGCGTTATTTCCACAGCTGAGCGGCAAACATCGCGAAAGAACAGCCCGATCCGCGAAAGAAAAAAACCAGAGAACTGCCCGCATTGTCCGGGATTCGTCGAACACGCTCAAGCACGCAGGTTGACCGTAGCCGACACGCTCGCAACTCCCTATAATGCCGCCCCTATGGCTAAACAAAAGAAACACCCCACAGGGACCATCGCGCAAAATAAAAAGGCGCGACACGATTACTTCATCGAACATCGGTTCGAGGCTGGTCTGGTCCTGGCCGGCTGGGAAGTAAAGAGTCTGCGCGCCAGCAAGCTGCAACTGGTCGACAGCTATGTGCTGCTCAAAGATGGCGAGGCATGGCTGCTGGGCAGTCATATCACCCCGCTGACTACCGCGAGCACCCACGTGATTGCTGACCCGGTGCGCACACGCAAGCTGCTGCTCAACGCACGCGAACTGGAAAAGCTTGCCGCCGCCGTACAGCAGAAAGGCTATGCCTGTATCTGCCTGTCTTGGTACTGGAGCAAGCACCTGGTCAAATGCGAGATCGCGCTGGGCAAAGGCAAGAAGGAATACGACAAGCGTGATACCGAGCGCGAGCGCGATTCCAATCGCGAGCTGCATCGCGCCGTGCGCAACAAGGGCAAGGAAGACTGATCCTTGCAAGCCTGTAGCCCTGGGAGACTCCCTCGGCTACAGGCCCTTGCGCCGCTCCGCACGCGCCACGCGCTGAACCTCCTGACGAACCTCCTCCAACACTTCCTGCACATACAGCAGATGACGCGTTGAAACTTCCCGCGCCTGCTCGGCACGCCCTTCGATAATCGCCAGGTACAAATCCCTGTGCTGACTGATCAGCATGTCGCGGGTTTCCGTACGCTGTTGATACATCCCCCCGATGTTGGTCACCACGTTACGCTTCAGCAGGTCGAACAGACCGCGAATGGTGTGCAGCAACACGGCATTGTGGCTGGCTTCGGCGATAGCCAAGTGAAACCTGGCATCCGCCGCCCCCTCTTCAGCTCGGCTCACTTCATCGGAGCGGGTGTAGCAGTCTTGGAGCGCTTCGAAAGCCGCCGTAAGTCGTTCGCGATCGACCTCGGTGGCACGTAGCGCCGCGTAATAGGCGCAAGAGGCTTCAAGGGTCTGGCGGAACTCCAGAAGATCACGCTGGACCTCGGGATTATTCTCCAACAGGTGGAGCAGCGGATCACTGAACGTGGAGCCCAAGGACTCCGCCACGTAGTTACCACCACCCTGACGACTGACGAGCAAACCTTTGGCCGCCAATTTCTGGATTGCCTCCCGCAAAGACGGACGCGACACACCAAACTGCTCAGCCAAAGCGCGCTCGGCGGGCAAGCGCTCGCCCGACTTCAGCGTGCCCTCAAGGATCATGCCCTCAAGCTGCTCGACGATATCGTCGGACAAACGGCGCTGACGCACCTGATCAAACCCCATAACTCACTCTCCACCATCCCGACCACTCGCCGGGCCCTCTATTCTGGCCTATCGCCGCACTCGCAGCACCTATCAGAACGCCTTCGATTTATCCGCTCAGATCCGTTGCCTACCCACCTACGACCAAAGTTTCGCGAGCGGCAAATTGACACACCGCCCCGAAGCCTTTTAACCTAGCCCACAGCGATTGTAAATTGGTATTACCAATTATCCAAGCTGACCAAACAACAACAATCAGGGGCCACCCCATATGCAAACCTGGCAACAGCTCTACAGCCCGCTCGGCAGCCTCGGCCTGTCCGCATTAGCGGCCGTCATTCCGATCGTATTCTTCTTCCTGGCCCTGGCCGTGTTTCGCCTCAAAGGCCACGTGGCCGGCAGCATCACCTTGGCGCTGTCGATCCTGGTGGCGATCTTTGCCTTTAAGATGCCGGTGGACATGGCACTGGCCGCCGCCGGTTATGGCTTTGCCTACGGCCTGTGGCCTATCGCGTGGATCATTGTCGCCGCGGTGTTCCTCTACAAACTCACGGTCAAGAGCGGCCAGTTCGAGATCATTCGCAGCTCGGTGCTGTCGATCACTGACGACCAGCGCCTGCAAGTGCTGCTGATCGGCTTCTGTTTCGGCGCCTTCCTGGAAGGTGCGGCCGGTTTCGGCGCCCCCGTGGCAATCACCGCCGCACTGCTGGTCGGCCTCGGTTTCAACCCGCTGTACGCCGCGGGTCTGTGCCTGATTGCCAACACCGCACCGGTGGCCTTTGGCGCATTGGGTATCCCGATCATCGTTGCGGGTCAAGTGACCGGCATTGATGCGTTCAAGATTGGCGCCATGACCGGTCGCCAACTGCCGCTGCTGTCGCTGTTCGTGCCGTTCTGGCTGGTGTTCATGATGGACGGCCTGCGCGGCGTGCGTGAAACCTGGCCGGCGGCGCTGGTAGCGGGCTTGAGCTTTGCCATCACTCAGTACTTCACGTCCAACTTCATCGGCCCTGAACTGCCGGATATCACCTCGGCCCTTGCCAGCCTGATTTCCCTGACCCTGTTCCTGAAAGTGTGGCAACCCAAGCGCACCGCTGGCGCACAGATTGCCGGCGCCACTTCCAGCGCGGCAGTCACCGCCAGTGCCGGCGGTTTCGGCCTGCCACGCAACACGGTTGTCTCGCCCTACAGCCTGGTGCAGATTTTCAAGGCTTGGTCACCGTTCCTGATCCTTACCGTGCTGGTGACGATCTGGACGCTCAAACCGTTCAAGGCGATGTTCGCCGCCGGCGGCTCGATGTACAGCTGGGTGTTCAACTTCGCGATTCCGCACTTGGACCAAATGGTGATCAAGGTCGCACCCATCGTGACCAACCCCACCGCGATCCCGGCTGTGTTCAAGCTGGACCCGATTTCCGCGACCGGCACCGCGATTTTCTTCTCTGCATTGATCTCTATGCTGGTGCTTAAGATCAACATTAAAACTGGTCTTACCACTTTAAAAGAGACCTTCTATGAACTTCGCTGGCCCATCCTGTCCATTGGCATGGTGTTGGCGTTCGCATTCGTCACCAATTACTCCGGCATGTCGTCGACCATGGCGCTGGTATTGGCCGGCACCGGTGCAGCCTTCCCGTTCTTCTCGCCTTTCCTCGGGTGGCTGGGCGTTTTCCTGACAGGTTCTGATACCTCGTCCAACGCCTTGTTCAGCTCGCTGCAGGCCACCACTGCGCATCAGATCGGCGTGAACGACACGCTGCTGGTCGCGGCGAATACCAGCGGCGGCGTCACCGGCAAAATGATCTCGCCTCAATCGATCGCCGTGGCGTGCGCCGCCACTGGCCTGGTAGGCAAGGAATCCGACCTGTTCCGCTTTACCCTCAAGCACAGCCTGTTCTTTGCCACGATCGTCGGGCTGATCACCCTGGCCCAGGCCTACTGGTTCACCGGTATGCTGGTGCACTGAGACCTGCACGCAATAGGGTAAGAATCGACGCCGGATACGATTCCGGCGTCAGCTATTTCTGGAGGACCGATGAGCCTGCCTGCTGCCTTCCTGAGCGACGTCGCACACTTGATCCCGAAAGATCGGCGTTTCGACGACGCGCTTTCCACCCTCGCTTTCGGCACCGACGCCAGCTTTTACCGACTGATCCCACAGCTGGTGATCCGCGTGGAATCGGAGGACGAAGTCGTTACGCTGCTGCAACTCGCTCAGCGCGACCGCGTACCGGTAACCTTCCGCGCTGCGGGCACCAGCCTGTCCGGGCAAGCCATCAGCGATTCGGTGCTGATCGTACTGGGCGACAACTGGAACGGCCGCGAAATCCGTGGGCAAGGCACACAAATCCGCCTGCAGCCCGGTGTCATCGGCGCTCAGGCGAATGCGTGGCTGGCACCGTTCGGGCGCAAGATCGGGCCGGACCCGGCGTCGATCAACGCCTGCAAAATCGGCGGCATCGTCGCCAATAACGCCAGCGGCATGTGCTGCGGCACGGCGCAGAATACCTATAACACCTTGGCCGGGATTCGCCTCGTACTGGCTGACGGCAGTCGCGTGGACACCGAAGACGCGGCCAGCGTTAAGGCGTTTCGTGAACAGCACGGGCCGCTGCTTGAACGCCTGGCGACACTGGGCCGCGAAACCCGGGCGAATGCTGAGCTGGCGGCAAAAATACGCCACAAATACCGTCTGAAAAATACCACCGGCCTGTCACTCAACGCCTTGGTGGATTTTGATGAGCCACTGGATATCCTCAGCCACCTGTTGGTGGGCTCCGAGGGCACCCTTGGTTTTATCAGCGCGGTCACCTACGACACCGTGATCGATCACCCGAACAAAGCATCGGCGTTGATTGTGTTTCCGGACGTCGAGACCTGCTGCAACGCAGTGAGCGTCCTTAAAACCCAACCGGTCTCGGCCGTCGAGCTACTGGACCGTCGCAGCCTGCGCTCGGTACAGAACAAGCCGGGCATGCCCACGTTCGTACAGCAGCTATCGGAAACTGCCTGCGCCCTGTTGATCGAATCCCGTGCGGCGTCGACGTCCTTGCTGCATGAGCAACTGGCGCTGATCATGGCCTCCCTCGCCCAATTCCCGGTAGAGAAGCAGGTCGATTTCACCGAAGACCCCGTGGAAAACGCCCGCCTGTGGGCGATCCGCAAAGACACCTTCCCAGCCGTCGGTGCCGTGCGCAAAACCGGCACCACCGTGATCATCGAGGACGTGACCTTCCCGGTTGAGCAACTGGCAATCGGCGTCAACCGCTTGATCGAACTGTTCGACAAACATCACTACGACGAAGCGATACTTTTCGGACACGCACTGGAAGGCAATCTGCACTTCGTGTTCACTCAAGGCTTCAACAGCGCGGAAGAAGTCACACGCTACCAAGCGTTCATGGACGACGTGGCGCAATTGGTGGCGGTGGAGTTTGGGGGCTCGTTGAAAGCCGAACACGGCACCGGCCGCAATATGGCGCCGTTTGTCGAGCTGGAATGGGGCAGCGACGCCTATCAATTGATGTGGCAACTCAAGCGGCTACTCGACCCCAACGGCATCCTCAATCCGGACGTGGTGCTCAGCGAAGACCCACACATCCACCTCAAGCACCTCAAGCCGCTGCCCGCCGCCGATGAGCTTGTGGATAAGTGCATCGAATGCGGCTTCTGCGAGCCGGTGTGCCCATCGAAAGGCCTGACCTTGAGCCCACGCCAACGCATCGTGATCTGGCGCGATATCCAGGCAAAAAAACGCGCCGGTGTCGACACCACTGAGCTGGAAGCCGCCTATCACTACCAGGGCATCGACACCTGCGCTGCCACCGGCCTGTGCGCCCAACGCTGCCCCGTGGGAATCAATACCGGCGACCTGGTGAAAAAACTGCGCAGCCGCGACGCCGACCGTACGAAAACGGCCGAATGGCTCGCCACTCATTTCGCCACTGCACTGCAAGGCGCGCGCTTTACGCTGCATGTGGCCAATGGCGCGCGCATGCTGCTGGGCGCGCCTCGCCTGGCGAAGCTGTCGGCCAGCGTGACCAAGCTGTCCAAGGGACAGATTCCGCAATGGACCCCTGCCATGCCGCAGCCGGAAAAAGCCATTCGCTTCAGCCCGGCCGTGACGGACGAGCGGCCACGCGTGGTCTACCTGGCCGCCTGCGTGTCACGCGCCATGGGCCCGGCGGCGGGGGACAAGGAACAGATGTCGCTGTATGACAAAACCCGCAATCTGTTGGAAAAAGCCGGTTACCAAGTCGTGTTTCCCGACAATCAGGACAGCCTGTGCTGCGGCCAACCTTTCGCCTCCAAAGGCTATGCCGAACAGGCCGAACACAAGCGCCAGGAACTGATCGGCGCGCTGCTGCACGCCAGCCGTGGCGGGCTCGATCCGATCTACTGCGACACCAGCCCCTGCACCCTGCGCCTGGTACAGGACCTGAGCGAAACCCGCCTGGATCTTTACGACCCCGTGCGTTTTATCCGAACCCACCTGATGGATCGCCTCGACTTCACACCCCAGGAAGCGCCGATCGCCGTGCACGTCACCTGCAGCACCCAGCACCTGGGCGAAAGCCAGGCCCTGATCGACCTGGCCCGACGCTGCTCCAACACCGTGGTCATCCCGGAGGGCATTCATTGCTGCGGTTTTGCCGGCGACAAAGGCTTCACCACGCCGGAGCTCAACGCCCACTCACTGCGCACGCTCAAGGAGGCGGTGCAATATTGCAGCGAAGGCATTTCCACCAGCCGCACCTGCGAGATCGGCCTGAGCCAGCATGGCGGCATTGATTATCACGGCTTGGTCTACCTGGTGGACCGTGTCACCCAGGCCCGCGCACACTGATCCAGCAAAAATGATCCTGCAAAAAAACAGAACCCCTGCGCGCCGGCACAGTCATCTGCATAGGCCTCGACAAACGAGGCTCATCCGTGATGTCGCTGGCAGCCGTTCAACGCCAGCAGCGTCGAGCCCCTTTGCGCAAGGAGATACCCTATGAAGCGTTCCGCTCTTGCTGGCTTGTTCGTTACCGCTGCGATGTTGACTTCGCCTGTGTTCGCTGCGGGCGATCCCGATCTGTGCAAAATCAATCTGGACAAAATCAACAACGGTAAAGCGCTGCTCGCCACTGACACCAGCGGTAAAAGCGGCGAGATCGACACCGCCGTCTCCCAGGCCAAAGCGGCCCACGCCGCGGGCGATGACAAAAGGTGCATCGAGATCACCTCGAAGGCGCTGCAAGACCTGCAGAACAGCGAAAAAGGCGGTCAATAGGCTGCTCTTTCACGGAAGGCCAACCTTCGGGTTGGCCTTCCGTGACCGTTTGGCGTACACTGCACAGGCTTGTCACTCACTAAGAAACAACGAGTTACAAGCACGGGGCCGTTTAGGATTCGACGCCGGTCGCGAAACTTTAGGTGCATGCCGAGTTGGTAACAGAACTCGTAAATCCACTGTTGCAACTTCTTATAGTTGCCAATGACGAAAACTACGGCCAGGAATTCGCTCTCGCTGCGTAAGCAGCCTTAGCCCTGAGCTTCTGGTACCTTCGGGTCCAGCAATCACCAGGGGATGTCTGTAAACCCAAAGTGATTGTCATATAGAACAGAATCGCCGTGCAGTACGTTGTGGACGAAGCGGCTAAAACTTACACAACTCGCCCAAAGCACCCTGCCCTTCGGGTCGCTGAGGGTTAACTTAATAGAAACGGCTACGCATGTAGTACCGACAGCGGAGTACTGGCGGACGGGGGTTCAAATCCCCCCGGCTCCACCACTTCAACGAAAAAAGACGTCCTTGGACGTCTTTTTTTGTGCCTGAAATCCAGTAAATGCAGGGCTTCAGCGCTTATTGGGCTTCGCAAGGTTTGTGAGTTCCAGGCGCGCGGGCATTCCAGGTGATGACAGCGGCAGCCATCGGCTACAGGTCATTGACGGCGAGTGCGTGCGGCGGCGAGGTGTTTCGAGCGACTGATAACCAGACACCCGCCGAGGGAATGGCCGATCAGGTTGGCCGTATCAATGCCCAGGTGGTGATCACGCAGGGACCCACTTAGCTGATCAAGCAGCGAGCGGCCCATATCCTCGGCTCGTGGACGGATTTGTCAAAAATGCGAGCCACGGTCGACTGCGGCGTCCGATTGAAATAGGCGAAATACGCTCGACGGCCATGGCTTGGCGATGATGATCAAGTGCGCACATAGCGCGACGCCGACCAACACCGCCAGTACGTCGACGTCCGTGCAAAAAAACCCGCACATCTGCGGACAAAAAGCACAGCAGCAAGCCGATATTCGCTACAGCACGAGGGGCGCGCTGGGTGTCCACACCGGCCCGCTGCACAGCCGCCGCTTAACAAAGTTAAATGACGCGTCCTGTACTGAACGGACAACACACGCAGTATGAAACTGCCGTTCTAAATCGTTCTCAACAATAGCACCAATAAGTTAGCCAGCTAACTATCTCAAACACTCATCCGAATAGGCAACCAATTAATTTCATATCGCTTTAACGATAAACCCAAGATTTATTTATTTTCACATATCTTTTACATAGCCCTACATAGGATAGTGTCATTACGGCATCAACGCTGCCAGCCGAGTTAAAGGAGTGTGTATGACAGGTGTATTGGCATCCGTTAACAGTCGCACACAACTGGTCGGTCAGAACCGGCTTGAACTGCTACTCTTCAGGTTCAACAACCTCCAGCTGTACGGGATCAACGTTTTTAAAGTTCGAGAAGTTATACGTTGCCCAAAGTTATCTCTACTACCAAAGTCTAATAACAATATCTGTGGCGTTGCCAATATTCGAGGCGCCTGCATTCCTATTCTAGACCTCGCCATGGCCACTGGACTGCCAGGCGTACAAGACCAGGAAAGTGCTTTTATCATACTTACGGAGTACAACAACCGCGTTCAAGGCTTCCTCGTCTATGCGGTTGAGCACATCGTCAATTTGAACTGGGAAGACATTCATCCACCGCCCAAGGGCAGTGGTGAACACAATTATCTGACGGCCGTGACCCGCGCGGATGATCGCCTGGTCGAGATTATTGACGTTGAAAAAGTACTGACTGAAATATCGCCATCGTCCGAGGAAATATCCAGCGGCGTGGTGGATCACGAGGTCACCCTGCGGGCCAGACACCTGCGTGTCCTGACCGTGGATGACTCCCTCGTCGCGCGTAAACAGGTGACACGCTGCCTGGAGACCGTGGGTGTCGAGGTGGTTGCCTTAAATGACGGTCGACAAGCGCTTGATTACCTGCAATCCATGCTCGACGAGGGGCGCAAGCCGGAGGAGGAGTTTCTGATGATGATCTCCGACATCGAAATGCCAGAGATGGACGGCTACACCCTGACCGCCGAAATCCGTAACGACCCGCGCATGGCCAAGCTGCACATTGTGCTGCACACCTCGCTCTCCGGCGGGTTCAACCAAGCCATGGTCAAGAAAGTGGGCGCCGATGACTTCCTGGCCAAGTTTCGCCCCGACGACCTTGCCGGGCGCGTTGTTACGCGCATCAAGGCTGCACATCCGAACTGAAGGGTTAACCCGACAACACCCAAGCCAAGGAGGCTAGCAAGAAACGTATAAGAACAAATCAACAGAGGGAATATCATGTTGAAATGTAATGAGTTCTACCATCTGGCGCCAGACAGCGAGGCAAGACCTTTCTGGCGGGACCGCGCGCGTAACGCGCAGTCGGCTATCCAATGCGCCCTGGGCTGCGGCGTACAGCCTACCCACTCGGTCCTCTTGCCTGATACGACCCCATCGCAGGACGTCACAGCCCCCCCGATAACCTCGACCTCCATGAAAGAGGAGCTGGTCGCTGCACAGGCCATCTGCGCCCGAGCCAAGACCGCCGTGGTCGAGATGTTCAGCCACGCTCGCATGGGCCGAGCCCTCGAGCTTGAACACATCAGTACGCTGGTCGACGATATTTCAAGTTCAATCGCACGCCATCCCAATGCGTTTATCAGCCTGGCACGCCTGAAAAGCCTCGACGACTACACCTATATGCATTCGGTCGCCGTGTGCGCACTGATGATTGCACTGGCCAATCAACTTGCCCTCCCCGCCGCAATGGTGCGCAGGGTCGGGCTGGCCGGCCTGCTGCACGACATCGGCAAGATGGCCATACCCGGTGCCGTGCTGAACAAGCCAGGTCGGCTGAGCGATGACGAATTGCAACTGATGCGTACCCATCCGCTGGAAGGTGAGAAAACCCTGCTGGGCACATCGCAGGTGTGCGAAATGGTCGTGGATGTATGCCTGCATCACCACGAGCGGTTCGACGGCACCGGTTACCCGGATCGGTTGGCAGGTGAACAGATCAGCCTTTTCGCTCGGATGGCCGCTGTGTGTGATGTCTATGATGCCGTCACGTCGGACCGTTCTTACAACCAAGGCTGGGATCCCGCCGTTGCCATCCAGCAAATGTCGACGTGGGAAGGGCATTTTGATGATGAGGTGTTTCGGGCGTTTTTAAAGGCTGTGGGTATTTATCCTGTCGGGTCCATCGTTCAACTAAAAAGCGGCACAATTGGTGTCGTCATTGAGCAACATGCACACTCAATGTTGACGCCCAAGATCAAATTATTCTTTTTGCCGGTTCTAAACATCTACATCACCCCCAAAACAATCGATTTGAGCGACCCCACCCAGACCGATAAAATTATTGCGCGCGTGCCGTCACAGCGTTATGGCTTTAAAAATACCGAGCGTTTATGGCGCGATGAAGATACGCATACACAGAGTTAAGCACTCTACAGCTGTACAGCATTCCGATGCCTAAGCAGCACATGATCAAGCATTAAGCCTTGCGTGAAAAATATATTGGAATGTCGACATCCAATTATGTTGACAACTATTAGCGTGGGCGGGAAATACCATGAAATTCAAATCATTGCAGACTCGAATTTGCTTCACCGCCGGACTCTGCCTGTTTATCTCATGTGCGAGTCTGGTGTTGTATGGGCTGTACTCTTCAAATGCCAATCAAGCCTATGTGGGCACCGAAGTTTCAACATTGATTGAAAGCGCCACCATCCGCGAAATGCAAAACCTGGCGGAGTCCCGCGCCAACGCCATACAGGCCAAACTGCAGACGGCCCTGGATTCGGCTCGTACCTTGGCCAACACACTGGGCGCCAGCAAAAATGCACACAGTTCGCTGACATTAGGCCGTGATCATATCAATGCGATGTTGCTCAGCGTGCTCAAAGACAACCCGGACTTCAACGGCACGTATTCATGCTGGGAGCCGGATGCACTGGACGGCCAGGATCAAGCCTTTCGTAACAATGAAGGCGGCAACAACCCATTGACCGGCCGCTTCACCCCCTATTGGACGCGCAGCGCAGATGGCCACATCGCGGTACAACCGCTGGTCGAGTATGACTCCGACACCCGCCACCCCAACGGTGTATTGAAGGGCGGCTGGTACTCCGGCCCTCGGGATACCCAGAAGGAAAGCGTGCTGGACCCCATTCCCTACGTGGTGCAAGGCAAAAACGTGTGGCTCACCACGCTGTCGGTTCCAATCACTGCCAATGGCACTTTCTACGGCGTCGTCGGCGCTGACTTCGACATTTCGTTTATCCAGAAGCTCAGCGAGCAAATGTCTGCCGACCTGTACGGCGGTAAAGGCTCCGTGTCGATTGTGAGCCATCAAGGGCTGGTGGTGGCCGACAGTAAACGGCCGGAACTGATCGGCCAGCCACTGAAGGGGTTGCTACCCAACACCTGGGATAAGGTGCTGGCCAATGTGCAGAAAGGCCAGGGCGATAGCCGACTCAATCAAGAGTCCCAGGAAATCGAGGTGCAGATGCCCATCCCCTTGGGTCGCACCGACAAACCCTGGGCCATACTGATCCACTTGCCCAAGGCCGTGGTCATGAGCCAGGCCCTTGCCCTGGAGAAGGAATTGCAATCTCGCGGCTTCAAGAGCAGCGTATGGCAGGTTTCGGTCGGCGTACTCATTTCGGTAGCGGCATTGCTTGCTCTTTGGTTTGCCACCGCAAAAATCGTCGGCCCGATACGTGAAGCCGCCGCCTTGGCCGCCAACATCAGCCTGGGCGATTTCTCTCATCGCCTGGTGCAAAAATCCGAAGATGAAGTCGGCCAATTGTCCTTCGCCTTGAACGATATGTCGGAAAGCCTGCAGCGCCAGGTCCGTGTAGCCGAGCGCATTTCCGAGGGAGACCTGGACCTGGAGGTACGCCTATCCTCCCCCAACGACACGTTAGGCAAATCGCTGGAAAAAATGGTCGGCAACCTGAACGCGTTGATTTCCCAAGTGCAGGCCAGTGCAACGCAGATCACCGGCAGCTCCGCACAGGTCACCGAATTGAGCCAGTCGTTGTCCGACGGCGCATCCAACTCGGCATCGTCCATCACCGAAATCAGCGCCGTCATGACCCAAATGGCGGCGCAAACCACCGACAACGCTGCCAACGCCAAAAAAGCCGACGAGCAATCCCAAGCCTCGCGAGCCGACGCAGGTGAAAGTGACAAGCTGATGAGTGAATTGATAGCCGCCATGGCGGAGATCGACAACTCGGGTAAAGACATTACCGCCATCATCACCACCATCGACAACATCGCCGCCCAAACCAACCTGCTGGCCTTGAACGCTGCAATCGAGGCTGCACGCGCCGGGGAGTTGGGCCGAGGTTTTGCAGTGGTTGCCGATGAGGTCAGGAGCCTCGCCGCCCGTAGCGCCGAAGCAGCCCAGCAAACAGCGGCGCTGATTGCGGACTCTTCGACCAAAACGCAGCGTGGCATGGTTATCGCCGGGCGCACGGCCGATTCATTGAGAAACATCGTGACCGGCACCAGCACGGTTTCCAGTCTGGTCTCATTGATCTACCAAGCCTCCAGTGAACAGGCCTCCGGCTTGCAACAGGCCAGTATCGGGCTGGAGCAAATTGATGAAGTCACTCAGCAAAATCAGACCAACTCCCAGCAATGCGCAGTGGCCGCCCGGAACCTGTCGGAACGGGCCAGCGCCATGCAGCAAGGGCTGAGCCGCTTTAAAGTCAAAGCCTCTTAGCGCCTCCAGCGAAGCCAGGGGGTGATCCCCCTGGCCCAGCGCCTTCAATTTGCTATCTGTTTTTTGTTCATCAAATATTAAGAATCACCTCCCTATACTCACTGATTGCGGGCCGTTCCCCCGAGCGCCCCCCTGCTTCGGTAGCCACACCCCATGACGCGTACCGCTCCCCTCCTGCTCCTGTTGGCTGGTCTGTTGTTCTTCTTTGCCCTCGGTAACCATGAGCTGCAAGGCTCCACCGAAGCCCGCGTCGCCGGCATCGCCATGGCCATGCACCTGGACAATAACTGGGTGGTGCCCCAGTTATTCCGTGAGCCCTTCCTGGAAAAACCGCCCCTGAGCCTGTGGATCGATGCCGGGGCGATTCGCCTGTTCGGCGGCACCACCTGGGCCGTGCGCCTGGCGTCGGCATTTGCCGGGTTGTTCAGCGTGATGCTGCTGTATGGCATGCTGCGCAGGTTCGGTCGACCGCAGACGCTGGCGTTCAGTGCGGCCTTGATCCTGGCGACTATGGCCAGCTACTGGGGCAATGTGCGCGGCGTGGGTGAAGACTCGCTGCTTACCCTCGGCGTGACCACCGCGTTGCTGGCGTTCTACCAGGCCGTGCGGCCCGATCGTGAAGGCTCCAGCGCGGGCGCATGGGCACTGTTTACTGCAGGGATGGTGATCGCCACGCTCAGCAAAGGCGTGCTGGGCCTGGCGATGCCGGGCATTGTGATTTTTGTGTACCTGGCCATCACCAGCCTGATGGACAAGCGCCTGCGCATTGGCGATTGGCTCAAGCCTGCGCTGTTTACCTTATTGGCGTTGGTGCCGCTGGTGATTTGGTTGGATTTCCTGTTCCAACGCGGCGGGCTGCAGGCCGTGGCCGAAGTGGTGTTGACCAACAGCGTCGGCCGGTTCAGCGGCTCGTTTGTCGAGGCCGGACACTACGAGCCGTTCTACTACTACATCGCCAAGTTGCCCGAAGCGTTCCTACCCTGGAACATCCTGGTCTACCTGGGCCTGTGGCATTTCCGTAAAAGCCTGATGCGCAACCGCTACCACCTGTTCTTCAGTGTCTGGCTGGTGGCGCAGTTCACCCTGCTGACCCTGGCATCGAGCAAACGCACCGTGTACCTGATGGCACTCACTCCGGCCGCCGCCGTACTGGCTGCGGAATACGCACGGGTATTGCTGGACTGGCTGAAAACTCACAAACCCGCACTGCACCCCCATCACAGAACCCTGGTGGGCGGCGTGTTCACCCTGGCCGTCGGTTGCTACCTGATTGCGGCCTTCTGGTTCGCGCCCAAAGCCGACGCGCACCACTCGTTTATACCGGTGATCAGCCAGGTGCAGGCATTGAAAGACGAAGGCAGGGAAGTGGTGTTGTTCCGGCCTAACGAGCGCATCGCCGGGGCCAGCGTGTTTTACCTGCAGGCCTATTTGCCGATCCTGCAAACCGAGGCGCAGTTGCACAACTACCTCAGTGCCAAGCCCGGCAACGTTGCATTGCTGGACCATACCGATGACCTGACCACCCCGGTCAAGGTGATCAAGCAGATGTCGATCAATCGCCAGCCTTACTACTTCGTGGAGGAGTAAGGCCGGCGCAGGGCATCAGTGCTTGGTGACTTTGTCCAGGTAACCCATGGCAAACGCCGAGACCACGAAGGTCATGTGAATGATCACGTACCACATCAAGTGCTGCGGATCGACGTTCTTGGCGTCCATGAAGATGCGCAGCAAGTGGATGGACGAAATCGCCACGATGGACGCCGCCACTTTCATCTTCAGCGACGAAGAGTCCATGGTGCCCAGCCAGTTGAGTTTCTCTTTGTTGTCATCGATATCCAGCTGCGAGACGAAGTTCTCGTAGCCGGAGATCATCACCATCACCAGCAAGCCACCGACCAGGGCCATGTCGATCAACGACAGCAGCACCAGGATCAACTCGGACTCGGCCATCGAGAACACGCTCGGCAGCAGGTGAATCACTTCCTGGAAGAATTTCAGCGCCAGCGCCAACAACCCCAGGGACAAGCCGAAATAGATCGGCGCCAGCAGCCAGCGCGAGGCATACATAGCATTTTCGATAAAGCGTTCCATTGGATCTCACACAGCTTGGCTAGAAATGGCGGCGAGTATACCAGCCGCCACAAGACACCTGTCACCACGAGAAAACTGACGTGGGCGGCATCTGTAAGGGAATTTTTCTGCTAGTGTCGAGCCCAATAAATCGGCTCGATGACGTCGGACAGGAAAAACTCAGATGATGGATGTGCGATCCCCTTTGGCCAGTATCGGCCTGTGCGCGGCATTGCTGCTGGCCGGCGGCTGCTCCCCCAGCGACGAGCAGAAGCAGGCGACCCTCGAAGAGAAAACCGCCAAGTTCGAACAGTCCCTCGACAGCATCCAGGACCCCAAGCTGCGCGACGCCATCGCCGATCTGGGCGGTTCGTTGCTATTACTGGAACGGGCTCAGGCCAAGCTCGCCACCAAGCCCATCGAAGCAGAATACGGCGAAGACAGCTTGGCACTGCTCAAGCACTACCCCACGCCCCAGGCGCTGGTGGACACCTACATCAATGGCCTGTTCGTGCTGCGCAAGACCTCCCATTCCGACTATTTGACGGACTTGCAACCGGTCTTCCCGTTCACGTTCAATACGTCTGACCAGTTTCCCTTCCCCCATGGCCTGGAATGGCAGTCGGTCACCTTGAGCAACAACAAGGTCATCCCCTTCCAGCCGGAATGGTCGGAAACCGATCCCGGCATCCAACTGAGCCCCAGCAGCTCCAACTTGACCAACCCGGATGACCTGACGGTGACCTACCCGTTCATCGACGGCATCGAGACGGAAAACAAGAGCCAGCCCCAACCCATCAACCTAAAGGGCACGGTCGAAGTGATCGCGCCGGGCAAGGTGTTGACGTTTGACCTGTCGAAAAAGGACGTGGGCCACACGCGTACCGAAGGCAATATCACCCTCAAGCTGCTGCTCCTGGAGAAAAACTACGCCGAGATCGAGCTGACCAACAGCCAAGCGTTGGCGCCGGAAGTCGGCGATGAATCGCCCAACCCGCTGCTGGTACAGGCACGGGACAGCACCGGGCAATTCCTCACGCGCTCGGGCTCGATCAATGAAAGCAGCGCGCAGGTGGCGTTCTACGAGAAACAACTGGCCGAGATGCAAAAGCAGAAGGCCTGGTCGGAGGCATTCGAAAAACAGCTTACCGATGAACAAAAAGCCTTCGAACACAAGCAGAGCAGCCATTACGCCAAGGTGTATTTCAATGGTGTGATCGACAACCTGCAGGTCAACGTACTGGATTTCTCCACCGCTACCCGCACCCGCAAGGACCTCGACCTGCCGGTGCTGCGTTTCGACAAGAACAGCCTGCAACAAACCGTACAGGCCTTGCCGATGCCGGTCACCGTGTATGACGACGGCGCCGCCAGTTGGCTCAAAGACGCGAGCATGACCGAAGAACAGTTGAAAAACAGCGTCACCATCAGCCAGTCGGTCGAAGACGCCAGCGCGGCGCACATCGTGTTTGACCACCCTTTCACCTTCAATGACGACCTGGTGGGCAGCGAGCGCAACAGCAGCGAATCACCGGTGACCTTCTTCACCGCCGACGAAAAAGGCGAACGCGGCGAGCCGATCGAATTACCGACCGAGGCCTTCGAACTGAACCCAGCACGCGGCACCCTCACCTACGATCTCAACCTGTTTCCGGAAAACCCGGCGTATGTGGTGGGCTCGATTCCGCTGTTCCTGGCGACCATCGAGAAAGCCGAGATAGACGTGGCCAAGCTGCCTAAAGGACTGTCGCTCAAGGACAACGCGCTGGTCGTCGACCAAAAGGAATTCCCCGCCGACAGCTGGCGCTTCTACGCCAAGGACGCCAGCGGCAACTACCTGAAGGAAATCCTCGGTGTGAGCCACCGCGCCGAGGAGTACGGTACGGCGATGTTTGACGTGCATTACTTCTACGGCCAGCCGACGACCCTGGAAAGTTACCAGCGCACCGACCTGAGCACCGTGCAATACGGCTTCGAAGTCAAACTGGACAAGCCCGAGAGCAAGTAACCGGCGCCTACAGAGCCAGTTGGTCATGCCCACCGTTGAGTTGGCGCAGATGGGCCTGCATGTGCAGGCACCAGATCTGCGGATCGCCCGCCAGCTCATAGCCGTGCAGGGTCAGGCTGTCCACGATGGATTCGAGAATATTTTCCGCCACGAAAGGCCCTGGAAACGGGCCTTGGGACTTGATGGTGGACGGCTGTTCACCGGTCATTCCGGCGGCAAACAACAAGGTCCACATCCCGTTATCCCCCGCAAGAGGGCGAATGGAACATTCAATACGGGTGACCAGGCCAAAGCACTGGCGGGTGAGGCAGAGGTTGCGCGACATGGCGGCGGCCCTCGGTAGATCGGTGTTCAACCTGCGCCTGGGGCGAGGCTGTTTCTATCCAGCGACTCCTGTGGATATCCCTTGAGCTCAGAATAGAAGAAAACCACGACAAACCAAGGTTGTAGAGACCAACGGGCGTCGGCGCTAAAGTCTCGCCAAATTTGTGACGGTTTTGCCCGTCATGTGGTGAGCGGGCTGTTGTGGTGAGCGGGCTTGCCCCGCGCTGGGCTGCAAAGCGGCCCCAGTGGGACCGGTGCGGTGTGCCAGTGAGATTGAATTGTTTGGTTTTGGGGCTGCTACGCAGCCCAGCGCGGGGCAAGCCCGCTCACCACAACAAGCGTGCTCACCACAACAGCCCACCAGTCACGACACCATCAAGTCGGCTTGGCTTCCGCCAGCGCCTGTTGTGCCAACTCTTTCTCCGCTTCTTTCAGGTCCTCTTCGCTGATCATCTCGGCAATTGCCCGCAGACGCTCTACCACGCGCGCATTGACCGTGCCTTCCGGGAACTGACCTTCTGCATCCGGCTCACCGGCATCCTCGCCCACCAGCAGGCTCAATGCCTCATCCGCCTGGCGCACCGCATAGATATGGAACTGCCCGGCACGCACGGCCTGCAGCACCTTCTCATCGAGCATCAGCGTGGCGACGTTGGCCTGGGGAATGATCGCCCCCTGCTCCCCGGTCAAACCGCGCGCTTCACACAGGCGGAAGAAGCCTTCGATCTTCTCGTTGACCCCGCCCACCGCCTGCACTTCACCAAACTGATTGATGGAACCGGTGATGGCAAAGCACTGCTTGAGCGGGGTTTTCGACAAGGCCGAAATCAAGGTGCACGCCTCGCCGAGGGACGCACTGTCGCCGTCCACGTAGCCGTAGGACTGCTCCAGCGCGATACTCGCGGAGATCGCCAGCGGGAATTCCTGCGCATAACGGCTGCCCAGGTAACCGGTGAGGATCATCACGCCCTTGGAGTGAATCGGCTGGCCGAGGTTGACCTCACGCTCGATATCGACAATACCGCTGCCGCCCGGGTACACCGTGGCGGAAATCCGCGCCGGCACGCCAAAGGCCGAGTCACCGACTTCCAGCACCGTCAGCCCGTTGCACTTGCCCACCGCCGCACCGGCGGTGTCGATCAGGATGACCCCGGCGAGCATGTCGTCGAGAATCCGCGCCGACACTCGCCCAGTGCGCGTGGCCTTGGCCTTGAGTGCACGCTCGATATGGCCGGCGTCGGTCATCTCGTCACCCGCCAGGTGGCGAATGAAATCCGCCTCGCTGACCAGCTGGAACAAGTCCCCAATGCGCGCCGACAAGCGCCCCTGGTGTTCCGCCAAGCGTGCGCTGTAAGTGGCCAGCCGTGCCACCGCATCCGAGGTCAGCGGCGCCATGCCTTCTTCCGAGGTGCGGGTTTTGAGCAACTGGGCGAACTGCTCCAGGCTTTCGTCGACCATCGGGATGTCTTCGTCGAAGTCCACCAGCACCCGGAACATCTCCTGGAAGTCTGGGTCGGCGTCCTGCAACGCGTAGTACAGCTGGCGGGAGCCGATGATGATGACCTTGACCTGCAACGGGATCATCTGCGGGTTGAGGGTCACGGTGGCCAGGCGGCCCAGCTCGCCCAATGGCGATTCCATCTTCAGCTTGCGCGACTGCAGGGAGCGCTTGAGGGCGTCCCAGACAAACGGCTCACTGAGCATTTTTTCGGCTTCAAGAATCAGGAAACCGCAAAAATGCTCAGTGAGCCGTTTGGGGCGCAACTGACGATAAGTGGTGTAGAGCGCGCCCTGGTCGGTGCTGTACTCGATACGGCCGAACAGGTTGTCGTAGGTCGGGTGCGGTTCAAACACCACCGGTGCGCCACCGTTGACCGGATGGCCGACCACCAGGCTCGGGCAGTACTGTTCTTCAAGCAGCTTGCGCGCCTGGGCGTCGGTCTTGGCGTCGTCAACCAGTTGCTCGACCACGGTCTTGAGCAGGTACACCTGCATGGCTTGCAGGTAACCGCAGACAGCCGCATTTTCCGCGTACTTTTCCGACAGCGGTGCGAGCAATGGCTGCAGGGCCAGGGTGATGGTTTCTTCGTTGAACTGGCGCAGTTGGTTGTTGGACTCACGCTTCCACTGCGGCAGGCTGGCCAGTTCTTCGTTGAGGCGCTCTTCCAGCTCGGAAATATCCGTGTGGAAACGCTCACGGTCGGCTTCCGGCAACTGCGAGAACTCGGCCTCGTCCAGCGCCTTGCCGTCGAGCATCGGCGTGAACGCGATGTTGGTGCTGTCACGGTACAGCGCCACGTCCTTTTCCAGGGCCAGGCGTTCGATCACGTCCAGCGCCTTGTCGTAGCGCTGGTTGAACGCACGGTCGATGGCGCTTTTGCGTTGTTGATACGTCGGGTGCTCGAAGACCGCCGGGAAAGTGGCCACCAGGTTGTCGACCAGGCCGTTGATATCGCTGATGAACGCCGCTGCGCCGCCGCCCGGTAATTCCAGGGCACGCGGTTCGCGAGGCTCATCGAAATTGTTCACATAGACCCAGTCCGCCGGGGTCTGCAGGCGCTTGCCTTCGGCCTTCAGGTAGCGTTTGACGAACGAAAAGCGGCCGGTACCCGGCTCGCCCATGACAAACACGTTGTAACCAGGGCGTGGCATGGCCACACCGAACTGCAAGGCTTCAACCGCACGTTCCTGGCCAAGCACACCGCGAAAGGGCTCCAAATCATTGGTGGTCGAGAAGCTGAACTGTTCAGCGGAGAAAGGGCGAGTCAGCGCTTCGGGCGCTAGACGCAAGCTGGCAGCAACAGGATCAGGCATCGGGCTTCCTTACATCAGGCGGGGCAGATGACGGCATTCTGGCTCCCGCTTACGCGCTCTGGCAAGGCGCGCTTGAGGGAAAGCCGTAGACGCGGGATGCGTCCTGCAAAAAAAACACGACATCGCGAATTGTTTTATAAAAACACACGGAACCCTTGGAACGTGCCTAAACTCCAAACTGCGCGGGTTGGACTAATAACCGATCCCTAGGGCGCTATGAAGTGCCTGAACCCTTGTCCATTGGTTTGCACACAATAGAGAACAAAGCTATGAAACGGATCCTTCTCGGTACTCTCTTCACCGTCGTCTCCCTCAATGCAATGGCAGAAGCACCAGGTGGCCCGAACTGCGGTTGGGGCAACATGTTGTTCGAAGGCCAGCGCGGTACTCCAGCTCACTTCCTGGCTTCCACCACCAACGGTACTTCGGGTAACGCCACCTTCGGCATGACCTCGGGCACCAACGGTTGCAGCACCAACAGCGCCCTGACTTACGGCGGCAAATCGTGGATTGCCATGAATGGCATGATGAACGAGCTGTCCGAAGACATGGCCAAGGGTAACGGCGAAGCGCTGACCACCTACGCTGTGGTACTGGGCGTTGCGCCTGAAGATCGCGAGCACTTTGCTGCCGTGACCCACGAGCACTTCCAGCAGATCTTCAGCAAGGCTGACGTGACCGCTGACGACGTGCACAACAACACCATTGCTGTACTGAAAAGCGATGCCCGTCTGGCGAAATACGCTACCCAGGCTTAAGCTCGATCCGCCCGCGTCTTTCGAGGCGCGGGTTTTATTTTTTCGACCTGTCCCCCTTGGGTCTTTTTTTTATTCCGACTTAAGTAGCCCCCATGCTCAAACGCCTCGCTTGCCTGGCTCTCTTCGCCTGCGCCCCGCTGCATGCGGCCCCGCACCTCGATGATCAACGTTTGCAGCAACTGGCCAACGACCCTTTCTGGTTGTCTTTGGGCCACTACGAAGCCGGAAAAATCAGTGGCTGGCGCAGCTATGTCAGCGACAAAAAGTTTTTCCTCGCCGCTGACGGCGCCCACCACCCGGACGCCGAACTCAAGGCCACGGTCGACGCCCTCTACGCCCCGGCCAGCCTGGGTGAAAAACACGCCCAATGCGTTTACCCCGCGCGCACCCGCTGGCTCAAGGACCAGTTGCACCTGGCCGACCTGCCCGCTGTCGACTGCAAAGAATTCAAGCAGTGGTTCAAGGACGTTGCGCCCCACAGCGCGGTGATGATCTTCCCGGCGGCCTACCTCAACAGCCCGTCGTCGATGTTCGGCCATACCCTGCTGCGCATCGACCAGGCCGACGTGCAAAGCAACAACACCGCCTTGCTCAGCTACGCGATCAACTTCGGCGCCTACATCGAAGGCTCCGACAACAGCATCCTCTACGCCTGGAAAGGCCTGATGGGCGGTTATCCCGGCCTGTTCGCGCTGGTGCCTTATCAGGAGAAGTTGTCGGAATACCGCAGCCTCGAAAACCGCGACCTGTGGGAATACCGCCTCAACCTCACCCAGGTCGAGACCGAACGCATGGTCGAACACGTGTGGGAACTCAAGCAGATCCAGTTCGACTACTTCTTCTTCGACGAAAACTGCTCCTATCGCCTGCTGGAACTGCTGCAAGTGGCCCGCCCCGGCCTGCGCCTGACCGAACAATTCCCGCTGACCGCCATCCCCACCGACACGGTAAAAGCCGTGAAGGACGCCGGCCTGGTCGAGAAAATCGACTATCGCCCCTCCCGTGAACGCGAGTTGCTGGAACGCGCCAAGCCGTTGGACAGCGACGAGCAACAATGGGTATTGAAGGTCAGCGACGACCAGAAGCAACTGCAGGAGCCGGCGTTCAAAGCCCTGCCCCGCGAACGCCAGGCCCTGATCATCGACGCCGCCTACCGCCTCGGCCGCTACCGCGCGAATGGCTTGGAACGCGACACCGAACGCTCCCAACGCAGCTTCGAACTGCTGCGCGCCATCAACCAGAACCCCGCGCCTGACCTGAAGATCACGCCCCCAGGCCTGCCGGAAAACGGTCACGAATCGCGCACCTGGCAAGCCGGCATCGGCACCCGTGGCGACAAAGCCTTTGGCGAATACGGCCTGCGCATGGCCTACCATGACCTCAACGACAACGCCGAAGGCTTCCCGCTGGGCGCGCAGATCGAAATCCTGCAAATGAAACTGCGCCAGTACGAAGGCAACCACTGGCAACTGCAGCAACTGGACCTGGCCACCATCCGCTCCCTGACCCCGCGCAACGCGCTGTTGCAGCCGTGGTCATGGCAAGTCACCGGCGGCCTGGAGCGAGTACCGGGCAAGCACGACGACGAAACCCTGGTCGCCCACGTCAACGGCGGCGCCGGCGGCACCTGGCAACTGCGCGACGACATGCTCGGCTTCGCCCTTGGCACCGTACGCGTGGAACACAACAACGACTTCAACGAAGCCATCTCCCCGGCGGCCGGGTTCAACACCGGTGTGCTGTGGAAGAATCCGCTGGGCAACCTGAGCCTGGAAGCCAAAGGGGACTTCTTCACCAACGGCGAAGTGCGGCGCAGCATCAGCCTGAACCAGCAGTGGGAATTGTCCCGCAACCTGGGCCTGCGCCTGAGTGCACAGCGCGAGTACAGCCATTTATCAACGCCGGTGAATGAAGTGATGCTTGAAGTGAAGTGGTATCACTACTGACCGGTAAGACCCGGCGAGGATCCAATGTGGGAGGGGGCTTGCTCCCGATGGTGGTGTGTCAGTTAAGTATCCAGTGACTGACATACCGCTATCGGGAGCAAGCCCCCTCCCACATTTGGTTTGGTGTTGAGCTGAAAGCACTGTGCGGCACGCTCACAACACCTTTCTCACGCGCCTTTCACACCTCCTCGACAAATCCCCTTCTAGACTCTCCCTATCAGCCGTGAAACGGCCAGGGAGTACGCCATGTGGCGGTCTGCGGTATTGCTGTGTGTGTGGGTGGGGCTGTCGGGTTGCCAATCGACCCATCAGGATTTACTGGCCAAAGGTTACCCACCGGCCTTTGCTGATGGTTTTGACGATGGCTGCGGCAGTGGTCGCCAAGCGGCTGGCGTCATCAGCGGGGAGTTTCGCAAGAACGTGCCGCGTTATCTCAAAAACCGCGAATACGCCGAAGGCTGGGAAGATGGTTTTCGCCAGTGCAAAGCCATGCGTGAGAATGAAGAGCTGCGTGACTACAAAGACAATCACTGGGACGACCGCGACCGCGCCTGGCAGCACGAGAAAGACCGCGACGCAGCCCGGGCCTATCGCTCGCAATAGGTCGTTTTCAGACATCCATCGAAACTAAAGCGCGGCGACCATGGCCCAAGCTCCATAGAGGGAGAACGTCATGAGCCGAGCTTTTGTAAACGAAGACAACGCCGCCGCCCAGGCCGACCAGCCGGTGGAGCGCCAGGTCAGTGAGCAGCCCAACCGCCTCACCGCGCAAGGGCTGGCGCAGTTGCAGGCCAAGGTTGCGCAGTTGCAGCACGCATACAGCATCGAATCCGGCAAGGGCGATAAACAGCGCCAGGCTGACCTTGAACGGGATTTGCGTTACTTCAACCAGCGGCTGCAAAGCGCCCAGGTCGTGGCACCGGCCACCTCCACCGACAAGGTGCAGATCGGCAGTTGGGTGACCTTCGCCAACGAACAGGACGAGCAGCAGCGCATCCAGTTGGTTGGCGAAGACCAGGCCGATGCCAACGCCGGTTTGATCAACTGGGGCTCACCCCTGGGCCGCGCATTGCTGGGCGCTCAGGTGGGCGACGAGGTGCTGTGGCAGCGCCCCGTCGGCGATCAGTTGATCGAAGTGCTGCGCATCGAGCCCGAAGTTTAGACGATGCCTTGGGCCAACATCGCGTCGGCGACTTTCACAAAGCCCGCGATATTCGCGCCTTTGACGTAGTTGACCCGGCCGTTTTCCTCACCGTAGTGCACGCAGGCATGGTGGATCGATTGCATGATGTTGTGCAGCTTGCTGTCCACTTCGCCAGCGGTCCATAGCAGGCGCATGGCGTTCTGCGACATTTCCAGGCCACTCACGGCCACGCCGCCGGCGTTGGATGCTTTGCCGGGCGCGAACAGAATGCCCGCGTCGATAAAGATATCCACAGCCTCCAACGTAGTCGGCATGTTGGCGCCTTCGGCCACGCAGAGGCAACCGTTGCGCAGCAGGGTGCGGGCGGCTTCGGCGTCGAGTTCGTTCTGGGTGGCGCAAGGCAGTGCGATATCACAGGCCAATTCCCACGGGGTTTTACCGGCGCGGAATTCCAGGCCATAACGCGCGGCCAATTCGCTGATGCGACCACGCTGGACGTTTTTCAACGCCAGCAGGGCTGACCATTGCTCCTCGGTCAAACCGCTTTCGGCGTACAGGGTGCCTTCGGAGTCGGAGAGGGAGATCACTTTGCCACCCAGGTCCATGACCTTACGCGCCGCGTACTGCGCGACGTTGCCGGAGCCGGATACCGCCACACGCTTGCCTTCCACCCGCTGGCCATTGCGCTTGAGCATTTCTTCGGCGAAGTACACGCAGCCGAAACCCGTGGCTTCGGGCCGAATCAGGCTGCCGCCGTAGGTCATGCCCTTGCCGGTCAGCACGGAGGTGAACTGGTTGCTCAAGCGTTTGTACTGACCGAACAAAAAGCCGATCTCGCGCGCGCCCACGCCGATATCGCCGGCCGGTACGTCCACATCTGCGCCGATATGCCGGTACAGCTCGCTCATGAACGCCTGGCAAAAGCGCATGACTTCGGCGTCGCTCTTGCCCTTGGGGTCGAAGTCGGAGCCGCCTTTGCCGCCGCCCATCGGCAGTGAGGTCAGGGAATTCTTGAAGGTTTGCTCGAAGGCGAGGAACTTCAACACGCCGAGGTTCACCGATGGGTGGAAGCGCAGGCCGCCTTTGTACGGGCCAATGGCGCTGTTCATCTGGATACGGAAACCGCGATTGACCTGGACCTTGCCGTGATCATCCACCCAAGACACCCGAAAGGTGATCGCGCGTTCCGGCTCGCAGAGGCGCTCCAGGATGCCCGAGGTCAGGTAGTGGGGGTTGGCTTCAAGAAACGGCCACAGACTACGTAGGACTTCTTCTACGGCCTGGTGGAATTCTGGCTGGTCAGGGTCGCGTTTCTTGAGGCGGGCAAGGAAAGATTCCACGGATTCGATCATGAAAAGTCTCGGCAGATTGATTGTTTTTAAATGAGATTGAGCCGGACCTTAGCAACTCGAATCGCACCTGAAAAGCGCAAAATGTCGCCTTTGTGAATTTAAATGGTGCATTTGATATAAATACACGCGCTGACTCGCACCAAAAAAGGGATTTCAACTCAGGGTACGCACCAATAGTTAAACCGCCTGGGTCTTCCAGAAAAATACGCAAAAAAAAGCGGAGCCCGAAGGCTCCGCTCTTTCACACCACCCACCCCGATCAGGCGAGTTTTTTGTGGCGTACACGGTGCGGCTGGGCAGCGGCTTCGCCCAAACGCTTTTTACGGTCCGCTTCGTACTCGGTGTAGTTACCTTCGAAGAACACCGCTTGGGAGTCGTCTTCGTACGCCAGGATGTGGGTCGCGACGCGGTCAAGGAACCACCGATCGTGAGAGATCACAATGGCGGCGCCCGGGAAGTCCAGCAGGGCTTCTTCCAGGGAACGCAGGGTTTCAACGTCGAGGTCGTTGGACGGTTCGTCGAGCAGCAGCACGTTGCCGCCCTCTTTCAGGGTCAGAGCCAGGTGCAAGCGACCGCGCTCACCACCGGACAGGTCCTTGACGAACTTCTGCTGGTCGCCGCCCTTGAAGTTGAAACGGCCGACATAGGTACGCGACGGGATTTCATAGTTGCCGATACGGATCTGGTCGGAACCTTCGGAAATCTGCTGGAACACTGTCTTGCTGCCGTCCAGGTCTTCACGGCTCTGGTCCACACAGGCGAGCTGCACGGTTTCGCCGACTTCGATAGTGCCTGAATCCGGCGTTTCCTTACCCATCAGCATGCGGAACAGGGTGGATTTACCCGCACCGTTACCACCAATAACGCCGACGATCGCGCCTTTTGGCATGGAGAACGACAAGTTGTCGATCAACACGCGGTCGCCATAGCCTTTGGAAACGTTCTTGAATTCGATGACCTTGTCACCCAGGCGCGGGCCGGCCGGGATGTAGATCTCGTTGGTCTCGCTGCGCTTTTGGAATTCCTGCGATTGCATTTCTTCGAAGCGTTGCAGACGTGCCTTGGATTTGGACTGGCGGGCCTTGGCGCCTTTGCGCACCCACTCCAGTTCTTCCTTCATGGCTTTTTCATGCGCCGATTGTTGCTTGGATTCGGCAGCCAGACGGTCGGACTTGGCTTCCAGCCAACCGGAGTAGTTGCCCTCGTAAGGGATACCGGCGCCGCGGTCGAGCTCGAGGATCCAACCGGCAACGTTGTCCAGGAAGTACCGGTCGTGCGTGATCGCAACCACGGTGCCCGGGAAGTCGTGAAGGAAATGTTCCAGCCAGGCGACGGAATCGGCGTCCAAGTGGTTGGTAGGCTCATCGAGCAGCAGCATGTCGGGGGCCGACAGCAGCAGGCGGCACAGGGCCACACGACGCTTTTCACCCCCCGACAGGAATTCGACCTTGGCGTCCCAGGCCGGCAGGCGCAGCGCGTCGGCGGCGACTTCCAGCTGGCGCTCCAGGTTGTGACCGTCGCCGGCCTGCAGGATGGCTTCAAGCTTGGCCTGTTCCGCTGCCAGCTTGTCGAAGTCGGCATCCGGTTCGGCGTAGGCGGCATAGACTTCATCCAGGCGCGCCTGGGCGTCCTTGATGACGCTGACGGCCTCTTCGACCACTTCACGTACGGTCTTGGTCGGATCCAGGATGGGTTCCTGTGGCAGGTAGCCGATGTTCAGGTCGGGCATCGGGCGGGCTTCGCCTTCGAACTCAGTGTCGACGCCGGCCATGATTTTCAGCAGCGTGGACTTACCCGAACCGTTGAGGCCGAGCACGCCGATCTTGGCGCCAGGGAAAAAGGACAGCGAAATATTTTTCAGGATTTCCCGCTTCGGAGGGACAACTTTACCCAGCCGATGCATGGTGAAGACGTAAGAGCCTGTTTTGCCTGCTTTGTCACTTTTTGACATGGTTTTATTCGCCTTAAATCCTGTTTTTTCAGTGCTTTAACGGTAGCGAAAACTCTTAAATTCTGGAAAGAAAAAAGTTAGGTTTGCGCTGACCAGCTTCTATCTCTGACTATACCAAAAAAGCCAGGTTTGCGTTGACTCAACCCCGTTCCTGACTACACTAAAAAAGTTATGTTTTATGAGGGAGCGACATGGGTTTCCAGGTCATAGAGCAGGTAGTGAATGCCGCTCGAAGAAAGCTGCTGGTGCAAGACTACATCCCGGTCTACCACCCCAACCTATACATCACCATGGAGCACTCTGGCAGAGCCCTCGAAACGACCAAGAAGTACCTTGAGCATCTGGTCGTGCTTGAGGAGTTTCTGGCTTTTTCCTCCATTGATCTCATTTCTCACCTCGGACAGCGCCCTCACAGCGAATACCTGACAGACAGTGAGCTTTCTAGGTTCGTGTCGGACGCAGGTTTTAGCAAGCAAACCTTGGCCATGAAATATGCGAGGATGCGTTTGCATCCGACTGCCTACAAATCCGTTGGCAAGGTCCATGCGCAGCAGCGAATCGAGGCTGTACGCGACTATCTGGCCTTCCTCTATGACAAGTTGGGTGATCACTCAACACGATATGAGGCGGTTGACGATCTGAAGAAGCGCATCAACCGCAAGATCAAAGCGGCCAGACCTGCGTGGAAAAAAACGCGAACGAAAGAAATGAAGGGGCTTACGAGTCAGGAGCGGACTCGATTGCTGGAAATCATGCATCCGGATAACGCCGAGAACCCCTTTTCAGATGAAGCCATCAGACTGCGTAACTACATCATTTTGCTGCTGGGTCTCGACATGGGGCTTCGGCGCTCCGAGATGCTGCTGATCAAGACTAGCGATATTCACTGGCACAATCGTCAACTAGCGGTGGTCAACCTTGAGGATGAGAGCCTCGATCCACGAACGATGGCCCCGCAATTCAAAACCAACGAGCGCATGCTGGTGATGACCGATGACCTGTATGACGCAATAACTGAGTACGAATCGAAATATCGTCACAGAAAGCCCCGTAGTGGCGCATCGCAGGCGACAAGGCATCCGTTTTTGCTGGTGGCGCACAAGCGAAATGAGGGCGGACCTCTGACCATCAAGGCAGTGGATGGCGTTCTGTCCAGGGTCCGAGAAATAGCGCCGGAACTGGCTCATGTGCACCCGCATATTCTGAGGCATGACGCGGTCTACACGATGCTAGAAAGCATGCGTGAGGAACTGGCAGTGCTCACGCCGGAGGATCGCACCACACAAGTTCAAAAGACCCTCACATGGATGTTCGGCTGGAGTCCCGAGTCGAACATGCCCGACCACTACGGCTCGAAATTCTGGAAGGAAGAGGCAGACAAAGCGATACAGAAACGGGCCGAGCGGTTTACGGCCAGCCATCAGAAGGCCGGCACGGCACGAGAAGGTTCAGAGTGAACATTGCCGTTGAAGCACTTCAGGTACCAAAGAAGAGCACCCTAGATGCGTGGCTGAAGACGCCTCGCCTGGCGAAATGTGGGGGGGTGTTCACGCCCGCCGAACCGATGTGGAAACCGGATAAATCGGCTGGTGATTCAGTCAACTGGAAAGCGGCTATTGCCTGCGTCTCGCCGGATTGGCAGCCCTGGTTGAACGCCGCCCTGGCGTACCGAATGGCCGATGTGGCAGCGCGCACGGTTGCTAACACCGCCAGTCTGTTGTCGCTGGCTGCTCAGGCCGGGCTTGACCCGCTCAACGAGGGTCAACTGATAGCTCTACGGGAGCGCTTTAGCTATAGAGAGTTTAGTCTCATCGCCGCTTTCATGGCGTTTTGGCACGACTGCGAATCCCTCGAACAACGCCCGTCGCAACCCCTGATCGATGCCTACAATGAACTGCCCAGGAAAAAGAATTCCAGCAACGATGTGATCCTCAGCTTAGACCCCGAACAAGGCCCGCTCACACAAGTCGAGCAGGACGCGCTGCATCAATGGATACATGAGCAGTTTTGTCACGGGCAGTTAGATTTCGAGCATTACATTTACCTGCGCATGTTGATGATTTACGGGCAGCGTGGCTATCAGGCGCGAATGATGGTTTTTGGTGATTTCACGAAGAGCGAGGTCAAGTTTCATTGGGCAAAGCAAAAAGGCGACGAGGCGGGTTGGCGAAAAAAATCCGAAACATTCAGGCTGGATGAGGACCTCTACAACGTCGTGCAGGCCTACAAGGCAGTAGTTCTGGCGCAACTCTGGCAAACGTATCCAGGCGGTGTCGACTGGAATGTAGCCATCCAGAATGTGCCGCTCTTTCGCAAGAAGCTGGATCATGATGAAGCAGGAGCTTGGAAGCGGCGGCGGAATCCCCCTGTTTTGCTCGATAGTCCCCTTCAAAAAGACCTCGAACACGCGCCGCAGCCCACCTTTCATGTCGGATCAGCAACTGTCAGACAATGGCTTTATCGCATCGAACGGATGGAGGGCTTTCCAATTTCGCTTCGCACCCATCAGCCGCTGAAAGTGACGCGGGGGCACCGGTTCAGGTATACCCTCGGCACGGACCTTTCCAATGCGGGACTGAGTGAGTTTGCGATAGCCCGCGCATTGATGCATAGCGATATTCGGACCGTGCGAAAGTACCGCGCCGTGTCGCCGGAGTTGCTGGCGTTGATCGATGCGAAGATGAGCAACCATATGGCCTTGGTTGTGAATGCGTTCACCGGGATCATCGTCACGGATCGCACCTCAGCGATAAACGGGGATCGAGCGGATAGACTAATCGAAGATGTGGCAGTGTGCGGTGCCACTGCCGCCTGCCATCTCGATGCGCCGTATACCTGTTATGCATGCGGAAAATTCCAACCTCTTCTGCATGCCAATCACCGCGAGGTCCTTGAGCGATTGGAACGTCGCCGTGAGCAAACCATTGCCACGGATAAAACGACCGGTGTGCTCTGGGATCGGGCCATTCTAGCTTGCCGCAAGGTGATTCTGGATTGCGAGGCCATGCGCCAATCATCGCACTCAAGGAGACAGAAGAATGACCGAAGCGTTTGATTCTGAACCGCCGAATAATATTGTTGATTTTAAGCCCAAGAGCCAGCTGGATGCAGAGGCTCACCTCGTGGCGTTTATCGAATGGGCAAAAGAGACTCTGCCAAAAGGCATTCCCAATCGAGTGAACGCGAGTATTCGCTGGGAAGACGGTAGTTGGCACCCGCATGGCATTTTAAGCTGTAGCTTCACGGCGCTCGGATCGACCGTATCTGCCCCAAAGACGATGCATGCACCCTTCACGGAGTTTACCAAAGCCATACTGGTGTACCGAAGGGTGTATTTGCAGAAAAAGGCGATGAGTGACTGGATGAACGCCCTTAGGGGGCTGGAAGTCGCCCTGCTCGAGTTGACCGGCACGCTGGATGTGACGCGGGTGTCCGCCGCTGTCTGTAATAATGCGTGCGAGCACATGAAGCGTCACTGGACAAAAGGAAACAGCGCATATCTTTTCAGTAAGTCACTTGAGGCCATCATCGCCCTGATGCTGGCCAAAAAACTGCTCAAGTCGGATTTCCGGTGGACCTCTCCGCTGAAGCAGAGCCAGAGAGGCACGCTCAAGCAGCAAAGAGAAGATCGAGAACAGAAGCTGCCTAACCCTGAAGCGATCAGAGCCCTCGGGGAAGTGTTCACAAACGAATTGACCAGCCACCTCGACATCGTGGTGACATCCGCCTGTGCGCTGTTACTGAGTGCACCCAGTCGCGTGGGTGAATTGGCGGATCTTCCATTGGATTTCCTGCTATTCAAAGAGGATGCCCAGGGCAATCGGCGCATGTTCCTGCGCTGGTACGCGGAAAAGATGAACCAGGTGACGCCGAAGCCCGTCGTTACGCCTGAGATGGAGCCGGTCATCGAGCGGGTCATCACGTTACTGAAACCGATCACCGATGAAGCACGGGCTTACGCCGCCTGGCTGGAAGACCATCCTGATGAGTTCCCCCCCCCACGAAGGAGTGCCACCCAAGGGAGCTGATGAACCGCTCACATACGCCGAGGCCTGTGCCGCGCTGAAACTCTCGACTCATAAGGGCTACGCGCGATCAGTATTCAATGGTAAGTTACTGAAAAGCCTTGAGAAGCAAAAGGCGTTCAGCCCCGCCGCCCGAGCCCTCTTGGCCGAGATCCGTGACGGGTGGGACTCCAGCAGAGGGAAGCGGATATATGTTAAGGGCAAGCATGGAGTTCAGGGTTGGGAGTTTGACGACCGGTGTGTGATCACGCTGCGCAAGCTCAATATACTGTTGCGGGAGAAGTATCTTCCAAAGAATTTTCCATACACCACGCCGTACACGGAGGGCAAAGCTCGGTTGAAGTACCGTGATGCGTTGTTCACCATGCGCACGGGAGCACTGGCTGAAGACTCAGGTACATCTGGTGCGCAACACGGGTTTGGCGTGGAGATCGCGGCGAACACTAGCCGAATGAATGCGCAGTTAGGAGGTAGTAACAGCCCAGCAGTGAAAAGCCTGTTCGAGCGCTATGGCTACCCTGGCGTCAAGGTCAACACGCATGCGTTTCGGCACGAATTGAACACGCAGATGCACAAGGCCGGTCTGTCTCAGCTCTTGATTGATGCTTTCTCCGGGCGCACGTCGATGGGATCAGTCTACAACCATGAAACCGTCGAGGAACGCACCCAAGGGGTTGCGGATTACCACCCCAAAACGAAGCACAGCACCGCTGCTCTGCGTCTGGACAAGGTCAAAACCAATCAGCCTTTGAATCTTGCTGATGTGAGGGAACTGCGCGAGGGTGAGCAGGACCGCATTATCCATCAAACCCATCTCGGCGTTTGTGTGCACAACTTTGCTTCCGAGCCCTGCCCGAAAATGGGTGCCTGCTTGGACTGCGGGCTGCTCGGCTGCGTCAAAGGGGATGAAGTGAAGCTTGGCAACCTCAAGGAAGAACACGACGACCTTAAATGCCGCCTCGATAAAGCCCTGGATGCGCAGTCTCGGGGTGTTTTTGGGGCATCGGAGTGGGCCAAAAAACTGAGTGAGAAGCTCTTTAAGTGCGAGGAGCTCATACAAACGCTGGAAAACCCCGGACTCGAAAAGGGTGCCATTGTGTGGAACGCCGATAACGGTTGGACGCTAACCAAGAACGCCGCCGCGATGTCGGGTCTGATCGAAGTCAAAGTCATTAAAGAGCACCAGGCGCAAGAGGCATTATCATCGTTAGATGACGTCTTGGCTTTGCTGGATGAGATTGAGGGTTAACAATGGGGCATTTAACGCCAAAGGATGAGAAGCGAATCATTAAGCTGATTGACGAATGGTCAGAGCCGAAGCTGACCTGGCCTTTGCTCGTTGAGGCCTGCAAAGAAAAACTGGGTATCAGTCGTGCTCGCCAGTCCCTGATGAATCTACCTGCCGTGGATTTAGCGATGAAGAATTGCAAAGCGGCATTGAAGGCTCAGAAGCTGAAACCTGGCTGGATTAGCGATATTCAGGCAGCCAACGTGCACATTGAGAAACTGACAGCGAACAATCAGAAGCTGTTAGCTGCTGTTCGAGATATGCATAGCCGGTTTTTGATCTGGCAAGCCAATGCGGATATGCACGGACTAACACAATCTATGTTGGAGCGGCCTGTTTCACAGCTTCAAAAGAAGACCTGATTGCGCAATTGCACGGACTTGACCAGCCGTTAGCATTCCAGCTGACCAGGAGTTGACCACCTTCACATCTGCAGCTTGGTTAGTGACCTCGTACTGTCCACCGGCAGTTCACGACCGATTCTATTGAAAAAGTCGTTTCCAACATTTTTTGGGTATTCGAGGGTTACTTGACCTCTTACCGGGAGGGAGATCGTCGCGTATACACGGTTCTAGGAGGTCGATTTTCACTGCGGTGCGAGCACGGCGCCAAGAACCGACTTTTTCAACAGAATCGACCCAAAGCAGCCACTCGATGCCTCGCTCCTCCGTATGGCTGGAGGGTATGGCTGGGAACATGTTCTTTAAGAAGTGTCGATTAGATGCACAACCCCTCATAGACCCGCTGCTCCGGGACTACACTGTCGTCTCCGTTTTTGAGTCTAAGTGGAAGCAAGCAATCGTGCTCGAAAGGATTGAATGGATTCGCGGTATCAGCCTGCTCCCCGATGTGGATGGCAGAGCACTGAAGTTTTCCATAACTCAGCTGGTTTACGCTGATAATGGCCGAGGTAATTCTCCCTTGGCGAGCGTTCTGCGATCAGTCGCCGAGGGGAACTCGTCAACGCTAATAGACAGAAAACGGTAGACGGCGCTATCCCCGCACATGTGTCCACCATGTGTCCGGTCCATACAGACGTATCAAAGTCTCCCACATGAAGCTGTGCGCCAGTCGCGCATTCTGGTTGGTTGCGTATCCCACCCATCATCCATCGACCACGGTTGTTCCTGTGCTGAGGGGTTACAAGGTGTACTTGCTCGAACCAAACTTTTTCCGTTTGCGCCGCCATGACCTGCTCAACCAAGGGGATAGAGGGAACCAATCAGCCAAGCACGTTTCGGGCAGATTGCGGACAGACTGGTTGGTGACTACTCTAAGGAAGCGCTGAAACGCGCCGAGCCCCTTCGGAAGTGCGGCGCGATAATGTAAGCGCAAGTGCTCCGATCAAACAGGCAGGGGGACCTCAGCAGAAGATTGCGACGATCCTCACCGATGCGTCATTGATCTAATTTGCTTCCTCAATCGGCTTCAACATGCCCTCAGCAGCAATGGTCGCAGGCATTCTGGTAGGTATAGCGATTGCCTTATCACTACTCGGCCGCTAGTCGAGCCATCTCGGACAAGACCTTACTCACTGAGGTGGTCAGATCACAGTCGAACATGATACCAGTTGACGACATACGCGAGCTGGGCGAGGCCCTCCCTTCGTTCCATCCTCATTACAAGAACTTTATCACAAATAGAATATCTGAATCACCTACAGCTAACTATTATGCGGTGACACCCATAGCATGAAGTTCCACACATCTTCGGTAGATCATGTAGCACAGCCGTAAAAAAGCCCAAGGTAAACTCTAGCGGGTAGCTTCCAGTTTCAGCCGTCACTGAGCTTCATTACGCGAGCGACATGGGCGCCCTTGATTGGCATGATGCTGAAGACCTCAGATTATTTGCGGCAGTCGCTGCAACACAGGATAAGTGAAAAGTAATAAATGACACAGGTTTAGGCAAACGTGGAACAGCACAGCCACCCATAATCTTCCGCTAAACATCCATGCTAACCCATAAATTAAACCAGCTAGAGTAGCAAAGATAACCATTAAACTACCGCCTGCATAATGCAGCCCACCAAACAGCAGCGAAGCAATAACGAGTGACAGGATTGGGTGCATCACAGCAGACAAACGCTGCTGAAGATACCCTCGGAAAAGTGCCTCTTCCGCCAGTGACACGAAGAATACATTGGCCAGCACGAACTTTAACAACCATTCGGGCTGGTGAGGTTCAAATTTCAACCCGCCAAGCGCAACTGCGACTATCAGCAATAGTGGCACCGCAAGTACTAACATAAACCAGTACCAGGACTTAGCATAGATACGAGCTTCAGTAGTGAACAGAGTCTTTAGGCTTACACATAATAAAAATGGCACCAACGCTTTGTCAAAATTGTAATACATCGTAAATGGCGCGCTTTCCTGACCAACCCTAACACTGTCTAGCACGATTAGGTTATGAAAGCCTGGTATCATATGTAGCATTAACCCAACTGACGCCAGCAACAGCACTATCTCTAGCACCATGAGCAGTATTTTGTTGGTGGATCTATAGTAAACAAAGGCTATAATGCCCATGCTAGACAAAAACACGATAGCTCGCCAATCTAAAACATCACTAAATATCCCAATAGCAGCAGTAAACATTAATATTAATACAGATACTTTTTTATTAAAAAATATTGCAAATAGAGACAACGCCAGAAAGTACCACATAAGGTCCCCCACAAAAATATTTCAGAAAAATAAACAGATAACTTATTCAATAGCCATATAGAATTTCGCAATGCGCTCCTAACTCAGCGTCGGCCCCAGCCATCAAATAAAAATCAAACCATCCCCCACTCACCAATGTGCAATCTTCATTTAATCAAACGCATCACTTAACTATGCATTATATCCGCCTGCTTGACTTTAGACATGGCGCGCCAATTGTTTTCTTCTCCTACAAGCCCTACCACAACGGTGCTGACAATGAAAAATGGCAATACTGAGAAACTTTAAACAATTACTACTGAAACCAATACCCCCCCACATCACAAACAAAAAAACATCTTCAATTAAGTAGAGCACCAACATACTCGCATAGCAAATAGTAATATGAGGTGTTTCTGCCCATTATACTTACCGCTCAAGCCCTTAAATAACAAGTACAGATAAGGCAGGAATTATCGAGGTTCTCGCCCTCAAAACCAACAAGAAAATTCTTGAAATCCAGAAACATCCTTGAAAATCCCCGACTGTCACCAGCGCTTGATCGGTCGCGGTAGGAATGGCAGTCACCTAGCCCCCCCTCCCGCATAGATCCGTACGTGCGGAATTAACGCATACGGCTCCTACCTTGGGTTTTGACGCCGAAGCGCGTTATGGGATAAGGGTGCATCGGTATCTCGCGCGGATAGGGAATGAATAGTCTTGCCAGAACAGTCATGCACTCCCAATTCAGACGGTGTCGCTGACTCCGCCGTTTAAGAGCATGCCTCCATGCACTGATAATTTCACGGCGAAAAGTATCAAGCCGCCGTCGATTACCCGGTACATGGTAATAATTGCAATACCCTCTAAATAGCCGACTTAACCACTGCCCGATCACCGGGCCTGACTCGTGCCTGCGGTTATGCAACTGCGCCCGTATCTCCTTGAGCGTTGCACTTATACGCTTGCTGATAGTGACCCGTCCTAGCTAGAACGTGCCGCTCTTGGATCGACTACAGAAATGCGTGAATCCGAGAAATCGAAAGTCTCCGGTTTCCCCAGCCCATAATTCCTGAGGTCTTCAGCCGCATACCAACCGAAGCGCAGAAGACGTGTTTTCTCTGGGTGTAACGTCAGGTTGAACTGGGTAAGTCTGGCAGCCAAAACATCCTGAAAAACTAGTGCTTCACCAAGCCTTTCAAACCCCAATACGCTGTCGTCCGCATACCGCACGACGATCATCTCGCCTTGAGGTGTGCCCTGCTTCGCCGGAATCCGCTGACCATTCTCAAGAACTCCGACACGAAGCCAACGAGCTATCAACCCAAGCACTCGCTTATCTGCGATTCGGTGCTGCAAGAAGCACATCATCCACTCGTGATCAATGGTGTCAAAGAACGTACGAATATCTGCCTCCAGCAGGCATCTTCACAGGGCTGAAGATCGATGACCAGGTCCAGATCGGGGTCGTAAACCACAACGAAAAAACCAGGCCGGGCGGCCCCCGCTCACGACGCAAAGCGCCCAAGCGTTTTTCGCTGGAAGGCAGGTGGTTACCGTCAACGACCCGAAGTTGCCAGCCAGGCAGAATGGCTGAGTGCCCCAGTTCTTTTATCGTTGGTACCAAGCGCTCTGCGCTGCCGGTGACCAGGGCACGCAGCAGCGCAGGCTCTGTGCGGCTGACCTTGTCATACAGAGCGGCCAAGCTGACAGAAAGGTCTTCCATCTGCCGCGCGGCGGCATGTAGAGAAGGTCGCAAGCCCAATGAAACAATGGACATCAGTTCAACAATGGTTGAAAACAAAAGCTCACGTGGGTACTGCCGCTGACGGTGCTTTTCAAACACCTGATCGATCCATTCAGAAGGAACAGCTTGTTCCAATATCACTTTGGTCATGACACTGGCCGGTGCTTTTTTCTCAAACCGCGCTAGAACTTCTGCCCACATCGATTTCGTTCCCCTGACTGGCGTTTTGGGGGATTTTATCAAAGACCTTGAAAGGGCTGGGTCTAAGACCGCTTCGCAAAACCCTACATTACCGTACCCCTCTAAATCTAACTTTCAGTACGAAACATCGCAAGGCGCAGCTGGGCAATAGAACACGATTCAGAATTTTCCGGGTCACAGGTAAAACCAATCTCTGGAATAATATCTTCAGATCGATGGTACAGGCATTGATATTTTTTTGAAAAGTTAACTCTTACAGGCACTTAACAAATGAAAATCACGCAACAGATTTACTGCCTGCTTTTTGGTGTGCTTATTTCAAGCTTGACCTATGCCAACATTATGGTATACCCGATGTCATTAACAATAAACGATGTCAACCTCGACAAAAACCAGTTTAAAGTCTATTCAAAGTCGGACAAGGTGCAGCATCTAAATATTTACGTGAAACAGGTATTGAATCCAGCTACAGCACAAGAAAAAGAAGCGCCAATTTTTATCCTCAACGAGACCGCGATTATTGCATCGCCGCAAAAAATCATCCTGCCTCCGGGGGCAGAACATACCATTCGGTTGCGCGCCCTTTCAAGTCCGAGCAAAGAGTCATTGTACCGCGTGTATGTCGAGCCTGTAGCTACCAACTCGGATGAAGATCAACTCATCACTGAGGAGCGCGCCAGTGAAGGTATCAACCTGACACGCGTAGTGTTGGTGTACAGCAAGCCGCAAATCCCGGAAGTCAAATTGAGTGTAGACACTCAAAATGGAATAATCCAGAACAAAGGTAATATTCACATATGGATAAAAGATATCACAGCCTGTATAAGCACTGAATGTAGCACCTGCAAAAAAATCATAATCGAAAGAAGTGTATTCCCTGGTCTGTCACTGCAGATACCTGAAGTAATAATAAAAATGAAATCTATAGTTATTGATTATCGAACTCAAGATTCCGACTTGATATCACAGCACTGGTACTTCTAGCCCGAGCAGTGCCCGCCATCACCAATTAAACAGACATAAACGATTATCCCTTCATTAAAGGAACACCCCTCCTGAAAAGATCTTTTCTGCTGCTGCCCTTCGCACTTGTTGCATTCAGCCTGTTGGCATCCACTGCAAATGAATGTGAAACAGATATTATCAGCAACGCCGAAGTTGATACTGCATCGGGACTCATTCAGGCCGATAGTACCAACATTCGAAAATCACTGGAAATTAGCCACCCGACAATAAACAGACGCATAGACCACATTATTTAAACCCAACTCCATACCAATGATAGCTCAAAATACTTATTGATTGGCCTAATAATCATGCGGCAATTATTGAACACCGTCAACTCCTCAGTACCCGCGACACCTATTTCCGTCGGTTTAATTAATAGGTTCGGTACTGGATTCTGTTAAATACTTGAATATTAAACTTATCGATTTGACCTAGAGCGCAAATAACGCATCTCAGATTTAGGATCTCAAAGTTAGCCAAACCACTCAGGGTAAATTTACTGTCGCCAGACACTATTCAGGCAACGTATACCTGAAAATTACCGAAGTTCATGCGGTGCACTCATCAATTCACATCAATCTATCCATCCAAAAACCATACTTATCGATTTCGTGACAACAAGTACAGCTCACATCTAATCAAACACTATTAAATTGATTGAACATATGCAGCATATACATTTTAGAAAAGCACAGCTATTTTAGGGTGCTAATTACAACCTTGATCAAACGCTCACCCAAAGAATCTGAGAGGTACCGTTGCGCTCGGAGTTGGCGAAAACGCCTATGTTGACATGGCTTAGCACTACATCGGTGCGCAACGTTCCCAAAATCGTATCAGACCAAATTTGATCTATTCTGCTATCGCTATGACACGAGTAATCGCTACTACCTACAAGCTGAGCGAATTAACCAGCGGAGCCTGTCGAGCAACCTGAGCGGTTCCTTCGGTTTTTTCTTTAACCGATAGGCAAGACTGATGGTATACGCCAGGGACAACGGAGGCCTATGTCAATCAGGCGCCGCGTAACAACGGAACACTACTCAATATTATTTTGACAACCCTTCGTATGCCAATGCTTATCGCGACGATTAATTATTAAGCATCCACGATACACCAGGAGACCTGCAGGATAAGACACACTCAAATAAGTTTTACGCCATTGCCAAACATTTTATCGTCGCTTCAATCTACGACTAGAACCAGGAAAACCAATCAACTCCTAATAGATTACCACCCCTTCATCAATTAAGTTATCTGAATAATGATGAATATGATCAAGAAACTTTAAAGCCTTACCTTTTTTCATCGAGCGGTAACGTCAACTCAAAGCCCCATAGAGAAATAACACATTATGCTTAATATAAGAAAACCTAACAATCTTTCCACCCCCCCCCACGATGGTAAGGAAATTGTTTACGCACTTAAACGCGCAGAATTCAAAGCTTATTATCAACCAAAAGTTGAGCTTTCAAGTCTGGAACTTTCAGGCTTAGAGGTGCTAGCAAGATGGCAGCACCCATGCTCCAGCCTCTTAACACCAGATAAATTCCTACCTTCTGTCAAAGCGGCTGGGTTGTTGAACGACTTAACACACTCACTGTTATATCAAGCACTGACCACTCATAATTCATTGATGCGTGCTGCCATAAACGCCCCAATGGCGCTAAACTTAGAGACTAGTCAGATTGGAGACGGCGATTTTATCTGCTCACTCATTGCCCAAGCCAATATTCATGGGTTCCGCACTAAGCCATTAACGATCGAAATAACAGAAAGTGGTATAGAACCTTTTACGTCACCACACATGATAAGAAATATAGCTAAGCTCAACGCATGTGGATGGCGTTTGTCTCTGGACGACTTCGGTACCGGGCATTCGTCTCTGGAACGCTTATGTCAGATACCTTGCTCAGAAATAAAAATCGATCAATCTTTTACTCAACATATGTTGAGCGATATGCGCTACCAAAAGATTGTAAAATATATTATAGCTATCGGCAAAGCCATGCAGCTAACCGTTGTCGCGGAGGGAATAGAAACATTTCAGCAGCTGAATTTCTTACAGAGCCTTGGTTGTGATCAGGGCCAGGGGTATATATTCTCTCCCGCTCTTTCAGCTGAAGATATCCAGCAATGGTGCTTTAGGTGGAACCGAGCGGCTTTGCTTTAGACTAGAATGAAATCGACGAACAGAGCGCCAGGCTAACCTAGACTTTTTAAACATTTGAGTATTGCGCGCACATCATACAGAAATTTTGACAGATCAATATCCGTTACGCTCATCACGCCCTCAGCAAACGCCCGCTCGATAAGCTCTGAGCGAGCGGCCAGTTCGTTTAGACGGAATATGCGTAGCCCTCCACGGAGACGATGAAGCCTTTCCAGTAGCATTTGCTGGTCCTGCAGCATTGATATGCTTTCGATATAGGCGATATCATCCTCCGTCGTGCCGATAAAACCATTAACTAATTGTTTGAACTCAGGATTATCATCCAGCAATCCAAGTAAAGCTTGCCAGTCTGAGCTCTCTTCTTCCTCATTGGGCGGCATCGGCAAAAAAGGCTTTGAGTGCGGCAACCATCTCTTTAAAGCTTGGTGTAAGGTATCAAGACTCAAAGGTTTGAACAAACACTCATCAATGCCTGCTGCGGCGCAGCGTTGCTGCTCCTCGACTAGGATGCTTGCAGTCATCGCCAGGATTGGAAAATGCTGCTGACCTGAGAGTTTACCTCGCAACTTTTCGGCCAACGAGTAGCCATCCATCACAGGCATATAACAGTCGGTGATCACCATGCAGTGAATATTTTCATTGAATAGATGTAATGCTTCGCTACCATTTGCAGCCACTTCACAATCAAACCCGAGCCGGTCAAGTTGGCCTTTGATCAGAACCTGGTTGGTGGGATGGTCCTCGGCGACCAAGATCAATGGTCGCTCGGAGCCGCCTATCCGTGAACCTGACGGGGCACTTCTGGTATCCAGCCCAAGCAGCTCACTGCATACGTAAACGACACCACCCCACATGAAAGGGTTGCTGCTCAGGGCAGGATGACCTGCCGCAGTATCTCGCCATCCCGATAATATCGGGTTAGACGTCACCTCGATGGCGAACGCATTGGACACATGGTGGATTTTCTCAGGCTTATCAAAGAAGTACAAATCGCAGTTGTGGATAGAATTGACCTCTGTTACGGATACCGGTGTTGCACCGAGGGCCAATAACAGATAGTTTAATTCTGCACGCCCCTCATCGTCAGCCAGATCCACACATACGCGCTTGCCCAGTAACAGTTTAGATTGGCTATCAGCATTCGAAGCGCTGACCGGCAACGCGATGGTTACCCTCGTACCAACGCCCTCGTCGCTCTCTAGTGTCAGCTCACCTCCCATCAGGCGCACCAGATGCTGACTGATCACTAGACCTAATCCGGTACCACCATATCGTCTGGTTATGGATGCATCGCCCTGGGTAAAGGGCTTAAAAATTCGCTCTCGTTGCGAATCGCTCATTCCCGCTCCGGTGTCGTTGACTGAAATAGCAAGGTGTTGAGTACTTTCACTGGAGCGGCTAACAGCAACCTTTATTGAGACAGTTCCGACCGATGTGAACTTTATTGCATTGCTCATGAGATTTAGCAGAACCTGACGAAGACGCATATCATCGACTTCTACACTGCTTGCAAGTGCGGGGCTTATAGTGACGCGAACCCGCAAACCCTTTGCGTGCGCCTGGTGCGACATAATCCCCATTACGCTGCTAATCAGAGCGCGAAGGTCTGTAGGCTGCTGATGAAGTTGAAGCTGGTTAAACTCAATCTTTGAAAGGTCAAGGACGTCGTTAAGCACCGTCATCAACGACTTCGCCGACTCATCAATCATCTGCATGATTTGCTGTTGATCAGGACTCATTGACTTGGAATGTAAAAGCTCCAGAAGGCCGAGAATTCCGTTCATAGGCGTGCGGATCTCATGACTCATGGTAGCTAGAAATTGAGACTTCGCGCGTGCCGCCTCTTCAGCCGCTTCCTTTGCTTGCGAGAGTTTCAAGGACTTCGCTCGGGACTCCGTAACATCCATCCACACGCCCTTCCAAATGATTGAGCCGCTGGAAGTGTTCTCGGGTACGGCATCGATACGAACATGCATTTCACGTCCCATTGCCCTGCAGCGAAAGAACGTTCGCATCGGCTGCTCGTTTTCCGCGTTGGTCTGCATGTCGGCCATCAAAACACGGAGATCCTCCGGCAGAACCGCATCAAAAAGAACCGATGATTCCGCCAATACGTCTTCGATTTTCTGCCCCAGAAGCTCTTCAATCGGACCTGCAAGATAAGAGAATACCGGCAAATGGCCGCGCTCTTGACTCGCTTCAAAAACTCCCACGAAAAGATTAGTGGTTATTCTGTTGAGGCGAGCTTCAAGTGACTTCGCCCGCTCATCAACCTGTCGGATTAGGGTTATATCCACCAAAGACACCATCACCCCGGCCAGTGCTTGATCCGCTCGATAGAAGGGCTTCATCCAGTAAAGCCAGGTGCGCATATCTCCTTGACCGTTAGGAATAGTAAACTCTGAATGAAAATTTTCACGCGTCCTCATCACTTGAGTTGCGAGCTCATCAATAGTGATCGACCAGTCACCCTGATAATGTTGTGACTCTAGAGTTGTTCGGCCAAGTAAATCTCGTTTATTGATTGCAAACGCCACCTCATAGGCATGGTTGATTAGCAGATAGCGTTTACCCACGTCCTTAACAACCACCGGGTAGGGGGAGCTCTCGATCAGCGCATCTCGCAGTTGCAACTGATCGCCAAGGGAGCGCTCTGCGTCACGGCGCTGATTGATTTCTTTGCGCAACCGGCGATAGAAGACTAATAAAAAAACACCAATAAAAAAGAAACCAGACGCTGCGACCCAAAGCGTTTTTTTAATAGCCCCCCAAGGGACGCCTTCTTGCGGAGATGCATAAAGCCACTTGGTGTTCATAGCTTCGCGCTGCTCTTTCGTGATATTGCGTAATACTCTATTTATCAGCGGCAGCAACGGTTCATATCTAGACGTCACCCCAATGGATAGATCATCAGGTATTTCAGCAGGGGCGACTATTTGTAGAATTCCAGAAAAACGCTCAAGCATTAGGGCATTTATGATCGACAGATTGCCTATATAGGCGACCGCGGCGCCGTCTGCGACTTCTTGCATAGCCAAGGACGGGGAGTCTGCGACGTTGACAGTGCTGAACGGAACCAATGCTTTCAGCTGTTCTCGCAGATATAGCGGGTCGCTCACGACCAGCGTCTTACCATTGAGATCAGCCAACCGCGAGACCCGGACGCCCGTTGTAACAATAACATTGCTGAATGAGATCATCGGGCGGCTATACAGCACTTGAGCATTACTGCTTTCAGCATATGCAACCGGTAAAATAATGTCGCCTTTCCCTGAGGCCATTTTGAACAGCAGCTGCTTCCAACTAGTAGCCGGTACCAACTCTGTTTTCAACCCCAACTTGGTAACTACTTCGCGCCAGTACTCGCTGACCAAGCCGTCCTCTTGCCCTTGGGCATTGAAAAAAGCTAGGGGCCGCCAATCAGGATCGTAAGCTACCTTTAGGACAGGCAAGCTGGCTAGGTAGCGACGCTCTTCATCACTTAAAAAAAAACCAGACGCGGAGAAATCACGACTCAACCAGCGGGAATTGAGTCGTGCAAGGGTGGCGGGTGCAAGTTTTTTCATAGCTTTAGCAATAAGCTCAACGCGAAGCGATTCATCCTTCGTAACAGCAAAATGTAAAGGCGTTTCAATATCGGGAATAGGTTGAGCGCCTATTTGCGAAGATAGCAAGCTGGCCATATCAGGATACGCGACGGATCCATCTCCAATTATAACATCTGCACTTCCGGACTTTATAGACTTTAGTGCAATGGCTAAGTCAGGCATCACTCGTACCGGCGTGTTAGGGTACATAATTTTTAGCCAGTCCGACGTCGAATCATCTTTAATCGTCACGACCCGCAGCCTAAGCAAACTCTCGATTGAGGCGCCATTAATGACCTTGTCAATGCCCATCATCAGCCCTGGTATCTTTAGATAAGGTTGCGAGAAGGCCGCACAGGACAAGCGGCGGCTGCCCATCGAAATATCCGTACCAATGTCAATACCCTTTTGACAAAGCGCATCATCCAGATCGTCTATGGATGAGAACTTTTTGAATACCAAAGACACCTTCAACTGCTGAGCTATCGACGTCAGCAATTGATTCCCATAATTAAAACTGGCTGCTGCCCTGCCGCCGCCCAGCCCGCCGTCAACGTAACCTACAACCCACTCAGGATTCTGCTCAAGGAAGGATCGCTCGGTTATGCTAAAATCAAGACCATCAGCCTCAATGCCTGCACTGTATAAAAAGAAAAAAACTGTAAAAAACAAGACATTGAGCATATAGGTGATTACTATTGAGTTTATTTAAAAATGCTTTTCATACTACATTGACACGCCTAAAATAGGAGCCAATATGCCACTTAGAATCATCATAGCGGACGACCACCCAATTGTCTTGCTAGGCACAAAAATTATAGTTGAAAAAAATGGCGTAGGCGTTATTGTAGCTCAGGCAGAAAGCGCTGAAGAGCTCGAAGTCGTTTTGAAAGATACCCCTTGTGACTTGCTGGTTACAGACTTCGCCATGCCGCATAGCCAGCGAGACGGCCTGACCATGCTCAAACGTCTTCAGCGCCTTCACCCTGAACTAAAAATTATCGTGCTTACCTCAATACAAAATCCGAGCTTAATTCTAAGCATGTTAAATCTCGGCATCCAAGGCGCCGTAGAAAAAAACTCAAATTTGGAAGAGCTGATAGAAGCTATTAAAGAGGTTGCCAGAAATAAACGTTATATAAGTCGATATTTTCGCGAAGCATTAGCCGACGTGTCAGCATTAAACCCCAACACTCAAACTACAACTTTATCAGCTAGAGAGCTTGAAGTTGTCCGGCTTTTAGCAACCGGATCAACACCATCCCAAGTTGCTGAGAAGCTTTGCAGGAGCATCAAAACCGTTAGCAGCACTAAAGTATCAGCGAAAACAAAGCTCGGCATCACGTCAGATGCAGAGCTTTATCAATATGCTCGAAACAGTCACCTCAGCTTATAACAAGAAAAATACGGAAAAGCTACAGCGCCGCTACAGACCCTACTTATTAGCAAAGGACTGCTACTAGTTTATATGGCAACCATAATAAAACCGGATTATGGAAATGAATAATCTCATCACCCAAAATTCATTATTCCAATTTTTACGAGCATCAAAATAAATACAACCCAACTTATAGATAGTAAAATCGTATAGATAGCCCAGCGACCCCACATAACTATCCGCTCTAACGCCTCTTTGAATTGCCCAAAAATTATTACGCCTCAATATGAACTGTGGAGTTTTTAGGCGCACCAGAAAATTCTTAAATTGATCAAATATTGCAGCGATCAGCCAATCAAAGGCTCTACTTAAATTTTTGCGAGCAGCCCACAAACCCACATCCAAACCCGCGACATGATCTAGAATGCCCCCCCGCCACATTGCCAAATACATGGAGACACGGCAAATCACACTGCCGAGCTGGACCGCACCATTATGAATTACAATTTATGTAATGCTGAGCGTCAATTCAGCCCAACACATGCATCAGCATAGCCGTCTGCGAAGACAATAAAATCATCGTCGATAGTACGACCTGCTAGACTTAGAATGCCGAGCAGAAAGCCAGCATCTTGACTCATTACGCACAAACTCCCCTTGAGAGCGTTTTTATGATAAGCCAGTTTATTAATGTGGTAACCGATAGTGCATTCGTTACAATCGACCACCACCATGAAGTTGAAAATCAATTGTTGCGAAGAAAAAAATAATAAATTTCCGAATTCATCGTCAACTGGCGTAAGGTTGAGAGCAGCACATCTAGTTCGCCATGCTCCAGCTTCTGCGCAATTGTTTCAAAAATAATTTGATCACGATCTCGAACCACAATCTGCTCAGTTTTTTGATTTACCGAATTCACTCTGAGGTAATGCATTTTCACTGTCGTGTCTCGAAAAATTTATGGTCTAAACGCTGTTCGCACTATTCTATGCTCGCAATTACCTTATGCTATTCATCCTTAAGCACTGGAGCGCGTGCCTTAACATCCTGAATACAAAAGGATGATAGCTAGGCCACCAACTAAAGCTCTTCTAGCTTGTATTTGATTTTGAAAAGCTCGCTGCTTGAAGATACCCCAAGCTTGCGAAAAGCCATCGACTTTTGCGTGCTGATGGTCTTAACACTGCGACCAAACTTCCTCGCGATATCGCTGACAGTCATGCCATCAAGAAAACAGCGGATGACCTCACGCTCTTTGACTGACAGGCGAGCACCAGACAGAAGCCTGTCACCAGTACTCCCATTCTCAATGTTGGCATCAGCAATAGCGGCGACCGACATTTCAGCCAGACGAAGAGACATGCAAGCATCAACATAGAAAGAACCTGCTGCAACCACTCGAATAGCATTGAATACCTGCGATACATCCTCGCTTTTACCTGCGAACCCGCTGACCCCGAGCCGCAATGTAAGAGCCACGATAGCAGGGTCGTAATGGGAGGAAAAGACTAGAATTCTGCTATCCGGAAACTTTACCCTCAGCCTACGAATAAGCGAAACGCCATCTAATTCGGCGCAACCTAGGGAGTAATCTACAAGCAGGACGTCAACAGCAACATTTAGCAGACCGGAGATCATGCTACGGCTAGTTTCGAAGCTGCCAACGACTACGAAGTCCGGCTGTTCCGACAGAAGAATAGACATACCGTATCGTACGACAGGATGATCGTCCAACAAAGCAATACGGATAAGTGAATCCCGACTAACCAAGCCGTTTCCCTCCCCAGACAGGTCACATACTGAAACAACAGCTCAAAACGTCAATAAAAAAATAATTATAAGACTCAATACTTCCACACCAGCAAGATTGCCCACCCCAAAAATCAACAAAGATATAACTTAAAAAAGCCAAGCTTAGATTTAAAGCCTGTAGCAAAAATTTGCTAAAGACTTTAAACTTACAAATATAAGACTTCAATGGTTGCCGAACCATCCAACTGAACTTCAGTCTTCAGGTCCAAGGTTTTATCTAACCATGCATTAACTTCAATCTGACCCTTCACCTTTTGAACCGGAGTCGCACCAAATCCAGTACTGGACCATGTCACAGTTTGATTAGGATTCACAATGCCATTAAACACAATGGCATCAGCCTCGTTGCCAAGCTGAAACAAAGCAGGAATCACTTTTTTTCCGCCATCAGTAAAGTCAAGCAGCTTCACCGTATAAAGGCCAATTTTCTTCCCCCCAGAAGTCCCTAGACCAAACGCAGCACCAGTTAGGCCGCTGTAAGGGACATTCGAAAGCTCAGCGGTACCTACCCTGTTATCGATAAAACGTAAAGCGACTGGCATTTTAGCTGTGCAATCCATCGAAAAATCGAGCTTTCGTTCGCCGAGCCCATTTGCATTACCTAGAACTGATGTGCTATTGATGGATCCGTAGTCAACTATGCCACCACCAGACAAGACAGGAGTGCATGAACCCGGCACAATTTTGGCGGTCACTTTTAGATTGACTGACGCCGCGTGAACACCAAAGGAAGCAACAGCAACCAAAAAAAAAAGGCACCAGCTTTATATTATATAACATATTCACACACTCCGTATGCAGAAATTTGCGATAAAACTTAGACACTTTATCACAACACTAATTGACAGCCCATATGCCCCATTCAAAAATTAAAGACCGGGCACTCGCCTCTAATTGCGCCTCTAAAATTAAGTCTCTATGCCCCCCCTAACCCACTAATTACTGAATGCGGACTTATCTACCCCCACTACCAAGAAAAGTCATAAACTGAAACTACAGCTCAAACTCACAACAAAAAAATCAATTATAAGAACCAGCACTCGCACCACACACTCCCACGCACAAAACAAACAAACAAAGACAAAACAAAAAAAAACAACCTAAACCCAGATCAAAAGCCTGTAGCGAAAAATTCGCCACAAGCTTTACACTTAGAAGTAATGGAGCTCTAACGTTGTCGAACCATCGAGGTCAACTTCATTCTTTAAGTCCACGCTAGTACCCAGGTTAGCATAAACTTGTAACGTACCCTTCAAATTTTTAATCGAAGCCACATTAGACTCATCTTTGGAAAATGCCACAAGAGTGCCAGTACTTTGAGCCCAGCCTTCATGACTGTTGACCCAGGGCAGTCCTCCGTTGCTAAAACCCATAGTCAGCTTATTTTCGCCATCAGCAAAGTCTTTAAAAGTAAGCTCATAACTGCCAATTTTTTTTCCTCCGGAAGTCCCCAGCCCAAAAAGATACAGCTTATCCTTTTTTGTAGATGTTGTATCAATGGTATCATGCTTGTTATCGACAAGCTTAATAGCGACTGGCATTGCAGCTTGGCAGTCAATCGAAAGTGCGAGCTCCCGAGCACCTATACCGTAAGCACCGCCCTCAGTTTGCAAACCAGCCAAAGTGCCGAAGTCGGCCTTGCCATCACCAGATAAGGCAATAGCGCATGAGCTCGGCAAAATTTTGCCAGTCACTTTTAAATCGACTGACGACGCCGCCTGAACACCAAAGGAAGCAACAACACCAGCCATAAAGAAAAAAGGAGCCAGCTTTAACTTATGCAACATTTCAACACCCTCTATATAGAAGCTCATAAAAGTTTCACCAGAAACATAGACACTTTATCACCACACCAACTAACCACCAATAGGACACGGCCCAAAACAAAATACTCTGCGCTCGAAGTTTATTGAGCCTCTAAAATTAAGTTACCATCCCCCTCTAACGTACTAATATCACGCGATTGCATAGAGGCGTCATCTATATATGCTCGGACTTCAACTGTAGCTGAAAAAACCTTACCCACAGCACGCCGCCCCTGACTAATTGCAATAACTCGCTCATTGGGTCTTAAATCAATTGTATTAGCCACCCTCGACGGATCGCCCAACACACTGACAGCTTGAACAAGTTGCACAGCACTTCCATCCAAAGTGGCATTACTGAGCTTTAAGCTGAACATCCCTTTGCCGGCAAACCGATAACCACTAGGATCAGCAGCCTCGCCCTCAAAGCGCAAGCTGATGGACTGCGCCTCATTACATATAGCCCTAAACGTCAACTTGCGACGACCTAGGTCAATCGGTTCATTTCCGCGAATACTCATTTCATCTCGAGTCAACAAGCCATAGCTCACCGCGGTGACGCTCAACCGCATATCGCAGTCAGCCGCGAATGCACTGTGGGCAACACTGACTAACCAGAACACAATCCACCATAAGCTAGCAATATAAGATCTAAAGCGCAGTGCATACTGCTGGCGCAACATCGTAGAAAGCATCATCATTAATCTTCTTGGGAAGGTCGACCTTCAACTGACAGTGCTTCTCATCTGGGAGCGCAACACTAAGCACTTCGGCAGACTTTAAACCTGAGATGAAAAACATGCCCTTATTTAATACCGATGTTAAAAAGTTGTTTTTTCCGTCCAGAACTGAAGCTCCTTTGGGCAAGGGTTGTCCTGTGACATCGGTTGCCGTTACGAGCACGCGCTGCACCTTGATAATTTTGAAGTCCATTCGGTTCACTGAACCCCGTCCAGCGGCGACGGTTTGGAAACCGTTTTGCAAGTCGACCCTCCGAGGCAATGATTTGGTTTGCACCACTATACGGTTTTCTCGGTACGCACTCAGTTCCGGCACAACTGCCAGGCCTTTTTTGTCGGTCCACACGAAACCATTAGGGGTACTTATCTTGACACCGGAGAGATCGCCCACTCTCACGATACCGAAAGTGTCCCGCACCGAGTTTGGAGAGAAAGTCACTCCATCTCTATGCACCACAGCGCCACCAGAAACCCTAACGTTATAGTTCGTGCTACCCCCCCCCTGCGCGTAGCCCAAATCGAGACTGGTGTATCGGGGAACGGCTGATAAGCCGAGGGAGGAGTAATTACCGCCATTGCTGCCCGCCATCTCGGTGCTTAGGCGATAACTCAACTGATCATTGACCGTTTCGTTGTAGTCAGCCCCGAGGCGTTGTTTTTCGCCACGCTTACTTGCATAGACGCGCATACCGCGCGATGCCCCTAAAGGAACACTCACGCTGACATAAACCGCATTAGCACCGTCGCCGTACTTGCTGGACGATCCGCTCAACGCGCTTTCCAACGAGGCAGAAATCGTAGCGTGTTTGAACGACTTTCCCCAAGACAGTACTATACGATTTGAGATATCACCACCAAATGTACGGGCAGGCGAAAGAGATACATTAAAGCTACCTAAAGTGCTATTGGACCACCCCACCAAGGCATTGTAATTGCTTTGGTATCGGCTGTTGTACCAATAGCGATTGGCATGCAGCAATGTATCGGAGAGGTCACGATAACCAATTGTCTGCTGGCTTACCGAGAGGCTCCCAGATAGGCTTTCACTAAACTGAGTATTCACAGAAAGGGTGGTCTTGGCGCCCTTGACTCCTTCCTTGCTCGCATTGGCGTAAACGTTGCTCACACTCATATTGCTGTTCCCGGCGAGACTGGTATCTGCCCTCCAGCCCATCGACTGATAACCATCCGCCACCATCAAACCAGACGTTGCAGACAAGCTTTCACGCAGACTCCAAGTACCTGTTCCAGTCACGACCCCAGGCTGTACCACATCACCACTGCCAAGGTTACGTATCCGACCAGCAGAAAAGGTATAACCTGGAGCGGCAGCAACTGCAGTACGAAACGATGCTGCTGGCACAACAAAATAACGCTCAGCCCCGCTAACCTCTCTTACCGTAACGTTCAAATCCGAGCCGCTGTTGATCAACGGAATATCACTTATGGTAAATGCGCCATCAGGAACAATCGTAGTATAAATAATCGATCCTGCCTGACGTACTTCCACCGTCGATTGCCCCAGGGCAACGCCTTTCACCAAAGCACCGAAACTCGAAGAACCAATCAACGCGGCTTCAGGCAATACTTGCATCCCCGTTATCACCCCCCCTGAAAACAGAGGGCTTTGGATACTGATCTCACCAGCCTGCACCACTGCCTTCCTCTCGATGAATGTACGCTGGGCGTAAGCATACAAATGCTGGAAGTTCGTGACCCCACCGCTATTTACGTACGACTGCCGACTACGCACTATCCAGTCATCCATATTGAAACCCATCTCAGTCGCAGCAGACATGTATTCACTATTTTGTGCACCAAACTGCGAACGCATGGTCATCACGTCGTAGTTCAAAAGTGCCGCCGTACCGCTATCGCTGTATTCCTTCCCATTAGGCACACTCCATAGCAAGGCTTCTTGAGGCACCACGAGGAAAATTTCGTCCTTATTGGGGCGCAGGCTGAGTTCTGTTTGCGGGTAGGCCGCAATGAAGTCATAGTGTTTTTCAGCCGCATTACTAGGTCCCAATACGTACTGCGCACCAGGCACTTTGATGTGCGCCTTGAACAACAAATTATCATCGAAGACCAACTCGCCGTCGCTGCCAAAGGTTGCGTCTACACGCCCCACCCTTACCCCATTTACCACCAGTGAGACGACTCGCTTGCCTTCTATAAACTTTGCAGCATCACGAAAGTAATAAGCCACACGTGGATCTATACCACGTTGTTTCAGTAACCCCATGTCGAATGAAGCAAACCTGTCCTGCGACGCACTCGCCCCACTAACACCTTTTGCATAAACCGCTTTTGACACTAGCGCCAACGCCCCCCACATTCCAAACATCAGCGCTGTAAATACACGCCGATATGAGCCATTAACTTTTTCGGGAATGAAATTACGCAATTGACCGAGCACAGAGACTTGAAATAAAACTCTCATGAATTCAGACCGCTAAGCAGACTATAGACACACCCGAAGGAGTTAATTCGAACTCAAAGAGACGCAGCATTAACTATTGGAGCGCTGTAACTTTCCACGGCAAATCCATAAATAGTTACAGGGACAATCATGACTGACGTTGAGTGCACAGCCTGAGGACCAAGCATGACTTTCAGTGTCTCCCCCGGAAGCACATAGGTACGCGAAAGTGAAACCATTCCTCCAGAAGGCTTGAGCTCGATTTTCTGAGCCATACGCACGACGTAAGCACTGTCGTTAACCACTGCTAGCTTTCCGTCTTGAATTGACCACTTCAAGAGCTTCCACGGCTCGCTATTAAGTTCCAGCCCCTTAGGATGAATAATCAACGGCAGGTTCTGACGTACATTAACACCTACCACCGCCCTACCTTCAACATCAAGTTTTTGCGGAATCCCCTCGAAGATAACGCGCTTGAGCCGCTGGACTTTCGACGGATCACCACCCTCGCGAATGAAACGCACCAACTGGGTCTCGCCAGGCTCAACCCGAGTAACGGGCGGTGTCAAGATCACCAAGTTTTCCTGGTCTTCGGGAATGTTCTCGATAGTAGAATAAAGCAGCGAAGGCACGACATCAGTATTCTTGACATTCATACTAGCCTCACCATCAGCCTCATACAGCATGACCAGAGGCGCCTCAGGCTGCATACCTGTCGCAAAAACCAAAGGTGCCACCACCATTACCACCAAGCCTGGCAACACTGCACGCAGGACATTTAACAATCTAGCTACCACGCTTACCCTCCTTGAAGAGACGACCTGCCATAAGCCGAGATCGACCTGTAAGTAACAGTTACAGAGGTCAATTATAGGAGTTTGGGTAAGCAAAAAAACATAGGACTGGGACTAAAATAGAGTTCAGATACTCACCGGTCGCTCTTGGGCGCATCCGCACCTCAAAAGATCCGGATAATAAAAAGTAAATTGAACAGTTTTATCTATCAACAAAGCCCGAGCCAGGTATTTGAACTTTATTCAACTTTTTATTATCCATAGAAACTCACCTGATTTTATAGCTCCCGAAAGCGAATCTGGATTGGGTATATCTGGCACCCCACCATACCACAAGCTTAAACTTAACTTAGCATTTATAAAACTTGCACCCCATTCAAAAAAACATGCCAAGACGCATTAGAAACCCATTAGATATATCGGTCAACATCAGCAGCGTATTTTACGACTCTATTCAACCCAATCATTCAAAAAAAGCTCCATTATTAACAAACAAAACAGCCCGATACTTTCACCATTCAGTTATCAGAAAGTCGAATGCACCCAACAAAAATATTTTATACATACAACGATCAAATATCTTCGCACCCGATCAAATCCTGGTATTAATTATGTTAACCGCAAGATACCAGAGTTCAATTACGGAAGATCTTTCTACAGCTTTTTCGGATCACAGATCTCACAGGCCCTTATATTTAATACTGGGATTATTAATTTTTTGAGTAGCACTTACATAGGTGTACGTTCAGAAAATGCTATATCGCACACTCCAAAAAACATAACCATACTGCACGCAGTAATGCTTCCACCTCGTTTGCTACCGGCGGTCATCAGCAGCGTCCGGTGATGCGGCTTACCTAATCACCAATCCCTTAGCACGCATAGTTCCGGAAAGGGCCAACTGACCTAATTCAAAACTCGCCCAGTCTCTTCCTATTCAAGCCACACACGCAACAGTCTAACTCGTGACTTGCAAGTTCATGGGCACATTGGGCTTTGTTGAGGTTTGAAGCACCTAGTCTTGGCGCCACGCTGGAGTGGCCCGTACCTATTAAACTCACACAGTGACTAGGTACTCTCCCTGCCGGCGGCCTGTCGGCGAAACACAGCCCCCCCCCCTTTGTGCGCGGATTCGAGCCTTATGCTTGCCGACCTCAACTAGGATAGTCGGCCTGGTGCAGGAAATGAGACGATCAGTCTCATTGCAGCATCTGATCCACGGCGGCGGTGGCGTGGCCATCAAGGTAGTGGCCGCCGTCATCGATCAGCGTATAGCTGACTGGGATATTGGTGTCTGCGCCGAGGCTGAAATCACCCAATGGGTAGGCTTTTTCGCTGAGGGGCGGGGCCATCATGTCGAGGGTCTTTGCCACGGATTGTTCACGCCCTTGAACACCTACGCGCAAAGAAGAAAAAGACGCGTGATAGGGGCTGGGGTTATGGCAAACCAGTATCCAAGTGCCTGCCTGCCGTTCGATGCGAAAGGTAAGGGCTCCGGCCATTGCTTCGGGCGCGCTGGGCAGGTGGGCAGGACGGTAGAAGATTTTCATCTGGGTGTTCATGGCCACTGCGACTCGCGTAGAAAGCGCTGGCGCGTCGGCTTTCGCGGGCGGGATCTCATACACGTTCAGCCAGCTCACGGACTCGCGGTCCTTGGGCAGCGCACTACCGTCGTAAACAATGCGCAGGCCCTGCAACGCCTGGGGTTGCAGGCGAAATACCGAGGGCAGGGCGATCATCGCTGAGGCGGAGTTTTCCGGCGCGCGGTTGCCTTCACCGTTGTCGACCCAGGTTTGTACCACCACGGGGTAGGGGTTGGTGTTGGCCAGCATCAGCGAGCGTTGGGCCTGACCCTCGTGGAAGATCAAGCGGGTCTGTTCGGGCATTATCCCGGCGCGTGCAATCGAATACGCGCTCATCGCCGCGCCCCCCCACACCAGCACCGAATAGAACGCCAGACGGATCATTGGACTTTCACCAATACGTAGGCGGTGGCGTTGACCCTGCCCGGCGTCGCGGTTTTTCCCGGTAGGGTGCTGAGGGTCGCGGTGATCGTCTGCAGGTAGCTGGTGTAGCCGGACGCGTTGCTGCCGGTGCTGTTGGCGCCTGCCAGTACCGGGTACCAGCCGCCGGTGGCGCCCGTGCCGCTGCCTGACCATCCCAGGAAATTCATGGCGCTGCCGTTGCTGGCGTTACGCAGGCTGATACCCACCCCCGTGGCCACCGAAGGGTCGCTGCCATAGCCGTTGGACACCAGGTAGGTCACCCCGCCGCCACTGGTCAACAGGCCCAGGGACTGCGCTTGTGTGTAGGCGCTGTAGGCCACCTGAATACCCAGCGCGGTCTGGTTGCTGGCGGTGCCGGAGTTGGCAGTGTTGCTGCATTCCAGCCCGATGGTGAAGTCACTGCTGCGCGTCATGCCCTGGTTCAGCTCAGTGGCGGTAATCGGCAGGAAACTCACCACTGGCGTGACGTTGCGGGCCACGCAGGTGGCGGTGTAACTGATAGACGCCGCCGAGCGCATGCCGAACGCAATCCCGTTGCCCGCGCCCCAGAAGTTGTAGTGGGTATTGGAGTCCGTCCCCACCGCGTCCGAGGCGATACCCCCGCCGCGAAACTGCACATAGGCATTGGGCTGGGTGCAGGTATAGCTGTAATTTCCGCTGCCACTGGCGGCCGCCTGGCCTCCGCACCAGTTACTGCCCGAGCCCGACGTGGGCGGGAGGCTGGACACACGAGCGAGGTCGCCCTGGATCATGCTCAAGTGTTTGGCCTTGATCTGGATCTTGCTGCCGACCGTGTCGTATTGGGTGATTTTGGCGTCCTGCCAATAGCGTGTGAGCACTTTGCCGGAGTTCAGGTGCGTCAATTTGATCCCGACATAGGGGAACCACGTGGCGTAGTAACCGGGCAAGCCATCGTTGACCGAGGCCCCTGAACCGTTGCCGATTTCCCAATACCCACCGACACGGTCGTCACCGTTGGTGGCGAACACCTCGTAAATACTGTCCGCGTCGCTCAGGTCGCATTGCCACAGCACGGTCTCGCTGGTGAGCCCGGGCGCCGTTGCGGGCGAGACCACCACGGAGCCCAAATGCGTACCCACCGGTTGCAGGTAGGTCGAGGTCAGGTTAACCCGGCCAAATGTCAGTTGTGCCGAGTTGCCGTCATACACTTGACTGCCGTTGTAGACGCGCGTGCAGGTGGCCTGGGCATCCGCAGCAACACCGACGCCGAGGCTCAGTAGCAGTGTGAAGAGAGGGCGAAAAAACGTCATGGTGAGCTCCGTTATGAAAAGGGTTCAGGGGCGGCGGCAGGCGCTGTTGAGTTTGATCAGCGCCTGGCTGACATCCTGTTGCGTCAGGTCGAACTGCATCGCGCACTGCTCGTCTGCGCCTTCGCCCCAACGGACGGTCAGGCGGCCCTTGAGTTTCTCGGTGCGCAGGTAAGCCTGGCTGCCTTGGCCGACCATCCCGATGACACTGGCGTTTTCGTCCAGTACATCAGCGCCCATGGGCACCGTCTCCCCGCCGGGGCGCACGGCTTTGACCAGGATGGCGTTGCCGACACGGGTCTTGAATTCAACCTTCACGGCCGCGCCGGCATAGGGCGCGACGCGGCGCTGGCCGTCGTCGAGTTCGGCCTTTTCACTCATGCCCTCAGGGTTAATGGCCACCGTGTTATAGCGGTAAGGCGTCAGTGACGGCACCAGCGCGTAGCCGTCGCTGTCGATGGTTGCGCCCATGCCGTTCATGACTTTCGCACCGCTGGCGCCCTTGGCTTCAATCAGGGCGAAGGTGTCGCCCAGGTAAGGCCCGAACGTTACGCCGCCGCCGTGCACGGCCAAGGCCCCGCGAGCACTGCCGGAGGCTTGCCAGTAATCCTGCCCTTTGGACGCGCTGGCGCTGACCGAGGCGCTGGGCAGGTATTTCTGCAGGTTGGCGCTCCACACGTTCTGTTTCTGTTCGGCGTCGCGGGACACGTCAAGGCTATAGCTCAAGGTCTGATCAGCCCCTTGGGTGCCCGACAGCGAGGTTTGATACAGGTCGCCGGAGGTCGAGCTGTGCGTCACCGAGCTGCTCAGCGAGGGCACATTCGGGCTGGCCGGGCTGCCCAGTGGGAACGACACCGAGAGCAGCGTGACGGTTTCCTGGGTGCCGGCACTGCGCGTGGTGCCGACGCCGTTGTCGGAAACGGTGTTGCCCAGTTGGTCGTTGTAATTGCCGCTTCGCCGGTTCAGGTAACTGCCGGTGCTCTGGCGCGACACCGAGAGGTTGACGCTGACGTTGTTGCTCAAGGTGTTGGCCCAACCAAATTGCAGCTGTGTGTCGCGTTCGCGGCCGCTGCGGTAGTCCTGGGTCGAACCGGATAAAAACACGCTGCCGTAGTCATTGAGGTTTTGATTGATCGACACCTCGAAGCGCGAGCGTTGCATATAGCTCGTCGACTCCCAGGTTTGCCGGTTGCGGATCGACTCGCGCACGCCGAGCACGTCGCCGAGGTCGCGATAGCCTTCGGTTGAGTAGCGGTAGCCGGCAATCGACAACGTGGTGTTGGTCGGCTGGAACGTGCGGCTGTAGGACAGGCGCGCCATCCAGCCATCGAGCTGGCCTTCGTTCGGCAGGTTGGCGCGCGAGTACGTGGTGTCCAAGCCGAATGCGCCGAGCGTGCTGGCGTAGACGCCGCCGAGCACCAGCGCCTGGTAGCCCTGTGCAACCCGCAAGCCACTGTTGGCGGTCACGCTGTTGGTCAGGCCACGCTGGTAGGTCATCTCGCTGAACGGGTCGTGGTCGCCGAAGTCGCGGCTTCGGCCCAGCGCCATGCTGTAGCGCGACAGCCCGGGTCGCAACGACTCGGGCACCGCCGAAAACGGTACGGTGAAGCGGCTGACGCTGCCGTCGGCCTCGACCACCGAGACATCCAGGTCGCCGTTGTAACTGGTGGAGTAGAGGTCGCTGATTTCAAATGGCCCCGGCGCGACGGTGGTTTGATAGATGTCATTGCCGTTCTGGCGCACGATCACCTGCGCGTTGGTTTTGGCAATGCCGCGCACGGTCGGTGCATAACCGCGCACTGACTCCGGCAGCATGCGGTCGTCCGAGGCAATCTCCAGGCCGGTGTAGCTCATGCCGGAAAAAAACCGGCCTGCAGTAAACCCCTGGCCCACGGTCATTTCGCCTTGTAAACCGGGCAGGGCACGTTGGGCGTAAGTGCGAGTGGTGTTCCAGTGGCTGCCGTTATCGTTGTCATAGCGCCAATTGCCTTGTTGGCGCAGGCGCCACAGACCGATGTTCATCCCGCTGTTGAGGGCCAGGTAGCTTGAGTCGGAACTGGCGCTGTAGTTGCCTGTGCGTGAGACGTGATATTGGCTGGCGCTGTAGTTGACGAAACCGATGGTGTTGCCACCGTCCAGGTTTTGCGGCGCGACATAGCCGCGCGGGGTTTTCAGCATCAGGCTCTGGGGCACGCTGAGGTCCAGGCGCATCTGCCCGAAATCGAAGGCGGTCGACGCGCCTTGCACGGCGTTGGCGAGCACGAGGCAATGGTCCGTGCCGGCGGCCTGAATCGCGCTGTTGAGCACACCGCTACGTTCCAGCAGCGCAGCGGGCATGCATGGCTGCACATCGCCTCCGCCCTGGTCAGCGAAGCGCAGGTCAACGCGCTCGACAAAGCGGCCGTTAGTAAACACGTCGACCCGGTATTGCCCAGGTTCAATGGCGTTGACCTTGTTGAAACGCGCCAGTGAACCGCCGCCAAACAGCATGTTGTCATCGAAGACATAAGCGTCGCTGGACGCGGGCACGGTGCCTTGTGCGAGGGCAATCGCCGGCCCCATGAGGCTGAACGTGCTGAACAGGGCCGATTGCACGAAACCGCGCAACCTGCGGTGAGATTCGAATACAGGATCCATTGTGAAGGCTGATACGCGGTAGGTAGGCATGACGATCACCCCAGGCCGATCAAAGAAGGGGCAGATCAGTGACGACATCAGCACCGAAATCGTTGACCAATGTCAGGCGCACGGTATCTCCCGCAACGGCGGAGGCACCTGCGGGCAACGCCCAGTTGGCCTGGCTCAACGGGGCGATCATCGACGCTTGGGCCAGGGTATAGGAGGTACCTCGGCTGACTACCTCGGCACGGCGCACGGTGGCGAAGTACCCGCTGTCATTGCTGGCGACCACGGCCTTGCCCTGAAGCTTGAAATGCAGGGATTGGCTCAGCGCGTCGGGGTTTCCGGCCAACGCTTGCGGGCGGTAAAACACCTTCATGCGGTTGCTGACCGTGAGCAGCAACTTGTTGGCTTGCAGCTCGCTGGCCTTCATGGCCGGCATCTGCACGAAATTGAGGTAGAACAGCGATTCGCGGTCCTTAGCCAGGTCCTTGCCGGTGAAGACCAGGCGCACGACCTGGCCAGCATTGGGGTTTATGCGAAACACCTGCGGGCTGGCGATAAACGGCGCGTCCGCGTTCTGCGCGGTGAGGTTCGGGTTGCCCGTGTCGAGCCACAGTTGGACCAGGTAGGGATAGGTGTCCTGATTGCTCAGTTGCACCATTTTTTCCTGGGCTTGAGCCGGGTAGATGACGCGTGTACCGGTCATTACAACGCTGGCATGGGCATAGGAGGTGATGGCTGCGCCGAGTGTAAGCGCCAAGGCGAGCGTGGTTTTCTTCAGGCGAGTCATAGTGTTCTCCCTCCAACAGGCGCAGAGCAGGTGAAGAATGATGGCGTGGATAAACGTGCCGGGCACAGGGCCCGGCAGGTACCTGGGCTTACAGGTAGTCCAGGGCGTATTGCGCGGTGGCGGAGACAGTACCGGCCGTGGCGGCGCCGGCTTCGCTGATATAGCGAACAGCGAAATCGTGGCTGGCGCTGGTGGCGCCGGTGGCCAGGGTCAAGCCTGGAACCGAGGTAATCCCGTTGAGTACAACGGCAGAACCACCAGTTCCTTTGAGCAGTTGCACTTGTACGTTGGTGGCCGTGCCAGCGTTGGCAAGGTTGCCGGCGCTGGTCACATTGCCACCCTGGAACGCGGTCTTGATAGCAAGGCTCGAAGACCGTGCGGTGCAGCCGCTCACGCTGATGGTGAAGGGCGTTTCGCCAGCGGTGCTGCCCACTGCGCTCAGGGCAGTAGCGCTGACGGTAGGCATCAGGATCACCGGGTTCGCTGCGTTGCCGTTGACCGCTACAGCGCAGGTCTGATCCGAAACTTGGCCATTGAATGTAATTGTGTTCGGGGAGGCCGCGAAGGTCAGGGCTGGAGCGGCGGTCATAACCAGGATCAAGGCAATGCGTTTCATGGAGGAACTCCTCATTATTAAAGTCGATTAAACAGTGCTTGGATGCTGTGCGGTCTTCGCCAAGGGCGTAGCCGGGCTTGTCCAAGCGATGCATTATTAGTAGGAGGAAGCGCAAAGCTTAATAGGAAAATTCTTAAAAGCCTGGGTGGAGGCCTCCCTGCCAGCCACTCACTGAGTCGCTCGCAAAGTGGTGAGTACTTTAAGGATCGTCTTATTCCGACACCCTACCCGTTGAATTAAAGTTATCTGATGAAAACACACCAACGCCTACCTCTGTCCGACATGTCGCACTCAACTCCCGCGGCGGCAAGAAAGCTGTTGCGCCTACTAATTTTGGCTCTCGTGTTGGGGTTTTATGCTGGCGCCTACATTTATTTGAGTGCCACCTTGAACAAGGAGATATCCCAACGACGCAGTTACATGAATGCAGCGATATCTGACGCACAGAGTTTTTTCGTCGCCCGGCAGACCCTGCTCAAGACGCTGCAGCTGGCGGCAGTGCGCAACACCAATGCGCCTGAAGTCATTGCCGACGCGGGGGCCGGAGAAGAGATGCACTTAGGCTTGGGTTCTGGCGAACAGGCTTGGAAACTGTCGCTGAGCCGTCGAGTTATCGACTACCTGCACCTCAACAAAGTGAGCTTGTTGTATGCAACGAGCGGCACCCGAGCAGAAATGATGCGTTTGCTCCCAGCTAGCGCACCGGCCCAGTGGATTGCACCACACTTGTTGGCGCGGCTCATTTCCGAATCTAACAAAGCCGCCGACGAGACTTGGCTTACAGACCCTGAACGTGAGGACTCCCCCCTTTACATTTTCACCCGCCTGGATGACAGCAGCCCTCAAGCGGGGTGGTTGGGGATAGAAGTCGAGTTGCCGGACCTGCTGAACGCCGTGCGAAACGAAAACGCCGGCCAGTTCATCTTGATCGACGCCAGAGGCCAGCTGATTTTTGATAGCGCGCATGGGCAGTCAATACGCCTGGAGTTGGTCAAAATGCCCACGCTTCAATCGTTCGGTTTTGTGGGCGATCACTGGCTGCCGGACCATCTAGCGATTCGCAGACAACTGGGATTGTCGAACTGGCAAATCGTGTACGCCATCGATATGCACTCGCTGCTCCCCGCGTTAATTACTCCTGTGCTGGTCAGCGTTTTGCTATGTCTGCTTGTAACATGGCTAATGATCTGGCTTATGCGGCATATTGATAGACGCCTGATAGTACCGGCCGTGAACCGCATTGAGGCGCTGGTGGAAAGTGAGGCCTTCAGTCGGGCGGTAATCCGCATCGCGCCGGTTGCGCTTTGCGTGCTACGCCGAAAGGACGGAGAGGTAGTACTTGATAACCCGCTGTATACGCTCTGGATCGGCGATAACCAGGAGCGCCAACAACGCAGTGCCGACTGGATCCGTCGCGGCTTTGATGATGATGAACACAATACTGTCGATGAGTTGCAACTAGCGGATGGTCGTCAACTGTATCTGAGCTTCGCGCGCACACGGTATAAGCGCGAAGACGTATTGATTTGCGCGTTCAGCGACATCAGCGCACGCATGCAGGTGGAGGTCGCCCTGGACCAGGCGCGGCGCATGGCTGATGCTGCCAACGAAGCCAAGACATTGTTCCTCGCCACCATGAGCCATGAAATCCGCACGCCTCTGTACGGCGTCCTGGGCACCTTGGAGCTGTTGGCGCGCACTGAGTTGAGCGATCAGCAAAAAGGCTACCTGCAGGCCATCGAGGGCTCATCCGCCAACCTGCTGCAACTGATCAGCGATGTGTTGGATGTGTCGCGTATCGAGGCGGGGCAATTGCAATTGGAGTGCAACCGATTCTCACCGCTGGAATTGATCGAGGAAGTGATCCACGGCTATGCCGCCGCGGCTCAACGCAAGGACCTGCAGTTGTTTGCCTGTGTCGATCCGCAGTTGCCGGACTGGTTGAACGGTGACGTCAGCCGCATTCGGCAGATCCTCAGCAACCTGCTCAACAATGCCCTGAAATTTACCGACAGCGGTCGAATCATCCTGCGCGTTAGACTGGACAGCCGCGACGGTGAACGTGTGATGCTGCACTGGCAGGTCTCCGACACCGGCAAAGGTATCTCCCACGAAGACCAGCAACACCTATTTGAGCCGTTCTACCAGGCCGACGGGAATACCCACGTGGTGGCGGGAACCGGATTGGGCCTGTCGATTTGCAAACGCCTGATGCACTTGATGAACGGCAGCATGCGTGTGGTTAGCGAGCCAGGTCTGGGCAGCAGCTTTACATTGCACTTGCCCCTTGAACAGCTGTCGGCACTAGAGCCGTCGCTAGGCGCTGACGAGTTGTTGCCGGAACTGGTCTGCGTGGTCTCGCCGATACGCGAGTTGGCCGTCAGTATCTGTGGCTGGTTGTGCCGTTGGGGCGCGCGCGCCCAAGTCGGCCTGCCCAAGGCCCATGACAATAATGTCGGTGCAGTACTGCTTGAACTGCATCCTGGCCGGCCCGGCGAAACATTGGTCGCGCACTGGGAGGGCCCGCGCGTTCTGGCGGCCAGTGACCTGCATGATGATGCACTGAACGACTCGATCGGCGTGGTCAGTTTCAACAGCTTGAAAGCCCTTCGCATGGCGGTCGGGGCCGCTCAAGGGCAACTCATGCGCGGCGCCACGGCAACCGCGCAACAATACCCAGTATTCAACCTGGGTTTCCATGTGCTGGTGGCCGAAGATAACATCATCAATCAGTTAATACTGCGCGACCAGCTCGAAGAGTTGGGCTGTACGGTCGAATTAGCCGGTGATGGCCTGACGGCGCTGGAGATGTGGCGCCGCAGCGCGTTCGATCTGATCCTCACCGACATCAATATGCCCCACATGAACGGCTACGAATTGACCGCCAAATTGCGGAGCCTCGACTGCCAGTTGCCAATCATCGGAGCTACCGCGAATGCAATGAGTGAGGAGGGTGAGCGTTGCCTGGAAGCAGGCATGAACCGCTGCCTAGTCAAGCCGTTTGCCTTGCGCACGCTTTACGCCTGCCTGGAACCTTATCGAAGGACTGGCAATTGAAACCCTATCGGCTGCTAATCGTTGAAGACCACCCCTTTCAGCATGAATTTTTACGCAACTTGTTCAGTAACCTGGGTGGGTTCAACGTAGAGGCCGTGTGGGATGGTGCCACGGCGCTGCAGCGCCTCAACACTCACAAATACGATCTCGTGGTGACTGATTTGTTCATGCCAGTAATGGATGGCGTGCAACTGATTCAAGGAATTGCCAGGCTCGCCGATGCACCCGCGCTGGCGCTCATGAGTGTGGCATCCAGGCGTATGTTGGTAAGTGCCGGGTTGGTGGCAAAAAATTTGGACCTGGACGTGCTGGGGCTTATTTCAAAACCGGTGGACACCTGCGACATCATACGCTTGCGCGACGGCCTCGATAAACGCCGCAGTGAGCTGGATACCTCAAGCCGTCGCCCTATACAGAGCGCTCACCCATGCCTGCTTGCAGCCATGGAAAATGGAGAAGTACAGGCCTGGTTTCAACCGAAAAAATCGTTGCGTGATGGCCGAATCTGCAGCGCAGAAGCGTTGGTGCGCTGGCGGCACCCGCACCATGGAGCATTGCTGCCCAGAGATTTTCTTCCGGCACTTCAACGTTTCGGGCTGGAGGATAAGTTGTTGTGGCTGATGCTGGAGCAAACCATCGAGGCGCAGTCGTACTGGCGCCGTCACGGATGCGAAGTGCCCGTATCGATCAACCTGCCGACGCACCTGCTGGACAGCCATGACCTAGCCGACCGTTTGCATGATCACGTGCTGGCCCTGGGTGCAGAACCAGCCTCGATAAGTTTCGAGCTCATGGAGACGTCCACCACCGAATCGCTTAGCGATTACTACGCAGGCGCCTGTCGGCTGCGCATGAAAGGTTTCGGACTGGCCCAGGACGATTTCGGCCAAGGTTTCAGCTCCTATATAAACCTTATTTCCACGCCCTTCAGCGAACTAAAAATTGACAGGTCCTTGGTCCACGGTTGCGTCAACAACGAAAGCCTCGCCATAGCGTTACAAAGCGTGGTCGAGCTAAGCCGAAAATTAGGCCTGACAGTGATAGCCGAAGGTGTAGAGACCCAGGACGAGCTTGAGTTCTTACGCAAGATCAAATGTGATCAAGCGCAGGGTTTTTTGATTTGCGCTGCCGTGCCGCCAGAAAAGTTCTTGGAGTTGTTGTTAGATGACGGCTTGAGGCCAATAACTGATTAAGGTCAACATACTTACTCCTAATGCGCCATGAAACGGCAGCAGTGGCGGAGAACCACCCGCCTTCTAACTCCAATACCCTGGGCGTCGGCAATGAAAACTGCAAACCTGAAGTTCGGCGTGTTCGCCCTGAACTCTCAACGAATCAAAAAACTGTTGCTGGTACTCGCCGGTCTGACGGTGCTGCTTGTCAGCATGTGCTACTTGGCAATTGAAAGGTTATTGGACGAAGAACGCGTCAAGGTCGAATTCCATTTTTCGGGTTTGATCGAGAGCATCCATGAATACGACACGTTCTTGCGCAGTGTTGCCAGTGCTTATGACCGCACCAACCAGAACACGCTGCTCAATATTCGCCCGGCCTCTCGCGTTGAGATTTTGCACAAAGGCCAGCAGCGGGTGTTCCAGAATCACGGCTTGGCACTTTCGCAGCCTTTCACACTGAGCGAGCGCAAGCGATTTGAGCCTGAGCAATTGCAGGGTGGATATTCGCTGGGCGTGCAAATGACCGATTTCTACAGCGCATTCTGGGCCAACTCTTTCTATTCTGCTCCACAGATGTTCCTGTTTTCGCCCTCTGACCAGTTCAACATCGCGATCCCCGGCGTCGATGGCACACGTAAGCAATCGACATTGCTCAAGAGCAACTTCTTTGACGTAACAGCAGACTTGTATCAGGGACTACTCGGCCGGCACCAGCAACTCAATAACCGGCGCGTCAGTTGGATGCGTGCGCCCCAGGGATTGTTGCCAGGCACCGAGACGATCGTGGCATTTATCGGCCTGGACATGAACCCGGCGGTCATGCCTGAACGTCGGGATGAAGGGTTGCTGACGGTTGCAGCATTGTTGGATGCCGGGCAAATAAACGACCTGGAACGCTTGTTGATTCGACCGATTGACCATCGCGTCACGCTGATCTCTCCGGCAGGTGATGTGCTGCTGGGCGACGCCCAGGATTCAGCATCATTGCCGGTAGGCATGAGCCTGGGCGCCGAAGGCTTGCGCTTCAAAGTGGTTTCTACCGGCAAGGACCAATGGATCGGCTTATACACCATCAGCTATGAAAACTTCTTTCGCTTCGCCAAATGGTCACTGCTGGGGACGGGAGCTGTGTTTTTGCTCGCCGTTTTTTTGGGCTGGCGGGTTAATCGCTGGTACAGCGCCGGCATTGTCGAGCCTGCGGTGAGAGCGACTCGCTTACTGACCGAAAGCGAAGAGTTCAACCGCGCCATGCTGCAAAGCGCCCCGGTGGGCCTATGCGTGGTGCAACGCAACAACAACCGGGTGCTGCTGGAAAATCAGCGCGCCCAAGAGTGGCAGGGCACCACTGAGCTGATCGGCTTACTAAACCGCGACGATCAAAACGAAGAACAGCGCGAGATGCAGATCGAGGTGGCGGGGCGGCATTTGCTGGTTTCGTTCAGGTTCAGTCGCTATCAGGGTGAGGACGTGGTGCTCTGCGGGTTCAACGACATCACACGCAACGTTGAAGATACCCTACTGAAGGAGCAGGCCAAGCGCTCAGCTGATGGTAGTAGTGCCGCCAAGATGCTGTTCCTGGAGAACATAAGCAATAAAATCCGCACCCACTTGTATTGCGTACTGGGCGACATCGAGCTGCTGCGTCTGACCCAACTGGAGCAACGCCAACATGATTACCTACAGACCATCGAGCGCTCGTCTGCAGTGTTACTTCAAATGACTAGCGATCTGATGGACGTATCGAAAATCGAGTCGGGCGAAATGGAGCTCGAGACCGTGACCTTCAGCCCCCTGGATGTCTTCGAAGATGTGGTAAACAGTTATGCTGCCGCGGGCATCGACAAGGGGTTGCAGATCTTCGCATGTGCAGATGCGAACTTGCCTGCCCTGATGAGCGGCGACCCTGGCCGCATTCGGCAAATCGTAAGCAACCTGCTCAGCAATGCGATCAAGTTCACCGATTCCGGGCGAGTCAACGTGCGTCTTAAAGTGACAGATCTGGAAATGACCCACGCAACGTTGCAATGGCAGGTTTCCGATACAGGAGCTGGCATCAACGAAAAACAATTAGCGAAGTTGTTAAATCCGTTTTGGCAACTGACCAGTAGCCAAGAGGCTGGCGTTGGCGGCCTTGGCCTGCCGATCTGCTCACGCATGAGCGAACTGATGGGCGCACAATTACGGGTAGTCAGCGAGCCGGGGCTCGGCAGCAGTTTTTCCCTTCATCAGCGTCTGCCTATCGTCCCAGGCCCATTACCGGACTGCTCGACGATTGAGCTGCAAGGCACGACGGTGTACGTGCGCGCCCCGTTCAAGGAGCTTGAGCAATCGCTTATTGATTGGCTCAACCGGTGGGGCGCGCGTGCGGCTGCGCTTCCGCCAGGTTACATGGGTGGCCAACATGAGTTGCTGCTGGATAGGGTGACCGGGACTGGTCGGCAAAGCGACTGGAGGGGCGTATACATCACAGCGACCGAGCTCGCTGTTCCCCAAGCCGATGCCTTGAAGCACGCGTGGACGGTCAACGCCTACGACATTCGCGGCATAGCCCGAACGCTGTCTCAGGCGAAGCACGGCGGGGTCAAACCGCTAGGAGCACCCGAGCTCGTGAGTGAACAGCATATGGGGTTGAGGGTGTTGGTGGCCGAGGACAACCCGATCAATCGCGCAATTTTGCAGGAGCAACTCGAGGCGATGGGCGCGCGGGTTGTCGCCGCTGAAGATGGTGAGGAAGCACTGCAACGTTGGTCGCCCGGGACCTTTGATCTGGTCATCACCGACATAAATATGCCCAGGCTTGATGGCTACGGCCTGACCCGCGCGCTGCGCAAGCGTGACAGACAAACGCCAATCATTGGCATCACTGCAAACACCATGTGCGGCGAGGGTAAGCAGTACATGGCGGCGGGAATGGACACCTGGCTAGTTAAACCCTTGAGCCTGGAAGCGTTGCGCAAAACGCTGCTGCGTTATGGTGGTGTGCGGGAGGGTAAACCGCAGGAGGGCTCTGTTCTGCAGCCGGGCGATATGGACGGTTGGCTCACTTTATCCGAGACGATGCACCGGCTGCTCATCACCACGCTTCAGGATGACGTTCGGTTGAGTCGGCAAGGCCTCGACGCTAGCGACAAGGAACACGTGATGCGGCATTTGCACCGCATAAGCGGGGCGCTAGCATCGATTCGCGCTTCGCGCTTGAGCGCTACCTGCCGCGCGCTGGAAACGTCGATGTACTCAGGATCACTGAACCCAAGCCTGGTGGCTCAAGTGCGCAATCTACTACAGCGCTTGGACGCGGTACTGGACGCCATGGCGCTCAATCCGAGCTGTGAAGGCCAACCAACGGACAGTTACACATGAAAAAAATCAAAGTGGTGATTGCGGACGATCATCCCATTGTGCTGCTCGGCGTACGTGAAGTCATACACCGCGACAGTCGTTTTGAAGTGGTGGGTGAAGCTTCCAATTCCAGCCAATTGATCGGCAGGCTTCAGAGCGAAAACCCGGATGTGGTCATTACCGACTTCCACATGCCTGGCGACTCCGCTTTTGGTGATGGGCTCAAATTAATCGAGTACCTCACCCGAAGGTTTGTTGAAACGCAGATCTTGGTTCTCACCATGATGTCCAACAAATTGATCTTGTCACGCCTGCATGAATTGGGGGTGATGGGGGTCATTCAAAAAAACCACTTGCACGAAGAAATCGAAAACGCCTTGAACGCTCTCGCCTCACGCCGCAAGTACCAGAGCCCTGTGCAGGAAGCCATTTCGGTTATCCACAATCAGCAGCAGATCAACGAGCGCTTTGCCAGCTTGTCCCTGCGTGAAATCGAAGTGCTGCGCCTGTTCGTGGCCGGCAACAGCGTGACGGACATAGCGCGCTTGGTGAATCGCAGCAGTAGAACAGTGAGTGCACAAAAAATCTCAGCGATGCGCAAGCTAGAGGTCAGTACCGACCAAGCACTAATGATTTACTGTGTCAACGTTGGGGAGTTTCAATGATGGGTAGGAAATTAGAGAACTATCTTATCGGTCGTGGAAGGATGCAGCCATCCGGAGGCCGTGGGTGGAGGGCTTGGGCTATGAGGAATTTCTAGGGGCGATGGTCAACCCCTGTTATCCAGAGCTGGGCTGGTGGATGCCCTGAGAAGCAATGAGCTTCTTGTATAAAAAGAACTTTATTTACTGCCTCATAACAGGAAATGGGCTGGCCATACCTGGCAAGAAGCAATCAGGAACACTTACTAAAAGTTAAATTTTGGAGCCTAAATTTGATCAAAAACCATCAAAAGGTAACTAAAATCTCTGCCCTGACGCAGGATTGAGAGGAAAAAATTCTGGGTAGGCTGGAGACCTAGTGGCCATGAGGGCTCGACTTCAGATCGCAAAACATGACTAAAATCTAATAGGGTAGATAGCTCTATTGAGCCAAAATGTGGACCTCATGAAAAAGTGAGAACAGGCCTACGTAGCGTCATGGCGCGGTACATAGCATTGCGAATCCTCAAGGTTAACCTAAGTGACCGAGCGTATCGAAATCTATCTGTTAGATTAGCCGGCCATCCCCCCCTCAGCGGTTTCAGGAAACAACCTTCATGCTCAGCGTCATGTCTGCACTCGCGTTGCTGCTGTTAATGCCGGGGCCCACCAACACATTGCTATTGCGCTCGGGATTACTCACCGGGTTCAGGCGCGCCTGGCCACTGAGCCTGCTGGAATGCCTGGCGTACCTGGTGCAAATATCCTTTTGGGGCTACCTGCTCAGCCATCTGGGCGACAGCGCGCCATGGGGGCTCAAGCTCGTGCAGTTCGCTTCGGTCTGTTATTTGATCAGGACTTCCTACCTGCTGTGGTGCAATCCCGACGAAACACTCAACTCCGCGCCTGCAGCACGCGTATCCAAACTGCATTTCTTTTTGCTGACGCTGATCAACCCCAAGGGCTTGCTGATCGTCTCGTTCATCGTCCCGATGCAGACGTTTGCCGACGTGAACCTGTATGTGCAGTTCGTCGCACAATTCACGCTGGTGGTGATACCAGTGGGGTGCACCTGGGTACTGTTCGGTGCCCGCATCAAACGAGGCGGATACGCCTGGTTGACGCCCCACACCATCAACCGCGCAGCCTCTGTGGTGATCAGCCTCTTCACGCTGGCGATCCTGACCCGGCTGGCAGACAGCCTGATCCATACCGGCAGCGCGCTTTAGTCCCCGCCAAGCGGGGCTGGCACTTTGCCACAAGTCAAGGCATGCTAGCCGCCCTCCGGGCGTCCGGCTTATAGTGCACGTCGCGCGCCAGTCCAGCCAAACCGCAGGATCACAGCTTGTCCAAAGTCACGCCGCCAACTCCCCTGCGCGCCGCTCATATTGCGCCGGGAGCGCCCCTGCACGGCACCCTCAAAGGCGCATTGGCGACGCTCGTCCTCATGCTGCTCGCCTTATTGTTCTGGCAACTGCTGGACCAGCTGCAGCAAAACCAGAAAAACCAGCAGCAATACACCATCGACTACAGCGCCGACCTGGCTGAACAGATCAGCCTGAACATGGCCCTGAGCGCAAAAATCGCCCTGAACCTGCTGCCGATGATCGAACCACCGCGCGACAGCGAACAGCAACAGGCGTTGATGCGCACCCTGCAGCGCTCGCTGCCGGAGCTGCGCAGCCTCGCCCTGCTCGCCCCCAGCGGCGCGGTGATCAGTGACAGCGCCAGTGACAGCCAGGACAGCGCCTTGCTCGAGGAGTTGGTGCAGCGCAGCCACGGCCAGTCCTACTACCTGAGCAACAGCAACGACGGCACCCTCATCTATTTATTGCTGCACCAGCCCAGCGGTGGCTCGAGGGTTTACTGGGCGCTGCGCCTGTCGCCCAATTACCTGGCAAACCTCACACGCCAGGACGGCCAGGGCCTGCGCCCCATGTGGGCCATCGAGAATCGCCTCAACCACCGCGTCATCAGCCGCGACAGTGGTATGCCGGCGCAGTGGACGTCCGCCCTCACCCCGGACGAATTGAATAAAAGCGTACTGGTCACGCCCCTGAGCAAAAGCGACTGGCAGCTGCGCGGGTTGTTCGACCGCACCGCCGTGCTGGAACAACTGCTGCCGGCGTTCATCGGCAAATGCCTGCTGGGCCTGGCCTTCTCGCTGATCCCGGTAATCGTGCTGCTGAACATGCGCCGTCGCCAGCGCCAAGTGCATGAAGGGCGGCGACGCTACCAGGATATTTTCGAAGGCACCGGCGTGGCCCTGTGCGTGCTTGACCTGTCAGGCCTGAACGCCTTCTTCCAAAGGACCCCACTGGAGACTCGCGAGCAACTGCACGCCTGGCTGCAGGACAACCCCGATGAGCGCCAGCAACTGCTCAAGGAACTGCGCATCACCGAGGTCAACCAAGTGGCGGTGCGTCTGCTCAACGTGGGCTCTTGCGAGGAGGCCTGGGAGCGCCTGATCGATGACTGCCCGCGCAACGCCACCTCCATCGGCTACCAGATCCTCGAAGCCGTGCTGACCCAACAGCACCAGTTGGAGCTGGAAATCCAGCTCAAGGACATTGCCGGTAACGAGCAGTACCTGTGGCTGGTGATGCGCCTGCCGGAGCAGCAGGACGACTCCAAGGCCGTGATCCTCAGCATCAGTGATATCACCAGCCGCAAGCTGATCGAATTGTCGTTGGTGGAGCGCGAAAGCTTCTGGTCGGACGTGGTGCGCACTGTCCCCGATCACCTGTACGTGCAGGACGTGATCAGCCAGCGCATGATTTTCAGCAACCACCATTTGGGCCACACCCTCGGCTATAACAAAGCCGAACTGCAGCAAATGGGCGAATACTTCTGGGAAATCCTGCTGCACCCCGAGGACGCCGAGCACTACCACGACTTGCGCCAGCAACAACGCCAGGTCGGCTACACCACCCAATTGCAATGCCAGTTGCGCTTTCGCCATCGCAACAACCAATGGCGGCGTTTTGACATCCGCGAACAGGCCCTGGCCCGCGATAAGTCTGCGCAGATCACCCGCATCATCGGCGTGGCCAAGGACATCACCGATCAGATCGAAGCCAGCGAATCCCTGCGCGACAGCGAACAGCGCTACCGCATGCTCGCCGAAAGCATCAGCGACGTGATCTGCTCCACCGACAGCCAGCTGGCCCTCAATTACATCAGCCCTTCGGTCAACGCCGTGCTGGGCTATGACGTGGATTGGGTGTTCAAGAACGGCTGGCAGTCGATCATCGCCAACCCGCAGCAACTGACCGGCATTTATAGCCTGGTGGAACAGGTCAGCCGCGCCTTGGGCGATATCGAAGCACTGAACAAGCTGCGCGATGAGATTCAAACCCAACTGTTCCTGTTCGACTGCCTGCGCGCTGACGGTCGCAAAGTGCCGATCGAGTTACGCCTGGTGCTGGTATGGGACGAACACGGCGCCTTCGAAGGCATCCTTGGCGTGGGCCGCGATATCAGCCAGCAACGCCGTGCCGAGAAAGACCTGCGCATGGCGGCCACGGTCTTCGAACACTCCACTTCGGCGATCCTGATCACCGACCCCGCCGGTTACATCGTGCAAGCCAACGAGGCGTTCAGCCGGGTCAGCGGCTATGCGGTCAGCGATGTACTCGACCAGTTGCCGAACATGCTCACCGTCGACGAACAACAGGAAGCCCACCTGCGCTACGTGCTCAAACAGTTGCACCAGCACAGCACCTGGGAAGGCGAAGTGTGGCTCAAGCGCCGCAATGGCGAGCATTACCCGGCCTGGGTCGGCATTACCGCCGTGTTCGACGACGAAGGCGACCTGGCCAGCTATGTGTGCTTCTTCAGTGATATCAGCGAGCGCAAGGCCAGCGAGCAGCGCATCCACCGCCTGGCCTACTACGACGCCCTGACCCACCTGCCTAACCGCACGCTGTTCCAGGACCGCCTGCACACTGCGTTGCAGTCGGCCGAACGGCAGAAGTCGTGGGTGGTGCTGATGTTCCTCGACCTCGACCGCTTCAAGCCGATCAACGACTCCCTGGGCCACGCCGCCGGCGACCGCATGCTCAAGGAAATGGCCACGCGCCTGCTGGGCTGCGTGGCCGAAGACGACACCGTGGCGCGCATGGGTGGCGACGAGTTCACCTTGCTCCTGCAACCGCGGATCAGCCGCGAAATGGCGCTCAACCGTGCGATCCATGTGGCCGAGCAGATCCTCGCCAGCCTGGTGAAACCGTTCGTACTGGAAGGCCGCGAGTTCTTTGTGACGGCCAGTATCGGCATCGCCCTCAGCCCGCAGGACGGCAACGAGCTGAGCCAGTTGATGAAAAACGCCGACACCGCGATGTATCACGCCAAGGAACGCGGCAAGAACAATTTCCAGTTCTACCAGGCGGACATGAACGCCAGCGCCCTGGAGCGCCTGGAGCTGGAAAGCGACCTGCGCCACGCCCTGGACCAGAACGAATTCGTGCTCTATTACCAACCGCAGTTCAGCGGCGACGGCAAACGCCTGACCGGCGCCGAAGCCTTGCTGCGCTGGCGTCATCCGCGACGTGGCCTGGTGCCGCCGGGGGATTTCATCCCGGTGCTGGAAGAATTGGGCCTGGTGGTGGACGTGGGCGACTGGGTGATCAGCGAAGCCTGTCGCCAGCTCAAGACCTGGCACCAGAACAAGGTCCGCGTGCCGAAAGTCTCGGTGAACATCTCGGCGCGGCAGTTCTCCGACGGGCAGTTGGGCACGCGCATCGCCACCATTCTCAAGGACACCGGCCTGCCGCCGGCGTGCCTGGAGCTGGAGCTGACCGAAAGTATCCTGATGCGCGAAGTCAACGAAGCCCTGCATATCCTCGACAGCCTGAAAAACCTGGGCCTGAGCATTGCGGTCGACGACTTCGGCACGGGTTATTCGTCGCTCAACTACCTCAAGCAATTCCCCATCGATGTGTTGAAGATCGACCGCACCTTCGTCGACGGCCTACCGTCCGGCGAACAGGATGCGCAGATCGCCCGCGCGATTATCGCCATGGCCCACAGCCTGAACCTGGCCGTGATCGCCGAGGGCGTGGAAACCCATGAGCAGCTGGACTTCCTGCGTGAGCATGGGTGTGACGAGGTGCAGGGCTACTTGTTCGGGCGGCCGATGCCGGCGAATCGGTTCGAGGCGCAGTTCAGCAATGATGCGCTGTTCATGTTCGACTGAAATTCTGCGGTGAGGCTACTGGCCTAATCGGGGGCAAGCCCCCTCCCACATTCTGATCTGTGAACACATTCAACTGTGGGAGGGGGCTTGCCCCCGATTAGGCACTCACAGCCACCGCCTATCCCAGATGAGCCCCGCTTGTCCGCGACATGATGTCCTTTCATATGCCATCTAAAACCCATTGGGTTAGAATGCCCTCCTTTTCTGCCCCCGATCCTTGAGGACCGCCATGTTCAGCCGTGATTTGACTATTGCCAAGTACGACGCCGATCTCTTCGCCGCCATGGAGCAAGAAGCCGTGCGCCAGGAAGAGCACATTGAGCTGATCGCTTCGGAAAACTACACCAGCCCTGCGGTGATGGAGGCTCAAGGTTCGGTTCTGACCAACAAGTACGCCGAAGGCTACCCAGGCAAGCGCTACTACGGTGGTTGCGAGTACGTCGACGTGGTTGAGCAGTTGGCCATCGACCGTGCAAAAGAACTGTTCGGCGCCGATTACGCCAACGTCCAGCCGCACGCCGGTTCCCAAGCCAACAGCGCCGTGTACCTGGCCCTGCTGCAAGGCGGCGACACCATCCTGGGCATGAGCCTGGCCCACGGCGGTCACCTGACCCACGGCGCCAGCGTTTCGTCCTCCGGCAAGCTGTACAACGCCGTTCAATACGGTATCGATGCCAACGGCCTGATCGACTACGACGAAGTCGAGCGCCTGGCGGTCGAGCACAAGCCAAAAATGATCGTGGCCGGTTTCTCTGCCTACTCGCAGATCCTGGATTTCCCACGCTTCCGCGCCATCGCCGACAAGGTGGGTGCGTACCTGTTCGTTGACATGGCTCACGTAGCCGGTCTGGTCGCCGCTGGCGTCTACCCGAACCCGGTGCCTTACGCTGACGTAGTGACCACGACTACCCACAAGACCCTGCGCGGTCCACGTGGCGGCCTGATCCTGGCACGCGCCAACGCCGAGATCGAGAAGAAGCTGAACTCCGCCGTATTCCCTGGCGCCCAAGGTGGCCCGCTGGAGCACGTCATCGCCGCCAAAGCGATCTGCTTCAAGGAAGCGCTGCAGCCTGAGTTCAAGACTTACCAGCAACAAGTGGTGAAAAACGCCCAGACCATGGCCAGCGTGTTTATCGAGCGCGGCTTTGACGTGGTGTCCGGCGGTACTGAGAACCACCTGTTCCTGCTGTCGCTGATCAAGCAGGACATTTCCGGTAAAGATGCTGACGCTGCCCTGGGCAAAGCCTTCATCACCGTGAACAAGAACTCCGTGCCGAACGACCCACGTTCGCCGTTCGTGACTTCGGGCCTGCGCTTCGGCACCCCGGCGGTGACCACTCGCGGCTTCAAGGAAGCAGAGTGCAAGGAACTGGCTGGCTGGATCTGCGACATCCTGGCTGACCTGAACAACGAAGCCGTGATCGACGCGGTGCGTGAGAAGGTCAAGGCCATCTGCAAGAAGCTGCCGGTGTACGGCGCTTGATTGCAGTTGCTTGACTAAAAAGCCCGGCGCTTGAGCCGGGCTTTTTTATGCTTGAAAACACTGCATTCTCAACCTGTGCAAGCCCCCTCCCCCATTTTTGACTGTGTTTCAGGTCAAGTCAGGGTTGATAGACCTTTGCAAACCCTTCGCGAATCTTGTCTTCCGGCAATTCGTCGGCAATAAACACAATCACACTCTCCCGTGCCTCGCCTTCGGCCCACTCGGTATCCCAATCGAAACCGTAGAGCTTAAGCACACCCTGGAACACCATGCGCCGGTCTTCCCCGGCGATGTTCAACACGCCCTTGTAACGCAGCAATTGCTTGCCATGGTCTTCCAGCAGTTCGTTCATGAACTCACTGAGCCGGTCGATATCCAGCGGTTCCTCGGTACGCAGCACCAGGCTGGAAATACGGTCGACGGACGGCGCGGCGCTCACCGGGCGCAGGCTCATGCCGGCGTTGAGGTTGAAACCGCGCACATCGAGCAGTTCAGCCAGGTCAATGATGCCATGGTCCACCACGCGTATCGGCGCACGGCGGTTGATGCGCGTGAGGCGTTCGCTGAGCGCATCGAAGGTGGCGTCATCCACCAGGTCGCGTTTGCTCACCAGCAGGCGGTCGGCAAAACCGATCTGGGCCTGGGCAATGGTCTGGGTCAGGTGATGTTCAGCGTGGGCTGCGTCCACCAAGGTGATGATGCCATCGAGGATGTAGCGCTCGCGCAGTTCCTCATCGATGAAAAAGGTCTGGGCCACGGGGGCGGGGTCGGCGAGGCCGGTGCACTCGATCACCAGGCGGTCGAAGGCGATCTCGCCGCTGTCCAGGCGCTCGAGCAGCAGGTACAGGGCTTTGGTCAGGTCGGTGTGGATGGTGCAGCACACGCAGCCGTTGGACAGGGTCATGACTTGCACCGGTTCGGCGCCCAAGAGCTGGGTGTCGATACCGGCGTCACTGAATTCGTTTTCGATCACGGCGATTTTAAGGCCATGCTCGGCCTTGAGCAGGTGGCGCAGCAAGGTGGTCTTGCCGGCCCCGAGGAAGCCGCTGAGGATGGTTACTGGAATGGGAGAGGACAAAATATTCTCCTTGGAGGAATACAAAAACAAATGTGGGAGGGGGCTTGCCCCCGATAGCAGTGTGTCAGGCACGGGTATGTCACTGACACATCGCTATCGGGGGCAAGCCCCCTCCCACAATAAACCACTGCTAGCCCGGGTTACCGAGTCAGCAGCACTTGGGCCCACCCTTGCCACCGTAACGGGCCTCTTGGCGTTCCCGGAAGAACGCCTTGTAGTCCATCATCGGTTTGTCCGGGTGTTTGGTTTGCATATGCTCGACGTAGGTGTCGTAGTCGGGCATGCCGACCATCAGGCGCGCGGCCTGACCGAGGTATTTACCGAGGCGACTGATGTCATTGAACATGGTTGCAATCCTCGATCACGCGTCCGGAACAGCCTGGAACGGGGCTTCTTTATCCGTACGTTCTTTGTTGCCCCAGGCGGCGACGCCGACCTTGAGCGCATAGAACAGGATGCTGAATACCACGAACAAGAACAGCGCCGTCAGCGTTGCGTTGGTGTAGGCGTTCCAGATCACGTGCTGCATCTGGTCGATGCTCTTGGCCGGGGCCAGGATCTGACCATTGGCCAACGCATCGCTGTACTTCTTGGCCAGCGACAGGAAGCCGATCGCCGGGTTGGCGTCGAACAGCTTGATGAAGCCCGCGGTGGTGGTGCAGATCAGCAGCCAGACGGCCGGCAGCATGGTCACCCAGATGTAGCGTTGGCGTTTCATTTTGATCAGCACAACGGTCGCCAGCATCAGCGCGATACCCGCCAGCATCTGGTTGGAGATACCGAACAGCGGCCACAAGGTGTTGATGCCGCCCAGTGGGTCGATCACGCCTTGGTACAGCAGGTAACCCCACATGGCCACGCAACCGGCGGTCGCGATCAGGTTGGCGGTCCATGACTCGGTGCGTTTCAGCGCGGGCACGAAGGAGCCCAGCAAGTCCTGCAGCATGAAGCGACCGGCACGGGTACCGGCGTCGACGGCGGTCAGGATGAACAGCGCTTCGAACAGGATCGCAAAGTGGTACCAGAACGCCATGGTGTTTTCACCCGGCAGTACGCTGTGCAGGATCTGCGCGATACCTACCGCCAGGGTCGGTGCACCGCCGGCACGCGCCAGGATGGTGGTTTCACCGATGTCATGGGCCACGGCCGACAGGGCTTCAGGGGTAATTGCAAAACCCCAGCTGCTGACGGTTTGCGCCACGGTCACCACGTCGGTACCGACAATAGCGGCCGGGCTGTTCATGGCGAAGTAAACGCCAGGCTCGATCACCGAAGCGGCAACCATCGCCATGATGGCCACGAACGATTCCATCAACATGCCGCCATAACCGATGTAGCGGGCATGGCTTTCGCTGGCCAACAACTTGGGCGTAGTGCCCGAAGAAATCAGCGCGTGGAAACCCGAGACCGCGCCGCAGGCGATGGTGATGAACAGGAACGGGAACAAGCCGCCCTTCCACACCGGGCCGGTGCCGTCGATGAACTGGGTCAGTGCCGGCATTTTCAGGTCGGGCATGGTCACCAGGATGCCGATGGCCAGGGCGATGATGGTGCCGATTTTCAGGAAGGTGGAAAGGTAGTCACGCGGTGCAAGGATCAGCCACACCGGCAGTACCGCTGCAACGAAACCGTAGCCGATCAGCATCCAGGTGATCTGGATCCCGGTGAAGGTGAAGGCCTTGGCCCACACCGGATCAGCAGCAATCTGCCCACCCAGCCAGATCGAACCCAGCAGCAACAGCACGCCAATGATCGAGATTTCACCGATGCGGCCCGGGCGGATGTAGCGCATGTAGATGCCCATGAACATCGCGATCGGGATGGTCGCCATCACGGTGAAGATGCCCCACGGGCTCTCGGCCAGGGCCTTGACCACGATCAGCGCCAGCACCGCGAGGATGATGATCATGATCAGGAAGCAGCCAAACAGCGCGATGGTGCCGGGGATGCGCCCCATCTCTTCGCGAACCATATCCCCCAGGGAACGGCCGTTACGACGCGTGGACAGGAACAGGATCATGAAGTCCTGCACCGCACCGGCCAGGACCACGCCGGCAATCAGCCAGAGCGTGCCGGGCAGATAGCCCATTTGCGCCGCCAGCACCGGGCCGACCAGCGGGCCTGCACCGGCAATCGCGGCAAAGTGGTGACCGAATAGGATGTGTTTGTTGGTCGGCACATAGTCCAGACCGTCGTTGTTGAGCACTGCGGGGGTGGCCCGCCGTGGGTCGAGTTGCATCACATTGTTAGCGATGAACAAACTGTAGTAACGGTACGCAACCAGGTAGATGGCCACAGCCGCGACCACAATCCACAAGGCGTTGATCGCCTCGCCGCGGCGCAAGGCCACTACGCCTAGGGCGCACGCTCCTACAATTGCCAGCACCAGCCAGGGTAGGTGGCGTAGCAGGCTATTATTATTTTTCATTTTTATATTCCAGCCAGGGTGGACAGAAAGGACAGCCATCCGGAGTTTAGCGCTACTGGCCTTAAAGGCCACCCCCCTACGTTGGTCTAGAGCCTTCTAGGGGCAAAAAAAGCAGAAATAACGGCCCGATGATGGCGCAGGGCTACAATCCTTCTAACCACAGAGGGTTTCACCATGACCGAGCAGCCGTCTGACCGCCGTCGTTTTCGCCGGATCGCCTTTGATGCCAAGACCGAACTTCGGCAAAACGGGCACGAATGGCCAGTGCAATTAGTAGATTTGTCGCTGAAGGGCCTGTTGGTGCAACGGCCCGAAGACTGGAAGGGCAATAAGGCGCTGCCGTTCGATGTCGACATACGCCTGGACCCCAAGGCGCATATAAAGATGCAAGTGAAGCTCACTCATGAGGATCATGGGCAACTGGGTTTTGTGTGCAAAGACATCGATCTGGAGTCGATCAGCCACTTGCGGCGGCTGATCGAGTTGAATCTGGGCGACCAGGAAGAGCTAGAGCGAGAGCTGGGTGCTTTGCTGGAGGTATGAACCCCCGCTAAAGAAGCGAGGCTGCGGTCTTCTCAATACATGCATCAGGCCGCTCGCCTCAGCCCCCAATAAAAAGTCATAAACTTAGATCAAATCATCATAAAACCCAGCCATCGCACCCCGCAATCAACCTATAAAGCAGTCACAAGAACGACAAAAACCATTTGAATAAATACTGTAATAATTCAAGCCGCTTTGAATTCAATGAAAAAAAACAAGCGCCGCCCATCTATTTCAAAAATCAATACACACAAAAATTAAATTATTTTCATGATAACTCCGCGAGTCAGGGCAATTTTCGCACTTGATAAAAATGCAACTGACAAACTACATTCTACCTGCCCTTCCAGCCTGACCTCTAACAGGATGTTAAATCATGCTAATTTCCAAAGCTGAAATCTTCTTGACCGAAATACCCTATAAAAACCCCTATCAAACCGCTACCAACATAACGCCTAAGGGACGACATGTAGTATTAAAGTTAACGACTGATACCGGCGTTGTAGGGTGGGGAGAATCAGGGATTATCTCAAGACGCTACCCGGCTCAAGGCGATACTCCCGAAACAATGTTGGCGGTACTTGAAAGCTATCTGTGCCCGGCAATTATTGGCAAAAACCCCTGCACATTCGAAGTTATCATGAGCCAGCTCGACACGCTGATTAAAGGGCATCTCTTTGCGAAATGTGCGATTGATCATGCTCTTTTAGATCTCGCGGGGAAAGCACTTAATGTTCCGGTTTGCAACTTGTTAGGCGGCGCATACAACCTCAACTATACCGTCAGCCGAAGCTTGCCATTTGCCTCCGCCAAAGAGGTCACTGAACGAGCACTTCAACTGCAGGCAGAGGGTTATAACCGATTGACATTGAAAGGATCCGGAGTATTGAAGGACGACTACACGTGTTTCAAGGCTGTTAGACAGGCATTAGGGGATCACTTTGAACTTGAAGTAGACCCGAACTGCGCCTATGACATCCCCACCGCCATCCAATTTATAAAGCGTATTGAGCAGTACGGTGTTTTCGCTGTCGAGCAGCCAACGCCCGGTCATGACATCGCAGGGTTGGCGGAGGTGAAGCGCAATGTAGCGACCACTATCATTGCCGATGAAAGCCTATTTACCAGTAGAGACCTCAAGGACATCATTAGCCTCAACGCAGCACATGCCATATGCTTGAAGCCCTTTAAATCAGGAGGCATATTAGCCTCACGCCGGCTGTGTGCGGCTGCTGAAGTGGCAGACCTTCAAGTTAGTACGGGCAGCATGCACCCCTTCGGTATTGGCACCGCAGCGCTCCATCATTTTGTTGCCACACTGAAAAATGTGGCAACCACCGGCTATGGATGCCCCGCCGAGAGGTTCGCCGATGATATTGTTGACGAGAGCGGTTATTCATTTCGTGACGGCAGAGTGACACTTGCTATCGACAAACCCGGCCTCGGCGTTGAAGTCAACGAAGATAAATTGTTGACGTATTCGTCACAACGCAAAGTCGTCGAAAGTGCTACGCACGTCTAACCCTCAAGACAATGGACTTCTTGTGATGACATTTATTACGCTTGTAGACTCAACGTTGCGAGAAGGCAATCAAGCGCCAGGCGTCAAGCTGACAGTCAAGTCCACGCTGGCCATTGGCCGAGCACTTGCAGACGCGGGCATTGATTTCATCGAAGCTGGTCACCCATATGCATCAAAGCAAGAGTGTGATCGGGTCACTTCACTTGTACAGTCGAAACTTGCAAAAAATATATTGGCGCACTCGCGCGCGCATCGCGATGACATCGATGCCGTTTATGCAACGGGGGCCAACTGGATAGGCATATTTGCAGGTATTAACGAAGCCTCACAAAAGTACAGACTCAGGAAAACAAAGGAAGAGATACAAGAACTCGTCAGGCGCAGTATCCTTTACGCAAAATCACTAGGACTGAACGTACGGTACACCATTGAGGACGCCTCAAGAACGGATCAAAGAGAACTGATTGAAACGTATAAAATTGCCGAAGCCGCCGGAGCTGATCGCATCTGTTATGCAGACTCACTGGGCATCTGCGAGCCGTTTAAAGTTCGGTCCACAGTACAGTTGATTAAACAGGCATTGCCCAACATTGACTTGGAAGTGCATTTCCACGATGACCGGGGTTTGGCAATGGCAAATACGCTGGCCTCCATCGAGGCAGGCGCCACATTCGTGTCCTGCACCGTAAATGGCATCGGAGAACGATGCGGTATCACTGAAACCTGTTTACTGATTACAAATCTTCACTTCAGTTCGATATTGTGCAGTGGCAAAAGCCAGAAGGTATTAAACCTCAGCCGCCTTGTATCAAAAGCGATGGGTGACACCTTTGATCGTCGTCGCCCAATTATTGGCGAATATAGCTTTGTACACACCGCAAAACTTCATTTAACAGCCAATGCCAGGGACCGCAACTGCTATCACTGGATAGACCCCCTCTACTTGAGCGAATAATAAATAATGCACTTCATCAGGATGGCGGGCACCTCAATATGGTTGAGCATGAATGGCTGACAGGCGCTGGGTTGGTGCTGCTGGGTGTTATAACGGGTTTTATCGGAACCAATACGGGAGGCAGCGTATTTCTAACCGTTCCAGTGATGATCTGGCTTGGGATACCCCCTCAGTCTTCGATAGCGACCGCTCGCCTGGCTTCGGTAGGCACTATGTTCGCCGGCTTGAGGCACTTTCATAACAGTGGAAAAGTGGATTACAGGCTAGCGGCCCCCGCGGCGGCACTTGGGTTGGCGGGCGCCTTGATCGGTGCAAGTCTGCTCGTGCAAATAGACCCCGCGCTGCTGCATAAAATCATTGGCGGCCTGACGCTACTCTTGGTGGCACTTTCACTCATCAGGAAGCCTCATTCGCCGAAGGCCACCCCCTCATCGCTCAGGCGCTTTTGCGGCTATGTACTGTTTGTTCCCGTGGGCATGATTGGCGGTTTATTTGGCGGACAAGCCAAGTTATCAACTTATTTGTATATTATTTTTTTTAAAAAAACGATCAGTGAGTCAATTGGTACTCGGAAAGTCGGAGGTCTCATCCTCTCAGTGGGATCGTTAATAATATTCGGTATCAGCGGCATCATTAATTGGCAGTACGGATGTTGCCTGATCATAGGCACGCTGGTGGGCGCCAATGCGGGCGCCAAGTTTGCTCTACAGAAAGGCGATAAGTGGATGGAGAGCGCTTTCAATGTCGTCGTCGTTGCCTTGGCGTTGAAAATGCTCTTCTGGTAGCGGTTCTCTCACGGGAAAAACGACAGTTCAGGGAAATGCCGTACGCGTAGGGAAGTCGCTTTCCGTGTCCCAGTAGCCCGCTTTCTGCCTCACCGCGACCTGCCACTGCCCATCCACAAAACGATAGGTTTGGTAGCGGGTGGCAAAATCATCCTCGCCATCACCGTCCATAAATGAAGAGATTTGCAGCAGCTCATCCGCGCCACCTTTGACCGGCGATGCAACCTGCCACGCGGCCTTGCCGGTCTGGGCCAAGGTCAGCGTTTTGACCTTGCCGTCAGCGTCCTTGTAACTCATAGGCTCAAGTTTTTGCTTGGCCGGCAGCAGCAGTTGAGTCGCCGGGCCACTGTAACTCCCCATTGGCGCGGTCTGATCAATGATCAGAAAATACACCGCGTCCGGCAGGCCTTTGAGCGGGGCTTTCTTGATCTCGGCCAAAGGATAACCGAGGTCGTCGTGCGCGACTAAATCCCCCGACGCCGACAGCAATCGCACCTGGGCTCCGAGCAGCGGGTTTTCTACCAGGTCACCGGGTTCGTCGAACGAATCCTCATCCAGGCCACTGCCCCAACTGTCCTTGTGCATTTGTGCGCTGATGCGTTGATCTTCGAGTACCTGCAAGACGCTGCCGTCTTGCGTCACTAGTTTTTGGGCCAGGCGGTAACCGGCCGGCAGCTTGGCCGCGTCGGCCCAGGCCATCGCAGGCAACCCGGCCAACGCGATAAACAAGGCGATTACGCCCCACCTACTCGATCGTTGCATTGCATCCATCCTTGATCTACTCGAAAAGTGCATCCAACGCCTGCTCCAAGCGCGTCACCCCAATAATCTGTATCCCCGGCGGCGACTCCTTCGGCGCATTACCCTTGGGCACGATGGCGCGCTTGAAGCCGTGCTTGGCTGCTTCCTTGAGGCGCTCCTGGCCGCTGGGCACCGGGCGAACTTCGCCCGACAGCCCGACTTCGCCAAACACCAGCAGGTCATGAGGCAAAGGCCGATTGCGCAAGCTCGACATCACAGCCGCCATCAACGCCAGGTCGGAGGCGGTTTCCAATACCTTGACCCCGCCCACTACGTTAAGGAACACGTCCTGGTCGTGGGTCGGAATACCACCGTGACGGTGCAGCACCGCCAGCAGCATCGCCAACCGGTTCTGATCCAGGCCCAGCGTCACGCGGCGCGGGTTGGCCAGATGGCTGTCATCCACCAACGCCTGCACTTCCACCAGCATCGGGCGAGTGCCTTCCCACGTCGCCATCACCACGCTGCCTGGGACTTCTTCCTGGGCGCGGGTCAGAAAAATCGCCGACGGGTTGGAGACTTCTTTCAATCCGCGGTCAGTCATGGCGAACACGCCCAACTCATTCACCGCGCCGAACCGGTTCTTTACCGCTCGCAGCAAACGCAGGCGGCCATCGGATTCGCCTTCGAAATACAGCACGGTGTCGACCATATGCTCCAGCACGCGTGGCCCGGCCAATGCGCCCTCTTTGGTCACATGGCCGACCAGGAAGATCGCCGTGCCGCTCTGCTTGGCATACCGCACCAACAGCGCGGCGCTCTCACGCACCTGGGATACACCGCCCGGCGCCGATTGCAGTTGCTCGGTGAAAATCGTCTGGATCGAGTCGATCACCATGACCTTGGGTTTTTCGATCCGGGCCGTGGCGATGATGCTTTCGATGCAGGTTTCGGTCATCACCCGCAGTTGGTCCTGGGGCAAGCCCAGGCGGCGGGCGCGCATAGCGACTTGTTGCTGGGATTCTTCGCCCGTGACATACAGCGCCGGCATGCGGCTGGCGATGCTGCACAGCGTCTGCAACAGGATGGTCGACTTGCCGATACCAGGGTCACCGCCGATCAGCACCACCGAGCCGTCCACCAGGCCGCCGCCCAACACGCGGTCGAGCTCACCGGAGGCTGTGGAGAAGCGCGGGATTTCTTCGACGCTGACTTCGGCCAGGGTCTTGATCTGCGCCTGCTGGCCGGTCCAGCCGGCACGGCCGGTGGGAGCCGCCGCGCCGCCGCTTTCGATCATGGTTTCAGTCAGGGTGTTCCACGCGCCGCATTCGGTGCACTGGCCGGCCCACTTGGGAAAGGTCGCGCCGCACTCCGTGCAGCCGTACATGCGCTTGGCCTTTGCCATTTGAGAACCTCCAACCGAAAAACCGCGATGATAGCTCAGCGCGGCGCCGGGGTCCGGATTTCACCGCTGGCCAATCGTGAAGCACTGTTGCCGATCGGGTCTTCAGCATTGAGGTCCGCGCCCTTGGCTTTAAGTTCGTCCAGCAACTCGACACGCTTGAACAGCCCGGCGTACATGGCCGCGGTCTGCCCGGCACCGTTGCGCTGGTCGGGGTTGCAGTCGGTGGCGAGCAGGCGCTGGGCAATCTTCAGTTCGCCTTTGAAAATCGCCCCCATCAGTGCGGTGTTACCACGTTTATCCTGCACGCAGGCGTCGGCGCCGGCGCTGAGCAGGCGTTCCACGAACGGGCCCTGTCCATGGTAGGCGGCGAGGATCAGCGCGGTGTAGCCCTTATCGTCCTGAGTGTTGAGGCTGTAGCCGGAGTCGATAAAGGTATTGAGCATGTCGATATCGCCCCGCCGGGCAGCGTCGAAATAGTAGTCTTGCAACTGGGCCTTGAGCGCCACCGGGTCAGGGGACTCGGCCTGGGCGACAAAGGCCAGCATGGCCATCAGCAAACCGATAGAGATACGCATGAGGTGTTCTCCTGCAAGGGTCGACGCCCAGGCATGGGCGTCGACCGCAACCAACGGATCAGTCAGTCAGTTTTTCAGCCAGCGCTTTCACGCGCGCCAGGTCACCTTTGGCGACCTTGGCCACGCCAGTGCCGTATTCCGGGTCGGCCTTATAGAGGAACGACAGGATGATGTGCTTGCTTTCGTCATCCGTGGTGGCCAGGGAGCCGCCGAAGTTATCGATCAGGTCCTGACGCTCTTTGGGGCTGTAAGAGCGATACAGGTCACCGGCCTGCTTGAAGTTCTGCTCGCGCTGGATCTTCGCTTGCTGGGTGCTGCCCGACAGCGCCGACTGGCTGTAACGCGCGCTCTGTGGCTCTTCGCGACGTTCCAGGCGGCTTGGCTGGTAGTTCACGCCGCTGGTGGTCTTGCCAGTATTGAGTGCACCGTCCTGGTTACCGTTGTTGACGGTCACCCGTGGCGCGTTGATCGGCAGTTGCAAGGCGTTGGCGCCCAGGCGGTACATCTGGGTGTCGGCGTAGGAGAACACGCGGCCTTGCAGCAGGCGGTCTTCCGACGGCTCGATGCCCGGCACCAGGTTGGCCGGGGCCATGGCCACCTGCTCGGTTTCCTGGAAGACGTTGGCCGGGTTACGGTTCAACACCATCTGTCCAACTTTGCGCTCGGGCACATTAGGCCAGATCTTGGTGGCGTCCAGCGGGTCGAAGTCGAACTTGGCCAGGTCTTCAGGCTTGAGCACCTGCACGTACAGGTCCCACTTGGGGAAGTCGCCCTTGTTGATATGGGTGACCAGGTCGTTGGTCATGTGGCTGTAGTCACGCCCCTGCACTTCGGTGACTTGCTTGGGATCAAGATTCTTGATGCCTTGCAGGCTCTTCCAGTGGAACTTGACGTAGTGCACCTCGCCCTTGGCGTTGATCAGCTTGTAGGCGTGCACGCCGTTGCCGTCCATCTCCCGGTAGCTGGCCGGGGTGCCGGAGTCGGAGTACAGCTCGGTGAGCGTACGGGTGGACTCAGGTACGTGGGAGAAGAAATCGAAGCGACGGGAATCGTCATCCAGGTTGGTGCGCGGGTCCGGCTTGAAGGCGTGGACCATGTCCGGGAACTTGATGGCATCACGGATAAAGAACGTCGGGAAGTTGTTGCCGACCAGGTCCCAGTTGCCGTCGGCGGTGTAGAACTTGGTGGCGAAACCGCGTGGGTCACGCAGGGTTTCCGGGGAGTGGTTGCCGTGGACTACGGCGGAGAAGCGCACAAACACCGGGGTGGCTTCGCCGGCTGCGAATACCTTGGCCTTGGTCAGGTCGCTGAGGCTGTCAGTGACGGTGAAGGTGCCGTGGGCGCCGGTGCCACGGGCGTGTACCACGCGCTCGGGGATGCGCTCGCGGTCAAAGCGTTGCAGCTTTTGAATAAGCTGCACGTCTTGCAGCAGCACCGGGCCATTAGCGCCGGCGGTCTGCGAGTTCTGGTTGTCCCCGACAGCGGCACCATTATCGCGGGTCAGGTTAGCGGCTTGCACTGAGAGGGAAAGCAGGCTGGCGGTCACCAGTACCAGCGCGGTTCGCGCTGCAACAGGCCCGCGGGTCATTGGGGTTTTCATCAGGGTTTCCTCTGGTTTTTTTAGTGCACATTCAGTTGTGCTTGCCAGAGGCTAGTGACCCGAGCGCCAGAAGATAAATAGAAAAGCCATACCAACCCGATTAATAAAATAATCTGGTAAGCCACTGATGCCACGCGTATTTCGCGCGCGATTGGTGGCACTTTGCAAACTATTTGCGATTTAATGTGTCGATTAAAGCTAACAGTGTTAGCGGTTGTGTCAGGCAAGCCCGCTACGACTGACTTACACTAAGTGCCACCCTTCTCATCTGTAACAAGGAATAACCTATGGGCGTGATCAGTGAGTTCAAGGCCTTCGCGGTCAAAGGTAATGTGGTCGACATGGCCGTCGGTATCATCATCGGCGCAGCCTTCGGCAAAATTGTTTCTTCGTTTGTAGGCGACGTGGTGATGCCGCCCATTGGTCTGTTGATCGGTGGCGTGGACTTCGGCGACCTGGCGATCACGCTCAAGGCGGCGCAGGGCGATGTGCCTGCGGTGGTGCTGGCATACGGCAAGTTCATCCAGAGCGTGATCGACTTTGTGATCGTCGCGTTTGCGATCTTCATGGGGGTCAAGGCGATCAACCGTCTGAAGCGTGAAGAGGCGGTAGCGCCTAGCCTGCCACCGACGCCGACCAAGGAAGAAGTATTGCTGGGTGAGATCCGCGATCTGCTCAAGGCGCAGAATGACAAGCCGCTTCCGTAAGCACAGGCTTGGAAAAAAGGCGCCTGCTTGAGGCTAATGCCAGTCAGTTAAGAAGCAGCAAGAGCGAACAGTAACCTGTGACGAGGGCGCTTGCTCCCTCGCCACAGGTACGGTGCTCACCCTTAACTGACTGGCATTACCTGCTTGAGGCGCCTTTTTTATTACCAGTAGTTTTCCACGGCCACCTGGCCAGGGCGGCGGCTCAAGCTCAGATTCATGTCGCGCTGTTTGAGCAACTGGCGCGTGTCATCGACCATCTGCGGGTTACCGCAAATCAGCACGCGGGAATGTTCCGGGGTCAGTTCGACGCCGGCCGCGCGTTCCAGCTCGCCATTTTCGATCAACGTGGTAATACGCCCATTCAGCGCGCCCGGATGTTGCTCACGGGTGACGATAGGGATGTAGGTGAGCTTATGCGCATGCTCAGCCAGGTACTCGCGCTCGCCCAGTTCCTTGATCAGCGACTGATAAGCCAACTCCCTGGCTTCGCGCGCGCTGTAGACGAGGATGATGCGCTCGAATTTCTCCCAGACTTCGAAGTCCTGCAGGATCGACAGGAACGGCGCCACGCCAGTACCGGTGCCCAACAGCCATAAGTCGCGACCATCGACGAAGCGATTCAAGGTCAGGAACCCCGTGGCCTGGCGCTCCACCATCAAGGTATCGCCCACTCTCAGGCGGCTCAGTTCACTGGTGAACTCACCCTCCGGGACGACGATCGAGAAGAAATCCAGGTGCTCATCAAACGGCGAAGACACCAAGGAATAGGCGCGCCATACGGTGCTGCCATCCGCCTTGGTCACCCCCAGGCGCACGAACTGGCCGGCGGTAAAACGAAAGCCTGGGTCGCGGGTGGTGCGCAGCGTAAACAGGCTGGGGGTCAGCGATTGCACATCGAGCAAGGTCTGGCGGGTAAATTTCTCAGCACTGGCCGTCATGGGGGGCTCCGTTCTACAGGTGCCCTAGTGTCCCTCAAAGTCGCCTGTGGAAACACCTATGGTTGGTAGTGGCATCGTAAACCCACAGAACAGTGGCAATTTAATACCAACCCCAAAACATTTCGCTATTAGCGTGTATCACAACGTCACAAACATACTGTTAGTTGAGCATTACAGCGTGCCCAACCCACTAAAAAACCGTAAGAAACTAAATGACGCCTTTTTGAGGCTTACTAAACATCCAGTGAAAAAACCTTAAACCCTGCCGCGTAAGAACAAAAATTTCCTTTCGCAATGTAGGCCCTGTCCTACACTCACTGGCGTACAGCGTTGGGGGTCCAGGACGTACCCCAAGTCAGAGAAAACCCATGGAGAGTTACCAATGCTTAACTGGCGCAACACTAGACTCCCCAAACTGGAAGGCGAGAACGAGATCACCAGTGTATTTGAGATGGTTATCAACCAAACGTATGAACTCGGCTTCCAATATTGTTCCTTCAAAATGAGCTCGCAGGTATCCGAAAACCAAACCAATCCGATTGAATTCACCAACTATCCGAAAGAATGGACGACCGTGTATAACCAAGCGCGCTACTTCGATGTAGATCCCGTTGTTAAACACTGCAAGCGATGTGTATTACCCGTCGTCTGGGAGGGAACCTTATTTAAAGATGCACCCAGCCTATGGTCCTTGGCCCAAACCTTAAATGTGAACGTGGCATGGACCCAGGCCGTGCATGATTTCCAGGGTGTGTTCAGCATGCTGACCCTGAGCCGTGGCACCGACGATGTAAGCCCGGTAGAGTTGTATGAAAAGGCGGGCCACGTCTTGTGGCTGTGCCATGCCATGCATGCCGTCGTGGCGCAAAAATACGCCGGTAAACCCAGCGCCCTGCCACCGAGTAAGCTGACGCCACGGGAAACTGAAATTCTCAAGTGGTCCGCCATGGGCAAGACAGCGTCGGATATCGCTACCATCCTTTGTCTGTCGGAGCGTACGGTGGGGTTTCACATCAGCAGTACGTTCAAGAAACTGGGGGTCAATAACAAGATTGCCGCCGTGCTCTGTGCCTCCAAAGCGGGGCTGTTCTAACCGTGCAGAAACACCGCATGTAATCGCTCTGAAAAAAACGTAACATTTACGCCCGGTTCTGAGTGATGAGCAGCCCCCCAGGTGCCGCTCGACGTTCGCTCAGACGGTTCGGCCCATGACTGCCGAACACCCATCGTTTACCCAGAGCCTGTCCCGCCATGCCCCTGCTCGAAAGCCCTTTCGCCCAGCTCGATCTGATCCGCCAGCCAGAGCAACATAACGATCCGCTGCAAGCCTTCGACGCTGCCGACGAATACCTGCTGAGCCATTTGGCCGATCAAACGCCGAACGCCAGCACCCGCGTGTTGGTCCTCAATGACAGCTTTGGCGCCCTGGCCGCCAGTCTCGAAGGCAAGGTGCAGGTCACCTCCAGCGGCGACTCGTTCCTCGCGGCCCAGGGTCTGGAGAAAAACCTGGTGCGCAATGGCAAGACGTTTAACGCCGTGCCGTTCATTCCCGCCAATCAGACCCTGGCCGGGCCTTTCGATCGCGTGCTGATCCGCGTTCCGAAAACCCTGGCCTTGTTGGAAGAACAACTGATTCGCTTGCAGGGCCAACTGGCACCGGGTGCCGAAGTCATCGCCGGGGCGATGATCAAGCATTTGCCACGGGCGGCGGGCGAATTGCTGGAGCGTTACATCGGGCCGATGCAAGCGTCGCTTGCGGTAAAAAAGGCGCGTTTGCTGATCGCCTCCGTTGAAGACCGCCCCGTTGCCGTCTCGCCCTACCCCACCCGCTACACCGTGGACGCACCGGCCATTGAATTGCTGAACCACGCCAATGTGTTCTGTCGCGAAAGCCTGGACATCGGCACCCGGGCGTTCCTGCCACACCTGCCGAAGAACCTGGGCAGTGCCCGCGTGGCAGACCTGGGCTGCGGCAACGGCATACTGGCGATCGCCAGCGCGCTGCAGAACCCCGAGGCGCACTACACCTTGGTGGACGAATCCTACATGGCCGTGCAATCGGCGCAGGAAAACTGGCACGCCGCCCTCGGCCAGCGCGAGGCGGTCATACGCGCCGGCGATGGCCTGGCAGGGCAGGCGCCCGACTCGCTGGACGTGGTGCTGTGCAACCCGCCCTTCCATCAGCAACAGGTGGTCGGTGACTTCCTTGCCTGGCGCATGTTCCAACAGGCACGGGACGCCCTGGTGGTAGGCGGCGCCCTCTATATAGTCGGCAACCGTCATCTGGGTTACCACACCAAGCTTGCGCGCTTGTTCCGGGGTGTCGAGCAAGTCGCCACCACGCCAAAATTCGTGGTCCTCAAAGCGCGCAAATAAAAAAACCCTGCTTCTCTTGCGAAAAGCAGGGTTGAAAAGCCGGGCCGCGAGGCCCGGATCGGGATGTCAGTGGGTCGTCAGGCCGGCCGCATTCATGAACATGCGCATCAGGCTGGCCACGACGAACAGGGCCAGCACGCTGCCGGTCCAGATCATCGCCAACCACCCCAGGCGCCGCCACAGCGGCTGTTTCTCGGCCTGTTCAATCTCGTGCAACGAAGGTTTGCCGGACATGGAACTACCCTCCTAGTGATAACCGTCTTCGTGGGTGACCTTGCCGCGGAACACGTAGTAGCTCCAGAAGGTGTAGCCCAGGATGAACGGAATGATGAATAACGTGCCCACCAGCATGAAGCCCTGGCTTTGCGGCGGCGCGGCAGCGTCCCAGATCGACACTGAGGGCGGAATGATGTTCGGCCACAGGCTGATGCCCAAACCGCTGTAGCCCAGGAAAATCAGCACCAGCGTCAGCAGGAACGGTGTGTAGTGCGCATTACGCGCCACGGCGCGGATCAGCCCGTACATGGTCACCAGCACCAGGATCGGCACCGGCAGGAACCAGAACAGGTTCGGCAGCGTGAACCAGCGCGAAGCGATTTCCGGGTGCGTCAGTGGCGTCCAGATACTCACGATGCCGATGACCGCCAGCACCACGAAGGCCAACGGCCGCGCGAGGTTGTGCATCTTTTCCTGAAGCGGGCCTTCGGTCTTCATGATCAGCCAGGTGCAGCCGAGCAACGCATAGGCCACGATCAGCGCCACGCCGCAGAACATCGTGAACGGCGTGGCCCAGTCCAGCGAACCGCCGGCGAACTGACGGTTGACCACCGGGATGCCGTCGATAAACGCCCCCAACGCCACGCCCTGGAAGAACGTCGCGGCCAGCGAGCCGCCGATGAACGCCTTGTCCCACAGGTGACGTTTATGGTCCTTGGCCTTGAAGCGGAACTCGAACGCTACGCCACGGAAGATCAAGCCGATCAGCATCAGGATCAACGGCAGGTACAGCGCCGACAACACCACCGAATAGGCCAGCGGGAACGCGCCGAACAACGCCGCGCCGCCGAGTACCAGCCAGGTTTCGTTACCGTCCCAGACCGGCGCCACGGTGTTCATCATCACGTCACGGTCGGTCTTGCCCGGGATAAACGGGAAGAGGATGCCGATACCCAGGTCGAAGCCGTCCATGACCACGTACATCATGATGCCGAAAATGATGATCACGGCCCAGATCAGCGGAAGATCAATACCCATCTCAATTCCCCTTGTGCTGGATGTGCGCGTGATCGTCGTCGGCACCGTCATCGGCTGCAGACAACGGACGAGCCGGCGTGCGTTTCTGGCCAGGGCCACCGTGGGTAGGTTCGCTGCCTTCGTGGGTCTGGGGCCCTTTGCGCACCAGGCGCATCATGTAGCCCAGCCCCGCACCGAACAGCGCGAAGTACACCACTACGAACAACACCAGGGTGATCGTCATCTGCGCCAGGCTATGCCCGGAAGAAGCGTCCGCCGTGCGCATCAGCCCGTAGACCACCCACGGCTGGCGGCCGATCTCGGTGGTGAACCAGCCGGCGAGAATCGCGATCAGCCCGGACGGGCCCATCCACAACGCCAGGTACAGGAACGGTTTGGACGTGTACATTTTGTCGCCCCGGCGCAGCCAGAGGCTGAACAGGCCGGTGAAGATCATCAGGAAGCCCAGGCCGACCATGACCCGGAACGACCAGAACACGATGGTCGAATTTGGGCGGTCCTCAGGCGGGAACTCCTTGAGCGCCGGCACCTGCTTGTCCAAGGAGTGGGTCAGGATCAGGCTGCCCAGATAGGGGATTTCCACCGCGTACTTGGTTTTTTCGGCCTTCATGTCGGGCCAGCCAAACAGGATCAGCGGCGTGGGTTCGTTGCCGATGTTTTCCCAGTGACCTTCAATCGCAGCGATTTTCGCCGGCTGATGCTTCAAGGTGTTAAGACCATGGAAGTCGCCGATCACCGCCTGGATAGGCGCGACGATCAAGGCCATCCACATCGCCATCGAGAGCATTTTACGGATCGCCGGGTTGTCCTTGCCGCGCAACAAGTGCCAGGCCGCCGAGGAGCCGACGAAGAACGCGGTGGCCACAAAGGCCGCGGTGGCCATGTGCGCCAGGCGATAGGGGAACGACGGGTTGAAGACGACGGCAAACCAATCGGTCGGAATCACCCGGCCATCAATGATTTCAAAGCCCTGGGGCGTCTGCATCCAGCTGTTGGACGAGAGGATCCAGAACGTGGAAATCAGCGTCCCGACGGCCACCATCACGGTGGAGAAGAAGTGCAGGTTGCGCCCGACCTTATTCCAGCCGAACAGCATTACGCCGAGGAAACCGGCCTCAAGGAAGAAGGCCGTGAGCACTTCATACGTCAGCAGCGGCCCGGTAACGGCGCCGGCGAAGTCCGAGAAGCGGCTCCAGTTGGTGCCGAACTGGTAAGCCATGACCAGGCCGGAGACCACACCCATGCCGAAGTTGACGGCAAAGATCTTCGACCAGAAATGGTAGAGGTCACGGTAGGTGTCGTTACGGGTCTTGAGCCACAAGCCTTCCAGCACCGCGAGGTAACTGGCCAGGCCGATGGTGATCGCCGGGAACAGGATGTGGAAAGAGATGGTGAACGCAAATTGAATTCGGGCGAGATCTAGCGCCTCCAAACCGAACATAAGTCTTCCTCTGTCAGGTAATACCGGCTGCTGGCGGAAGCCTGCACCCACTGCCCCCACGGATATGGAGTCTGGCGAATTTCAATTCGTTTCTTTTTTTAACCATCGCGTAGGGAATCTGGCCCTGAGGCCGCCAGGTCAATGCCCGGGCGGGCATTGATCTGGATCAAGCATTGCTAAAAGAGTAGTCCCATTTTCAGGAATGAACTGTGTGGTCTTTTGCCGCGTGACAGACTGCCTCAGCTCAGTTGTTGCAACTATCTGTTACAACTTAATGATAATCTCGGCCCTCCTCCAGCCCGGACCTGAAGCCCCGATGCCTAGTGAACCCGCGTTGCTGTTGCGTTATCACCGCCCTTTCATCGCGTTCTGGCTGGCGCGCATCTTTACCGCCAGCGGCTTCCAGATGCTCACCGTGGCCATCGGCTGGAACCTCTACCAACTGACCGGCAATGTGCTGGACCTGGGGTTGGTTGGCCTGGTGGAGTTCGTGCCGCGCGTGCTGTTCATGTTGCACACCGGGCACGTGGCCGATCGCTATGAGCGGCGCAAGGTCGCGGCCATCTGCCAGACCGTGCAGGCGCTGATAGCCCTGAGCCTGGCGATTGGCGGCCTGACCGGCAACGTGACCCGCGAGATGATCTTTATCCTCGCCTTCCTGCTCGGCGCCGCGCGCTCGTTTGAAATGCCCACCACCCAGGCCATGTTGCCAAGCATCGTGCCCAGCGCGTTGTTCCCACGGGCCGTGGCGTCGTCGCAGTCGGCCCAGCAGTTGGCAACCATCGTCGCGCCGGCGCTCGGCGGTTTGCTCTACGCGTTTGGCAGCGTGTGGGTGTATGGCCCCACGGTGGTGCTGTACCTCATTGCCTGCGTGCTGACCCTCAACCTGCCCGCACGCCAGACGCCGCTCAACAAAGGCAAGGCCACGCTGGATTCGCTGTTAGCCGGCATCCATTTTATCCGCAGTCGCCCGGACATCCTCGGCGCCATCTCCCTCGACCTGTTCGCCGTGCTGCTGGGCGGCGCCACCGCGTTGCTGCCGGTGTTCGCCAAGGACATCCTGCTAACGGGTGCCTGGGGCCTGGGCCTGCTGCGGTCGGCGCCGGCCGTGGGAGCGTTGTTGATGTCGCTGTGGTTGGCGCGGTTCTCGGTGGACCGCCATGTAGGCCGTGTGATGTTTACTGCCGTTGGCGTGTTCGGCGTGGCAACCATTGCCTTCGGCCTCTCCACGTCGTTCTGGTTTTCCCTGGCGGTGCTGGTGGTGCTCGGGGCGGCGGACATGATCAGCATGGTGATCCGCGCGTCGTTTGTGCAGTTGGAGACACCGGATGAAATGCGCGGGCGAGTCAGTGCCGTCAACGGCCTGTTCATCGGCGCGTCCAACCAATTGGGCGAGTTCGAATCCGGGATTACCGCCCACTGGTTCGGCACCGTGCCCGCCGTGGTCATGGGCGGGATCGGGACGCTGGTGGTGACTGGGGTGTGGATCAAGCTGTTCCCGACCCTGGCGAATCGGGATCGCATGCATGTGCCGGTGGAAGAGCCCGCTCAAAAAACCAGCGTATAACCCATGTGGGAGGGGGCTTGCCCCCGATAGCGCCATGTCAGTCACAGCATCGTTGACTGACCCCCCCCATCGGGGGCAAGCCCCCTCCCACCTTTAGATAATCAGTGCTTGCCAGAGCATGTCAGAGCACCTTATCCAAGGTGATCGGAAACTCCCGAACCCGTTTGCCGGTGGCGTGATAAATCGCATTCGCCACCGCCGCTGCCACGCCGACAATACCGATTTCACCAACCCCCTTGGACCCCAGGGCGTTGACGATCTCGTCATGCTCCTCGACAAACACCACGTCGATCTCGCCAATATCCGCGTTTACCGGGAGGTGGTACTCGGCCAGGCTGTGGTTCATGTAGCGCCCCAGTTGATGGTCGATCTGGGTTTCTTCGTGCAGGGCCATGCCGATACCCCACACCACACCGCCAAGGATCTGGCTGCGCGCCATCTTCGGGTTGACCACACGCCCGGCGGCAATCGCGCTGACCACCCGACGGACCTTGATGGTGCCCAGGTCTTCATCCACCTGCACCTCGACAAATACCGCCGAATGGGTGGCGGTGCTGTAGCCCTCGCGTTTTTTGTCGGGCTCGCTGTCGACCTGCACGTCCAGCGCGTCTTCGCCACTGTCCTTGACCAACTGCGCCAGCGAAACGCTCACGTCGCCCGTATGCAACTGGCCGTCTTCGAAGCGTACGGATTCGGCGTCCTTGAAGACCGGGTAAGTCTGGCGGGCAATCTCCAGCAACTTGGCATTCAGCGCCTCGCAGGCTTGCTGTACGGCGGTCCCCACAGAAGACACGGTAAACGATCCGCCCTGCAGCGGCGCGGTGGGCAATGACGAATCGCCCAGCATAAACACTACGTCCTCGACCGCCACACCACTGGCCTGGGCCGCGATCTGGGTCATCACCGTGTACGTGCCGGTGCCGATATCGGTGGTGGCGCTGCTGACCGTCAGCTTGCCCTGCGCGTCAATCCGCGCCTTGGCACTGGCCTTCATCTGCATGGCCTCCCATACCCCACCGGCCATGCCCCAGCCGATCAGCTGGCGGCCGTCGCGCATACTGCGCGGTTCCGGGTTGCGCTGGCTCCAGCCGAAACGCTCGGCACCTTCGCTGTAGCATTCGCGCAGGGCCTTGCTCGACCAGGGTTTGTCTTCGTTCTGGTTGCGCTCGGCGTAGTTGATCAGCCGCAGTTGCACCGGGTCGATCCCCAGCGCGCAGGCCACTTCGTCCATGGCGCACTCCAGGCCGATCACGCCAAGGGCGGCACCGGGAGCGCGCATGTCCAAGGGCGTGAACACATCCAGGGGCACCAGTTTGTAGGTCAGTAGCACGTTATCGCAGTGGTAGAGCATGCCGCTCCACTCCACCACATGTTCGCTGAAATCCTCGAAGCGCGAGGTCTGGCCGATAGCGGTGTGTCCGAGTGCCAGCAGGCGTCCGTTGGCGGCGGCGCCCATTTGCAAGCGCTGCAAGGTGCGCGGGCGGTAGCCGAAAGTGAACATCTGTTGGCGTGTCAGGGTGACGCGCACCGAGCGCTTGAGCGCCAGCGAGGCCATCACGGCCAACGGCAACTGGTACTGCGGGCGCAAGCCGGAGCCAAAAGCGCCGCCGACGAATGCGGCGAAGATGCGCACCTGGCTTTTATCCAGGCCAAAGACTTTTTGCACATAGGCCTGGCAATTCTGTGGGCCCTGGGTCTTGTCATGGATATGCAAGGTGCCATCGGGTTGATACAGCACGGTGCTGGCGTGGGGTTCCATCGGGTTGTGGTGTTCGATGGGCGTGCTGTAGTGCAGATCCAGGCTGACGGCGGCGCCGCTCCACTCGGCCTGGAAGTTGCCACGCGGCGCGGGCGGGGTTTGCGGCGAAGCATGGGCCTGTTCCTGCAAGGCCATCAGGTCGGTTTCGAAGGCTTCGGTTTCGTACTCGATGTCCACCAGGGAAGCGGCATGCCGCGCCAGCTCCAGGTTATCGGCGATCACCAAGGCCAGGGGCTGGCCGCTGTACAGCACGCGGTCGTTGTACAGCGGGCGGAACGGCGAGCCATCGGCGGCGTCGTCGTCTTGGAAAGCGTCGTCGTAGCTGGCGATTCTCGGCCGGTTGAGGTGATGGATAACCTCCACCACGCCCGGCAGGGCCAGCGCCCTGGAAGCATCGATGCGCAGCACACGGCCCTTGGCGACGGTGCTGGACACCACGCTGCCGTGCAGCAGGCCATGCTCGGGAAACTCCCCGGCATAACGTGCCTGGCCGGTGACTTTGAGCAGACCGTCCACCCGGTCCAAGGGTTTGCCGATAGCGGTCATGGCTGTTCTCCTGCGACAGCAGCGTCGCTCAGGGCGCGAATGATCGCCCGGCGCGCCAGCTTGATCTTGAAGCCGTTGTGCGCCAGCGGCTCGGCGTCTTGCAGCAGGGCATCGGCGGCGTGGCTGAAGGTTTCGCGGCTGACGACCTGGCCGATCAGGCCGGCTTCCACGGCGCGGTCACGCCAGGGTTTGTGGGCCACGCCGCCGAGGGCCAGGCGTGCATCAACGATAATGTCGCCGTCCAGTTCAAGCGCTGCGGCAACGGAAACCAGGGCGAAGGCATAAGACGCGCGGTCGCGGATTTTCAGGTAGTGACTGTGGCTCGCCAGGTTATCGGCGGGCAGCTCGATCGCGGTGATCAACTCATCGTCAGCCAATTGGTTGTCCCGTTGCGGCGCATCACCGGGCAGGCGATGGAAATCGGCAAACTCGATGATCCGCGCACCACCACGCCCTTCCACATGCACCCGCGCCTCCAGCGCAGCCAGCGCGACGCACATGTCGGACGGATGGGTCGCGACACACTCTTCACTGGCGCCGAGGATCGCATGGATGCGATTCAAGCCGGTTCGCGCCGGGCAACCGCTGCCGGGTTCACGTTTGTTGCAGGGCACGGTGGCGTCATAGAAGTAGTAGCAACGGGTGCGCTGCAACAGGTTGCCGCCGGTACTGGCCATGTTGCGCAGTTGCGGCGAGGCGCCCGCGAGGATGGCTTGCGACAGCAATGGATAACGCTGTTCGATCAACGGGTGCCAGGCCAGGTCGGCGTTGCTCACCAGGGCGCCGATCAGCAGTCCGCCTTCGGCCGTTTGCTGAATGTCATGCAACGGCAGGCCGGTGATGTCGATGAGGTGCTCGGGGCGGCTGATATTTTCCTTCATCAAGTCCAGCAGGTTGGTGCCACCGGCAATAAAGCGCGATGCCGCGCTGCTGAGGTGGACCGCCTCCTGTACATCCGCCGGTTTGCTGTAATGGAAGGGGTTCATTGCTCACCTCCCACGACGTCCACGATGGCATCGCGGATATTGCTGTAGGCACCACAGCGGCAGAGGTTGCCGCTCATCAGCTCTTGGATTTGCGCGGTGTCGTGGGCACGGCCTTCATTGACCAGGCCGACGGCGGAACAGATCTGGCCGGGGGTGCAGTAACCGCACTGGAAGGCGTCGTGCTTGATAAAGGCTTGCTGCATCGGGTGGAGCACGTCGCCGTCGGCCAGGCCTTCGATGGTGGTCAATTCGGCGCCGTCGCACATGACGGCGAGGGTCAGGCAGGCGTTGACGCGTTTGCCGTCGCGCAAGACGGTGCAGGCGCCGCATTGGCCGTGGTCGCAGCCTTTTTTGCTGCCGACCAGGTCCAGTTGCTCGCGCAGCAGGTCCAACAGCGTGGTCCAGGGCAACACGTCCAACTGGCGGTCCTGGCCGTTGAGGCGCAGGCGTATCGGGTGGCTGACGAACGGCTGGGCCGCCGCGCCATTGGGGGTCGCGCTCATAAACACCTCACGGGTTGGTGTACATCCGCGGCGTTAGAAAAGTCGCCGTCTCAGGGGTACGACTTCCCGTGGTTTTGAGCGTTCAAGAAGATTGATCAGCGGATATTGAGCAGGGTTTTCAGGGTGTTTCGCGGGGGGTTGATCGAGGCGTTGCTGTATTCGAACCAGCCCTGGGCCTCCACATTCAGGTCAAACACATAGATGTAGCCCATCAACGTGCCGGCCCCGCTGCAGGCCTCGCTGACGTTGCCGACCTGGCATACCGGCGTGCGCTGGCCGTTCAACACCGCGCCATTAAAGAGGCCAACCGGGTTATTGCCCAGGCCGACTTCCATGACAGAAACCTTAGTGGGCCCACGGTGCGTACACATCTGGGTCGTGCTCACACGCTCAGGAATGGTTTCCGTGCAACGCGCCGACTCAACCTTGAACACACGCACTTCGCTCAACGGCGGTGCAGTCGCGCCCCACGCCGGTGCTGCACCGAGCAACAGGCTGATACAGGGGATCAGGGCTAGACTCCACGGGCTGGCGTTTTTCATGCGGCGGATGACCTTCGTTTAAACGTCGGCGCAGTATGCCTCAAGGCCTCGGCTGCTGGTATGATGCGCCGCTTTTTCCGATCCTCTCTGAAACCACAGGCGCTTGGCGCAGTTTGTGCTTTGACTTAGAGGTCAACAAATCACGACGCCACAGAGCGTCACTGGGAGCAGGCATGCTGGAAAAGCTGTTTCAACTCAAGGCACACAACACCAACGTGCGCACCGAGATCCTCGCGGGCATCACGACATTCCTGGCCATGGCCTACATCCTGTTCGTGAACCCGAGCATCCTCGGCGAGACCGGCATGGACAAAGGCGCGGTCTTCGTCGCCACCTGCCTGGCCGCCGCCATCGGTTCGACCGTGATGGGCCTGATCGCCAACTACCCGATCGCCCTTGCGCCGGGCATGGGCCTCAACGCCTTCTTTACCTACACCGTGGTCCTGCACATGGGCCACACCTGGCAGGTTGCGCTGGGGGCGGTGTTTATCTCGGCGGTGCTGTTCTTCCTGCTGTCGATCTTTCGCATTCGTGAGTGGATCATCAACGCCATCCCCCTGCCACTGCGCTCGGCGATTGCCGCCGGTATCGGCCTGTTCCTGGCGCTGATCGCCCTGCATAACGCCGGGATCGTGGTGAGCAACCCGGCCACCATGGTGGGCCTGGGCGACCTGAAACAACCCGCGCCGATCCTGGCCACCCTGGGTTTCGTGCTGATCGTCGCGCTGGAAGCCCTGGCCGTACGCGGCGCGGTGCTGATCGGCATCCTGGCGGTGACCATCGCCTCGATCGTATTGGGCTTCACCCCGTTCATCGGTATCACCTCGGCACCACCGTCCCTGGCCCCGACCTTCCTGCAGTTGGATATCAAGGGCGCCCTGGATATCGGCCTGGTCAGCGTGATCTTCGCCTTCCTGTTCGTGGACCTGTTCGATAACTCCGGCACCTTGATCGGCGTGGCCAAGCGCGCCGGCCTGATGGGCAAGGACGGTCACATGCCGAAAATGGGCCGTGCGCTGATCGCCGACAGTACCGCCGCCATGGCGGGCTCCCTGCTGGGCACTTCGACCACCACCAGCTACATCGAGTCCGCTGCGGGCGTGAGCGCCGGTGGCCGTACCGGCCTGACCGCCATCGTGGTCGCGATCCTGTTCCTGCTGGCGTTGTTCTTCTCGCCACTGGCCGCCAGCGTGCCGGCCTACGCCACCGCGCCGGCACTGCTGTTCGTGGCTGTGTTGATGACCCAGGGCCTGGCCGAGATCGACTGGGACGACATCACGGTTGCAGCGCCGGTGGTGGTCACCGCCCTGGCGATGCCTTTCACTTACTCCATCGCCAACGGCATCGCCTTCGGTTTCATCGCCTGGACCGCCATCAAGCTGCTTTCGGGCCGCTACCGTGAGCTGAACCCGGCATTGGTGATTCTGTCGATTCTGTTTGTAATCAAGCTGGGCTGGTTCAACGCATGACTTTTGACGCCGCACGCTACACCGCTCAACTGCAAGACAAGGTCACGCGCTTGCGTGACCTGCTGGCACCGTTTGACGCGCCAGAGCCACAGGTCTTCGACTCGCCGCTGCAGAACTTCCGCCTGCGCGCCGAGTTCCGCCTGTGGCGCGAAGGCGGTGAGCGCCACTACGCGATGTTTTCCCAGGACGACAAGCGCACGCCGATCCTGATCGAAGAGTTCCCCATCGCCAGCCAACGCATCAACCAATTGATGCCGCAGCTCAAGGCCGCCTGGCAAGCCAGCGCCGCCCTGAGCCACAAGCTGTTCCAGGTGGAGTTCCTGACCACCCTGGCCGGCGATGCGATGATCACCCTGTGCTATCACCGCCCACTGGACGAGCATTGGCACACCGCCGCGAATAAGCTCGCCACCGACTTGAACGTCAGCATCATCGGCCGCTCCAAGGGCAAGCGCGATGTGATCGGCCACGACTATGTGGTGGAAAAACTCGAGGTCGGTGGCCGCACGTTCAGCTATCGCCAACCCGAAGGCGCCTTCACCCAACCCAACGGCACGGTGAACCAGAAGATGCTCAACTGGGCCTATGACGCCCTGGGCGATCGCCCGGACGATTTGCTCGAGTTGTATTGCGGCAACGGCAACTTCACCCTGCCCCTGGCAACACGTGTACGCAAGGTGCTGGCGACCGAGATCAGCAAGACCTCGGTGAATGCGGCCTTGAGCAACCTCGATGAAAACGCGGTGGGTAACGTCACCCTGGTGCGCCTCTCCGCCGAAGAACTCACCGAAGCGCTGAATGAAGTGCGCCCGTTCCGCCGCCTGCACGGTATCGACTTGAAGAGCTATGAGTTCAGCAGCGTGTTCGTCGACCCGCCGCGCGCCGGCATGGACCCGGACACCTGCGAACTGACCCGGCGCTTCGACAACATCCTGTACATTTCCTGCAACCCGGAGACGTTGGCGGCGAACATCGCGCAATTGCATGACACGCACCGGATTACGAAGTGCGCAATGTTTGACCAGTTCCCGTGGACGCACCATATGGAATCCGGTGTGTTACTGACTCGGCGGTAGTTCAACGTCCTCAGGTTCCTTCTTGCGTGGCCGCCCGCCCTTCTTGCCATTGGCTCGGGCGGCGGCGGATTTGGCGGCGCTGCTTTTGCGACCGTTGCGCGACGCAACCAAACTGGTGGCTAGGTCCATGAGCGGTTTGCTGGTGGCGATCAGGCCCGTGACCGAAACATCCAAATCCCGGGCCTCACAGCACAGCGCCTTGCCGCCAAAGCCGACTTCCAGTTGCTCAAAGTCCTCCAAGGAAAACCCCTCGAACTCGGGCAGGCCAGCCACCGGCAGTACAACGCGACTGCCGTCGCTGAAGCCGATGGAAATGCAGTTGTCTTCATAACGCACAGAGCTGGCGCGGGCATAAAGGTGCCGTGTCTTGCGCCCTCGGGCTATCGCCTTTTCGACGTCCGCTTCAGTGAGCGGTTTGTAGGGTACAACCTTGGCTTTTACGATTTTCATAAATCAATCCCCACACAGTCTGGTGCTCTTACCAGATTCAGAATTGTCCGTTGCGCAACGACATCGTGCCGGGCGCTTGCGATGACATGGACTCCATGTCGAATAACTAACCCTGGCACCAATTCACCGGCCTCCCAATCCCAAGAATGATTCTCCAGGCAGACCGTTTGCAGGTATTCCCACCAGATCCTGCGTGCCCGCGCCAGGTAATGCCGCTGCATGATCGCCCCGCGTATTTCTTTCAAAACCGCCATGGGTGGCTGCCGACGCTCAGGCTCTACGTCCCACAATTCCACGTCTCCATCCAGAAAACTGAAACGAAAACGCGCATCCCACTCCTTCCCCCTGACATGCACATGGGGCGGGCAATGCTCCTCCCTGATAAACACCGAAATCACATATCCCTTGTAAGCGCCTACTCTCATCGTAACCCATCCGTTAGGTTATTTTCCGCCAGGTAACAATTTTCCCCTGTCACCCGACAACCGGCTCCATTTTCCCGAAGCTGTTTCACAGACTAGTAAGCACAAAAAACCCGGCGAATGCCGGGTTGTAACCACTCATGCCGAGGGCTGGAAATACCCCGCCAAGGCCCGCAAGTCCTGCTCGCTCAGCAACCCCGCGTAATACTTCAACTGAATCCGAGCCAGCAGATACGCATGCCGCGCATTCGCCAGGTCGCGGCGGGCGGTGAAGAGTTGTTGTTCGGCGTCGAGCACGTCGAGGTTGACGCGCTCACCGCCGGTGACGCTTTTCTGGGTCGCGGCGACCAAGGCAGTGGCCGAGCTGACGGCCATTTCATAGGCGCGCACTTTGGCGGCGCCGCTGGTGTTGAGGTTGAACTGCTTGCGCAACTCCACCAGCGTGGCCGAGGTTTGCGCGTCCAACTCGTACTGGGCCTGGGACAGCTGGTTCGCCGCCTGGCGGGTGGAGGCCGACACCCCGCCGCCGGCAAACAGTGGCAGGCTGACCTGAATGCCGACACTGTTGGTGTCGTACTGTTGGTTGTAGCTGCTTTCCGAGTCAGAGCGGGTCTGGCGACTGGTGGCGTACAGGCTGACCTTGGGCAGGTGGCCTGCACGTTTGCGCTCCACTTCGTAGGACGCTACGTCCAGGGCGTGGTGCTGGGATTTAAGCTCCGGGTTATTGGCCATGGCCATGTCGCGCCAGGTCTCGAAACGGTTGGGCTGCAGGGGCGGGATGTCGAATTGGCGCGTCAATGGTGCCAATTCTTCGATCTGCAGCGGCTGGCCGACGATGGCTTCCAACTCGCGCAGGGCACTGTCCTGAGCGTCCAGGGATTCGATTTCTTCTGCCTGGGCCAAGCTCAGGCGCGCCTGGGTTTCCAGCACATCGGTGCGCGTGCCCTCACCGCCCTTGAGCAGGCGATCATTGAGTTGCAGGCGCTCGGCATACGCGCGTTTCTGCGCACGGCTCAGCTCGATACGTTCTTGCGCCAGCAAGGCCTGGCTGTAGGCATTGAGCACCCGCACCGCCAGTTCCTGGCTCTTGCCGCGAAAGCGCTCCTCGGCCATCAAGGCCTGGGCGGTGCCCTGGCGAAACCGCGCATAGGCTTCGTAATCCAGCAACGGTTGCTGCAAGGTCAGGGTCGAAGCATAGCTGCGGTAGTCACGGTCGCTGGTGACCTCACCCGCCGTCACTTCAGACGCGTTGCGCGAGTTGTTATAGCTCCATGACAGGTTCGGCAACAACGCCGCACGCCCGATCACGCGATGTTCTTCACCGGCTTCACGCTCCTGGATAGCGGCCTGAAAAGTCGGATCATTGCGCAGGGCCAAGTCGTAGGCATCCAGCAAACCCAAGGCGTGCGCCGCCGAGGTACAACCGAAAAACAGGGTAAACAGCAGCGCCTTCATTCTTCCACCAGGGCCATATGGGTGCGATCCAGCAGGGGTTTGAACAGGTAGTTGAGCATCGAGCGCTCACCGGTCTTGATGAAGGTTTCCACCGGCATGCCGGGACGTATCTGCACGCCGTCCAGTTGTTGCATGCCGGCCGCGCTGACCTGGGCGCGCAGCGTGTAGTAAGGCTCGTCGGTGCGTTCATCGACCTGGCGATCGGCCGAGACCAGTGTGACCTCACCGGCCACCCGTGGCGTGGTGGCCTGGTTGAAGGCCGAGAACAGCAACTCCACCGGCAAGCCCGGATGCACCTTGTCGACCATCTGCACCGGCACGCGCGCCTCCACCAGCAAGGGTTCGCCCTGGGGCACGATGTCCATCAACGCCTGGCCGGGCTTGATTACGCCGCCCTCGGTGTACACATCCAGCCCCACCACCACACCGGACGCCGGGGCGCGCACCAGGCTGTTGGCCAATTCGAACTCGGCCGAGGCCAGTCGATTGCGCAGGTCGTCGCTGCGGGTACGGGTCTCGGCCAACTGGCCGCGCAGGTCTTTCTGGAAGTCTTCGCCGAGCTGACGGATGCGTAGCCGCAGTTCGAGCACCTGGCGCTGCAACTGACCGATACGGCCATAGTCCTCGGCGATGGCGCCATCGACCTGCGAGTACAGGCGCTCGCTGTCGAGCAGGCGGTTGCGTGGGATGTACCCGTCACGCGCCAACGCGCGCAGGCCTTGCAGTTGCTCACTCAACGCCGCGCGTTGCTGGACTTTGCTGGCTTGCGAATCCCGCGTACCGCGCAGCTGCGCCTCGGCGCCGGCGATGGTTTCGCGCAGGCCTTGTTGCTCGGTAGCCAGGGCCTGGGCACGGCTATTGAACAGCTGCCGTTGCAGGTTCAGGGTGGCCGCTGCTTCAGGATCGTCGAGCAGTTCGGGAGCAAAAGTGATTGCCGACAACCCTTCACTTTCGGCACTCAAGCGCGCTTCGCTGGCCAGGGACGCCACGTACTGGCTGCGCAGGGACTGCATCTGCCCGCGCAATGGGGTTTCCTTCAAGCGCAGCAGCACCTGGCCGGCACTGACCACCTCACCGTCGCGCACGTCAATGCGCTCGACGATACCTCCCGCCGGGTGTTGCACGGTCTTGCGATGGCCCGAGACCATGACCTTGCCCGACACCGCCACGCCCTTGTCCAACGGCGCCAACGCCGCCCAACCGAGGAAACCGGCAAAGCCACCGAGCACCAACAGCCAGCCAATGCGCGAGTATTTTTTGTCATCCAGCGCCAGCACGTTGTTCGGCGCCTCGCAGACCAACACAGGTTTGCTCTGGCTCATGCCTGTTTTCCTTCACCGAGGCGGTAACTCATGCTCAGGGTCGACACCGGCTTGCTCGCCACGGGCTTCTGCCGTGCCTCCAACACACGCGCCGTAGGGCCGAACGCCTGCAATTGACCGTCCTTGAGGATCAGCAACTGGTCAGTCAGGCTCAGCACGTTGGGTTTGTGGGTGATCAGGATCACGGTACGGCGCTGTTGCTTGAGCTGGCCGATGGCTTGGAGCAGGGCGTGCTCGCCCACCTCGTCGAGGTTGGCGTTGGGTTCATCCAGCACGATCAACGCAGGCAGGCCGTACAGCGCACGGGCCAGCGCAACGCGTTGCTTCTGGCCGCCGGACAAGCCGGCGCCGCCCTCCCCCAATTGCGTGTCGTAGCCTTGGGGCAGTTGCAGGATCAATTCATGCACGCCAGCCATTTGCGCAGCAGCGAGGACTTTATCCGCGTCGACCTCGGCAAAGCGTGCGATGTTTTCCGCAATGCTGCCGGCGAACAATTGAATGTCTTGCGGCAGGTAACCGATGTGCGGACCTAACTGCTGCTTGTCCCACAGGGCCAGGTCGGCACCGTCCAACCGCACCTTGCCGGCCAGGGGCGCCCAGGCGCCCACCAGTATTCGCGCCAGGGTGGATTTGCCGCAGCCCGACGGCCCGATCACGCCCAGCACGTCGCCTGCCGCCAGGTTAAAACCGAGGTTGGCCAGCGCCGGCCGACGGCTGCCGGGGGCACAGGCGCTGATGTGCTCGACGCTCAGTTGGCCTTTAGGCACCGGCAGGCTCATAGGGACTGGTCGCGCCGGGTTGGCCTCCAGCATCTGCGACAAGCGTTCGTACGCCAGCCGCGCCGAGCCCCATTGCTTCCACACGCCGATCAGTTGGTCGATGGGGGTCAACACCCGGCCCATCAGGATCGAGCCGGCAATCATCATCCCCGGCGTAATATCGCCCTGCACCGCCAGCAACGCGCCCAAACCCAGGACCAGGGATTGCAACGCGAGGCGCACGCCCTTGGACCAGGCGCTGACGGCTGCGGTCTTTTCACTGGCCAGGTTTTGCTGGGCCAAAAACGCTTGATGCTGGCCGAACCAGCGTGCGCGCAACGTGCCGAGCATGCCCATGGCTTCGATGGTGTCGGCATTGCGCAGGTTGGCCGTGGCCTGCTGGCTGGCGCTGATGGACAGTTGGCTGGCCAGGGCCATCGGAGCCTGACTGACGTGGTGGTTAACCCACGCCAGCGCCATCAACAGCAGCGCGCCGACCAGTGCCAGCAGGCCGAGCCAGGGGTGAAACAGGAAAATCACCAACAGGTACACCGGAAACCACGGCGCATCGAAAAACGCGAACAACGCCTGGCCGGTGGCGAACTGGCGCAGCGTGGTCAGGTCATGCAGCGCCTGGCCGGCCGCCTGGGTGCCGCCCTTGAGTTGCGCTTCGAACGCCGCGTCGTACACCCGCTGGTTCAAGCGCATGTCCATCTGCGTGCCGAGGCGAATCACCACCTGGCTGCGCACCCACTCCAATGCGCCCATCAGGCCGAACAGGCCGAGGATCATCAGCGTCAGCATCAACAGGGTCATCTGATTGCCCGAGGCTAGCACCCGGTCGTACACCTGCAGCATGTACAGCGCCGGGGCGAGCATCAGCAGGTTGATCACCGCCGAGAACAGGCCGATGTTGAAGAAGCCACTTTTATAGGCCGTGAGGGCGGCCAGGGTTTCGTTGCCGGCGTGGCGCATCTGGGGATTCTCAAAGGGTTGAGCGGGCAGCGTCATCGCGTTGACAGGCCATGCGACGCTGCGCAGAATTCGGCACCGCCGTCGCCTGAAGAGTTAGAAGGCTTGGGCAACGGCGGTGTGTCATGCGGCGAATGGGAGAGCGATCTTCCATTCGCTTTTTTCATGCAGCGGATTTAGGCCGCGAGTGCCCAGTCCTGGGCCACGTCCTGCACGCCCACCAGTGCAACGTCGGTGGTGGTCGAGGACGCCGCGTGGGCCGCGAGGCCGGCGGAGATCTCGTCGAAGGTGTTGGCCGTCGACAGGCTCGGGTCGATAGCGCCCAGCAGCTCGTTGAGTGCCGATTCCAGTGCACTGGTGTTGCCCTGGATCAGGCCGTAGATCACGCTCTGCACATCGTTGCCGACGCGGCCTGCACCTTCGGCGGCGGACAGGTCGAGGCCATTGAAGGCGACTTTGTAGGCACTCAGGTCGAAGTCGCTGCCACTGCCGCCGGTCAGGCCAGTGCCCAGCTCGACGTTATCCAGTTCGCCCCACAGGTAGTGGTTCAAGTTGCTGCTGGCCGGCAGTGTTGGATTGAACACGTAGTGCAGGCCGTTGCTGGTGTCGCTGTCGGCGATGAACGCGTAGTCGGAGTTGTTGGCGCCATGGGACGCGTATTGGTCACCGGCGAAGGTCCCGTTGCTGAAACCACCGTTGTTGCCGCCAGTGCCATGACCTGCCGTGGCAAAACCAAGAGCCCAGTCCGACAGGTAGTCAGACAGCGAAGTAGTGCCCAGGTACGACTCGTAGCTAACAGAAATAGTCATCACTAAACCTCATAATTACAGCGCTATTGATCAATGCGCAGCTGCGCACTTTTTACCCAACCCTGGGCAAAACCGTGGTTGATGCGGTGCCGTGGCACCGGTATCAGAATTTGTATTCGAGCATTCCGCTCAAGGTCCGGCCGCGAGCCAGGCTGAGGTTGTTGGCATCGCCCATGGCGACGAAATACGCTTCGTCCGTGGCGTTTTCCAACGCCAACGCGATGTTCAATTGATCGGTCATCCAGTAACTGGCGTAGACGTCATACACGGTGTATTTGGGCCACATGGCCTGGTCGATCAGGTTGTAGCCCTGGTTGTCCAGGTTTTCCCCGTTACCCGAGCTGTAGCGAACACGCACACCGGTATCCAGGCGCTTGTCCAAAAAGCGCGCGCCCAACGTCAACGACGCGCGATCAGCGGGGGTGTAGGTGGCGTTGCCCATGATCTTGCCGCAGCTTTCCTTGGCATTGGCGGCCTCGTCATCCAACAATTCGTAGCGGGTCACAGGGCGGAAACCGATGGTGCCGTTGGGCCGGGTAAACCGTTCGATAACGGTGGTGCTGGGACCGGCCTTCTTGGCCCCGCCCAGGTAGTAGTTCTTCGAACAGAACTCGTTGCTGCCGATCATGTGCGTGTAACTAAGGTTGGTATACGCACGCCCCATGTCGTAGTTGAGTTGGTACTCAAGGCCCCTGAACCGCGTGTCATTGAGGTTGTTGGTATACGCCATGATCCCGTTGAAACCCCCAACGGACGTCTCCGGCAAACTCACACTGGTATTGAGGAAGGTGAAATTCTTAATCTTGGTGTCGAAGTACGCCACCTTGATGCCCAGTCGGTCGTCATTGAAAAAGAGCGACTCCTTGAACACGTTCATCCCCACTTCCCAATCGCGAGACTCCTCTGGCTTCAGGTAAGGATTGGGGAATACCCGTTCATTCGAACCACCCCCGTGGGGGCGGCCGCTCATAAAGGTTTCAGTGACAGCCGGCGGGCGCCAGCCCTTGCCCCAGCGGGTATACAGTTGCAGCCAGTCGACCCCAGGCTTGATGCCGATACCGAAGGTCGGCGAAAACCGTCCGTCTTCACGGTCGATATCAAAAATGTCCTCGACACGCTTCGCGCCCGTCGTACTGGTGTAAAACCGGTCGCGCTTCCACAGCGTCATCCCGGTGACACCCTCCAGCCGATAACGGTCGTAACGCAGCCCGGCATCCACGGTCAGCCAGTCGTCATATTCGTATTGCAGGTTATTGAACACACTGGCGATGGTGCGCTTGCCTTCCGGGTCGGCACTGGGGGTGTAGGGCAGTGATCCGGAGTTGATCGTGTTGGTGGACTCGATCTTGTTGGTACTGGGCTTGAAGGTGTCCTGATACATCTCCAGGCCATAGTTCCAGCTCAGATGCCCCACGCGGCCCAGGTCGAAGCGCGCCGTGTTTTCGCCCTGCAGGCCCCAGGTATCGGTCTGGAAATGGTCGGTGTATGCCGGCGTATAGTTGCCGGAACTCAGGGACGCGAGGTTGCCGGCGTTGGAACGATCCAGTTGGGTGGTGACGTAATAGAGCTTGGCCTTGAAATCGATCAGCGCGTTATCCGGGCTGTAGCTGTAGTCCAGCGCCGCGTTTTTCGCGTTGAGGTTGTTCTTGCCGGTGCGTACGTAATAGCTGCTCTGAAGATCATCACTGATGTAGCCCCAGGCATCATTGCTGTCGGTATCGCTTTCCAGGTAGCTCAATTGCACGCGCTGATCGTTGGGCAGGTTCAGGCCGAACTTGACGATCTGCGACCGGGTCACGCTGCCGGTATCACCGACTTCGCTGTTCAACCAGTCGTCGAAGGCGACCGGGGCATACTTCCTGGCCCGCAGATTGGTGCCCAGGTTCTGGTCATTGTGGGTGCCGGCCCGGTAGTTGCCGAAATGGCGCTCGCTGTAGCCGAGCAGCACATCGCCGCGCTCATCACCAAAGGCAAACACGCCACTGCCATTGAAGTAGGTACCGTTGCCCAGCTCACCGATACCGCTGCCCGCGCGAAAACGTCCGCCGATCTCTTTACCATCCTTGAGGAACTCGCTGGCCTCCAGGGTCTTGAACGAGGCGATCCCGCCGAGTACGGCCGCCCCACCCTGCCCCGACTGGCTGCCCTTGTCGATCTCGATGCTGGAAATGAACTCCGGGTCAATCAGCATGGTGCCATTGCGCTGCTGGTGCCCATTGACGTTGAAGTTCTGGCGCATGCCGTCGATGTTCATGTTCACACGGCCATAGTCCTGAACGCCGCGAATGTTCACGGAAAGACCAGGGTCGCGTTGGTCAACGGCGGTGTAGACCCCCGCAGTTTCCTCCAGCATGTCGGCCGCGTGACGGGGTGGGCGCTTGTCGATCATGTCACGGCTGATGACTGCCACGGACTTTGGGGTCTGGTACACCCAATCGCTGGCCTGGCCATTGGTGTTACCGGTAATGGTGGTAGTGCCCACGGTCATGGCGCCGTCGTGATCGTCACTGACGCGGTTGAGCGTGACCTGGCGCTCGCCGGTAAAGCGATACTCCACCGGCGCGGCACCGAGCAAACGGCCCAGGCCTTCCTGCACGCTGAAACTGCCCTTGATCGCCGTACTGCTCAAGCCTTGCAGGCGCTGGCTGTCAAACAACACCTGCAAGCCAGCCTGGTCGGCGAAGGCCAGCACGGCACTGCCGAGAGATTGCACGGGGATATCGAACGTCAACACAGCAGGTTGGGTAGCGCCCGATTGAGGCTGCGCGGCATACACCGGCGCCACTGCGGCGAACAGGCCCAAGTGAATGGAAAGGGCTAACCGGCTACCGGTGATACGCCCCTTGTTGAGTGCTGACATTTCGATTGTTCCCTGCGCTAAGCGTTTTTTGTTTATGCGAATGCTTCTCACCTAGCAAGACGTGCGACGCGCAGGAAGTCAGTAAGACTTTTCCAAAAGTTTTTTAACGAAGGGGTTCAAGCAGGAAACTGAGCCGGCTTGCCGGCGATAGCCATAGATACGGACACACCGTTGTAGCAACCGAGACTAACCACGATGCGAAGCGAGCCGCTCTTGATCGTGATCTAGCTTTTGATCTCAGGCGCCCCGTCAAACACGCTGGCCGGAATTCGACAGGGATTTGGGGGGTAAACCGGCAGGGATGCCGGTTTAGCCGCCCCGCGCCATGGATGGCGCGTGGCGGCGGC